>Ga0334885_1000550_pt1 | contig 63584 bp, 66 predicted proteins | sample GraSluR1_MG_8_FD_207233 | JGI IMG/M metagenome (GOLD analysis project Ga0334885, IMG submission 207233) | Sludge microbial communities from methane-producing bioreactor in Wageningen University, Netherlands - Granular Sludge_31_05-R1 | ecosystem: Engineered > Bioreactor > Anaerobic >...
CTGATTTCGGCTACGTCCCTAAAACCACACCTTATAAAGTCCCTGAAGAAATCATGCTGAAGATAATATCGGCCATTCGGGAGAATTTATAGAAGACTCTCTAAATTATAGAAGACTCTCTAAATTAGTTAAGAAAAACCATAATGAACTTTGAGAAGAAAATGATGAACTGGATAACATGGATCTAAAGAAAATATTGGACAGTATGGATGCTGCAGAAGTAGATTCCCTTTTAATCTTAAAACCGGAAAACATAACCTACCTGGCAGGGTATAGGCCTTCCAGTGCATCTGTTGTAATTGTAACCGATGAAGCCACTCTCTACACCACCAAGATGGATATGGAGGATGCCTCCATGAATTCTAAGATTCCTCTGGGTGAATTTGAATCTACAGATAAAATAAAGGACCATCTGAAGGGCCGGGTGGGGATTGAAAAGTCCATGCCGGTATCCCTCTATAAAAAATTCAAAGATGGATGTGAACTTAAGATAACAGAAATCGTAGAGTCAGCGAGAATCATCAAATCACCTGATGAGATAGAGAATATTGGGAGGGCCATTGATATTGCGGAGAAATCCCTCCTGGATTTAGAATTTCAGGGAACAGAAAGTGAAGTGGCAGCCCAGCTGGAATACAACATGAAATCCAACGGATCCACTAAACCCGCCTTTGATACCATAGTCGCCTCTGGAGAGAGGTCCAGCCTACCTCATGCCACCATTTCCACGAGTAAGTTGGAATCTCCCCTGGTTATTGATTGGGGGGCGGTTTACAACAACTACTGTAGTGATCTAACCCGGACTTTAGTTAAGGGTGAAAAAGAGATGGAAATATTTAACATCGTACTGGAAGCACAACAGGAAGCCATTAAAGTTATAAAACCAGGTATTAAAGCATCCTATGTGGATAAAGTGGCCCGCAGGGTGATAGAAGAATATGGTTATGGGGATAATTTTATACATTCAACCGGGCATGGCCTGGGGCTGGAGGTACATGAAAATCCGACTTTATCTAAAAAAGGTGAGTTTAAGTTAGAGAAGGGAATGGTAATCACCGTGGAGCCAGGAATTTATATCAAAGGCCAGTTCGGGGTGAGAATAGAGGATGATGTCCTGGTGGGAAACAGGGCCCAGGTTCTAAGTAGTATTAAAAAATCCATCAACTAAAATTTGTTGTAAAAAATGAACCTTTTAACTTTAACAAAAAAATTGACTTTTATTTGCATATAGAACAATGAAACAAGGGAAAGTATTAATATATGTGAAGGTAAGAGTTATCATTTAGGTGAAAGGATGGCCATTATACCCTCAGCATTATCGCCCCTGTCAAGAACCGTGGATAGTATAATACCCGACCGATATCTGGTTAGTTTACAGGAAAACCTGGTACGGGCCGGTATGTATGTTAAGGCATCAGAATTATTAACTCTGGTTATACTGGGAGGTATAATACTCGGCGTGATCGTCTTTTTCTTATTTTCATTAATTGGTATTACCCCCATACTCGGCGGGATAATCGGATTTATCCTTCCCGGGGCAGGTATCTTTATCTGGTTATTCTTCATGATGGAAAGGCGGGTGGATAGCATAGAACAGAGTACTCCTGACTTTTTAAGACAGATATCCTCACTTCTTAGATCGGGTGTGGGTATCGAAACTGCCATGGAAGACATCTCCAAACATGGTAGGGGTCCTTTAATCGACGAACTTAAGAGGGCAGTAATTGAAATCAAGATAGGAAGCACCTTTGAAGATGCATTGTTATCCATGAGTGAACGTTTAAAATCAAAAAACCTTGATAGAACCTTTAAAATGATACTGGAAGGTAGAAGGGTGGGTGGAAGCCTATCAGACGTTATTGAAACTGTTGCTGAGGATTTAAGGGCAGTATTAGCTTTAAAACGGGAGAGAAAAGCTAACGTGATGATGTCGGTTATGTTCCTGATCATCGCAGCCATAGTTGCCGCGCCCTTCGCTTTAGGCATGATCATGAGTTATTCTACATTTATCGGAAAATTGGGAAACCCCAACCCCTTATTTGATTCAGCTGTAACAGCAGCCAGTGGATATATCATAATCCACTCCATAATAGCCGGTCTTCTAATTGGCATAGTCATGTACGGCAGTGCAAGAAAAGGTATAAAATACGCCATTCTCTTAGCTCCGGCAGCTTTTGGAATATTTTATGTTATACAATCTTTAGCACCAATGTTATTTGGATTTTAGGAGAATAGAAAAATGAAAATGCTCGTAGAAGAAAGCGGACAGGGTTCAGCGGAACTAATTTTACTGTTTGGGGGCATCATAGTCGTTGCTATTGTAGCTTTAATAGCCTACAAGAACTATTTAAATGGCCTGGGAAGTGGAATAAACGGTAGTCAGCTGAACGAGACAACCAACGCCATACAAGGTTTAAAAGATCTATTCGCGTAGATTTACACCCTTTTGATCCTCTTTTTTTTTAAATAATTTAATTTTATAAATGAGTATGTAGGGTTTAATTTTAAATAGGATAATAGAGGGGCACTCCCATGAAGATGCTTATAGGCGGAAGTTTAGAGGATAAGGAAAAGAAGTTAAACGTTACAAACCCCTATGATAACTCCATTATCGACACCGTACCACTGGGAAGCCTTCAAGATACAAAAAGAGCCATATTAGCAGCTTACGATGCCAAAAAGGTGATGGAGTCCCTCTCATCCCGCAGAATATCCCAGCTCCTCTTTGACGTCCACCAGGAACTATCCGGGAAACTGGATGAATTCGCCCGGTTGATGACCCTGGAGACTGGAAAACCAATTCGGGATTCAAAAGTAGAGATGACCAGATCCTTGGATACTATACTCCTATCAGCGGAGGAATCCAAAAGAATCTACGGGGAGACGGTACCTGTAGATGCCGGTCTTTCCGGTGAAGATGCCATCGGCTTCACCATCAGGATACCGGTAGGTGTGGTTAGCGCCATCACCCCCTTCAACTACCCGGTGAATCTGGCACTCCATAAGATAGCCCCGGCAATAGCCGCTAAAAATACGGTGGTCTTCAAACCATCCTCCCAAGCACCCCTCACCGCTATGAAACTGGCGGAATTGATGGACTCTCACCTGCCAGACGGGGCGGTTAACTGTTTAACAGGAAAAGGGGAGTTGATTGGAGATGAAATGGTCAAAAGCAACCTGGTGGATAAGGTATCTTTCACGGGGAGTGTGGCCACCGGACTCTCCATAGCAGAAAAGGCATCCATGAAGAAGCTAACCCTTGAATTAGGGGGAAATGATCCACTAATAGTGTTGGAAGATGCAGATATTGATGACGCTGTTAACGCTGCAGTTAAGGGTGCCTACTCCATCGCCGGACAGGTCTGCATAGCCGTTAAAAGGATAATCCTGGATAACAATGTGGCCGATGAGTTTATAGAAAAACTGGTGGGTTCAACCAGGAAACTACGTATGGGCGATCCATTAGATGATAAAACTGATATCGGGCCCTTGATCGATGTTAATGCAGCTTTACATGTGGAAAAAGTGGTGAACGATGCTTTGGGTGATGGTGCTGAACTCCTCTGTGGGGGTAAGCGAGATGGTGCGTTTTATGCACCCACTGTTTTAGACAGGGTTAACCCGGATATGGAGATGGTTAGGGATGAAACCTTCGGACCGGTAGCACCTATAATACGGGTTGATGATGCCCGTGAAGCTTTCAGTGTGGCTAACGATACCCGGTACGGTTTACAGGCCGGTGTATTTACCAGTAGTATAGAAAATGTTAAGAATGCGGTGAAAATCATCGAAGCTGGAACGGTTCTCATAAATAAATCCACCTTCCGTACGGATAACATGCCCTTCGGCGGGTTTAAGATGAGCGGACTTGGAAAGGAAGGGGTTAAATACGCTGTGGAAGATATGACCCGTGTGAAGTTGGTTATTTTTTAGATGATTTAGTTAATTTCTAGTTGTAAAAAAATTTTAGCTATTTTTTAAAATACAATCCCTTGAAATTCATTTCAGGAATGTTTCTGTAAAATTCCTGGTTTCATTTAAAGCTTCCAGTGGTATGCCATGGGGTATGTCACCGAGTCCGCCCTTCACATCCTTTAGGATGCCCTCACCTGCACCTAAAAACATCCCCTCACTGGTCACTCCCTGAAAGACTGCCGGAGGAAGCAAGGCCACTGCAACGTGGTTACCATCTTTAACTGTTAAATCATTGGTCACCACGGTTACCGCCCTTTCTCCCAGGTTCACGTTGCATATGAGTAGTTTATCTGACTGGGGGTGTTTGCCTGCACTGGATACTAAACCGGTTACTATGTCGATGGCAATGACTGGGTCGTTTATCTCTCCCAGCTGCAGTCTCCTTTTAAGGCCGGATATGGTGTTTAGGAAGAACTTTATCTTGGCCACAGATTCTGTTAACTTATCTTTCTCTCCCCGGGCGGCCAGTTCCAGGAACTGGTGGTGCCAGTCTTCCCCACCTAGAGCATCTACTATCTCCAGAGCACCATCTTCCAGGCTGCTTATTTGGGGAGTTTTTGAGATTTCCACTGGATCGAGATAACTGTAATAGAGGGACTGTATCTCCGGGACCATGTCCCGGGCGCTCTTAAGGGCTTTCTTCTTATTCCATTTGCCCCTTAAATTGGCACCTTCCACCGTCCTTAAAAAGAGTTCCACCGATTTTTGAGCCACCAGCAACCGGTAGTCTTTACTGCTATCCCACATACTTTCTCACTAAACCTGGAGTTAACCTTTTAAAAAATTCAGGGACTTACCTGTAAAATAATTTAACACAACTAGTTAATGATTTTAGTATTGTAAAATATTTAGATTAGTACAGAATTTAGACTAGTACTGATTGTAAACAAATATTTAAGTACAGAATGTGTAGTTTTTCTCTTCTATGTAATCTTCCATTAGCTCTAAAAGATTGTTGACCTGTTCCCGGGTTTCATCAGGAGTGGTGGTGTCGATGGTTACTTCGTTTACGAATTGTTTGATGTCCATATAAACCGTATAAATTTCCTCTAATTTTCCACTCTGTGTTGCCTGTCTCCAGTCATTTATAAGGGCTAATTTCCTATTATTATACATTGTCTGGTTAATTACCGGGACCATACTATCTCCTTTAATTTACAGTGAAATTGATAATTTAAAACCGGTTAATTTCCACCGATATCATCGTAGTTTTTTTCACCTCTAATAATTTAACTAAGATCCTTATAAATTATTCACCTAAATTTTTGGTGGTACTTAATTGGTATTAATTATCAACTACGACATTATTAAAAAATTAAAATTCTCAACAACATTTACCGCATTACATGTTGCATCGTTCGATTTAACTTTAAAACTTGTTAAAATCTTTATGATATGAATATAAAAATTGATAGATGTCTAAAAATGAAAAAATAGATTGTGTTATGGTTTTTTCTTATTTAGAGAATTGAGTCTCTAAACAAACAGTTTTAAATCACGGACATTAGATGAAAATAGCCCAAATAAGGGTTAATTTATTAAAAAAAGCAGCCAGCGAGGGATCTTAAATTTAAGTTATTTCAAAAGCCTTGATATGGGCTTTAAATCGAAAAAAGAGCCATGATAGCTCCTTTTTGTGGGTTTAAAATAGTAAACTTTATAAGTGATCATTTTAGTATGTAAGTTCAAGTCCAGAAATAATCCTAAATTTAATTTCTGGTCATGGAGGCGGTATAATTAATAGAAAATTAATTCTAGCAGGGATAACGCTAGTAGCATTAATGCTATTTGTTAATGTAAGCGACGTTTCTGCTGCCAGTACTACTTCTGTAGATAAAAACTCCATTGTTAAATCTACAAGTACTGTAAAAACTTACGTTGAAACTAAAAAAACAGTTCCAAACAGCGTAACTGTAGCAAATAAACAAGTAACATCAGCACAATACTTGCAACTGTTAACCACAACTACGACAAACATCAATAAAAACAGTAACAAAGCAGTAACAGTGAAAACTGTAGCAAAAGCACCAAAACCCGTGGAAAAAGTAAAAACCGGGACTTTATCTAAAAAGGAATACATATCCGTTGCAAATAAAATCAACACTTTCATAAACACCAACGGAAGATTACCCAACTTCGTATCCACTTCCCTGGGAACTATGAGACCCGAAAACGTGATATATTCCTACTCAAAAGTCCTCGACTTCTACAAAACCAACAAACGACTACCCAACTACGTTTCAGTAAAGCCATGGAGCACCATCAGTAAAACAACCGCACCAGCAGGTTCAGAAGGAGTAAGTTTAAGACCTGTTTACATATTATCAGATAATATAAACAGTAAAACCTATGACAACAACAGAATCAACATCCTGGTAAATGAACTTAAAAAACTGGGACTCAAAGCTTACAACATGGGCGCTGGAACCAACAACATAGCAGTATTCAATAAAGTACCTTCCAATGCATTGGTTGTACAGATCATGGGAGGAGCCTGTGCCGCTACTATTAAAGAGACCGGAAGTGCCTGGTACAAAAATATAGTAGGTAACAGGAAAGTATTCTTCGTCTGGACCGAAGGGGCAAAGAAAATAACCGGTTTAAATTGGTTAGAACGAGCCCATGACGACAATTTCAGTGCAGCCTCATTCAAAGGGCTGGCAAATCCAGATAAATACCTCCTAAGCCATGGATACCAATATTACGAAGGTTACACCAACAGCAAGGCAAGTACGCTGGCGAAGATAATTTACGCGCAAGCAAAAAGCTAAAAAATTAGCAATCCTGGAATTTCAGGATTGATCTAATTTTCTTTTTTTATTTTTTGTTCTTTATTCTAAGAATTTTTTATAAGATTTGTTTCAATTTCTAATATTCATCTACTAAAAATAACAATCAATCATCCATCTATTGTAGTACCTGTATTCCCCTTCAGGGCATCAAGGGCTGATTCTAAAGACGTTACCACCACCTTCTTACCCCCAAAGTCCAGGAAGTCTATGGCCGATTTTACCTTGGGCCCCATACTCCCCGGTGGGAAATGACCCTCCTCTAAATATTTAAGGGCCTCAGATTTGCTTAAATGATCCAGACCCTCCTCACGTGGCGTGCCATAGTACAGGCTGATCTTCTCCACATCAGTCAGGATCAGCAATATTTCCGCTTCTATGAGCGTGGCCAGTAAAGATGCGGCGTAATCCTTATCTATCACACACTCTACACCCTTCAACCTCCCATCCGTCAGGGTGACCGGTATCCCTCCACCACCAGAGGCTATGACCAGATCACCAGAATCATATAAGGTTTTAATACATGCTTCCTCTACAAATCCCAGGGGGATTGGTGAAGGGACTAATCTCCGGAATCCTTTCCCGCTGTCATTTTCTATGGTCCAGTTTTTCTCCCTCCGGAGCTGGTCTGCCTCTAGTGCAGTGTAGAACGGTCCGATTGGCTTGGAGGGGTTTTCAAACTGGGGGTCTTCCGGGTGGACCAGGGTCTGGGTGAGGATGGTCACCACCGATTTATCAATCCCCCAATCCTTCAGGATGTTCTTAAGTGAGAGCTGGAACATGTAACCGATCATACCCTGGGACTGGGCCCCGCAAACATCCAAGGGCATAGGCGGCAGGTAATCCTTGGCATAGTCATAGGCCAGGAGGATATCACCAACCTGGGGACCGTTACCATGGGTTAAAGCTAGGTGGTAGCCTTCAGAAATTAACTCCACGATATATTCACTGGTCTTCCGTACATTTTCAAATTGTTCCTTAGCAGTTCCCTTCTCGGTATGCTTGAGTATGGCGTTACCGCCCAGGGATACCAGCATGTTACGTGTTTTCATAGTTCAATACCTTTTTATGTTTCATATCCGTTTCAAAGGGCAGGTCATACAGTGGGCCCCACCGTATCCCCCGGTGAGGTTGGATAAATTCAGGGAATAAGCTTCTACATCGTACTGGTAGATCTCCTTCTTATGGGGGAAGAATTGACCTTCCTGCCTTAAATATCTGTAATCCTTCTTAACCTGGGCAAATAATTTACCATATCCCTCTGGATCTGCTTTGGCCCTTAATCTGAGTTTATTTATCACATCCTTTACTATGCGCTCCACTTCAACTGCCAGGACTGTTCCGTCCCGGATGCATAGTAGGTTAGAGGCGTAGGCCATCTGTTCCAGGGTGGTGATGTTTATGAAGTCAAATCCCCGGGATGCCATGTATTCATATAGGTTGGTCTCCCCTGGAGATTTCTGGTAGCCGTCAGTGGTACTCTGGTAGATATCGACTCGTGTAGTCTCTAAGAGTGGCTTTGAACCCACCACCACCCCCTGGGAGACCACGTTGAAGTAGTTGTCCAGGTGCATGTTCAGCATGGGATCCCTCTTCTCGGGTGGTATCAGTGGATGGCTGGGCTGGTGAACCAGTGCCACCTCATCGAATCCCAGGCCGTTTTCCATCATCTGTTCTGCCCCGGACAGGTTGGTGCGGTCACCCACTCCAATGAGGGCGAAACTATCCAGGGGCATGAAGTCTCCTCCTTCAAAGGTGCCCGGCTCCTGTATCTCATATATGGGGGGTTCTTTAAGCATCTCCCATAGGAGTCCCGTAAGCTGCGGTTCCCTCTTCCTCTGGGGTTTTCTCATCCGGGAGAGCAACATACCCTTATCAGTCACCATCTGCTGGTCCCTCATGAAGTAGAGGTTGCTTAATGGCTCCCTCTGGGTGATGTGCAGGTTTATCATCCGGGTGGTCATCCGGGGCTCCAGTTCTATGGAGGGATTAAGGAGGATGGTGTTGAAGTAGTGCTCCGGGTCGAGTATATCACTGTTTGCATCCATCTCCCGGCAGGCCAGCTCCACCTCTCCCTCTGTCCCGGTAAATTGTATGGACTTCTTGGCCAGCTCTATGAGTTTTGCTTTCATACTGGGCTTTTTAAGAGCCGTGCCTACTATGGTGTCCTTTAGGGGGAGGACCTTAATCTTGAAATCATGTTTTAAGGTGTACTGTAGAAGTTCATGTTCCTTAAGTGCGTCTCTCTGGCTGAAAGCCCGCTCATAGAGGGATGCGAAGGGGTCTAAGAGGCCGAAAAACATCTCCATCCCTGGTGTGTGGACTGCTACCTTTTTAAGACGGTCCCATTCCGCTTTAATTTTGGTGGTCATTTAATCTGTCCCTTAAGTTTTTATGGGGAAATTTGAAATATCACTAATTCGGTGATGATATTTCATTTGGATTTTAAAAAGGATTTAAATTTCGATTAGGATCATGTTTTTGGAAAATTTTTTCCTTAAATCATCATAAAACCCCATTCCCAGCATTTTCAAGTGGTAAAGTTTAAGTATAGGAGATTAATAAACAAATACTATAGTATTTCAAATGATTCAAAGAATGTTCCAGAAATAAGGCATTTGAGGGGCAATCTTCTTAAAGGAGAAGATAGAAAAATACAAAACAATTGAGTCGAAAGGTGGTTGAATGGTAGAATTATCAGGATTGTATAATTTAGACGTGTACACAACCAGGGGTAAGTATGTAGGACGAATTCAGGACGTAGTTTTAAACATCAAAAAAGGTAGGGTATCCACCTTAAAGGCTGTGGCCATGAATCCGGATAAGAAAAATGTGGGCATAAGGGACGTAATTAAAACAACCATAAACATCGTTCCATCTGAAAGAGATGAAATAAGACCTCTACAGGAAGAGGGAAGTATAGAAATTCCTTATGAAAGAGTTCAGGCAGTGGGTGACATCCTACTCATCAGTCCGGAATTAGCTTCTGAAACAGTCCCTACAGTACCAACATCCCAATAGGAAGATTTTAAATTGAAAGTGGGGATATTAGGTTGCGGCGCCATAGCTAATATAATCACTAATTTTCAAGCTGAAGGCAAACTCGGCGTCGACCTCGAATTTTTTTATGACCGTGACATGGAGAGGGCAGAGAACCTGGCCTCCCAGGTAGACGGGACAGTTGTTTTGAACCTAGAAGATCTGCTCGCCAATGTGGACCTGGTAATTGAAACCGCATCACCCCAGGCCGTCCGGGAACACGTCCCCCAGATCCTTGAAGCAGGAAAAGACGTTATCGTCATGAGCGTCGGGGCTTTACTGGATCCTGAGCTCAGGAATAATCTTAAAACCATCGCCGAAGAAAACAACTCCAGGATACATGTACCATCCGGTGCTATTGTGGGCTTGGACGGTGTTAAAGCAGCGTCCATCGGTAAGATCCAGAAGGTGAGCCTCACCACCCGCAAACCACCAAAATCATTGGGCATCTCTGCAGACACTGAAACAGTGCTCTATGAGGGTAAAGCCAGGGATGCCGTGGAAAAATTCCCCATGAACATCAACGTGGCCGCAACATTAAGCATCGCCTGCGGTAAGGAAGTGGACGTGAAGATCATAGCCGACCCCAGCGTGGACCGTAACAGCCACGAAGTCCATATGATAGGTGATTTCGGCGAGCTTAAAACAACCACCCATAACATGCGGTGCAGTATAAATCCTAAAACAAGTGTATTAGCTGCTTATTCTGCTATTAAGCTTCTTAAAAGTTTAAATGAAAATCTAAAGATTGGTACCTGAATTTTTTTACCACTAATGGATTTCTTTTATGTAAACTCGATTTCTTTTATAAATATATACTATAGATGAACTTATCTTATAACTAGGAAAAATTACTAATTAAGATAATATGAAAGATTCTGAGATTTACTCTAATTTAAGGGTTCCCCAGGGTTCCAGGATAATAGTACGAGTCGATGGAAGGAGCTTCTCTAAACTGGCCCCTAGACTAGAACTCGAAAAACCATATGACCTGGATTTTGTCCGAATTTTAGTCTATTGCTGCCGGGATTTCTTCACCGAATTCTCCCCCAGCTTCATCTACACCTTCTCCGATGAAGTAAACATCCTCCTGGATGAGGTGCCGTTTTCCGGGCGGGTGGAAAAGTTGAACTCGGTTTTCGCCAGTTTCTTCGCGGGATCCTTCACCAGGGAGATCTGTCAAAGTGACAGATTCTCCAGAATCCTGGAAAAGTCAGAGGACTTTAAACCCATAAGCTTCGACTCCCGGGTAATCCCCCTTGACACCGATGGGATGATAGAATACTTTAAGGAGAGGCAGGATGAGGCCTGGAGGAACTGTTTAAACGGTTACGCCTACTGGACACTCCTTGAAGAATATGGTAAGAAAGAGGCCGCCCTTTTTTTGAAGGGGAAGAAGAAACAGGAACTACATGACCTACTATTTGATAGGAATATAAATATCATGGATTTTCCTCTCTGGCAGAGAAGGGGAGTGGCAATTTACCGGGAAAAAGTCAGCGTAGAAGGTTATAACCCCATAAAACAGGAGAAAGTGGTCTCTCACCGATGGAAACCCCACGTTGACTGGGAATTACCCCTATTTAACCGGGAATTTTTCCTCTCCAAGGATATAATTACTGAATGATAATTTACCCCCTAACATTAGATTAAAAAATCTACACACCAATTAAAATTTAAAATCCTACACAGCCGATTAAAAAATTAAAAATTCACAATACACTGATTAAAATGGAAAAACCAAGCATATTTCAAAGGTTGATGAGTTACCTCCTGGGAACAGATAAAAAATTATACCACAAAGTGAATATCGACCGGGAAGTGGTGGATGAAATCCTACAGATCGCCCAGGAAGCCTATCCCAATGAATTTGCAGCCCTGCTTGAGGGAAAGATTACTGGTGGTGTCCTGCATATCGACGGACTCCTGTTTCTCCCCGGTGAGACCTCAGATAAGGGAGCTGTGATGAATATATTCATGAGGTCCCTGGTGGATGAAGGTATTGGCTCGGTGCACAGCCATCCGGGATACGATGGCAGCCCCTCTGATGCAGACCTGCACTTTTTTTCTAAAAATGGCTTATTCCACCTCATCATAGCCCAACCTTATACTCTGGATAGTATATCCGCTTATAACAGCTTTGGTGAGCTGATTGATTTTAAGGTGATTTAACGCCACCATTTGCCCTTATGGTTAGGATAATTCTGTGATTTTGAAATAATTAACTAAGGGATACATTTATTACCTTGTGAAATTTAAATTGATTATCACTGGTATTAAACTTAAATGGAGATGTAAAAAGTGAAAATTAACCCAATACTAACTCTGACAGCCATATTTATTTTCATCCTAATCTGCAGTGGAACAGCCATGGCTGCCGGTGAAGGTAACTCCTCCACTATAGAAAGAAACGCATCTTTGAATTATCAAAGTAGCCAGACTTCATCACAATCCGAAGGGGCATCTGACACTTTAAATGTCCAGGGGTACTGGATAAACCCCACATCAACTCCATTAAACACTATCAATGTTACTTCACTACAAGATGAGGGAATTACCGATGTGTTTATATCTACCAGTAAAAGTAATCCTAGTTCACTCCAAGGTTTTATAACTAAATTTAACAACTCTGGAATCAGGGTACATGCATGGGTGACCTGTTTTCATGATGGAACTAGCTGGACCGATCCTGGTAACGAGACCGTGGTGAATGAATTAACCAATTCCATTATTAACATTGCCACTAATTATAACGTGGATGGAATCCATCTGGACTATGCGAGATATTCTGGAACTCCGGGCAATGAAGCATATCGATATAATGGAACCACACATGTTACTTCCTTTGTACAGAATATATACAATGAGATTCAATTAATAAACAATCAAGACACTCCCGATAAACCATATATACTCTTATCTGCTGCTTTAATGCCAGAAACTAGTGTAAATGGATATTATTATGGTCAAAATTATACCCAACTGGCTCCTTATTTAGATTTCATGGTACCAATGATTTATAAAGGCAATTATGGGAAAAATACTACTTGGATAGCATACGTCACCGATTATATTGTTAAAGCAGCTAATGGTACGCCGGTCGTGGCTGGTTTACAGACTTATATGTCGGATACATACGCTATTCCCCTTCCATCCAGTGAACTAGAAGGCGATATACAGGCCGCTTTAGATAATGGTTCATCTGGATACGTGTTATTCAGGTACGGGTTAACCGATGCATTTGAAGAGACACCCTACAGTTACACGAATATTAATAATATTTTAGACGCCGCAACCTGGGTTAAAAACTACATAGCTGAACATGGAGAACTTCCATCTACAGTTTCTGTTGGTACAGAGGAAGTTGATATGCCCATCTTCTTATCTCTTTTAGCCCGAGGCTTATTATATATTCATAATGGGGAGACGGGTCCTATTGGAGTAATAGATTATAATAATCCACCTAACCCCTCTGTAAGTGTATTGAATGGCACTATACTTAAAAATGAATATATAAACCTCGCTACACGTGTTTTAAATTTTATGAATGCTTACGGGCGGGCTCCCAATTTTTCAGGTAGTAGCCTGGGAAATATCCCTTATAAAGATTTATTTGAAATTTTCAGTAACGTACTGGATTATTACAAACTGAACAACATTCTACCCGATTCTTTTTTATTAAACGACACCATCCCCCCAACGGTGACCAAAACCAGTCCAGTCAACAACGAAACCAAAATTTCACTAACTGCGCCCATGATCATAACTTTCAGTGAAAACATCACTGCTGGAGATAATTACTCGGGAATCTACGTTATGAACACTATCTCTGGAGTCAAAGTAGCCATGACCAAAACCATCAGCGCAAACACCCTGACCATAAAACAAACCACCAGCAGACTGTACAACACACCATACCAGGTCTATATACCAGCAGGAGCAATCAAAGACATGACAGGAAACAAACTGACAAACGCATATACTTACACGTTTACCACCCTTTCTAACGACAGCACACCACCAACCATAACCAGTGTTGACCCCACCAATAACAAGGTGATCAATGTGGCCAATAAAGCATTAGTAATAACTTTCAGTGAAAATATCAAGGCGGGAAGCGCATTTACTAGTATAAAAGTCACCAACCCCGACGGAGTAAAAGTAAACCCCTTATACAAAGTAATAAATGGCAAAACACTAACCCTAACCCGTAACGGCTACTACATAAACGGACTAACCTACACCATAACCCTACCCAAAGGCAGCATCACCGACACAGCAGGCAACACACTAAAAACAGCATTCACCAGCAAATTCAAAATAGACTTCGTAAAACCCACCATAACCAGTGTTAACCCCACCAACAACATGGTAATTAACGTAGCCAATAAAGCATTAGTAATAACTTTCAGTGAGAATATCAAGGCTGGTAGTGCGTTTACTAGTATAAAAGTCACCAACCCCGACGGAGTAAAAGTAAACCCCTTATACAAAGTAATAAATGGCAAAACACTAACCCTAACCCGTAACGGCTACTACATAAACGGACTAACCTACACCATAACCCTACCCAAAGGCAGCATCACCGACACAGCAGGCAACACACTAAAAACAGCATTCACCAGCAAATTCAAAATAGACTTCGTAAAACCCACCATAACCAGTGTTAACCCTAAAAATAACAGCTCGAAATTTTCATTAACCGCACCAATCACCATAACCTTCAGTGAAAACATCACCGGAGGAACTAAATACTCGGGAATCTACATGAAAAATTTATCCACTGGTAAAGTGGTATCCATTACTAAAAGCATAAGTGGTAAAACCTTAACCATTAAAATGGTGTCCGGTCGGTTGAGTAAAAATACCTATCAGATTTACCTGCCAGCAGGAGCAGTTAAAGATGCTGCTGGTAACAGTTTAGCTTCAGCTTACACACTTAAATTTAAAACCATTTAAAAAAGGAGTTTAAACATTAAACTATTTTAAAAAAGATTAAAAAAAGAGTATTAGACACTTTAAAGGTTTACAACCACGGCGTCGTAGACGTTTTCTAGTTCTTTCAGTTCGTCCAGGACGTTTTCTGGCACGGTGGAATCTATCTTCAGCACCATAACCGCTTCTCCGCCGGGTTCCTGTCGTCCGACCTGCATTTTAGCGATGTTTATTTCGTGTTCTCCCAGTTTGGTTCCGATAATTCCAATAACACCAGGTATGTCCTTGTAAGAGGATATTAGTAAGTGTCCCTCGGTTTCCACGTCAACTTTATACCCGTTGATCAGGACTATCTTGGGTTCCTTGGTGGATACTCCCTCTATAACCATGTCGTTGCCTTCAGATTTCATTTCCACCCTGATCAAGCTGTCAAATCCCTTTACTTCACATCTTTTGCTTTCAATTACAGTTATTCCCCTGTTTTCTGCAACTGCCATGGCATTTACCACGTTAACTGGTTCGGTCAGTATAGGATTGAGTATCTCCTGGAGCACTAACCGGGTTAAGATGTCCAGTTTAGGGAAATCAGCTAATTCTCCACAGTAAGTCACATCTATCTCGCTGATGTTCCCCTTAGCTGTCTGTATTAAAAATTTACCCATGTTAGTTACAAGTTCAAAGTAGGGCTTGATGAGTAACATGGTTTCCGGGTCAAGCACCGGCATGTTAAGCACATTTCGAGCAGTCCCTCCGGTTAAGACTTCTTTTATCTCCTTGGCTACTATTATGGCTGCGTCTCTCTGGGCTTCCCTGGTTGATGCTCCTATATGTGGTGTGGCCACCAGGTTATCCAGGGTTAGAAGTGGGTTATCAACGGGTGGTTCTGTTTCAAATACATCCAGTCCAGCTCCCCCTATTTCATTATTTGATAGTGCCTGGTACAGGTCTTCTTCGTTTATGATTCCTCCCCGGGCGCAGTTTATTATGCAGGCGGTGTCCTTCATCAGATCAAATTCTGCTTTGCCTATGGAGTGTTTGGTCTCTGGTGTGAGGGGTACGTGGATGGTGATGACGTCTGACTCTTTAAAGAGGGTGTCTCTTTCTACTATCGTTGCTCCCAATCGAGAGGCTACTTCCTCGGTGATGTAGGGATCGTTTACCAGTATCTTCATGTCGAAGGCCTTGCATCTTTTGACCACCTGGCTTCCGATCCGGCCCATGCCAATTACACCCAGGGTTTTACCGGCGAGTTCACTGCCCATGAACTTGCTTTTCTCCCATTTACCTTCCTTGACTGATTTATCAGCTATAGATATCTTCCGGGCCAGGGATAATATGATTCCCATGGTGTGTTCGGCCACGGTGATGGAGGTTGACTCCGGTGCGTTTACCACCATGATACCCTTCTCGGTGGCTGCTTCCACATCAACGTTGTCCACACCCACTCCGGCCCGGGCTATGATCTTCAGTTTCTGACTGGCTTCTATTACCTCCTGGGTGACCTTGGTCCTGCTCCTCACCACTATGGCATCGTAATCTGGGATTGAACTTACTAACTCTTCTGGGGTTATATCGGTTTGAACCACCACATCTGCGATGTCTTTAAGCTCATCAATTCCCTTTTCATTTATCTGATCAGCTATGAGTACTTTCATCTTCTCTCTCCTACTAATTTAAAGATTTAAACTGGTTAGAAAAATAACGAATATCATCTAATTAATATTGCAATTATCATTCTGGTAAATATTCATTATGGAAGGAATAACTTTAAATTTATTGCCCCCAACTATTTATTATTAATATATTGAGGAAACTTTAGGAGGTGTATTTTTATGGTTAGGGTAGAGGAATTCATCCTTGCTAGTTCAAATTATGTGCCAGGATATGAAATAGTAGATACTAAAGGATTTGTTTATGGACTCACCGTCCGCAGCAGAGGTGTTGGTGGACAAATCGGTGCGGGAATCCGTTCCATGTTTGGTGGAGAGATAAAAGAATATGTGAGTATGATGGAGGACACCAGGGACGAAGCACTGCAGAGAGCTATAGATCACGCCCAGGAATACGGTGCCAACGCCATAATCAGTATCAGGTACGACTCAAATGATATTTCAGATGTTATGCAGGAAATATTGGCCTACGGCACGGCTGTTGTAGCTCGGAAGATTGAATAAATTATATTTAACTAATAATTTTTTTTTTATTGCTTGAAATTTTCCCATATTAGAGGTTACCCCTATGTTTGAAGGACACCTTGAAATCAGTGGTAGAAGCTTACCCCAGACTATTCTGGGAACTTCACCCTTTACTGCCGCACCACACTTCGGACACCGAACCTGGCTGTACCAGCTGGACCTTTACAATCAACCAGAAAACATTCTTAAGGTAATGAGGAAATGCTATGATCTGGGTGTGTGGGGGATTCAGCTGATCCCCGATCCACCAGTGGTGGATGCTTTAAGCTGGGCACTGGAAGAAGGATGTGTGTTTAGTATTGTGGGTACGGTACGTCAGGGTGAAGAGGTTAAAGATATCAAACTCCTTTCCAGGTTGGGTGCCAATTCCATGCTCCTTCAGGGTGCCATTACCGACAATTACAATTGGGAAACCATAACCAAATACCTGGAGGCCATCAGGGATGTGGGTTCCATTCCTGGTCTGGCAACCAACCAGCCATTCGGCACCACAGAGAAACTTCTGGAATCCCCTGTACTGGATTTATTTGATATATACATGACTCCATTAAATAAACTGGGCTACCTCATGGATACCGAGGTTTTCATGGAAAAAGAACGCCTTGAATTCTCCAAACTCATGCATAAAATGGATAAAAAGGTTATAATAAATAGAACCCTGGCTGCAGGAATTTTACCCCCCGAAGACGCCTTTGAATTCCTGAAAACAGTTGATTATGCTGATATTATTACAGTGGGTGTTGCATCCGAAAAAGAGGCAGAGGAAACCTTCACTCTGCTGGGTGAAAAATAAGCCTGGTAAAAATAAAAAAAATAACACTAGTTTTTCCTTTCCTTCAAGAGCTGGATGAATTCCCGGCAGTTTTCCATTTCACAGATTTCATCGGTGTTCACGGCGGGTATACCCTCGATACACTCCACAACCCTTTTACTTTCCATTATGAAAACAGCTTCTTTCTTGGTTATATCGGAAAGGTCCTTAACATTCAATGCCATCTTCTTCAATGCCTGGCTGTTCCGATTTTTCTCCAGATTGGTCAGTAGAATGTTTTCCTTTTCCTTCCTGCTGTTTGCCTGGGATATAGCATCGAAAGGTGTCCTGTAGGTTGGCAGTACACCGAATCCAAGTTTAATGAGTTCTTTAGGTTCGGGAGATATATCCTGTGGATTATCTTCAGTTTCTGAAGCTTGATCTGATTTTAACATATCTGATTCTGGTTCTGGAGTTTTAAATAAGTCAATGTCCAGGGTTATTTTTATATTCAGGATGTTCTCCAGTAACATGGCTGTTTCTGGATATGCCCGGACCATCCCGTGCTCATACTTGTAGATGGTCTCCCGGGATACGTGGGCTATATCTGCCAGATCCTTCAGGGAGAGATTTTCCCTTTCCCTTACTTCCTTGAGGATTTCACCGTTGATATTCACGTAGTATCCTCCGCGGCCGGCTAAAACCTCAGGGTACACCTCATCTACCACCATGTTCCGCAGGGTTTCCGGGGCTACCACAGGTATACCGTGCCTCTCATATACCACGTCTTCCTCTAGTGGCTCGGTTTTTGATTTAAACCCAACGATTAAAGGTGAAGCTAGGAAAGTCCTGGCTAACCTTTTAATTTCCTGAGCCTGCTGGCTGCTGAAGCCGTCCACATTAATTAGAACCTTGAGTAAAAGTAGAATCAATTCCCGACGGGCCATCATGTCAAAACAGCTCCTATCATATATATTGGATGTTTCAAAGCCGTGACTCGCTAGTAATTCGGTTATCTCTAGTAAGACCTGATCTCTGTGCATGGGTACACCACTCATAGGGATCACCTGATAAAATTTGAGTTAATGAAAATTTATGTATAGTATAATTAGAATATCTATAAAGTTTACGAATATTTTTCTTAAAGTTAAATTTATAATTTAAACTTCTGAGTTTAATTTTAGTTTAATTAAATATTATCCTACTTTGGTAAACTTATATAAAATTCTAATTTGATTATGGTGACTGTGACTTGTTTTAATTAATTTCAATGATCATCCTTCCTAAATTTTTTATTTAATTTTGCTTGGATAAGTCAAATTTTAGATTAAGTGTGATTTATCACTAAACTATGTGGTTAATTAGATATTGTTGTGAATCTTAGTGAGTAACAACTGATATAAAATAGCTAAACTCTAAAAATTTAATAAGGGGCGGTAAATTTGATAAATAAAGGGAAAATATTTGACAAAATGATAATACTATTTTTGTTTGTTTTTTTTATTAATATAAGCTGTGTATCAGCTACTAATTTTACTGTGGACGAAATTGGCAACGCTTCAACTTCCGTACAAACGTATGTGGAAGCCAATCACAAATTACCCAACAACGTCACTATTTCTGGAACAACAGTAACTATGCCTCAATTCCTGAAATTAGAAACTACAGCAACATACAACATCAAAAACAACATCACCAGATATTACACTTGAAAATTACAATACCGCCCCTAACCCATCAGAAACCGCCACAAATGGACAACTCACACAATCGAACTATATCACACTAGCTAACAATGTTAAATCTTTCATGAACGAAAACGGACGAGCACCCAACTTCCAAACAACCAGTTTAGGAAATATAAGATACGAATCACTCGTTTACACATTCTCACAAGTCATGAATTCTTACCGCGTCGGGAAAGTTCTGCCAGATTTCATCATAATCCGACCATGGACCTTCGTTACGAATAATACCACCAAATTTATAACAATGAACCAAATAAATGTCGCAGCAGACACCGTACAATCCTACATAGAAACAAATCACCAACTTCCTAACCATGTAACCATTTCTAAGTATACAGTGAGCATGCCTAGTCTCCTTAGACTCGAAGCACAATACATAAAAAATGGTAACGGTAAATTATACCAATCAATCCCCCTAGGACGTTATGGAACCGCCCCCAATCCTTATGAAAGCATTACCGGAGGAAATCTGGAAAAATCAGATTATCTAAACAGTACAACTGATATTATCTCTTTTATGAACGATAACGGAAGAGCACCCAACGGTATAACAACTATACGCGGGACAATACGCTATGAATCCTTAGTTTTCACATATGCTGAAATAATAAACTCCGCCAGTGAAAAATTAATTCTACCCAACTATATCAGACTCACACCCTGGACAACAGTTTCCAACACCAATACCGTATTTATAAATATGGATCAAATAAACACCGCGGCATCGACGGTTAAATTACATATAGAAACGAATCACACGCTTCCAAGCTACGTAAATATCTCGGGAAGACAAATTTCTATGCCCAATTTCCTGAAACTCGAGATCCTGTCTATTCAAAATATTTACGAAGGTTTACACCAATCGATTATTCTACAAAACTATAATACAGCACCTAATCCTTCAGAAAGTATGACCGGTAGAAAGCTCAATTACCTGAATTACATGAATGCCGCCGAAAACATCCGATCTTTTATGCATGATAACGGAAGAGCACCCAACTTCTCAACCACTGAAGCTGGGAACATACGATATGAATCAATAATTTACACATACGCCCAATTACTAAACTACTACAATGTAAATAATGCCCTACCACGGCATATCACAGTGACTCCCTGGTCAGTTGTTTCCAATCCAAATACAGTAACTTTCAATCCCGGTCAAATAATTAAAGGCGCAGAAACCATAGTATCCTATGTGGAGGCCAACCATAACCTACCAACCAGCGTTAATATAGCGGGTACCAGTGTTTCCATGTCTAAATTCTTGAAACTGTCACTCACCACGTTACAAAATATAAATGGCAATTTATATGGGCAAATAGTTCTTGAAAATTTCAATGAACCAGGGAGCACTTCAGAATCCATAACCGGCGGAAGTCTTAATAAAACCGAATATCTTGAACTTGCTATGGATGTGGAAAACTTCATAATTGCCAACGGACGAGGACCGGCCTATCAAACATCTAATCTAGGAAATATACGTTACCAATCCCTGGTTTATATGTTCAGTCAAGTATTAAGCTCTTATAAATCAAATAATTACACATTACCCGAACTCATAACTGTAAGGCCCTGGTCAGTTATATCAAATACAAGCACTAAATTCTTCACCATTGACCAGATTGAAACTGCAGCAACCACCGTTAAAAACTATGTAGAGACGAATCACGCATTACCCAATAGTGTGAACATAAATGGTACTTCTGTAAACATGTCCCAGTTCCTGAAATTGATAACCACAGCAGTAGCCAATATAAATGGAAAATTAAACTCAACAGTTGTCCTTCAAAACTATAATGCAGCTCCTAATCCATCAGAAACCATAATCGGCGGAATTATCAGCAGTAAAGACTATCTAAGTCTGGCAAACAATATCATCTCCTTCATGGACACTAATGGAAGAGCGCCTAACTTCCAAACCGTTACCATGGGAAACATCCGCTTTAATTCACTGGTTTTCATGTTCTCCCAAATTTTAGCCTACGAAAAAACCGAAGAGATATTACCACAAAGCATCACCGTCGATAAGTGGAGTGTTGTATCCAATGTTAACAACAAATTTTTCACTCTGGACCAAATTGAAACAGCAGCAGCCACAGTTCAATCCTATGTAGAAACCAACCATAACCTACCTACCACTATCAGTATCGGGACAACCACGGTTACCAGAGCCCAATTCTTACAACTGTTAACCGCAGCTGTACAAAATGCAAATGGTAATCTATTAACTTCATTCATTAAAGCTACTTATGATGAACCACCAACTCCCTCAGAAAATATAACAGACCCCACTTTCAGTAATGCCGATTATATAAAGCTTGCAAAAGATGTAAACGAATTCATGTACGCCAATGGCAGAGGACCTAACTATAAAGCAACAACCCATGGAAATATACAATATCAAACACTGGTTTACATGTTCAGCCAACTGGTTAATTCATATAACTTAACAGATGCCGTTCCACTATCTATAACTATCAACCCATGGGCCACCCTATCAAACTCAAACACCGTATTTTTCACATTAGATGAGATAAAAAACGCATCCAAAAGTGTGAAAAACTACGTAGATACTTACAGTCAATTACCAACCAGTGTAACTATCTCTGGACGTCAAGTATCTATGTCCCAGTTTTTAAAGCTCACTGCTCAGTCAGTAATAAACATTGAGAATTATTTAAACACAGCTATAATCTTGGGGTCTGTAAGTGCGCCATCCAGTCCCACAGAAAACATTATTAGTGGAACCATCTACAGTGACGAATTTACGGATATAGCAGAAAATGTTATATCCTATATAGATAGCCATGGAACCGCACCCAAGAATGTCTCAGACACCAGTTTGGGAGATACCATGCGTTACGAATCGTTGATTTACATGTTTTCCAAAATCTTAATCTCCTATAAACCCACTGAACATGCTCCGCATATAGTTTCGGTAATTCCATGGTTGGCATTATCCGGTATAACTGGAAATTTAATTTTTGAGGATAACATATGCACTGGTTCTGATACCTTAGAAAATACTACTGGTGTAAGTGGTACTGGTGCAACTGTCTCTTCATCAACAGATTGGGCATGGCAAGGGATCAGAAGCTTCAAAGTCCAAACAAACGGATCAACAGTCGGCGAATCAATAGATATCTGCAAAATAGGAACTGCTTCATTACCATATGCTGTACTGGTTCAATCTGGACAGACTTACACCGTATCTGCTTATGTAAAAGGATCCGGAACAGTCCGCATCGAGTTAGTAGGCCGTAATTCCACAGGAACAGCAACTGAATCGTATAGCAGCCCGAGTATGGTTCTATCAAACATACCTCAAAAATTATCCATAACTCACCTGCTTTCTGATCCCAGCACCATCTATGCAACAGCTAAAATCTTGACCAGTAACACAGTTCAAACAATCACATTCTACGTCGACAGCATCAGTTTAACTAGATATGATGAAGAGATACACAATGGGACTTTCAATTTCAGAACCCAGAAGATATTCGATAGTATACAAACTGCCATAGATGACCCTACTACCATAGACGGTGATACCATCTGGCTTGGAAACTTAAACTACACTGAAAACATCAACATCAACAAAAAAATCACCATAAGACCAATTTCTGGAGTTAACGTGGTCATTCAGCCATTAAACCCCACTTTACCAATATTCACCATAAATACCAGTGGAAGCAGCACAACAATACAAGATCTAGTTATAGATGGATCCACTGGTAATGCTGGTATCTATATTAATAATTCCGCAACCAATGAAATCTTAGGAAATAACATCATCAACAATCTTAACGGAATATATTTGTATAATTCCACTGAGAATGTGGTTTCAGGAAATATAATATTAAACAACAGCCTGAATGGTGTGCTTATCAGTGCAGGCTCCGATAATGAAGTCTCCAGTAATAAAATAACTTACAATTCCGTTGCTGGAATTAACGTCCAGAACTCCGATAAATGCCGGATTTACAGTAACTTAATCCACAATAATTATGATGGAATACATCTAAACAATTCCACAGCAGAAATTCACCTCAACAGTATAGTCGAAAACAGCAGATACGGACTCTATAAAGTAGGTAATGGTACTGCCAATGCAACTAACAACTGGTGGGGATCCAATAACCCCATCGTATCCTTAACCAGTCCTAGTGACATCGGTATAGCTGGCGGAAGCGTAACATACGATCCATGGCTGGTACTCTCCATAAATAGTTCCACCGACCGTTCAAACCGCAGCGGCACCCATTACAACTACATAATAACAGCAGACCTAGCCCATAACAACCATGGAAACGATACATCATCAGATGGAAACATACCTGATAATATACCAATCTACTTCAATTCAACCTTGGGAACCATCAACAGCTCAGGATCTACCAAGAAAGGTAAAGCAGAACTTAAACTCACCAGCTCATCAGCAGGTACAGCTAACGTTTCAGTCACCCTGGATAATCAGACGGTTTCCAAAACAGTTAATGTAACCAGTGTAAATGTGCTTGGAGTGTATAATACCCGTACTCAGGAAAGTTTTGCTACAATACAAGAGGCCGTAGACGATCCTGATACAAAAGACGGAGACATAATAACCCTGGCAGAAGGTATCTATACTGAAAATGTAGCAATAAACAAAAAACTAAGTATACAACCAGTTACTGGAGCAAATGTAACTGTAGAAGCAGATAATTCAGATAAAAGTGTTTTCGTAATGAACAATGAAGGAAGCGGCACAACCATAAAAAACTTGAATATTGAAAGTTCTGCAGACTCTTACGGTATATCTTTAAGCCACTCCTACAACGTTAACATAATCAACAACATCATAACAAACAGTTCCAAAGGAATATACCTATATAAATCGGGAAACAATATCATTACTGGAAATACTGTAAAAAACAGTCGTTATGGAATATTCCTCTACAATTCAAATTGTAACTCTATATTAGGAGGTAACATAAAAATAAATGAAAATGGGCTTTATCTGTTCAATTCTGATAACAATCAAATAAACGGAACTATTATTACCGAAAATTACTATGGAACTTATCTTTTCTATTCTAACAACAACGATATAATTGGTAACGTTATCTCTGATAATTGGGTAGGTACATATCTATACGACACAAATAGTAACAGCATAACAGGAAATAGCCTATCCGATAATGGTGTGGGGATTACCCATTACAACTCGATAGGCATAATTCTGTCGGGAAATAACTTTACAGATAATTTGCTTGCAGATTCATCTACAATAGATTCTGGTGAAATGGTTTTAGCAACTACCATCTACAGTTGTGGAGCTGCAGCATTGGCTACAATACTTAAAAGTTTTGGAATTTATGCTACAGAAAATGAACTCGCTACCCTGGCAGGTACAGACGAAACAGGGGCAAGCTTTTATGGTCTTAAAACAGCGGCACAATCCATGGGAGTCTCCGCAATAGGGGCAAGATTAACTGTTGACCAACTTAAAACGAACTATCTGGTAGTTTTGGATATAGATGGAAAAAAACACTTTGAAATCATCAAAAATATCACAACCACAACTGTCTATCTATTTGACCCTAACTTAGGAAATATTGAAATGCCCTTAGATAAATTCAATGAAATGTACACTGGAGTTGCACTGGTTTTGAATGATACATTACCGCCAGGCACAGTATTGTTGACTGATGATGAAATGCGGGACATCAAAGCCCTTGGGTATTGGACAAAGGATGCACACTACTTTACAATACCAGGTTTTTATTATCCAACCATCGAATGGAGAAGTTTCTCATATCCTGTGCCAGTTCTTAAATGGAAATGGGTACCGCCATATAAACTTTTTGGTATCATTCCTATACCCGGACATACAGAACCGTATATTACCCTAGAATGGCGTACAGGTAGCTACCCAGTAGTTGTATGGAGATATCAGCCTCCACAAAGATTTGTATATTATACACCAAGATGGGTTAAAGAAGAAGGAGAAGTATGGAATGACAATGTGTATATAAAAGTTTTCAAAGGAGCTATAGCCATATCTACCGGTACTACAATGATACGAGGAGGTATAGGATTAATTGGTATAACAGAAGGATGGGGAACTCCAGCAGGTATCATATTAATAGGAATGGGTGCTGGTGTGACTTGGTATGGTGTTGAACAAGTTATAGACGGTCTTGATGATCCTTGGTCTGTAAAGCCAAATCGTTTTTTATACGATTAACCTATTCCTCGGGGATCACCAAATAATAATTTTTAAAATTAACTATATTATAAAAGGTTGTAAAAAGTATACGGAGAAAAAGAAATGCAAAAAGAATCAGTGTGGATAATTATTTATGTGCTAGTTGCTATAGGTGCATTTTTATCATTTTTAATTTATGGAAACTTTAGAGATTTATTAATAAGTATTATTATTCTACCTGTCTTTTTCATCGAAATATTCAGGATTAAAAAAATAAGTTTTAAGTTATTATTAAGAAGTTTAGTAGGTGTAATAATAATCCAGATTTTAGCTATTTCATATATTTATTTAAACATGCTTTCATATCTAAAAACCACAAATGATTACCTGTTTTTTTATATCTTTTTAGGATTGATAATACTCACCACGTTTTCATTGGTTTATATGTACCGTCGTAGAGACCAAATAAATAACAATCATGTCTAATGACTAGCAGGTACAGACGAAACAGGAACTAGTTTAGATGGATTAAAGAGGGCAGCAGAAGCTAAAGGAGCAACTGCAATAGCAAGATTAACCATAGACCAACTTAGAGCCAATTATTTGGTAGTTCTGTCTATCAATGGAAATAATCACTTCGAAGTTATACAAAACATCACAGATACAACAGTTTATCTATTCGACCCTAACCTGGGAAACATTGAAATGACACGGGATAAATTCAATGAACTCTACACAGGTATTGCACTAATCATCAACGACCAACCACCAGTAAACGCCACACTATTAACCCCTGATGAAATGAGAGACATCAAAGCAATGTGGCACAAAGTTAAAATTGGAGCATGGTATGAACCCCCACACTTCGTAATAGCTGGTTGGAAAAAAACATATTACAGCTTTTCTATACCTATCATTCATGTGAAGTGGGTATCAGTTTATAGATGGGGACCAATCAATATTGGATACTGGTCGGCAAGTGTAAGTTGGAAAACTATAACTATAGGCATATGGACACCTGTTTTCCGTTACGTACCAGGCAGATGGCATAACATATATGTCACAGTTCCTGATGTGAAAGTCACCAAGATGATGTCTGAAAAACAGGCTCTAGACAACGCTGTTATCCGATTAGGAACTTTAGGGGCTGTACTCGGTATTTTTGTCCCTGGGTTGGGTGAAGCTGAAGTGGGCAGCCTTGCATTTGGAGCTTCAGCTACAACTACGTTTTTATCAGGATTATCAATAGGATATAATCTAGATACGGTTTATCATGCGTTTAATGATCCATATGTAGTGTATGATATTGAAGGAATTAAATATTATTCCTATTGTTAAAATTACTCTAGTTAGTCACGGCTTCTAACCGTAAAATAGTAAAAAGTAAAGGAGCAGTACTATGGTATTTTCCTTTAATTTTTCTTTATTTAATGAAATTCAATTTTAGGAGTGTAAAAAACTTTATTATTAATTTTTTTATAATATAAAATATTCAGATAAATCTTTTAAACAGAGAGAATTAAACATAAACATGGGTGAAATTTTATGAAACAAGGTTTAAATAATGCGTTAATCATCAGTTATTCTTTATTTTTGATTATTCTTTTAATTTATATCAGTTCCAATCCATTTTATGTTCCGCTAATACTTCTCTTTTTATTTGGAATTATAACTGGATTTTTTGAATTTAGAGAATATTACAATAAAATATCTTATTCTATTGCCTTAGTTGTGCTTTTAGTGGTGATGTGGGCAGTTACTATTCAATTTTCTTCAAGTATAAACATGTTATATTACATAGAAACAGGAATAATTTCACTTCTTATCATAGGATATTATATCTACACAATTAAAACCTGGAAAAACAATGAAAACGCATTAAAACCTTATAATAAAGCTCTGACGGTAAACCCAAACGACACTACAGCATTAAATAATAAAGGCGTTGAGTTAACAAGTCAAAAAAAATATGAAAGAGCAATGGAATGTTTTGATAAAGTCCTAGAATTAGATCCTGAAGATGTAGCAGCGTGGTATAACGAAAGTATTCTACTTAAAAAAGAAAAAAAAGACCAAAAATCCAAAAATTATCTTGATAAGGCGTTAGAATTGGATCCTAGATTAGAAAGAATTAAAAATTCGGGAGAATTACTTTTAAAAAAATGACTTTAAGGTATGTAAAATGAATTATTAAAATGAATTATAGATTAAAATGAATTATAGAAATTTTTTTATTATCATGTTATTGATTTTAGTTGGTATATTTTTCGGTTATTTATCTTCAGGAAATCCTGGATTGTTAGTCATTTGTTTAGGTATTATTGGATGGGTTTTGAGTTCTACATTTGAACTCATCAATTTCAATCGTACAATTTATTATGTAACTTTTGTCAGGTATACTCCTCTCTCAAAGCATAATACTAATTAAAACTTACCTATTCCAAATGATATTTTTACAGAACAATTAACAATATGGGATTGTCCCATAATTCATTTTCTTTTTTTGGTATGATCTTTTTTCAAAGTAATTTGGGAGTGATTTTTGTTTTTGATTGTTTTTATGGTGTGATTTTTGATTTTATTGGTTTTTAAATAGTAATATTTAAATATGTGGGAATTTAAAGTATTAATTGGCAAACAAATACCAAAAAATTCCCACAATAGCTTTTTTGGTTTTGGTGGGTCTTAAATTTTTTGGTTTTGTGTTCTGCCTCTTTGATTTTTAAAATTTAATGGAAAAAAGAGGTGGTTTAAAATAATGGTTAATGCAGCTAAATATAGAGAAATACAGTCTAATTTTGTTTTAAACGTTCCAGGAGAAAATTTAAACCATGATAATCCTGTTTTTTTGGTTGAATGGATTATTCAGAGTTTTTTAAGCGAAAATAGCTTTTTACTACCGAATGAAGAAACAAAAAGGGGAAGGCCTAAAACTTACCAAACAGACGAATTATTAAGTTTCATTGTATGGGGAGTCTTAAATGGAATAACAAGTTGTCGTGGACTGGAAAATTGGTTGAAAAATAATGATGAAACTTGTAATTATATTTTAAACAATAAAAATCCCAGTAAATCCACTATCGCACGCTTTTACAGTACTAATATGTTTTTAATCGATGAATTATTCCGATACACTGTTAATTTAGGTATAAAATATGATCTAGTGGGATGTAACCATGTTACGATTGATGGAACAATTTTAAAGGCTAATGCAAGCAATTTTAGACTAATAAAGATAGATGAGCTGGAATATCTTGAAAATCTTATTGATGAGTTGGAAAAAGATGAATATCTACTCTTTGAAATAAGAAAATACTTCTTAAAAGATGTATTAAATGAAAAAAACTATAATATCATCCTACAAATTAAAAATAAGTTAAAAAAAGAAGCTTTAAACCTATTAACAAAATTATTAATGAGCAAACAAGAAAAAACAGTATGTATTAGATTTTATTGCTTATTTAAAGGCCAATTATAATGGAAAAAATACCATAAGTATAACGGACCCTGAAAGCCGGTGGATGAAAGATAAAAAAGGAAATACTGGTTTAAATTATAATTATCAAGTTGCAACAGACGATAAATATGATTTTATCCTCGCACAGAAGCTAATTAACGATCCCACCGATCATCATCAGTTCATTCCCATGGCAGATGAAGTAAAAATGAATTTAAACAGACACCCCACGTTCTACACTGCAGACACTGCTTATTTAACAGATAAAACACTAGATTACTGTTACCAAAATAATATCACCGCAATCATGCCTGACAGAACCGAAAACATAAACATCAAACACCCAAAATCTGAAAACAAGTACCAAAAAACATAATTTCCAATATAACTGGTATCAGGATACTTATATTTGTCCACAAAACCAAATACTAGAATATCAAAACAATCGAAGAATAAACAACAAACCATACCGAGTATACTCCACAACAAAATGCAAAAAATGCCCATACAAACAGGAATGCTGCAAAGGAAGAAAAAAAGAAATATTCCACACGGCAAATCCATTAAAAATCAAAATGAAAGAAAATTACAACTCAGAACTCGGAAAACAAACTTACCAAAAAAGATTCCACACCGGCGAAACCTACTTCGCAATCCTCAAAGAATCACGCAAATTCCCCGGAATACAAAGAAAAACCACCAAAAAAGCACAAACAGAACTAACACTACAAACAATAGCCCACAACATAAAAAAATAGACAAATGGGACAATCCCAATATGTAATTTTTGCTTTTGGGGTCATATCATACGCTATTATCATTGCATTGATCTTAAAACCCAATATCATTAAAATACATTATCTCTAGCTTTATTTACTAAATATGGATCCCATGAAAAATTTAATCTATATAGATATGACAAAATAATGGAGTGAGAATTACTATCAAGACTCTATTGGTCTCTTATTATCGAAAATACTTAACGATATTGGCTTACAGATACATCTGTGATAGATTCTGGTGAAGTGGTAATGGCCACCACCATATACTTATGAGTATCAGCAGCAAGCATACCAATATACGTGGAAAAATGGATGGGATATCTTAAATGGAATGGATGGGATATCTTAAATGGATATTTATCACCATTATAATAATTAAAAATTCTTTAAATTAGTTAGAATTAACTTAAATAAATTTATAAAATTTTGTGTGATTATGAAAATTAAAAAATTATATGGGATTCAATGGTATATCCTTTTTCTAATTTGAAAAATGTTATTATTCTTGGTATATTTTGTATTATACCAATTATAGGAATACCTTTTGTTTTTGGATATTCATTTAGAGTAATAAGATCAACTTTGTCTAGCCATAATGAATTGCCTGCATTCGATGAATTGGGTGAAATGTTTGTAGATGGTCTGAAAGTATTATTGGTTGGTTTCGTATATATTTCATTACCAATAATACTTTTTGGAGTTTTTAATGTAGCAACAAAAAATGCATATTTTAGTGATATGTATGGTATGTTAATAATAATGACAGCAGTTATACTTGCTATTTTTGCAATTTTACTCAATTCATTAGCATTCATAGCTCTTGGAAATATGGCCAAAGATGATAAAATGGCTTCAGCATTTAAATATAAGGAAATAGTTGAAAAAATTATCCCAAATAGGTAGCTTTAAATATATTATATGGTTTATTGTAATGATACTCATCTTCATTGTATTTGGGGCGGTAGCAGATATTTTAAGTTCTATTTCACTCATAGGGGCGATTATTACAATTTTAATCATATCTCCATATTTTTATATTCTAGCTAGTAGGTCAATAGCTTTAATTTATAGCGACAGCGATCAAATGGAAAGAACTATTGAATAATAATTTCCTTAACAGTGTCTGATTTGGTGTGAAAATTTTCAGGTTATTTGGGTTTAATTTTACGTATTGGTATTTAACCATCTGTTCCTGTTAAAAGTACAGTTGTGTGTTTTGTTAATATTAAAATAGAGTTTTAAGAATCGAAAAATTTATCTAGGAAATGCCCTGGAAATTTTTAAACATTGATGACATATATTGCGCATTCGTATTGGGTTCCTGGTCATTTGAGCTATTATTACATGGTGATTGATAGGTATATTCCTTATTATGTTCCGGTGTTGTCTTATCGTGTTCTTTGGAGGCAGTGGACTCCTTGGGGCATATATAATGTAGGGATTTGGTATATTTCCGGTTATCAAAAGAAATATTACCATCTCAAGTACACTGCAAAAATATATTATTGTGTCCCAGGACACTTTAAATTGTATGCCGACTACGTAAGAGAACCAGACCCAGGAGATGTAATTTGGTGGAAATATGGATTGAAAATGGCCGTAGGGACTGGTACGGTGGCTTTTGTAGGGGAAACTTTGATACTTGGAGTAGTGGATAAATTTAGCCTATTATTTGGGGTTGCTGGAACTATTTCTTATGTAACTAGTATCCTTGATTATTATAATCCTGATCCTAATCCCACTGGACGTGGAGAAGGATATATAAATACGATACACCCCAGTTGGGATCCTTATCTGAAAGAAAATACATTTTAATTAAGAGAAACTTAATGTTAAACAACTTAATTAAAGTGGATAGTATTTAGGTCTATGAGGAATTAATAATGGTTAAAATGACTTGGGGAATAGGAATTCTATTGGGGTTAATTGTTTTGTTAGGATTTATTTCATTTTTGGATTCCGGAGATTTGAGGGGGTTATGTTTATCACTTATTACCTTCTACTTTCTTTTTTATGCCTGTTTTGAGTCTTTACAAAAATTATTATTTAATTCATGGATAGGGTTAGTTAGTATGTTATTTTTTCAAGTTTTACCTGTGGTTTATCTTTATATAAATAGATCTATTTATTTCATGGAAACAAAGGATTATATCTATTTTTGTACATTATTAGTGTGTATGATATTTACTATATCTTTGTGGGTTTATTATCGTATTCGTAAGGTATCAAGTGATCAAATAGTAACTTTTCAGTAGTATCACTAAGCATTCAACCATTAGGCAGAATATAGCCACCAGTATTTATACCTGTGGACCCGCTGCCTTAGCAACCATCTTAAAAAAATTAGGAATATATGCTACTGAAGCTGAATTATCTCAGAAAGCAGGAACTGATTATACTAGGACTTGTTTGATGCCTAACTTAGGAAAATGAAATAAATGATTATAATTATATATTTTAAGGAGGTTTGAACATGTCTAGAAATAATATTATTGTATTGATAGTTTTTATGATCATTGGTGTTTTAGGACTTGGATTTTTAGTTTATACCAGTGTCAATACGCTAGCAAACACTATTTTGATTGATGAGGATGATAATGATGTGAATGGTGTATCTACTTATTCAGGCAATGGTGTTAGTTTTGATTATCCTAAAGCATGGGTTTTAGATGAAAGTTCCTCTGGACCTGTTTCTGGAACTAAAATTGTCTCAGTACAAAAAATCAGCTCGGAAAATGAAAAGGCCCCATCATTCCAGGTCACAATAGTACCAGATGCAACAGGACATGTAATCATCAGATCGTTTTTTGAGAGCTCAAACTCTCAATTAATCCAAAATAAAACCATACAATTAGACAATACAAACACTACAGCAGTTTTGTTCACATATATGGATCCAGATTTTGGGAAAAGGAAGATGATGGAAATAAATCTTGTAAAAAAAGGTTATCAGTATTTATTGTTATTTGAAACTTCAGAATCGGATTTTGATAAAGAAAAACCGAATTTCGATATGATACTTAACAGTTTCAAAACTAACTGAATCATACAAAAGGATATTTACTTTACTGACATCCCGGGATACAGATTTCAATTGTTAATAAACTGAGATGGAGAAAGAAATGCAAAAAGAATCACTATGAATAATTTTTTATACGATAATTACTATTGGTGCATTTTTATCATTTTTAATTTATGGAAACTTTTTAGATTTAGCTATAAGCCTCGTTCTTCTCCCTATCTTTTTCATACTAATGTTCAGGATTAAAAAAATCAGTCTTAAGTTATTATTAAGAAGTTTAGTAGGCACAATAATAATCCAAATTTTAGCTATTGCGTATTATTTACTTAAACATATCTTCATATCTAAAAACTACAAACGATTACCTGTACTTTTATGGCATTTTAGGATGGATAACACTCACTACGATTTCATTAGTTTATATGAATCGTCGTAAAGACCAAATAACTAATAATAATAATAATAAATTATGTGAACAATCTATCCATTTTGGTTCCAGATTTACAAGCTTTTGGGAGTAATACCAGTACCGGACCACTAAGAACCCATGTGGCTTAGGTGAGAGAAGCGGATGCAAGTGATTTAAACTACAAAAATTTCATTGGTGCAACTGCCACTTTAGCTAGTGCAGGTTATTTGGGGGTGGAAGTTTCTGGAACAGTTCTAATTTCGGGTGTAGCTGCATCCTTAACAAAAGGTACAATCGCCAACGCAATTTTTTCTGCATATGGTTTCTATGGAACTGACTTTACCAAAATTGTTAATCCTGATCCTAATCCCACTGGAGCAGGAGAGGGATATGTAAATATGATAGACCCCAGTATGGAATGGATGGTTTCTAACTGATAAACAACGACAAACATGGTGGCCAAAGTATTATATGGTTATTTTAAAAAAAGTGTATATCAAACACTTTATTTAATAATTTTTTAGGATTTAAAATTAAAGAGTCAAAAAAAATGAACGACAGAAATTTTTTTATTATACTGTTATTGACTTTAGTTGGTGTATTTTTTAATTACTTATCTTCAGGAAATCCAGGATTGCTAGTTTTTTGTTTAGGTATTATCGGAGTATTGATTTCTAGATCAAAGCTCATCAATTACAATCGAAATGTTTATTACGTAATTTTATTATTTATAATAATAGTCCAAGGCATAATCTTGATTGATAACTATTTATATAAACTAACATATCTGCAGAACATTAGAGAATACGTATTCTTTGCTTTCGGAATTTTAGCATGTATTCTTGTCATCACATTGCTTTTTAAACCCAATATCTTTAAAGAAATTGAAAAAATTAATGAAAGTACATAACCATTATTTACTAAATAATGGATCCCATGAAAAATTTAATATATTTACAGATATGACAAAATAATGGAGTGAGATTACTATCAAGACTATTGGTCTCTTATTATCGAAAATACTTAACGATAATTAGGCTTACAGAATACATCTGTAATAGACTCTGGTGAAGTGTAATGGCCCCACTACCATCTACACATGTGGACCAGCAGCACTAGCTACAATCCTCAAAAATCTGGAAATCTACACTACAGAAGCCTAACTGGCTGAACTAGCAGGTACAGACGAAATAGGAACCAGTTTGTATGGATTGAAGGAAGTAACACTAGTTAAAGGAGCAACAACTGCAATAGGGGCAAGATTAACCATAGACCAACTTAGAGCCAATTATTTGGTAGTTCTATCGATCGATGGGGATAATCACTTCGAAGTCATACAAAACATCACAGATACAACAGTTTATCTATTCGACCCTAACCTGGGAAACATTGAAATGACACGGGATAAATTCAACGAACTCTACACTGGAATTGCACTAATCATCAACGAACAAGCACCAACAAACGCAACACTATTAACCGACGATGAAATGAGAGACATCAAAGCAAACGGGTATTGGCAAAAGGTTGAACACACCTATTGGTTACCAGGGTACATATACTATACATACCATTATGTAAGCTTCACGGTAACAGTACCTTACTTCTACACAGTTTGGGTTCCAAGTTACAAACTTTGGGGACTGATACCCATACCCGGACACAACGAACTCCGCATAGGCATATGCACAGTAAATTATGGATACTGGATCCCCATACCACACATTGTACTTCCTCATAAAGTAACATTATTACACATATCATTATGTGGAAGTGAAAGTTAATCAGGCAAGACAGGATTTTATGTTTGATTTGTCAACAACTTTACTTGGTATTGCACTTGCACCACCTAGTAGTGGAACGTCTCTGGTTGCGACACTTACATCTGCACCAAGTTTAGTGAGAGATATATCTAGGAATTATAATGCAATATTTTATGGTGGATCTGCAATGGAAGCATATGTTGATGGTAAATTAAGGATGAAACAAGAATGGTTTAATATTGAAATTTTTGATTATAATGGAAAACAAGTGTATCCCTATAGTAACCCTTTGGATAACTTTTATCAACAAAAACCAATTTTACCCAATTAATATTTGGAAAAAAAATTGATGAGAAAATGTAGACGTGTTGATTAAATAAGAAGAAAGAATTAAATGAATTTGTAAGAAACTCAGATAATGAAAAAGGATCATTAAAACATTTTTCTTATATTTTTTATTTTAGTCTTTTTAGAATCATATTCAAGAATTTAATCAGCGTTTAATGGAGTTGTTATGTATGGTATTTATGAGAGGAGCAGAATTCATACTTGGCTTTTTCGCTTTATTAATATTAGTCAATTTAGATGACTACCTATTAATTATTCCCATGCTATTTATTTGTTGTATACTTTTTGTTACAGGTACATTTGATTTATTAAATCATAGGAATATCTCTCATTTGATATTTGTTTCACTAATATTAGTGATATTTGGGTTGGTAAGTTACATTCTGCTATCTTCTAATAATTATGTGACAATACGGGATTGGTTTACCATCATTGGGATTTCAATAATGATATTTGTAGGAGTTATGTTTCGAGTTAGAGAGTGGAACAAACTGAAAAAAGCATGATAATTTCAAACCTGAATTGTGTATATTATAGACCCAGAAAGTGTTATTAATACATATTGGTACTGTTTTATCTGGAAATAGTTTCTCTGGGAATTATTTAACGGATTCATCTAGTGTGGATACTGGTGAGGTGGTGATGCCAGTACGATTTATAGTTGTGAACCCGCTGCCTTAGCAACCATCTTAAAAAAATTAGGAATATATGCTACTGAAGCTGAATTAGCTCAGAAAGCAGGAACTGATTATATGTGGCTTTGTTTGATCCTAACTTAGGAAAATAAAATAAATGATTATAATTATATATTTTAAGGAGGTTTGAATGTGTCTAGAAATAATATTATTGTATTGATAGTTTTTATGGTCATTGGTGTTTTAGGACTTGGATTTTTAGTTTATAGCAGTGTCAATATGCTAGCAAACACTATTTTGATTGATGGAGATAATGATGTGAATGGTGTATCTACTTATTCAGGAAATGGTGTTAGTTTTGATTATCCTAAAGCATGGGTTTTAGATGAAAATTCCTATGGACCTGTTTCTGGAACTAAAATTGTCTCAGTACAAAAAATCAGCTCAGAAAATGAAAAGGCCCCATCATTCCAAGTCACAATAGTACCAGACGCAACAGGACATGGAATCATCAGATCGTTTTTTGAAAGCTCAAATTCCCAATTAATCCAAAATAAGACCATACACTTAGACAATACAAATACTACAGCAGTTTTGTTCACATATATGGATCCAAATTTTGGAAAAAGGAAAATGATGGAAATAAATCTTGTAAAAAAAGGTTATCAGTATTTATTGTTATTTGAAACTTCAGAATCGGATTTTGATAAAGAAAAACCGAATTTCGATATGATACTTAACAGTTTCAAAACTAACTGAATCATACAAAAGGATATCTACTTTACTGACATCCTTGGATACAGATTCTATAAGTAGTAAACTGGAGAAAAAGTCAGAAACAAACAAAATGACGATTTTTATATAATATAAAATATATAATATTTATGTTTGATTTAAGTGATTACCTTTACTTAGCAGCTGGTTTGAGTTTTTTACTCGCCAGTTTTTTAAATTTACGTCAATACAAGAAAAATCCCATAAAGTATAAGAATGGACGTTCAGCGGCTATTTTATTATTTATAGCAGGAGTTCTTTCTCTTTCTAGTGTTGCCTTAGCATATTTTTATGGAGTGTAAACAAGACTCCAATAATGAAATTTTAGTAATAAAAAATTTAGCTAAAATTTTCTTTTGTATAAACATCAAATTATTAAATCTAATTAACTTCTAATTTTATAATGAAAAACTTAGATTATATTTGAATTCATGAAATTATGTAACGGTGATTTTATAAAAGTTGAGAAAAGTATGGAATTTATAGTTTACGTGGGCATTGATGATACCGATTCCAATAGGGGAATGTGCACTACCTATGTGAGTGCCGTGTTACTGGATGAACTGAAGAGTTACGGTTATCCTATCATTGGTTATCCCCGTTTGATCCGTTTAAACCCCTTTGCCAGGTATAAAACCAGGGGTAACGGGGCTGTTTCATTCAAAGTACTGGTTAAATCCGAAAAGGAATATGGGGAAGTTAAAAATATTATCTTAGACCGGGTGGAAGAGTTATCACACCTCCAAGAAGAAAACACTAACCCGGGAGTTGTATTTTTTAAAGTAGAAGTTGATGCGTCCAGTGTTGAAGTTGATAAATCGAGTGATGGATTTGATGAATCAAGTACAGATGATTTAAAGCTAAAATTACCACCTGAACTTGAAGCCTACGCCGTTGAAACCATAGAAAACATCGTCACTATAAAAGATGCCGAGGAACTGGCGGATAAGATAGGGGCGGAGATCTACAAATTCAAAAAGGGAAGGGGTATCATCGGTGCCCTGGCAGCCATAGGAGCTCCCCTGGATGACCGGACATTTGAATTCCTAGCTTACCGGATCCCTGATAATTATGGTACGAAGAGGAGATTGAACTACCAGTCCATCCGGGAGATGGATGAGAAAACCTATCCCTCCACCTTCGACAACCTGGATAAAAGGGAGGGTTACATAGCCATCGAACCCCACACACCCTGCCCTATACTTTATGGTATAAGGGGAGAAACCCCTGATGCTGTAGTAGAAGCCCATAACCTGGTAGAGGCATGCGAACCCGTGGAGAGGACCGCTGTCTTCTTGACCAACCAGCACACAGACCAGCACCTGGTCCCCATTGATAATATCTCCCAGATGGAGAAGTGTAAATGCTACATAGTGAGTGGGACAGTGGCAAATACTCCACATGTTATCGGGGGCGGTCATGTTATCCTGTCTTTAGAGGACGACTCTGGAAGCATCGAATGCGCGGCCTATGAACCCACAAAAGGGTTCCGTGACGTCTTCAGACAGTTAAGAAAAGGGGATAAGATAAAAGTTTACGGTGGAATTGGAGAGAAAGGAACCCTTAATGTGGAAAAATTTGAGTTATTAGAGCTTGCCAAGGATTATGAAGAAGTTAACCCCCTGTGTGAATGTGGTAAACGGATGAAATCCGCTGGAATGGACCAGGGCTTTAAATGTGTAAAGTGCGGGCGGAAACTCAAGGACGGAAGCAAAGTCCTGGTTGAAATAGAAAGGGGTGTTCAAGAGGGTTTCTATGAAGTTCCCCCCATGGCACGGAGACACCTGAGCAAGCCGCTCATAAGGGTATCAAACTGGAGATAATGGTCGATAACCATGATCACTTCAAAATTCACGGAATTCATAGTGTCCACGAGCTACGACCAGCTCCCAGATGATGTGATCCAGAAGGCCAAGGAATGTTTCACTGATTTTGTGGGTGTGGCTTTAAGGGGATCTGAGACTGAAAGCGGTGAAGCAGTTAAAAACATCATCCGACCAGGTGGTGAGTCAACGGTCATTGGCCAGGGACGATCCACCCCTATGGAAGCCGGACTGGCTAATGGAATATTTGCCCATTCAATGGACCTGGATGACGGCCATCGCCTGGCTATGCTCCATCCCGGGGCGTGTGTAATACCTGCTGCCCTTTCCCTGTGTGAAGCTGAGAATCGGACTGGTAAGGAATTGATTGAATCCATAGTGGTGGGTTATCAGGTGGTCATAGCACTGGGTATGATGGTCAATCCGGGGCACCGCAGCAGGGGCTTTCACAGCACAGGCACCTGCGGAACTATAGGGGCTGCTGCAGCCGCCAGTAAGGCCATGAGTCTTAATGAAGAAGAGATTGCCAATGCATTAGGTCTCGCTGGAACCCAAGCAGCCGGTCTCTTAGAATCAGACCACTCAGGGTCCATGGGAAAACACTTACACACCGGTAGGGCAGCCCAATCAGGTATTTTATCAGCTTTACTTGCCAGGAATGGTTTCACCGGAGGTGAAACTATTCTGGAAGGTGATGAAGGCTTCCTAAAAGCAATGACTGATATTGACCCCAATGCAATGACTGATATTGACCCCTATACAATGGTTGATGCTCACCCCCATGAAACTGATCTACCTATGGAAAACTATCACATTTCAGATGTCTACTTCAAGATCTACCCTGTCTGCAGGCATCTGCACTCCAGCATCGATGCACTACTCGAGATTGTAAAGGAAAATCAGCTTGAACTGGAAGAAATTGAAAAGATAACCGTGAACACCTATAAAATAGCTGCTGAACACGATGATTACCATCCCACCAGTACTGAGGCCCTGAGGCAGAGTTTACCCGTTTCCATGGCGGTTGCGCTTCTAAACCATTATCAGGAGACTGTTGACTTGATTGAATTCAGTTATTCTCCCCCAAATCAGAAGGAAATAAATGACATATCCGGGAAAATCCAGATAAAGATAGATTCTAACCTGGATAAGCAGTACCCTCAAAGTAGACCATCTGAAGTTACAATATTTACTGAGAAAGGCATATATAAAAATAAAGTAGATTTGCCCCAGGGTGAACCGGAAAATCCCCTTAAACAGGGTGTAGAGTGGAAGTTCAGGAATTTAAACCCTGATGTGGATGCTCGAGTCCTGGATGTGATAGGAAACATGGATTCCTACCCGGACGTGAGGCAATTTATGGGTGATCTTAATTCATTTTTAAAAATCTAAATTCATTTTTTTAGTATACTAGTAAGATTTATCATAGAGAGTTTCATTCTTATATGTTGACAAGATTTAATTAGGATTTAATTTTTGGGAGTGGAATAAATTGCGATCAACGGATTTTCTAAAGACACTGGGAATAGATAAAAGGGATGGGATCGAGGAATCTGAGCTCAGATTTCCAGATGGTGCCCAGTATCGCTTCGAAGTGCCGGGTATCCAGAAACCAGAGGCTATGGCTTCTCTCCTGGATGCCTCTGATGATTATGATGTTACCGTGCACCGGGTAACCCAGACCAAGGGTGTCATGCTTCTAACCGATTCTGAGATAGAAGAGATGGTAGAGATGGCCAGGACTGCTAAGATAGGGCTCTTTTTAAGCGTCGGCCCCCGGGCTACTTATGATACCAGCGCTTCTGCCCAGACCAGGGAAGGCGCACGGATAGGATACCGGTTAAGGGGATATGATAACCTGTTATACGCCGTAGAGGATGTGAAAAGAGCAGTTGAACTGGGTGTCCGGGGAATACTGCTCTACGATGAAGGGCTCCTCTGGGTCCTGGGTAAGATGAGGGAGGCGGGTGAACTACCGGAGAATATGCACTTCAAGGTCTCCGCCCATACTGGACATGGAAATCCCGCCTCTGCAAAGTTACTGGAGGAGTTAGGTGCCGATTCATTCAATCCAGTCCGTGACCTGCAGATTAACATGCTTTCCGCCCTCAGGAGGGCTATAAATATATCCATCGATATCCACACTGAAAATCCGAAGTCTTCGGGAGGTTTCATAAGACACTACGAGGTGCCGGATATTATAAAGGTAGCTGCCCCGGTGTATCTTAAAACAGGCGGGTCAATAGCTAAACAGCACAGCCACGAAACCACCAGTAAGGAAGCTTCAGAGCGTATAAGGCAGGTCTATCTGGTTAAAAATATGATAGAACGCTACTACGGAGATGCAAAAACATCTAAGGTAGGAATGGAGGATTTAGCTATTCCTGAATGAAAGAATCTGGGGTTCCTGAATGAAGAATCCAGGTTATTCATGTAAAAGGAATTTAGGTTAATTCCTGAATGAAAGGATAGGTAATTCCTGAACGATTTATTCTTAAAAAAGCATGGAAAAGAAAATATGGACCTAACCAACCAAGCTAAAAGGGCCGTTATAAAAGCCAGCGCAGAGTTCCGTGAGGACCAGTTCAACGCTTACCAGAGAGCCCTGGAAGTTGAAACCAATCCCCGGGCTTCCTGGGTCCTGGAGCTTCTAGTTGAAAACGCGGAGTTGGCCCGAAAAAATAAGGTTCCCCTCTGTGACGATACCGGCATCCCCCATGTACTGGTAGAAGTGGGAGAAGACGCCGTTCTGCCAGGGAATTTCATGGGGGATGTAAGGGAAGGTATTAAAGCCGGTTTAAGGGAGCTCCCGGGGAGGCCCATGGCGGTGAAGGGTGATGATATCGAGAGGATCGAACAGAAGAAGGGACTCTATGATGACCCGGGAGAGGTCTTATCTGCCCCGTTTTTATTCGACAAAATGGATCCAGATGCTGGCAGTGATAAAGTAAGGGTACACGTCCTCATGCTGGGCGGTGGCCCGGAGATAAGGGCCAGTACCTACCGGGTCTTCCACCAGCGGGATCACCAGGAAATATGGAAGCATGTAACGGACCGGATGGCCCAGGAGATCCCCAGATTAGGGTGCACCCCATGTATACCTGCCATTGGTGTGGGCAGGACCCATTTTGAGGCGTCGTCTTTGATGTTGAAGGCCATGGCCTATGGTAACCTGGATGTGCAGTCTGAGTTGGAAGAGGACATAACCAAAACTTTAAATAGTTTGGATATAGGTGCTTTAAATATAGGCGGTTATGTAACGGCCCTTGGTTGTTTAATCAATATCGGGCCTCAAAGAGCTAGTGGAGTTCGTATTCTTAGTATGAGACCATGTTGTTGCGTTGAACCAAGAGTATCATCCTTTGATATCTCTAACAGAGAATTTTATTAGCTAAGAGTATCAATACTTAAACTTTCAAATGATGAATACATTAGCTGAAAGTATCAATCCTTAGATACTAATGACGAGTACATTATGAGAGTATCAATCTTTGATATCTTTAACTACAAATTTCATAAGTAAGAGTATCACCTGATATCACTAACTATGAACCCGTAAATTATATTCTGGAGTGAAATTTTATGGCAATTGGAAGAAAAAGCATAGAAGAATTGCTTAAATACATGAACCCCAAATGGAAGACTTCCATTACCAAGGTGGAGCCCAACCGGATCATCACCAGGGGCTACCTGCAACAGGACCTCATCGGTAACTTATCCTTTCCGGAAATGGTATACCTTTTGATGCAGGGTAACAAGCCCCATGAAAACGAGTCTAAGATGCTTGAAGCGGTACTGGTCTCTTTCTGCGACCACGGGACAACTCCCCCCAGCACCCAGGTAGCCAGGCTCATGGCTTCCACGGGATCTCCCCTGAACACCTGTGTATCCGGGGGTTTGATGGCCTTTGGAAAGCACCATGCCGGGGCTTTAGAGCAGTCCATGAAGCTTCTACAGGAAACTGTGCAAAAAGGTGTGGGAAATGAGGCTGGTGAGGGTGAAGTGGCCACCGGTGCCATCGAGTCCCGTAAGGATATCAAGATCAACGCCATCGAACTGGTGGAAGAATACCTGGAAAAGGGCGAGAAGATACCTGGTTTCGGACACCGCTACCATGATGAAGACCCCCGGGCGCCTCGGCTCTTGGAGCTTGCCAGGGAGTATGGGGTGTACGGCGTTCACACCCAGCTGGCTATTGCCATGCAGGATATTCTCTTTGAAAGGAAGAACATTCTCCTGAATGTGGACGGAGCTAACGCGGGAATATTATCAGATATGGGCTTTAACTGGCAGGTTGGCACTGGACTTTTCATGATAGGAAGGCTTCCTGCTTTAATTTCACACGTGAATGAGGAGCAGAACCAGGAATCTCCCTTCAGGAAGTTCATAGAATCTGATGAGATATGCTACGATGGTGTGGAGGAGAGGAAGCCTTCCATCTAAGAAATATTTACTTTTTTTTAATCTCTCCTATTTTTAAGTACCTCAATCCTTTTTTAAGGTTTTATAAGTATTTTTCTTTGCTATTTATCATAAATAATCATGATCTATCATTACAAAATAGTTATATATTACACTTTATTTCAACTCTGATTATAAATCAGGGCAGATTGAAGGGGACTTTAAGATAGTATATGGAAGATATTCTGGACTATAGTTTTTCCCTTGCTGTACTGATTCTTTGGAACTCTGGGGTTATAGACCAAATTATTGTATACATCAAAAACCCACCCTACATTGAAGCTGAGATTTCTATTTAATTTACCATATCCATCCAGCAAACGCAGTTCCATACACGGTTTAATATGTACCACGTTTAATCAATCAGGCATAGGTGCTCATGGAATTATTTCAGTTACCATGCTTTCAACAGGATTTAAATGAAATAAAACGCTTTAAAAGCCATAATAAACAAGAAGGATTAAGATGCGGAGAATCAAATAGTAAAAGATATATATACCTCAGAAGAAATTTTGGATTATCATGGTGATTTATATGACAACGATATCGGAAGCTATTACTACCATTAAAAAGGCTGAAAATGATGCCGATAAATTAATAGAGGATTCACAGATGAAATCATCAGAGATGATTGATGACGCTGAAGCCAAATCCAAAGAAATAGTAGAAAACGCCAAAAAAGAGGCTCAGGAAGAAGCGGAAAAGTTGCTTTATGAAGCAGAAACCAATGCAAAGAAGGAAGCTTTTCAAATAACCAATAAGACTGCCGGTGAGGTAGAAGTAAATAAGAAAAAAGCTGCCGATAATGTTGATGAAGCCGCAGAAATCATAGTTAAAAGTATTTTATAAGTGAGTACCATGTTCAAGCCAGCCAGGATGAAAAAGCTCAGTATTATCACCCTGGACAAGTATGCTGATTCTGCGGTGAGTTCACTTCATGAAGCAAGCATAGTACAAATCCAGGATATATCAGAGCGCATACAACAGGATGCCGAGTGGAAGCAGATCCTTAAACCTGCACATGCCACCCCTTTTACCGGACGACTTTCTTCCCTTTTGATGAAAACCACCGGTACTATTGATTTTTTACATTCCGTTCGAAAAAGGGAAAAGGGCATGCTGAAGATGGTTAAGGGATTCATCAACCCTCCACCAATCGAAAAGACAGAAATTGATGAGATCGGTACCGAAGAACTGATCCAGAAGGCAGAAACAGTTCTTGACCAGGTCGATTCAAAAACCAAACCTTTAGAAGAAAAATTAAGCCAGCTGGATGCTGAAAAAGCACAGCTGGAAAATGCACATAAAGTTGCAGAAAATTTAACTGATTTTAACGTTGATTTAGCTGATCTAAGAGAATCAGAACGGGTCTCAATTATCGTTGGTAAGATATCCAACCTTTCTTATGACGAATTTAAAGAAAGTATAAAGGGTATAACCGATGAAATTGAAGTTTTCGATACTGATGCTCTGGAAAAAGAATTTAAAATTCTCATCGTCATTACCAGTAGAGAGTTCGCGGATGAAGTTACCAGTGGACTCCGGAAACTGGAATTTGAAAGATTCGAATTCCCGGGAGTAACTGGTAAGCCCAACGAGATTATCAGTAGCTCAGAATCAAGGATTGAATCCATAGAACAGGAAAAAAAAGTAGTATTAAGTGATTTAGCAGAAATATCGGCAGAATGGAAGCCACAGCTTTTAGTTTTAAAAGAGCAGCTGGAGATAGAAAAACAGAGAAGTGAAATATACTCCTCCTTCGGAGAGACCCAAAATACTGTGATGCTGGAGGGCTGGGTAACAGCGAAGAAGTTGGATAAAGCACTAGAAATAATTGACAACTCCACTGAAGGCCATTCCATAGTAGATGTCTCTGACCCTGACGTTGAGAAGGATGACATTCCAGTTCACCTGGACAACCCCAAATTCGCCAAACCCTATGAAACCTTTGTACACATGTATTCCACCCCGACATACCGGGAAGTCGACCCTACAATCCTGATGGCAATTATATTTCCATTTTTCTTCGGATTCTGTCTAACAGATGCCGGTTACGGGATAATAGATGCCCTTCTAGGGGTTGTTTTGTACAAGGGGATGGGTAAAAAGAGTAAATTCATAGGTAGTTTTGGATTGATCCTGATAGCCTGCGGTATATGGGCTTTCATACTGGGAATGATCACCAATGGTTTCATTGGAAATTTCTTCCCTAAATGGGTAACCGGAGGTGTACCTCTCCCTACAACAATAGGTCTCATTGACGCTTTTGTACACCCGGAAATTATCCTTATTATCGCCATAATAGTGGGAGTTATCCACATAAACATGGGACTGGTTATAGGAGCTTACAACAACATCGTTCGAGGAGAGAAGAAAGAAGCCCTGGGAGCTCAGATAGTATGGATACTCCTGGAAATTGGAATAGTTCTGGCTGCCGCTGGTTACTTACTGGCCGGTTCCATGATACTGGCCATACCCGGAGCACTGGTAGCAGTCGCTGCGGTAGGCATAATGGTCTACATCAACGGTGCATTTGGAATCATGGACTTAACCGGATTTTTAGGTAACCTACTATCATACGCCAGGCTTTTAGCCCTGTGCTTATCTACAGGGGGGATAGCTATGACTGTTAATATATTAGCAGGACTTGTTGGGGATATGATCCCATTTGTGGGAATAATAGTAGCAGTTATTATATTCCTCGGCGGTCATATGGCTAACTTAGCTTTCCAGAGTTTGGGAGCTTTCATTAACTCTTTGCGTTTACATTACGTTGAATATTTTGCACAGTTTTATATAGGTGGAAGTCAGAAATTCAGAGCCTTCCGTACAAAAAGAAAATATACTGATTTAGGAGGTAAATAATATGGTAGAAGTCGCTTTAGGAACAGCTTTAGCAGCAATCGGGGCAGGAGTAGCCATCGGTTTTGCTGGTTTAGGATCAGGTATTGGTCAAGGAATAGCAGCAGCAGGAAGTGTAGGTGCTGTGGCAGAAGATGAGGATATGTTTGCCCGTGGTATCATATTCACTGCACTGCCAGAAACACAGGCAATCTACGGTTTCCTGATAGCTATACTCTTGATGGTATTCACAATTATGGTCCCTGGAAAAGAAGTATCTGCTGCATTAGGTCTTGTAGCAATAGGTGCAGGTGCAGCTATAGGATTTGCTGGTTTAGGATCCGGTATGGGTCAAGGTATTGCAGCATCATCATCTGTAGGTTCAGTGGTTGAAGACCCAGACATGTTTGCCCGTGGTATCATATTCACTGCACTGCCAGAAACACAGGCTATCTACGGTTTCCTGATAGCTATACTCTTGATGGTGTTCGGTGGACTCTTAGGAGGATAAGACATGAGTGCTGGGACAGAGAAGATAGTCTCAAGTATTATGTCTGATGCTCAGATTAAGGCTGATTCCATTCTAGGAAAAGTTGAAGAGAAACGCAACTCCATACTGGCAGACGGCGAAAAAGACGCCCGGATGGAAAAGACTAAAATCCTAGAGGACGCCCAAAAGCAGTCCAACATGAAGTATCAGCAGATAATCTCTGAAGCTAAGATGAACTCCAGAAGGATGGAGCTTGAGGCTCGAGAAGAAATTATCGAGGATGCATTTAACAAGGCTTTAGAAAGACTCAAAGAAATAGCTTCTTCAGATGCAACCGAATACAAGGAGTCACTCACCAAAATCATAACTGAGGCAGCTACAGAGATTGGAGGGGGAGAACTTATCGTTCTCCTTAAAGAGTCAGATGTGGCCAAAGTAAAGGATTCCATTGGAGCAATAGCAGAAGACGTTGCCGAAAAAACAGGGAAGACTACAACTTTGGAGTTCGGTGAAAATATTAAGACCATTGGGGGAGCTGTTGTTAAAACTAAAAATGGTGAAATTGAAGTTAACAATACTATAGAAGCAAGGATGTTGCGTTTCAAGAAGGATCTAAGGTCAAAGGTTGCAGCCGTGCTTTTCAAGTAAATATGGGGAGATTTCAAAATGGTAGAGGACATCAGTACATTAATCACTGGATTGGGACTTCCCTCAGGTGAAGCTTTTCTCGCCTTGGTAGTTGTGGTGTTGGCCATCATAGGGCTTATAGCTGTGATATCGGCCATAAGACCCGTGCTAAGTATGTACCCATATACTTATCCCCTCGCCAGGGTAAGGGCTAGAAAAGGAAGGCTGTTCACTGATAAGCAATACACAGAGCTTTTAGAATCCCAGACCACTGAAGAGGTGAAAAATTACCTCAGAGGATTGCCGGAGTATGCTAAATACATCGATGAATACCCACTGGAAAAGGCGCTGGACTCTCAACTTGCAGAGACCTATGACCTTATAGCGAGAATAGCTCCCGATAATACCAAAGACCCTTTCATCTTTTTAATGAAAAAATGGGACATCCGGAATATAAAAAGCATCATCATAGCCAAAGAAGCCGGGTTAAGTGAAGAAGAAACCATGAACCTTGTGGTTCCCTTTGGTGAATTAAGTGATAAGCTGAACACACTGATTGATGCAGATAGCGTGGACGAAATCCTGAACAACCTTGAAGGAACAGATTACGCCCCCATCCTAGAGGATTCCATTCCAGTCTACAAGGAAACAGGGATATTACTACCAGTAGAAGCTTCTCTGGACAAATATTTACTGGAAAATCTTTTGAGAACTGCCGCCACACCTGAAGATGACAACACCGCATATCTACATGAATATGTGGGTAACCTGGTGGACATCACCAACATAAAGATGATCCTGAGGGCCAAGGCAGACGGACTCAAATATGATGATATAGAACCATACATGGTCTCAGACGGATACCAGATAAGGGAATGGAAACTGAAAGACCTCATGGAATCAGAAGATGTGTCTGGAGTTGTAAATGGACTGGAAGGGACTGATTATGCCCCTATGCTTACTGAAAGCTTAACAGATTACACAGAAACCGGTTCCATCCAGGCGTTTGAAAAGGCACTGGACGAACATGTAAGCGAGGTCGCCCAGAGGATTTCACAGAAAAACCAGTTCGGTATAGGGCCCATGATAGGTTATCTAAATAAAAAAGAAAACGAGATCAAGAATTTGAAGATAATCATTCGAGGAAAAAGAGAACAGGACTTATCCGCATCAGTAATTAAGGAGATGCTAGTATGACATCAAAAATAGCAGTTATAGCCGACCAGGACACAGTCACCGGATTTATGCTGGGAGGTATAAAGGAAGGATATCCCGTGAAAAACACAGAGGAAGCAGGTGCAAAACTGGAAGATCTTGTTCGAGAAGATTACTCTGTTATAATAACTACAGAAAAGATTGGAGATGAGTTGAGAGAGAAGATAGATAGTTTAACCAGTGAACGCGCATTACCCATGATAATTGAAATACCAGACAAAACAGGCTCAATTGAAAGGGAAACCGACCCGTTAAGAGAGCTTATAAAACGAGTAATTGGGGTTGAGATGGTAAAATGATTACAGAAGGAAAAATAATAAAGATAGCAGGTCCCGTTATAACCGCTGACGGTATGAAAGGGACTCAGATGTACGAGATGGTCAGAGTCGGTGCAGACAAGCTCATCGGTGAGATAATTGAACTCGAAGGTGACACTGCAACCATCCAGGTATACGAAGAAACAGCCGGTATGAAACCCGGTGAAATAGTTGAAAGTACTGGAGGACCACTCTCCGTGGAATTAGGACCAGGAATCATCGGTTCTATCTTCGATGGAATTCAGAGGCCACTGGAAAACATCAAACTGTTAACTGGAGATTACATTGAAAGGGGAGTGGCTGTACCGGCCCTTCCTAAGGATAAAAAATGGAAATTCACACCCATCGTAAAGGCCGGTGCAGAAGTACAGGGAGGAGACATATTGGGTGAGGTACAGGAAACTTCTGCAGTGGTGCAGAAGATAATGGTACCACCAAACGTGTCCGGAACCCTGAAAAGCATAGTAGCTGAAGGGGAGTACGCCGTGGAAGAGGATATCGCCGAGGTAGAAACTCCTAAAGGCACCGAAAAAGTACAGCTAATGCAGAAATGGCCGGTAAGGGTCGGAAGGCCATACAAGAACAAGTTAGACCCGGACATACCACTAGTAACTGGTCAAAGGGCACAGGACACCTTTTTCCCAGTGGCTAAAGGTGGGACCGCAGCCATACCAGGACCATTCGGATCAGGTAAAACCGTTACCCAACAGCAACTAGCAAAATGGGCCGACGCAGATATCATCGTTTACGTAGGTTGCGGTGAACGTGGAAACGAGATGACCGAAGTGTTGAAGGAATTCCCTGAACTCGAGGACCCTAAAACAGGTAAGCCACTCATGGACCGAACCGTACTTATCGCTAACACATCAAACATGCCGGTGGCAGCAAGGGAAGCCTGCGTGTACACTGGGATCACCATAGCAGAATACTTCCGAGACCAGGGATACGACGTAGCACTCATGGCCGACTCCACATCAAGATGGGCTGAGGCTATGAGGGAGATCTCCGGTAGGCTCGAGGAGATGCCTGGTGAAGAAGGATACCCCGCTTATTTAGCATCACGTCTGGCACAGTTCTATGAAAGGGCCGGCCGAGTGACCACCGTGGGAACCGAAGATAAAATATCCTCGGTAAGTGTAGTGGGTGCAGTATCACCACCCGGCGGAGACCTCTCTGAACCGGTAACACAGAACACCCTGCGTATATGTAAAGTGTTCTGGGCATTAGATGCTTCACTTGCAGATAAAAGACACTTCCCATCCATAGACTGGCTACAGAGCTATTCGCTCTACGTGGACAGTGTGCAGGGCTGGTGGGACAGCACCGTCGGCGGAAACTGGAGGAAAGCCCGTGACGATGCCATGATACTCCTACAGAAGGAAGCAGAACTACAGGAGATCGTGCAGCTGGTGGGACCAGACGCACTGCCTGACCGTGAGAGGATAACTTTGGAGAGTACCCGTATGATCAGGGAGGACTTCCTGCAGCAGAACGCATACCACGAGGTAGACACTTACTGCTCCTCAACCAAACAGTACCAGATGCTTAAGACCATTTTATTGTACCAAGAGAAAGCTACTGAAGCTCTGGACCGCGGAGCACCATCCGATGCCCTGACCAACCTACCGGTTAAGGAAGAAATAGGAAGGATGAAGTTCATACCAGAAGATGAATTCGATGCACAGATCAAGGAGATCCAGGACAAGATAGTTGAACAGGCAGGAGGTGCGTAAAAATGACCAACAACACTAATATAAAGACACGGGAATATACAACGGTAGCTGAAGTAGCCGGACCTTTGATGATAGTTGAAGGTGTGGAAGGTGTTGCTTACAGTGAAATTGTGGATATAGAAACCCCTTCAGGAGAAAAAAGAAGAGGAGAAGTCCTGGAAGTTAAAGGCGACCTGGCAGTTGTACAGGTATTTGAAGGTACCCGGGACTTAAACACCTCCACTACCAAGGTCAGATTCACCGGCGAAACCGCCCACATCGGAGTATCCCTGGACATGCTCGGAAGAGTGTTCAGCGGTACCGGAAACCCCATCGACGGCGGACCCGAGATCATACCCGAGATGGAACTGGACATTAACGGGGCACCTATGAACCCCTCTGCTAGGGAATTCCCTGCAGAGTTTATACAGACAGGTATATCCACCATAGACGGGATGAACACCCTGGTCAGGGGGCAAAAACTACCAATCTTCTCCGGTTCTGGATTACCTCACAACGAATTAGCCGCCCAGATCGCAAGACAGGCCAAGGTTCTCGCGGAAGAGACAGAGTTCTCCGTTATATTTGCAGCCATGGGTATCACCCACGAAGAGGCAAACTACTTCATGCGTGATTTTGAGAGGACCGGTGCTCTGGAGAGGGTTACCGTGTTCATGAACCTGGCAGACGACCCAGCAATTGAACGTATCATCACCCCGAGGATGGCTCTTACAACTGCTGAGTACTTCGCATTCGAGCACAACATGCACGTACTGGTCATACTAACCGATATGACCAACTACGCAGAGGCGTTGAGGGAGATTTCAGCTGCACGTGACGAGGTGCCTGGAAGAAGAGGATACCCTGGTTACATGTACACTGACCTGGCCGGCATATATGAAAGGGCAGGCCGTATAGTGGGTAAAGAAGGTTCCATCACCCAGATGCCCATCCTGGTTATGCCCCAGGACGACATCACCCACCCTATACCCGATTTAACTGGTTACATCACCGAGGGACAGATCGTGCTTTCCCGTGAATTACACCGTAAAGGTATCTACCCACCAGTAGACGTGCTCCCATCACTATCACGACTAATGAGTGGTGGTATCGGTCCGGAGAGGACCAGGGAAGACCACAGTGGTGTTTCAGACCAACTGTATTCTGCTTACGCTGAAGGCCGTGATTTAAGAGACCTGATGGCTGTAGTCGGTGAAGAGGCGCTCACTGAGCGTGACCGGAAATTCCTGACCTTCGCCGATGAATTCGAGGCCAAGTTCATAACCCAGAGTAGGGATGAGGACAGGACCATCCAGGAAACTTTAGACCTTGGCTGGGAGTTACTGAGCCTCTTACCAGAAGCAGAGCTTAAAAGGGTCCGTGCAGAGCACATACCCAAGTACCATCCCGCTCATAAAGGATAAACCTTTATCTTTTTTAGAGGTATAGAAAAATGGCACAAGAAATGATAGAAGGCATAAATCCCACGCGGATGGAGCTTCTAAAACTAAAACAAAGGGAGAAATTGGCAGTTAAAGGCCACAGCCTTCTTAAGGAGAAGAGGAACGCGTTGATCATGGAGTTCTTCAACATCCTGGACCGGGTTAAAGGATCCCGGGAGAAGGTGGCAGATAACCTTAAAGAAGCCTATGATGACCTCACAGCTGCCCAGATAGCCATGGGCGACCTGGCAGTTAAAAAGGCTGCCATGTCAGTTAAAGAATCCGTCGACATCGATGTGGACTCCCGAAGTGTTATGGGTGTAGTTGTACCAGTCATGGATTACGACATCCAAAAACGGACAATCGTCGAGAGGGGATACGGATTTATGGACACATCTGTTAAACTGGATGATGCCGCCGGTAAATTTGAGGAATCCGTGGCTTTGATAATAGAACTAGGTGAGATAGAAAAGACCATCACACTACTTGCAGTTGAAATAGAATCAACAAAGAGAAGGGTGAACGCTTTAGAGCATATCATCATCCCCAGACTCCAGAACACAGTGAAGTATATCGAGATGAGGTTGGAGGAGATGGACAGGGAAAACTTCGTAAGGCTCAAGATGATCAAAAAAACCATGTCGGAGGGTGAGGCCTGATGGTCAGGATAATAACCCGGCTGGACCAGGTGAAAAGGGAGCTCGCAGAACACAGCCACCGCACCCTTGACTTCAACATCGGCACAATATCCGGTGATCTAAGGGCCATAATAGCTGCTGAGGATAAGAAGTTCAAGGCCGGTGAGATCAAATCCATAGAGATCAAACCCATCAAGATAGAGGGCAACACGATATGTTTCATGAGCGCCTATGCCTCAAATATCTACGGCCAAGCCATGGCAGTCGGTGAGGAAACCTCACTCCCCATAAGCATGGAACGAAGTGCTGACACAGCACTCTTTGCCGCTGCACTGGATTGCAAGATAGAAGAAAACGATTTACTGGGTGTTTTAATCCTTTTACCCATTAAACTGACCCATTAAATCTATTTTTTAAATTTTTTATTCTGTTTTTAGTTAACTCATCTAAGATTATTTATTTTTATTCTGTTTTTTTTTAGTCTCAATTCCATCTAGGAATTTTTTTTTATTTTATTAATTCCTTCTAAGATTTTCAAATGGCATCTGGTTTTAATGGGATATCACCCTGGAATTTCCGTTTTATCCACTCTTCAATTTCATCCCTAAGCCGGGTGAAGACTTTTACTTTTGTATCTTCATCTACTACAGATGGGTCTGGGAATGATCTATGGATATGAGTTCTTCCTCCCGGGAAAAATGGGCAGGCACCACTTTCCCCTTCACAAACTGTAACCATGTAATCAAATTTTTTACCTTCAAATTCCTTCAGGCTTTTGGATCGGTTCCGGGATATATATCGATACCCCCTATCGGCCATTACTTTCACTGCGCAGGGGTTTAAAATGTCTGGATCTGTACCGGCACTGTAAGCTTCAAAATATTCACCGTATATTGAATTTAAAAGTCCTTCCGCCATTTGAGACCGGGCAGAATTATGTTTGCAGATGAATAAAACTTTTGTCTTTAAATTTTTAGATCCCATATATACTTATTAAATATATCCATAGATTTAAATATATTGATATCAATATTGATTTTAGAGAGGGGCAGGGGAAATTCTTATGGACAAATGCACAGTGCTTAGAAAACTCATAAATTCCAAAGAAACACTCATCATGCCCGATGCTTTCAATCCCCTCAGTGCCAAATTAATGAAAAGACAGGTTTTAAAGCGGTGCAATGTTCCGGGTACAGTTTTCTGTAGGAAGTGGGATATGAAAGTGAGGCAGATGTTTCACTTGAAGAAAATCTCATCTTAACTCAGCAAATAGTAGAATCAGTGGATATACCGGTTATGGCTGATGCAGAAGACGTTTATAGCGGGCCGGAAGATGTCTCGGGTACCATCCAAAGGTTCATTGATACTGGTGTTGCCGGCCTTAACCTGGAAGACCAGATCCCAGATGGAAAACGTACCGTTTATATAGTTGATGAAGATTCAATGATAGGGGAAATCACAGCCGCCCGGAAAATAGCAGAAACAAAGAACGTCCCTGATTTCATAATAAACGGCCGTACAGATGCATTAAAATCCACCCAAAGTAGAGAGGACGGGTTGAAAATTGCAATAGAACGTGCCAATCAATATTTAGGTGCCAGGCCGATTTAGCATTCATTACATATGTAGAAACTCTCGACGAGGTCAAACAGATAAAGAAGGAAGTTAAAGGCCCGGTAAGCATCGCAGCTGGGCTGCCTACAACATGAAGAACTTTACTTTAAAAGATTTAGAAAACTGTGGAGTAGCCAGGGTCAGTCTGCCCACTCTACTCCTACTTTCAAGTATAGATGGCATGGAGAAAGCTCTTAATATGGTAATAAACGATGAAATGTACAAAATTTAAAAAATAGATTATGGTGGGAATGTTGAAAGAAAAGGAAATAAAAGAATCAGTAAAGGAAAGATACTCGAAAATAGCCACTGGAGAAACACAATTCTGCTCCTGCTGCTCTGGAACTGCACCAGACATCATAGAACAGGCAAAAGCAGCTGGTTACACTGTAGAGGAGATAAAAAGCATTCCAGGAGAAGCTGTACTCGGAGTAGGATGCGGTAACCCCACAGCACTGGCCGAGATACACGAAGGAGATACTGTGCTGGACCTGGGCTCAGGTGGGGGAATAGATGTATTTCTTGCAGCCAACAAAGTCGGAAAACAGGGAAAAGTAATCGGTGTGGACATGACCGAGGAAATGGTCCAGACTGCAGTTAAAAACGCAGAAAAAGGTGGCTACAACAATGTTGAATTCAAATTAGGGGAAATAGAAGATTTACCCCTGGAAGACAACTCCGTAGACCTTATCATCAGTAACTGTGTCATAAATTTAACCCCTGATAAGCTGGCAGCCTACCGGGAAGCATTCCGAGTCTTAAAACCCGGTGGTAGGATCTTAGTCTCGGACCTGGTCACTCTAGGCCAACTCCCCGACGAGGTAAGAAATAGTTTCTCAGCCTGGTCAGCCTGTATCGGTGGAGCCGTAGAAAAAGAAGAATACCTGAACATCATAAAAAAGGCTGGTTTCTCTGGGGTTGAGATAGTGGAATCACACTACTTCAGTGAACCACAAATGGGACCCCTCCTGGAAGGGAAAATCCTCAGTATACAGGTTAAAGCAAGTAAGTAAACAGTCCCCCCCCCTTTGGGGGAGGTTTTATTTTGAAAGAAGACACCACCACAGAAGTTACCGACCAAATCTGTGACACACCAGGATTAGGGTTTATAGACAGATATTTAACCCTCTGGATTTTCTTAGCCATGGCTGCTGGTATTTCCATAGGATACTTTTTTCCAGGAGTAGAATCAGCTATCAATCAATTCTCAGTTGGGACCACCAGCATCCCCATTGCCATCGGGTTGATTTTGATGATGTACCCTCCCCTGGCGAAGGTCAGGTATGAAGAGCTGGGCGAAGTCTTCAAAGACACCAAAATACTGGGCCTATCTTTAACTCAAAACTGGGTAATAGGGCCCATCTTGATGTTTGTACTGGCCATAGTTTTCCTGCACGACTACCCAGAATACATGGTTGGTTTAATATTAATCGGCCTGGCACGCTGTATCGCCATGGTCATCGTTTGGAATGAACTCGCCAAGGGATATACGGAATACGCTGCGGGTCTAGTGGCCTTTAACAGTGTATTCCAGGTGTTCTTCTACAGTGTCTATGCCTATATTTTCATCACCATATTACCGCCTTTATTCGGTATACAGGGAAGCATAGTGGATATCAGCATAGTGCAGATAGCAGAAAGTGTCTTCATATACCTGGGAATTCCATTTATAGCTGGAATATTAACCAGATACTTCCTGGTTAAAAGGAAAGGGAAAATATGGTACCATGAGAAATTCATACCTAAAATAAGTCCTATAACTTTGATAGCGCTTTTATTTACTATAATCGTCATGTTCAGCTTGAAGGGTAATTATATAGTCCAGATACCCTTCGACGTGGTGATCATAGCCATTCCACTTTTGATCTACTTCGTGGTTATGTTCTTCATCACATTCTTAATGGGCTATAAGATAGGGGCTGATTACTCTAAAACCTCAGCGTTGTCATTTACTGCCGCCAGTAACAACTTTGAACTGGCCATTGCAGTGGCAGTGGCAGTATTTGGTATTGGATCAGGAGTAGCATTTGCTGCGGTAATCGGACCCCTAATAGAAGTCCCGGTACTGATAAGCCTGGTAAATGTGGCACTAATCTTCCAGAAACGATATTTTGCTCAACCACCAGTTAAGGGTGATGGTAATTGACAGGATTGAAGATGTTCTCTCAGGGGGATGAGATAACCCTTGATAAATTTTTTCAAGTATTTGGAGTATGAAGCAATACTTATTACATTACAAGATATTGTACAGTCCAGTCTTTACCTGGCAAATGACGCCCGTTACGTGCAGGAAAGTTATCGTAGGAAATACAGGTGATGAACGGATTTAACCCTGTATTTTTCCGGATAATATAAGATCGTATCACTGTATACTACCTTCATTTTAGAAGAATCGGTACATCCTGTGGGTACACCCTTCCCGGGAGGTTTTAAAGTAAAATATGAAGGTGGTAAGTATCCTTGTCCAGTGAAAGAACGGCAAAAAGATAATCCTGGAGCTGTTTGTGGCTTTTGTATCGCTGAACAGGACCCAAAAACAATATGATGGTCAGAATTATTATATTTGGATTTATAGTTTCTATTCTCTTTCTGTTAAGAGTTTAATTGAGGTGAATATTAGTAATACACCTAATATGATTTTCAGTAACTGTGATGGGGCGTATATAAGCAAAAATGTGCCGATTAAAGCACCAATAATGGAAGCTATGCCCATGGGCACTACTAAAGAACTGAGTTCCGATTTGACAGTGTACATTTTATTTCTGGTGTGCCTGGTAATTCCCACAATCATGGTGGGTAGGCTGATGATTAAACTCATCGTCCCGGCCAGTTTGACGTCTATTCCAAATATTAAAATTAATATGGGGATTATAACTTCTCCACCAGCCACTCCTAAAAGGCTGCTGACGATTCCAATCAGTATCCCGCATAATACGGCTACTATCAACTGTACATACAAGTTACCGAATATTATTCCAGCTGATCCAAATGTGATGAAGCTTTCACCGATTAAGAGCAACCCCATAATAAGAAGAAGGACCAACAGCACCTTCTTAAACATTACATCAGATACCTTAGTTAACAGGCCGATTCCATAATAGGCACCAGTGGTAGAGCCTACAATAATTGCCAGCATCAAAAAGGTTTGAGGATAGATAATAGAGATATTGAAGTTGTTCATCCGGAAATAGATGGCTGATATAACCGTGATTAAACTTATCAGCATATTCAATGCCACAGCTCTCTTGGCCGGTTTATCAAAAGTCTTCAATAAGAAGGGTAATCTAAATTCAGCCCCACCAAGACCTATCAAACCACCTAAACAGCCTATAGGCGCCCCTATAACAAATGATAAAAGGGATGTTTTCTTATTATCCATCCTTTAAATCTATAGATAAAACAGTATATATAAATTGTTTACAGCATGATACCAACAAATAAAAACAACACTACTACAAAACTACCTGATTTCAGGCATTTCCAAAGATCAAAGATTCTAAAAAGCTTTAAATTCAATAAAAATGGTAATTTTTATAATAGAAAGAACTCATTTTTTTAAGTTAAAAAATTTAATATAAATCTACCATTAAATGATCATACATCATGACCCCTAACCCGGACCAGGCAGATCGGCTACTGAAGAAACAGATCTTCAGCCTGAACCGCCACCTACCCAAAAAGAGAAAAAACCTTAAAGAACTACTCAGGGAGGATAAACCCCATGTTATAGGAGCGGATTGGACCAGGCACCGTTTTAAGAGGGATGAACTTAGAAGGATTGCTGAGATAATCCCTGAAAAAGAACATGGAAGACTAAAACTACCCATCTACCTGGAGATAGAATCAGATACCTCGGGTACCCGGGTGGCCGGCGGGCCTGAGCTTGAAATAATCTGCAGCGTACTCGGGCTGGAAGACTGTGGTAGGGAAATGTATATCTACCGGCCGGATCTGAGGATAATCAGGAGAGAACTACCAACCACTACACAGTACATATTTTTAGTGAGGTAAAAAATACAATGGATTTCAGAGAATTTGACATGGATGACATAATGAAGGATCCGGATAAAAGGGCTAAATTATTTCTCCTAATATCATATATCCTGATAGCAATCCCCATAGTCATAGGAATAGGGCTAATCCTGTACATGTTGATACAACTGGGAATTCTTTAAATTCCTATTTAGAGGGGATAAGGATTTAAGTTACTGTAAACATTCTCTACCAGCTTCTTCGACGAATAAACAGCATCCTCCAGAATCCTGCTTGAAGTAAGCAGCGTAACCACTGGTTCCCCCAGTTCAATAATAACATTCTCCGCGGGTAAGTCATAGACATTTTTAAAGTCTAGTTTTCCTACCTGGATACGCTCCCTGGCGTGGACGATCATCTTCACCGCGAAACTTGAAGGTTGGGAGACATCCATCAAATCCCCCTGGCATGCTCTGATATGTGCCTCGGCCATGTTGATGCTTAAACTCTGCTCTGCACATTCCATGGTTCCCTGTATGCGTGGATTAACCTCTATAACAAATAATCCTTCATCATTAAGGATGAAATCAACTCCGTTGGAGCCGATTAGTTTCAGGTAGTCTATTATTTCTTCTGCAGCCTTGGATATCTCCCAGACAATGTCTCCATCTGTTAAAGGGGCGATATTACCACAGTAGCCATAGGGTTCCTTCTGACATAGATCTTTATCTCCTATAATCTGCTGACTGGTTAGGATGGTTCTTGATTCACTCCCGGTTGCAAGTACTGAGGAGCTTAAATTTAAGCCGGTTAATTTTTCCTGTATTAGGAAATTTGTAAAATCAACATTTTCCCCCTCATCTGATTCCTTTTTACCCTTACCCCTTTCTTTTTCAGCCTCATCCAGTTCTCTTTCACCCTTACCCAGTTCCCTTATCCCATAGCCACCAGAACCCTGGACTGGTTTTATGATAAAATCCTTATCCGGGTAATTACCTGCTATTTCAACCGCTTCCCCTATATCAGACACATCAAAAGTTAGGGGGAGATTGAATTTATCTTTAAGCTTTTGGTAAAGGCTAAATTTATCATCTACATCTTCAACAGATTTATTCCCTATTATCTTTCCTTTAGGGAAAGTATACAGTGAAACACCGGCCAGACAAATAATAGAATCAGCTTCTTCTATGAAATCAGCTGCCATTTCCTCAACTTCCCCTGACTTGAACCTCTCTTTGAAGTTACCGCAGGACTGGTAGGGTTCCTGGCTTAAAATAGATCGGTACTGGTCTACACAGGGCTTAAGATCCATGACCCCAAAATAATCAGCAGAATAGACGGTGTATCCCAGTTTCTTTAAAGAACAGGCTACGGGGCGGGTGTTAATCCCGGCCACCAGTATATTTTCCATAGGATTACCACGTTAGAATGGATAGTCCCGAGCGGAGTCGAACCGCCGTCGCCGGTTCCAAAGACCAGCAGGATTACCACTACCCCACGGGACTAAAACTTATTTAGAAACAAATAAACCGCACTTGCAGTATTCTCCTTTAAGTTGAATGTAGTATTTAAATTTATCTGAAGGGGAAACGTACCATTAAAATTTACCAATAACAGAAATGTACCATTAAAATTTATTGAAATCTGAAAATTACCATCATAAACTTATTTAAACCTGAAAAATACCATCATAACTATCCAAACATGAAAAAATAAACAGTTCAAACCTACTTTACTATTTAATACTCTGCCTTGCGATCGCATTTCGATGCAAACCTGCAGCTCCTGCATTTTTTAGGATTTTTAGTGGCTATGAAATCGATTCTACCGTCTAAAAGACTGTGAACCCTATTTATTACTTCCAGTACCGCTTTTTCTGCCTGCCCATCGAAGTAAGCGGACCAAAATATGTTGTCCGTACCCCTCTCCCGGAGGGAGGCTACTATCCTTCTATCCTCCTGGATTCTGTCTTTGAAGGCCAGGCAGTACCCGAATACCTGGTTTATACTGGAGGGATAGGCCCTGTTTCCTGGTTTGTCATCTATGATTATGAACTCATCAGGGGTCATCCAAACTTCATCTATGAATCCCCTTATACCGTACCGGGCTGATTCTACGGGTAGTTCCCGGGAGAAGATTTCAGCAGTAAGCGAGGTCTCCAGCATCTCCTCGAAGGATGCGGGTTCAGCATCTTTCTGGAATTCTTTTTCCAGATCAGCATGCCCCTTGGTCCCCTCCATCATGGCCTTGGTCGGCTTGGCTGCTATTCCCTTGACATTTTCCAGGAAGATGCAGTATTCGCAGTAGGCCTGGGTGTTGAGCCAGCTGATGGGGAAGTTGTTCTGGTCTTCTATCACGTTGACCTTGCTGATGCTTGGATGGGGGGTTCCCTTAAAGATTCTCATGTTTTCACATTTAATATTTTTCTAATCTAGGTCTTATAAATGAATGCGGAGTGTTTGAGAAGTAATAAAATTTTACATAAAAAGTCTATTAAGATAGTTTTATTCACCGTCTACAGGTCCTAATCCCAGTCTTTATTCCTGGTCCTCCTGGTCTTTCATCTCTCGACTGGAGAAACGGCTTTTAATTGAATTCCATATATCCTGTTCCTTCTTCAAATTAGACTCATCTTCTAATTTGATCTTTTCAAGGTGGGTCTCGTATAAACCTTTTAAATCCTTATGATCCTTCATTATCTGCTGTAGCTGGCTTTTAAGCTTCTGGTTTTCCTCTTCGAGTGTGGTGGTTTTTTCCACTTCCAGGCGTAACTTCTTGTTGGTCTTGGCATTTTTACTTACCAGGGCCTTATAGGATCTTGATAGTTCACCATGTTTCCATTCTAAATCTGCAAGCTCTTTCTTATATCCCACAATGAGTTCCTTATGTTGCTCAAGATCTTCCAGTTGGGATTTCACTTCCGCCTCGATCAGACCCTCAAAGTAGTTTTGTGGTATGACGTAAACCTCTTCACTGCAGACCAGATTATCCGACCTCTTCAGGGGAACCTGGTACTGGTTGTACTCGTACGTCTTCTGCTCCCCACCGACAGTCTTCTTGGTCTTCTTCTTATAACATTTCACCGTTGATTTAATTAAATCTACCATGTAAATTCTCCAAAATATAAATACTCAACAGATCAGCCTTTAAGTCTCCTAAAGGATGCATAAAAACTATAAATTTTTCTAATGTAGACTAAATTCTATATTGGTAGTAGGGACTTTTATCTTTTTTGAAATTAATTTCCAGATAAAATCTGGATAATAGGTTGTGGTATCCTCTCTAAAGTTGGATTACCATGTAATAAAATGAGAAAAAAAGTGAACGAATTAAGCGGTTGCTAGTCTAGCGTCCATAAAAGGAATGTTGATATCGTTGGTTGTAGTTGCATTAGTAGCTTTGATTTCTTCATGACCTTTAATAGGTAATGTGAATATGGAGTTGACGAATATCTGATAATCATTTACTTTAACAGTTAAATCTATATTACTAATATTCTGTAAGCTTTCTGGTGTTGTATCTAGTACATGGGAAGCATTTAGTATTTCTAACGCTATAAATTCACCTTTTTTATTCAAATCCATGATAATATCATCAGTAAGAGGTACGCTTGTTTCATGCTCAAAGTTGTCTACCTTAATCATTAAAGCATCGACTGTATCATCATATTTATAATTTATTGGGATTTTCTTTAATCATAAATATCTACCTCCCTTACTGATTTGTAGGAAATGTTGTTACTAACCTAATTTCAACAAGACTCCTAATGAAAAATAACAACGATGATATAATATCTATCATTTGAGGAGATGCTTATAAACTGCAATAAATTTATTATCATTTGATAATTTAATATTTAACGGATCATGATTTCTTATTAATTCATATATCGAGCCATATTCACAGTATTTTCTATTGGTACTGTCTAAAAAGTGTTCTGAATCAGTTATAACCACAGGCTCTCGATTTTTTAATTTTTTTAAGAATGCTATGCAAGTCATTTGAAGAATATATTATAATTTCTATACCCCTTACAATTTTTGTTCTCAGTAATTCACCCGAAAATAATATTACTTATATATTTAGTATTAATAATTATTTATGAAAAACCAAAACTATGAACTGTCTAAAAAGTTTATGATACGTAAACAATTTGTTTTCAGATCATGAACAAAAAGTTTATAATCTATAAACTTATTATTATTTAACATGCTCAGTGAACTTTTCAAAACCCAGGAACGTTTGAACATACTGCATGAAGTATTTCTAAGGGATGAAATAAGAGTCACAGAGATATCCAAAGACACCAACACCTCAAAGGGATTGGTATCACGATTTCTAAAGGAAATGGAAAAAGAAGGCTTACTTGAAAGAAAAGGACTGAAATACTACAACAAAAACACCCCTTTAGTTAAAGCTATAAAAGTGATGCTGAACCTGAACATCTTAAAGTGGGAGGAAATTTCACCTTCGTGGGCACAGTCTGCTGCTTTGTATGGTAGTTGGGCTTCTGGTACCAACACGGATGAAAGTGATATCGACATATGGATAAAAACAGATAAAGCACCCTCCACACATGAATTAAATCAATTATACAGTAAATTAAGTAGTAGAACTTCATCAGATGTACACATTCTTATACTTACACCTGAAAAATTAGACGATATAAAATTAAATGACCCACCATTTTACAATTCCTTGATGAAAACTTCTCTAGTAATAGAGGGTGAACCTGTATGAATGAGTTAGATAAGTGCTTCCAGAAGCACCAATACTCATTCCACACCAAACCATCCCAAGAGGAACTAATAAAAACCATAAAATCAGCCCAGAATTTCATGGATAGGATGTCAAGATTACTGGAGAATTAATATGGAAATCAGGAAAGTGAATATTAAAGATAAAGCTGATTTGATAACGGAGCTGCATTCCTATAAGGTTATCGCCCCAGATGAATGACTACTACTTCAAACTGGTTAAAGCCAGGAGGGATTTCGTCTGGCACCATCACCCGGAGACTGACGATTATTTATCGCAATTAAGGGGAACTTCAAACTCGCTACCAAGGATAATGTGTTCGATATTAAGGAAGGTGAGATGATCTTTGTACCTCGGGGAGTTGAGCACAAGCCCCATCTGTGAAGAAGAATGCTGTCTCATGCTGATTGAGCCGAAGGAAACAGTCAACACTGGTAGTGCCGGTGGAGAATTAACAGATACAGAACTAGAATGGATTTGATACTGGTTGGAAAAATTAAACCGTAGGTTTAAATATCAAAATCCCCTAATAGAATGTATTTGATAGAAAATTTCAACCGGGGCCCGTAGCTTAGTCTGGCAGAGCGCTCGGCTCTTAACCGAGTTGTCGCGGGTTCAATTCCCGTCGGGCCCGTTATATACTTATTTCAGTTAAAGTAGAGCATTATAAAAGATCTAAAAATATCTGGTTGTTTAAACCCGCCTGATTTATAATGGCTTTAAGCGTTCCCCTTTTAACTTTCTTATGATCAGGAACTATTACTGTTAAAATCCTACCAGAATCTAACCTTTTTTTCATTTTTATATGGCTACCTTTTCGTGAAACCTCACGAAACCCATCCCTAGAAAGGGTTTTACA
>Ga0334885_1000561_pt1 | contig 62789 bp, 57 predicted proteins | sample GraSluR1_MG_8_FD_207233 | JGI IMG/M metagenome (GOLD analysis project Ga0334885, IMG submission 207233) | Sludge microbial communities from methane-producing bioreactor in Wageningen University, Netherlands - Granular Sludge_31_05-R1 | ecosystem: Engineered > Bioreactor > Anaerobic >...
GGTTGGCGGGCCCGCCCCTCCGGCTTGCATGTCGCCCCTTGCGGGCAAAGCGGTGACCCTGAGGCCTATTCCTTCCTGATGTGGGTAGAATAATGAGTAAGTACGGCTCAAGCACCTGTGGAAGCCGGATTGGGATGCGTGGATCTCAGGGGGCCAGTACGGTCGCCCGGAGCCGGGATGGGGCTCCAGTCCTTTGAGAGAGCAAGTGGCGAGACCGACCTCAGAAGTGTTGTAGGGGCGACTCCACAGTCATGCGCTCTCAAGGAGGTCGAGATGAACAGGGTAAGGGGCGTAATCGAAGGTCCACCCGTGCGAAAAGGCGGCCATTGGGGTTCGGTGCTCAGGGTGGCTGCGGCTCTCACGTTGGCCGTAGTCTTCTTGGCTTTGGCCATCATCCCCGCCCTTTCTCCCGCGCCGGCTCAAGCGGACGCAACTACCCTACATTGGACCGGCCAGGGGCAGAACGTCACCTGTGTGAGCGGATTCTGGCATTGGATCCTCACTACCGGCGGCAACAATGTGATCGAAAGCGGCACTCTCCACGTCACCTACACCGACGAATCCACCTCCACCACACAAGGTTACTTCCCCGGTGGCGGCCGCGGGGCCATGCACTTCGACGTCTATCACACGGCAGCCAACGGCGAGGCCCCCGTCACCGTGCGGACCGCCTACGTGGTCTTCACCTACTCCGGCGGCGGCGGCAACTTCATCTTGACCATCAGCAACTCCAACTGCGTGACCACCTCCACCACGGTGGAAGGCACCACTACCATCCCCAGCTTCCCCACCACCACGACCACCATAGCCACCACGACCACCGAGGCGCCCACCACCACCACGGTGGAAGGCACCACCACGGTGCCCACCGAGACGACCACGACCACTGAGGCGCCCACCACCACGACCACCGAGGCGCCCACCACCACCACGGTGGAAGGCACCACCACGGTGCCCACCGAGACGACCACGACCACTGAGGCGCCCACTACCACGACCACTGAGGCGCCCACTACCACGACCACCGAGGCCGGAGGCACGACGACCACCATCCCCGTGCCCGACAAGGTACACACCGGGGGCGGCGGCACGACGGGCTCCGGCGATTCCTGGGCGGGGAGTCTCCCCAAGCTGCTCCTGTTCATGGGCGCACTTCTCTCTGCCGCACTCGCCTTCTTGGTGCGGCCCCGCCACGTCCCCCGTCACGCGGGCAAGAGGTAGAGGGTGACAGAACGCCGCTCTGACAGGCACGGTGCGAGGCGTCGCGGGTCCATCTGGCTCGCGGCGCCTCTCGCTCTGGCCTCGCTCGTACTCTTCTCGTGGGGTCTCGTCGTCGTGTTCCGTCACGCTCCGGAATCCGAACCGGACTCCCCTTCGGTCCTCTCCGGCGTCACCGCCCACATCCCCGGCTGGCCCGCGTCCGCCGACCCCGGCGAGGGCACAGGAGAAGAGACCACCACGACCACCGCCATTCCCACCACGGCCACCGCTGTCTCCACCACCTTGCCCATCGTCTATCAGCCCATCGCGGAGCCCACCCGAGTGGTGGTTCCCGCCATCGGGGTGGATGCCGTACTCGTCCCCGTCGGTCTCAAGGCAAACGGTGAGATGGAGACCCCTCCCTTCGGCTTGGCCGGCTGGTATACCCCGGGTCCCGTGCCCGGTGCCGCCGGCCCGGCGGTGATCGTGGCCCACGTAGACTCCCGCAAAGGTCCCGACATCTTCTTCCGCCTAGAAGAACTGCAACCGGACGATCAGATCCTGGTGTATGGGGCGGAGGGGGAGAGGGCCGTCTTCAGTGTGGAGGGCAAAGAGGAGGAGCTCAAGACCGAGCTCCCCGTGGAGCGTATCTGGAACGACACCCCCTATCCCGTGCTTCGCCTCATCACCTGTGGGGGTGAGTTCGATTACTCGGTGCGCCACTACCGCTCCAACGTGATCGTGTACGCCTCGCTGGCGGGTTGAGGGGGAGTACGCGCAAGCACGGCAGGGTACAAACCTGCCTGAGGGGCGAGAAGGCCCGCTCCGGTCACGCATGGAGGCATATATGGAAGCTCAGCGCATCTCCCAGCACGAATCGGTATTGAAGGCGTACGAACGTATCCAGGCCGACGGCATGACCAACATCTGGGACCGCTACGAGGCCCAGGGAATGGGGGGCAACCCCGACAAGCGCTGCCCCTTCTGCCAGTCGGGCGCTCGCTGTGATCTCTGTTCCAACGGTCCCTGCCGGGCCGATGCGTCCAGCGGCAAGCGGGGGGTCTGTGGCATAAGCGCCGACGGCATGGCCATGCGGATGATGCTGCTTCGGAACGTTCTCGGTGCTTCGACGTACCACTACCACGCCGAGCAGACCATCAAGACCTTGCGGGCGGCGGCCGACGGCGTGGGCCCTTTCAGTGTGCGTGACCCCGAGAAGCTTCGCTCTCTGGCGGAACGTCTCGGGATATCGGAGGCGGAGGCGCCTATCCACGAATCGGCCGCCCGGCTGGCCGACTTTGTGCAGCGTGATTTCAATCGTCCCGCCTGGGAGGAGAGCCTCATCGTGGAGATGCTTGCGCCCGAGGAGCGCAAGGCACGGTGGCGTGAATTGGACATCTTCCCCGGCGGTATCTACGGTGAGATGATGAACGCCACCGGCTCCTGCCTCACCAACGTCGACGGGTACTACGTCAGCCTGGCGCTCAAGGCCTTGCGGATGTCGATCGCCACCGCGTACCAGACCCAGATCATCCTCGAGTACGTGCAGGACGCTCTCTTCGGCACTCCCACCCCGCACCCCATGCGGGTGGATCTCGGTGTGCTGGATCCGGACTACGTGAACGTGTGTGTGAACGGCCACGAGCCCTTCTTGGGCTTCGCCCTGGTCGAAGCCGCCCGGCGGGAGGAGTGGCAGGAGAAGGCGCGGGGTGTTGGGGCCAAAGGGGTGCGTATCATCGCCAACATCGAGACCGGCCAGGAGATGATTCAGCGTGCCGGGATGGACGACGTGTTCTTCGGGTTCACGGGCAACTGGATCATGCAGGAAGCTGTACTGGCGAGCGGCGCCGTCGACCTGTTCGCGGCCGACATGAACTGCTCTATGCCGGTGGACCCGGCCTACGCGGAGAAGTACAGGTTCGTGCTCATCCCGGTGAGTGAGTTGGTGTCGTTCGAAGGGGCGACGGAGCGGCTCGATTACGATCCTGCGCAGGCTGACGAGCAGGCGGCCGAGCTGCTCGGGAAAGCGGTCGCAAACTTCCCCGGACGAAGGGCCTCGGTGGTTCCGATCGTGGGCCAGCCCATGCGCGAGTGCATGGTGGGGTTCTCTGCTGAGAGCATTCTCGCCGCACTCGGTGGTACGCTCGATCCATTGCTCGATGCGATCAAGTCGGGCGCCGTTCGCGGCGTGGTGGGTATGGTGTCGTGCACGACACTCAGGGATTACGGGCAGGACGTCCACTCGCTGGCGGTGGTGAAGGAGCTCATTGCGAGAGACGTCTTGGTGCTCTCCATGGGTTGCGGCAACGCGGCTATGCAGGTGGGAGGGCTGTGCTCGCTTGAGGCCCAGGAGTTGGCGGGGCCCGGGCTGAGAGGTGTCATCCAGTCGTTGGGTGTGCCCCCTGTGCTGAGTTTCGGCACGTGTACCGACACCGGTCGGCTGGTCGACCTCCTGGAAGTGGTGTCGGAGGCGCTTGGTGGTGTACCGCTCAAAGATCTGCCCGTTGCGGCGGCGGCTCCCGAGTACATGGAGCAGAAGGCCACCATCGACGCCGTCATTGCCCTTGCGATGGGCCTCTATACGTATGTGAATCCGGTTCCCACCGTCACGGGCGGCCCCAACCTGGTGAAGCTGCTCACTCAGGGTCTTCCGGAGGTGACCGGCGGAGTCCTGGCCCTAGAGACCCACCCGTCCGCCGCGGTGGACGGCATCGTCGCCCATATAGACGCGAAGCGGGCCGCCCTGGGCCTTTGAGATACGACCAAGAGTGAGGGGATGAGAGGAGCGCACATGAAGAAGGAGATCGTGTCCACCGCCAATGCTCCTGCGGCCATAGGTCCTTACTCGCAGGCTGTGCGGTACGGCAACCTGCTGTTCGTGAGCGGCACGCTCCCGCTCGATCCGGTGACCGGGGCGATGGTGTCGAGCAAGGTGGGTGAGCAGGCGGAGCAGGTGCTCCACAATCTGAGGGCGGTCATCGAGGCCGGCGGCGGAAGCCTGCAAAATGTGTTGAAGACCACCTGCTACTTGTCGAACCTCGATGACTTCCCCGTCTTCAACACGGTGTATGCGGGCTACTTCGAGTCCGATCCGGAGGCCGGTCCGCCTGCCCGTGAGACCGTGGAAGTCTCTGGGCTGCCCAAGGATGCACTCATCGAAGTGTCGGCGATCGTGGGGCTGGACTGATTGTCGGGCTGGATAAATTGTGAGGCTGACCTAGAACACGACGGTTGTGCGTGCCGCTGGTCTCATGAGAGACCCCATCCCCACCACAGGCGGGCCGCCAGCAATGCGATGGCGGCGAGTAGCACGATTGTCTGGATGACCTTGATGCGCCCGGCCCATCCGGGCCGGGCGCCCAATGGCGACAGCCCCAAGCCGCCGGCGACGAGAAGCCACAGGCCGGCTTCGACCCAGTTCTGGCGCACCAGTCCGATGACGGCGAGCACCAAGAAGACCACGGCGGCTATCACATACCAGCGGCTGTTTGCAGACATGGGGTTCCTTTCTCCATGGTCTGGGAGGCGGTCTCGTCACGAAGCGGCTCCCTGCCGTATTGTTATAGGGCAAGAACTATAGAGGAAGTGAAGAATAAAGGTGCAGGTGAAGTTCATAGGGTCGGCGGCACATGCGTGAGCATATGCGCGAGAAAGCCGTCTTGGGGCAGTTCCCGGAGCGCTTGCTGAAGCCCGCCCACGCCGTCGTTCGGAGGCGGGTGGGTGGTGCGGTGTTTCTTGCCGTCGGGTTGCTGCTTGTCATGCTGTTCAGTATCGCCTCGGCCTCCGGGCCATGGGCCGACATGCCCGAGGAGCGCTGGGCGGCGGACTACGGCCTGACGGCTGCCCTGGCGTCCACCGTCTACACAGGGTTCCCCGATGGCTCCTTCCGGCCCTATGAGCCGGAGACCCTGGAGCGCTTCGTGGCCCGGGCCGGCCGGGCGCTTGGTGTGGAGATGGGAGGTGCCGAGCAACAGGGTACGCCGAGAGAGCCCGAGGCTGGCGTGTCCGCACCGCCCCTGACCCGTGGAGAGGCGGCCGTCATCTTGGCCGAGTATCTGGTGGGAGTGGGGGAGGGAGCTGAGGCGGGCGCCGCCACGGGCGCCGGCGGAGCGCCCGTTTCGAGCGTGCGCGCGGCCTTCGCGGAGGCGAAGGTCGGCGGCGCCCTCGACTCCTACTCCGACGCCGCTCTTCTTCCACCGGCCCAGCGTGACGCACTGGCCTATCTGGTGTCCTGCGGTGTGTTCCGAGGCGACGAACAGGGCCGGCTCGCTGCGGACGAACCTCTTCTTCGTGCGCAGGCGGTGGCGGTGGTGTTTCGCACGCTCGCCGCCCGCGACCGGGTGGCTTCTGGCGACGTGTACGGCCACATGTTTGTCGCCGACGGAAGGCGCACCTTTCTCCTGCACATCCCCAGGAGCTATGCCTCCGCCCCCGAGCCGCAGCCTGTGCCCTTGGTGCTTGTGTTCCACGGCGTACTCGACACGGGTGCCGAGATGGCTGAACAGACGGGTTTCAGCGAACTCTCCGAGGAAGAAGGTTTCATCGTGGCGTACCCGGATGGCGTGGGGCGGCGCTGGAATGCCGGATTCTTCCGCCCCGACTCGCCCTTCGATCAAGCCTCACGTGACGATGTGGCTTTCGTCGACGTGTTGATAGAGCGTCTCTCCGCCACCTACCGCATCGATGAGACCCGGGTCTATGCCGCCGGGTTCTCGAACGGGGGGATGTTCAGCTACCGCTTGGGGGCCGAGCGCCCCGAGACGTTCGCGGCCATCGGCTCGGTGGCAGGGACGCTGCCCGAGCCACTGGCACGCTCCCTTGAGCCCGGTTGCTCGGTGCCGCTCATAGCCTTCCACGGCACGGAGGATCCGGTGGTTCCCTTCGAGGGAGGCACGATAGGCTTCATGAACCTCAACCTGCTGTCTGTCGACGACACCATTGCGGCGTGGTCGGCCGTGAGTGGTTCTCCCGCGGGAAGCGGTGGTGTTCACACCGGTCTTGGTAGCGGTAGCCGAATCCTGAACGGGTATGAGGTCCGCGTTCTCCCCGACCGCCATCCCGGAGACGGCACGAGAGTGTGGCTGCACCGCTTGGGGGGTGAGGGCGGCGTGGAGGGGGCCACCCCGGAGATCGAACTCTACGTGATTGAAGGGGGTGGCCACGCGTGGCCGGGGAGTCCGACGGCAGGTACCGGTGAAGGGACTCCTATGGTGGGGAGAACCTCCTGGGACATCGATGCCTCGCGCCTCATCTGGAGTTTCTTCGAGAAGCACCCGCGATTGAGCCCGTCAGAGCCGGGGTAGATAGCCATCCATGAAGGGGCAGGCTCCCGCATACTCGGTGTCCCCGGCTCTCTCTGACCGGCTGCGCTGGCGCATTGAGGGCCTGCGCAACGCCATGGTCGGCCTCATGGCGGACATCACGGCGCTCTCGGCTGTCGGTCCGGACAACGGCGGCGGGGGCGAGTGGGAACGTTCACGGTACCTCACCGAATTCATCGAGTCCCTCCGTCTCGGACCGGTGGCCCACTTCGATTCTCCCGACACCAGGGCCTTCCCCGGCATGCGGCCCAACCTGGCCCTGCGCATCGAGGGGTACGAACCCTCGCCCACGGTGTGGGTCATGGCGCACTTGGACACGGTACCTCCTGGTGAGGAGAGTCTGTGGAGTACGCCTCCCTTTCAAGCGGTGGTCGAGGACGGGAGGATCTACGGACGGGGCACCGAGGACAACCAGCAGGCCATCGTCAGCATGTTGTGCGCGGTCCGAGCGCTGGCCGACGAGCAGCTGCGTCCCACCACCGACGTGGGACTCCTCTTCGTGGCCGACGAGGAGACGGGCAACACACACGGCATAGAGCACGTGCTCACGGTGGAGCCGGACTTGGTACGGCCTGAGGACTTGGTCGTGGTGCCTGATTTCGGCAGCCCCGACGGCGCATTCATAGAGGTGGCGGAGAAGTCGATTCTGCACTGTCGGGTCACCGTCCGCGGCCGTCAGGCGCACGCGGCCATGCCTCACGCCGGCACGAACGCACATCGAGCCGCCGCCCACCTCACCGTGAGGTTGGACGAACGCCTGCACGAGCGCTTCCCGTGTGAGGATCCCCTGTTCTTCCCTCCCGCGTCTACCTTCGAACCCACCAAGCGCGAGGCCACGGTTCCCAATGTCAACACCATCCCCGGTGTGGACATGTTCTACTTCGACTGCCGGATCCTGCCTTCCCTCGATGTGGAAGACGTGAAAGCCGTCATCGGAGACGAAGCGGGAGTGGTGGCCGATGAGTTCCAGGTCGACATCGACATCAGCTACCCGACGGCCGAAGTGGCTGCTCCTCCCACCCCGGTGGACGCACCCATCACCATGATCCTGGCCGAGGCCGTGCGCCAGGTGAGAGGCGTCGAGCCCAAAGCCGGCGGCATCGGCGGAGGTACGGTGGCCGCTCTCTTCCGGCGGCGGGGCATTCCCGCTGTCGCCTGGTCGACCATGGATGACGTGGCCCACCAGCCCAACGAGTACTGCATCATCGACAATATGCTCCACGATGCCTTGGTGTTCGCCCATCTATTCGTCCGCGGCCAATAGGCTCGGAGTCTCGCGCATGGTGGGTTCTCGTCTGATCGTTCGTCCCGCCACACGCGAAGACCTCCCCCGCCTCCGCCGCACCCTCGAAGGGCGGAGCGTCTTCTCGGCGATGTGGAGCGCACGTGCATCTCTCCGGACCGACCGCCTGCTGTACGTTGGTTTCGATGCCCGTGGAAGCTACGTGGGCTGGATAAGATTCGACCTGAACCCAGGCACCCGGGAGGCGGTCGCGTCGGTTGCGCTCGTGCCTCAGGCTCGGGGCCGGGGCCTGGGTGGGCAGCTCGTCGACCGGGGATCGGAAGCGTGTTTTCGGGAGCAGCCCGTGGAATGCATCCATGCCTACGTGGGCAGGGGTAACGAGCCGTCGCGCCGGGCGTTTCTCGCCGCGGGTTACTGTGCCCGAACGGATAAGTCGGCGAGAGGAGAGAGGCCCCTGTCGAAAGGCGCTCGTTCAGGCGCGGTGCATCATCTGGTGAGACGGCGCGTGCGGTGACCGGTGAGGGCCGTCACGCGGACGCGAACACACGGGGAGCAGATAACAAAGGGGGATCATCGTCATGCCGGGTAGAATCAGGATCGAAGCGGGAGGAGTGGTGGTGGAGGCGGAACTCAATCAGTCCCACACGGCCCGCGCCGTGTGGGAGGCCCTTCCGCTGAGGGCGCGGGCACATCGTTGGGGCGATGAGATATTCTTCGACATCGATGTGCACGTGGGGCAGGCGGGGGACTCGCGCACGGTTATGGAGGTGGGAGAGGTCGCCTACTGGCCGGCCGGCCCGGCGCTCTGCCTCTTCTTCGGACCGACGCCGGTGAGCCGGGGCGAAGCCCCGGAAGCCTACAGCGACGTCAACCCCGTGGGGCGCATCGTGGGTGAGGCGAGGCTGCTCAATGGAGTGGTCGAGGGGGCGGAGATCGGGGTGGAGCCCGCTTGAGCACTACCTCGCGTTGCCGCTGTCTGTGACGCCCACCTGATTGGCGTCGGTTCTGTCGGCTCACCTCCTTCGCTCAGCCGCCGGCTTGGTCGGCCACCAGAGGCGAAGGCCGGTCCTGGAACGGGTGAGTGCGCACGACCAGCGAGAACAGATAGGGATAGTTGTTCTGCAGGTGTCTCGTGTAGAGGACCCATTCCCGGGCCAAGTTCTCGAACGCCCGCTTCACGTCGAGCCCCAGGTGCACGCGGTCACTCTTGGGCAGGTTGGCCAGATCATCCCGGAACTCCAGCTCCTCAGTGAGGTGGAAGACGGCCCAGAGCATGTCGGTGAAGCTGTCCTTCTCCAAGAGCGCCGGGTTCTCCAAGAGCCCGAGCAAGAAGGGCCGGGCCTTCACCAACCGGTCTTTCAGCTCCTCGAGGTTGAGGGCGTCCATGTCGATGTGGCAGGAAAGCCCGCGGGTGAAAGCCACGGCTTCTGCGTAATCCTTGGCCTGCCAGTTCTTGCTCACGTCCAGCCGGCGCCGTAGCTCCTGGTTTCCGGTCACGACGGGAATGAACAGCTTCAAGAGGGAGTTGCCGAGCTCACTGAAGAAGGCGCCCACCACCATGTTGAGCTTCTGGTCGAGAGCCGCGCTTTCCCGGCGTGACAGCAGACGCTCGATGATGATCACCGTGAGCAGTACCTCGAAGGGCACGAAGGCGATGTCGTGCACCATGTAGATGAAGATGTGATGGGCATCGCGGAAGATGACATAGTGGAGTACGTACACGAGGGCGGACGTCGCGATGAGGGCGACGGCCACGACCAGGAGCCAGCGGGTGGTCTTGGGGTTATGTGCCGGGCCTCTGCTCATGGGCTCAGCGGGCGATCAGAACCGGAATCGTGGAGTGCCGTGCCACATTCTCGGATGTGGACCCCAAGAGCAGACCGGCGACCCGGCTGTGCCCCAAACCTCCCACGATGATCAGGTCGGCCTCGCGGGCCTCGGCCGCGTTGAGAATGGCGTCGGCCGATGGACCCTCCGGCGCGTCTGGTTCCGCCTCGACTCCTCGCTCGCGCAGTCTCTCCACGGCGATACCGGCCAAGTCGATCGCTTCCTTGATGCCGAGGTCGTCGGTCGGCTTGGGTACGGTGAGCTTCGGATACGGCGGAAAGGCGCTCACGACCACCACCTTGGCCGCATAGGTCTTGGCGAGGGCGGCGGCGAGCTCGATGGCACGGTCGGCGCCCGGAGATCCATCGTATCCGGCGATGATCGTCTTCACGTTCCATTCGGTCATGACTGGTCTACCTCCGGTGACGGGTTCGCCGAGAAGGGCCTGTTGCGCCTTCATCCTTCCCGGCGCCCGGCGACGGCAAACCGGATCCGGCTGCCGTCGCCCTCGGTCGAGCAGGTGGGCCCGGCCCTCATCCACGAGCGATATCGGCTGATTTCTCTCCCGCGGTTCTTGATGAGGGCTCTGAGTTGTGGGACACTGTGTGTGCTGTTCGGAGTTCTTGCAGTACCCAGGGTCGGCAGGAGCTTTTCCTGGCGACCTTTTTCGCGGGGATTGGGGGAGCAATGTACAGCGGTACGTTTTTTAATTCCCTTTCGCCGAGGGGAGTCTCATTAGGAGGTTCGGCGCATGGAGACCGGTACGGTCAAATGGTTCAACGATGCCAAAGGCTTCGGGTTCATCGAGCGGGAAAGCGGAGAGGACGTCTTCGTTCATTTCTCTGCCATCACAGGTGATGGTTTCCGCACGCTGACGGAAGGTGAAAAGGTCACCTTCGAAATCGTCCAAGGTCCGAAAGGCCTGCAGGCCGCCAACGTCAGCCGAGGCTGAGAGGACCATCCTTCCCGCGGACGGTGAGCTGACGGCCAAGGCTGCTCAGACCAACCGGCCGAGTGAACGCAGGTGAGGTGGCCCCGGCGCCGTTCAGGCGCCGGGGCCACCGCCTTCTTAAAAGCCGCTACACTATACAAAGACGGCGGCCACCACGGGGTGGTGTCCATGCTCTGGGGCCGCCTCCTGTGAGGCAGTACCGGGTTGCCCCCGGCCGGTATCGTGTGGAGGAGCGATTCGTGTCTCAAGACAAACCCTACGGGCAGCAGGCCATCGAGGAGAACCGGCTTGAGTCGTGGCCCAATCCGGCCCCCCATCGGCCCTATCTCATACGCCTGACTCTGCCCGAGTTCACCTGTCTCTGCCCCCGTTCGGGCTTCCCCGATTTCGCCACCATCCGTATCAAGTACCAGCCCAAGGAGAAGGTGGTCGAACTGAAGAGCCTCAAGCTCTATATCAACGGTTATCGCAACAGGGCCGTGTCGCACGAGGCGGCCGTCAACGTCATACTCGACGACTTGGTGCAGTTGCTCGATCCGGCGTGGATGAAGGTCGTAGGCGATTTCACCGTTCGAGGCAACATCAAGACTGTGGTGGTGGCCGAGCACGGCCGGAGGTCACGGGTGGCGGAGCATCCGGAGCGTGAGGAGGGTCCCGGCGTGTGGGCCCATGAGCGGGGTGAGGGTTAGGCTCGTGCAGCGCGCCGCCGAGTGGGACACGGTCGACATCTTCCTCCTCGACGAGGAGGAGTCTTCGGGCGAACTCAGGCCCGAGCACTACCTGCTCCTGAGTGGTGGGCTCGATTCGGCCACCCTGGCTGGTTGGCTGCTCGAGCGACATCCGGCGGAGTCCGTGCAGGCGGTCACCTTCCTTTATGGACAGAAGCATGTCGTGGAAGTGGAGGCCGCTGAGGCCGTCGCCCGACACTACGGGCTCGCCCTCCAGGCAGTGGAGCTTCCCACCATTCACGGCTCTGCGCTCACCGAGCCCGGCCTACGTCTTCCGGAGGGCCGCGATCTCTCGCTCTCCCAAGGGGTGGCTCCCTCCTATGTGCCGGCACGCAACCTGCTGTTTCTCGCCTTTCTCGCCTCGCTCGCCGATCTCGGCGGGCGGTCTGAGCTGTGGATAGCCGTTCATCACGACGACTACACCGGTTATCCCGATTGCCGTCCCGCATTCATCGACGCAGCCGATCAAGCCGTCCGCCTCGGTACGCAATATGGGTTGCGGGTCCGTGCGCCCTTCGTCTCGTGGAGCAAGGGCGACATCGTGCGCTACGGGCTCTCGCGCGGCGTGCCTTACCATCTCACCCATTCGTGCTACCAGGGCAGGCGGCCGGCGTGTGGTGTGTGCGACACCTGCCAAGCCCGTCTCGCTGCCTTCAAGGAGTGCGCCGCCGCCGACCCGCTCGCCTACGAACCCGGGCCCGCTGCGGGCGAGGGAGGAGCCGGGCAGCCATGAGAACCTCGGTCACCAAGATCGTGTCCTTCGATGCCGCCCACAGTCTGCCTCATCATGAGGGCAAGTGCCGGGGTCTGCATGGGCACTCGTACCGCCTGGAGGTGACCGTGGCCGGGGGAGTGGAAGACCAGGGGCCCAGTGCCGGTATGGTTCTTGACTTCGCCGCCTTGCAGGCCATACTCGTGGAGACGGTGGTCGAACCTCTCGATCACACCTATCTGAACGAGGTCCTCGAGGTGGTGCCCACGGCAGAGTCCATTGCCGCGTGGGCTTTCGAGAGCTTGCGTGCGCGAGGCCTCAACGTGGTGCGCGTGCGGTTGTGGGAGAGTCCCACGAGCTACGCCGAGGTCGAGGCGTAGCTGAGGCGCTTGCGAGGAGGCAGGCCGGTGCGGGTACTTGAGATCTTCGACTCGCTGCAGGGAGAGGGTCGCTGGACGGGTGCGCCCATGACTTTCGTGCGTCTTGCCGGGTGCAATGCCAAGGCGGCGAAGCTCGAGTGCCTGCGCTGGTGTGATACGCGGGAGAGCTGGGATCCCCGTGGAGGCTGCGAGATGTCCGTCGAGGAGGTGGCGGCCGCAGTCCGTCTGCCGCGTGCGTGCCTCACCGGAGGGGAGCCCCTCCTCCAGCACGACGAGGTGGGTGAACTCACCAAGTTGCTCTGCGGCCGGGGAGTCCGGGTGCACCTGGAAACGAACGGCACGCTGGGCATCTCCATGGATGAGTTGCCCCATTGGATAGCGGTCAGCCCCAAGCCGCCGTGGTACTTCGTCTCTCCCAACCTCAGTGCCGCATTGCACGAACTCAAGTTCGTGGTACCGCCCGGTCTTCTCGAGAGCGACGATCTGGTGCGGCTCGAGCAGCTGGCTGCGCGTCATCCGCGGGCGGTCGTTTCGGTGCAGCCGGAGAGTTCAGGGGGCGCGGCCGCACTCGACGAAGCCATTCGTGCGGTGATGGCTCATCCTCGCTGGCGGCTGAGCCTGCAGCTCCACAAGCTTCTGGGGCTGCGCTGACGCGTCGTACGGCGCCCTCGTCCGACGGGCTGCGCTGACGCGCCTACACGAGGGCGCCGCCTTCCTCGTCCCGCCACTCCTCGGCGTCCGACTCCGCACCGGGCCACTCAGCGGCCGGATCCAGACCCACCCCCATGGCGAGGAGGGCACCTCGGTCGGTAGGCGCGAGAAGCCACTCGGACTCGGCTCCCGTGAGCTCTACCTCCGGGGCGAGGCGCCGCAGAATGCCTTCTGCTTCGAGGACTTCCACGTCCCTCACCAATCGAGGGATGGACACACCCAGCTCGAACTCGGCCTGGAGCGGGTCGAGGCGGGCCCCTCCCACGCTGCGGTCAAAGCAGCGCATCACCAGATTGAGCAGATTGCGCTGTGAGTCGTTCAGGGGCATGAGGCACCTCCTTTCGCAGAGAGGCTAGCACCGACATGCGAAGTCCTCAAGAACGGGTATGATGATGACGTGAAGACGGTTCATCGCTACAGTGTGCGCCCCTCTCTGCCTCCGCGCCTCGCGGGCCTTCGTGAGCTTGCCTACAACCTTCGTTGGACGTGGGATCATGACACGGTGGAGCTGTTCATGAGGCTCGACCCCGAACTGTGGATGCAGAGCAGGCACAACCCGGCCCGGGTTCTCGCCGAGATCTCCCAGGAGCGGCTCGACCGGGCTGCCTCCGACGAGGGCTTTCTCGCCAATCTGGAACGAGTGCACGGCTCGTTGCGCTCGTACCTGGATGAACCGGGCTGGTTCCGGCGTCGCCACCCCGAGTCCGCCGACATGTGCGTGGCCTATTTCTCCATGGAGTACGGGCTCGCCGAGTGCCTGCCCGTCTACTCGGGGGGCCTCGGTGTCTTGGCCGGCGATCATCTCAAGTCGGCGAGCGATCTCGGCCTGCCTCTGGTGGCGGTGGGTCTGATGTACCAGAAGGGCTACTTCGCCCAGTACTTGAACTCCGACGGCTGGCAGCTCGAAGCCTCGCAACTGAACGACTTCTCCATGCTGCCGGCGACCCCGGTCACTCACGGCGACGGCGCCCCGGTGCGCGTGCAGGTCGATCTGGCGGGCAACAATGTGGTGGTCGGGGTATGGCGGGTACAGGTGGGGCGCATACCGCTGTTTCTACTCGACACCAATCTTGCCGAGAACGAGCAGGCCGACCAGGATGTCACCGATGAGCTATACGGGGGCGGCCCCGAGACCCGCATCCGCCAGGAGATCGTCCTGGGTATAGGTGGCGTGAGGGCTCTTCATGCCCTCGGCTACCGGCCCACCGTGTGCCACATGAACGAAGGCCACTCCGCCTTCCTGTCGCTCGAGCGCATCCGCACTCTCATGGGCGAGCACGGCTTGGATTACCTGGAGGCCCGCCAGGCAGTGGGCGCCGGCACCATCTTCACCACTCACACCCCGGTTCCCGCCGGTTTCGACCTCTTCTCCGAAGAACTGATGCAGAAGTACTTCTCCTGCTACGTAGAAGATCTGAAGCTCGAGTGGAGCACCTTCATCGACAAGGGGCGCGCGCGGCCGGGAGATAGTGACGAGCCCTTCAACGTGGCTGTTCTGGCGGTGAGGCACGCCCCCCGCCGGAACGCAGTGAGCCGCCTGCACCGGCGGGTGACGGCCCGTATGCTCCACGTGGCTTGGCCTGGACTACCGGAGAGCGAGGTCCCCGTCGACTCGGTTACCAATGGTGTGCACACCCGGGGGTGGATCGCCCCGGAGATGGCCATCCTGCTGGACCGCTACGCTGGGCCTCACTGGCGCGAGGATGTGGCCGACCCATCCGTCTGGGCCCGGGTGTCGGCCATTCCCGACGAGGAACTGTGGCGTACTCATGTGAGGCAGAGGGAGCGCTTGGTGGCATTCGCGCGTTCCCGGTTCCGGGCTCAATTGGAGCGGCGTCACGCTCCGTCGGCCGACCTCAAGGCGGCCGGGGAGGTGTTACGCGCCGACGCTCTCACCATCGGTTTCGCCCGCCGCTTTGCCACGTACAAACGGGCCACGCTTATCCTACGAGAGGTCGACAGGCTCAAGGCCCTCCTCCTCAACGAGCAGCGGCCGGTGCAGATCATCTTCGCGGGCAAGGCCCATCCGCGGGACGATGGAGGCAAGGCCTTCATTCGGGAGATCGTACGTTTCGCCGCCCAGGAAGGCGTTCAACACCGGCTCGTCTTCCTCGAGGATTACGATCTGGAGAAGGCGCGCATGCTCGTGCGGGGCTGCGACGTGTGGTTGAACACGCCTCGGCGTCCGCTGGAGGCCAGCGGCACGAGCGGCATGAAGGTGCTCGCCAACGGGGGCCTCAACCTGTCGGTACTCGACGGCTGGTGGGTGGAGGGCTACCGCGAGGAGGCGGGCTGGGCTATCGGCCGCGGTGAGGAGTATGAGGACTTCGACTACCAGGACCGTGTGGAAGCCCAGGCCCTCTACTCCATCCTCGAGCAGGAGGTCGTCCCTGCCTTCTACGAACGCGGAGCCGACGGCCTCCCCCGCAAGTGGATCGCGATGATGAAGAATTCGATGCGCCACCTCACCCCCGCCTTTTCCACCGCCCGCATGGTGCGTGACTACGCGGAGAAGTTCTATCTTCCCTCCGCCCACCACTACTCCCGGGTGAGTGCGGACGGTTTCGCCCGCGCCCGGGATATCGCTGCGTGGAAGAAGAGGGTGCGCGAGAAGTGGGAGGGGGTACGGGTGGTGTCGGTAGACCAGGACGGGGGTCCGGAGGTGCAGGTCGGTTCGGAATTGCCCGTGCGGGTGAAGGTGGCGTTGGGAGAGCTCGGCCCGGAGGATGTGCAGGTGATCGTCTACCACGGCCTGTTGCGGTCCGACGGGCAGGTCGCTGGGGGTGCGGCCATGCCGTTGCCGCATGCGTACGACTCCGACGGCCACGCGGTGTACGAAGGGGCGGTGCCCTGTCCGACCTCCGGCGTGTACGGTTTCGCGGTGGGAGTCTTCCCCTACCAGGAAGACGTCCTCATCCCCAACGAGCTCAACCTCATGACCTGGGAGTAGCGCCGGGCATCAGGTACCCATGAGCGGCACCCACTTCGGGGACGGCACATACCTCGCGGCCGGTGAGCGCCCCATGGGCTTCACGGGGATGACTGCCCGGGTCAGGACTCGAGCACAGCCGCTCCCTCGGCTGAGATTTTGACCCACACGTTGGTGGGGAAGAGATCGGCCTCGGCGAGCCCCGCATCCACCAGCTGGATGACGCAGCGCCGGGCTCCGCCCTCGTAGCCTGAGAGCTCGGCCGCGAGTTCGTGGGTGAGCTCTTGAAGCGACACCTCGGTGCGTTCGTTCATCTTGCCCACCGTCCCCAGATACGACAGGACGGCCACACATGCCGGATCGGAGAGTAGGCGATGGTTGGCGTTCATGGCGGCATTATAGGGCATACCCCACCCGGCATTGCGTTGACAAAAGCGAAGAATGCCCTTAGGGTGGTAGCGCGAACATAGCCGGGCCGCCCCGAGTGCCGAAAGGCGCCTTGGATGGGAAGCTCGGGCACTCGGCAGGTTCAGCGGACGCCTTGGTGGATGGGACCGCACAGGCGTTCGTGGACAGGAGAAAGGGAAACTCTTTCCGCTCGATCGCGGCTGCACGCCGTGCGCGTGAGCATAGCCTGAGCGGGGGAGGCAGAGGAGAGAGGAGGGGAGATGAAGTACTCGGGCTGGTAGTCTCTTGAGTGAATCGTTGATGGTCGAGGTCTCAAGCGATGGTCTTATGGTGCCGATGAAGGTCATAGATACCGGCCTCGGACAAAGGTCAGGCATGTGAGCTCCCCGACCAACGCTACCCACGTACCTGTCACAGGCACTAGTGGGGGACGGGGCGCCCAAGCCGACAAGATCACGCCTTACGTGATCGCGGTCTGCTTGGGCGCCGTCGCCCTGCTCTACTTCATGGTGGTCGCACAGGTTCGGTGGGAGGTCCTCGAGCCCTTCTCGGTCTTCGGGTTGCTGTTCTTCGCGGCGGTGAGCGTTTTCGCCCAGCGGTATCAGATCAAGGTGCACGGCCGCACCGAGGTGTCCGCGGGTTTCCTCCCCGACTTCTTGGCCGCGGTCATCCTGGGTCCGCTCACCGGCGGCATCGTGTCCGCCTCCTGTATCATCGTGGCCTGGACGCGGGGCCAGGTGATGAAGAACCTGTTCTACATGGCCTCGTTCTTCATCTCCGGTGCGGTCACCGGCCTCGTCTACTGGTCACTTGTCGACGCCTACGGCGAGAGCGGCCTCGTGCTCGCTCTCGGTGGCATAGCCGCCGGCCTCGCCTACCAGGTGGTGAACTACCTGCTCTTCGTGCCTGTCATGTGGGTTCGCCGGGGCACGGCGCCGGCACAGCTGTTCAAGGAAGACATCAAGCCCTTCCTCCCCTTCCAAGCCTTCTTCCTCGTTCTCAGCCTTGGCCTCGCCTACGCCTTCCAGGAGCTCGGGGCATTGGGCTTCGCCCTCTTCGTCCTCCCGGTGCTCGGCCTGATCTACGCGTTTCGTATCTACTCCCGGGAGATGGAGCTCGCCCAGAGGCTCGAGCGCTTCTCTCTACAGATGGCGGCCGGCATGATCACCGCCCTCGACCTCAAGGACAACTACACGGCCCAGCATTCCGCAGCCGTCGCCCAGTACTCCTTCGATATCGCCAAGAAGATGGGGCTGAGCCGCCGGGAGTGCAACCTGGCGCACCTGGCCGGGCTGCTCCACGACTTGGGCAAGATAAGCGTGCCCGACGAGGTACTCAACTTCCACGGGCGCCTGGTGGGCGAATCCCTGCGCATCATCAAGGACCACTCCGAGGCCGGGCAACACATCCTGAGCAACATGAGCGAGTTCGAGGAGCTTGGCCTGGTTGTTCGCCATCACCATGAGCGATTCGACGGCCAGGGCTACCCGGACGGCATCGAGGGGAAGGACATTCCCCTGCTCAGCCGAATCGTAACGGTGGCGGACTGCTACTCGGCGATGATCTCCGACCGGCCCTATGCGTCCCGGCGCGAGGTCGAGTGGGCCATGGGGGAACTGGCCGCCCAGCGTGGACTCCAGTTCGACCCCGAGGTCGTCGATGCGTTCATCCTGGTGCTGATGCGGCAAGGCGTAGACTATCGATCGGCTGAGCACATCGACTTCCATGTGCAGTTCCAGAAGGTCCGGTTCCTGCGCGACATCGCCTGAGGGATTCGTCCGAGGCGTATGCTAGATTGATGCCGCTCCCCGGCCGGCCGGGGGCGCGATGTGCGGCAGTGTGAGTGGGGAGATCTCACGTGGGGCAGTCCAATCGGGCGCTGTGGCTCATCCTAGGGGCCCAGGCGCTCTCCACCATCGGTACGTCTATCTCGACCGTGGCGCTTGCCGTCATGGTGTTCGATCTCACCGGCTCCGTGCTGCATATGGGCGGTGTGCTGGCAGCCTCCACTCTGCCCGTGGTGGTGGTGAGCTTCGTGTGGGGAGCTCTGCTCGACCGGTACGATGGGCGGCTCCTCATGGTGTCCGCCGACGTGTGCCGGGCCGTGCTCATCCTCTCCATGCCCTTCGCCGCCGTGCGCTCGGTCGTCTTCGTCTATGTGGTGGCGGGGCTCGTGGGCGTGTTCACCGCGGTCTTCAACCCCACTCAGGTGAAGGTAGTGGGCGATCTCGTTCCTCGGGGGCGGCTGATCCGGGCCAACTCCTATCTGAGCATCGCCCGAGATGGAGCCGAGCTCGGCGGCTATCTGGTGGGTGGGGTCTTGGTTGCCACCTTGGGCTACGTGGTCACGTTCATGATCGATGCGGCCAGCTACGGGGTCTCGGCGCTCCTGCTTCTCGCACTTCCCAGGGTGGCCGCCTCCGCCCCGTCCGACACCTCACTCGGAGCATTGGTGCGGGAATCCCCGCGGGTGCTGGGAAGCCTGTGGGGTAGCCCTTCACTGCGCACCAACCTGTTGTTCGCACTCTTGCCTATGACCGCCATCCTCATGACCCTGCCGAACGCCTACGGGCTGGCGCTCGACGTGTACAAGGTCGGCCCCCAGGGGTTTGCGACCATGGAGATCATCACCTCGGTGGGTTGGATCGTGGGTGGGGTGGTGGCGAGCCGTCTGGCCTTCAAAGGCGACCGTAACACCTACGTGTTCCTCTCCATCGTGTTCATGGGCCTCTGCTTTATCACCGTGAGTTTCACGCGATCCTTCTACCTGGCGGTGGTGTTCCTCGCACTGGCCGCCTGTGCCAACGTGGGCGTCATCGTGGGTTCCATGACCCTTTATCAGGAGATCGAACCCCGGCCGGACAAGGGCAGGCTCATAGCCATCCGCACGGGCTTGGGCCAGCTCGGTGCGGCGGCCGGCCTTCTCTCGGGTGGGGCGTTGGGAGAGATCCTGGGCATCACGCCCTTGTTTGCCGCCGCGGGTGGTCTGGCCCTGTTCCTGGGCACAGTGGTGTATCTTCCCTACAAGCTGCGCATGGTGCGCACCAAACTCAGCCTCGAATCGGAGTAGGGGGTGGTCGAGTGAGAGTGACTTCACAGGGGCCCGCCGGCGCAGGCCCAGATGTGGGCGAGAGCACAGGCGGGGTGAAGGAGGCTCCCCTGCGCCTCGGGGGCATGGCCTTGGGCAACGGCCTCCTTCTGCAGACCAAGACGCACTGGGTGGCGGCCATTCGGACGGAGGACGGGTCGGTCGAGGTCGCCTCCGGCGCCAAGTCACCGTTATTTGCCCCCGGGGGGCTCTTCGAGGGGGCACCGCTCGTGCGCGGCACCTCTCGCCTCGTCGATGCCCTCTTGGTGCTCGTGCAGGTGAAGCGGCGGCTCAAGGGGGCCGTGCTCCCGGTGGAGCTCCCCGAGGCCATGAGTTCGGTGGCGGCCGCCACCGTGGCCGTGTCGCTCATCAGGCGGTTCGGAGGGGCCGGCCGCAGTCTGGGGGCGCTTCTCGTTCAAGAGACGGCTGTCGCTCTCTTCTCGGCTGCGCCTGCGGTGGTGGCTCTGCGCGGCACCAAGCTTGCCCGGTATCACGGGGCCGAACACAAGAGCATAGGTGCGTATGAGAACAAGGCTCGGGGCCGGACGGGTTCCCAGGCGGCGAAAGAGCACGACCGCTGCGGTTCCAATCTGGTGGGCCCCCTTCTCGTGGCGAACGTGCTCGGGTCGGTGGTGGTGCGGCGTCTCTTCCGTGAACCACCTCCAGGTGCGTTCTTCCTGACCGGCGTGGCTTCGCTCGGGGTGGCGATGGAGGCCTTTCGCTACATGTCCGCCCATCCGGAGCGTCCCGCGGCAAAGGCCATGCTGCTTCCGGGCAGGGCGCTGCAGCGGTTCTTCACCACGGAGGAGCCCGACGAAGCCGAGTTGGAGGTGGGGCGGGCGGCGTTGGACGAGTTGCTCAGGCTGGAGGGAGCGATCTCATAGCCGGGCCGCACGACGACGACATCCACACGGCGGTGGCTTCTTCACGGGGGCGCACAGCTGCGTAGGGCCCAGGTTTTGCACCCGCGCGGCCACGCGCAGGACTCACGGCGTCAAGCTGCCGCCGGCTCGGTCGGTGATGTCCGTCTCTGTGCGTTTCAGCGCCGCGAACGCGGTGTGCAGGAGTTCCCAGGTGTCATCGAGTGACTGCGGGATCACTCTGGTGTCGTTTGAAACGGTCATGAAGTTCGTATCGCCCAGCCAGCGTGGTACCACGTGTATGTGCACATGGTCTTTCACTCCGGCTCCGGCCACCGAACCGAGGTTGATGCCCAGGTTGACGCCCTCGGGACGGAAGTCGGCGTCGAGCGCCCTCACCGCCAGCTGGGAGAGCAGCATCATCTCGGTGAGTGTCTCGAGCGGCAGATCCTCGAGGTTGGCCGTGTGGGCGAAGGGGGCGACCATCATGTGCCCGTTGTTGTACGGATAGGCGTTCAGCATGACGAAAGACAACTGCCCCCGCCACACGATCTGATTGGCACGGTCGTCGCCGGCGGCGGGTTTGGTGCAGAAGATGCACGTGTCCGGTTTGCTAGACTTGATGTAGTCCATTCGCCAGGGTGCCCATAGCCGATCCAAGTTACGCTCCCTTCGCGCCGCGAGGCGCACTCGCCTTGAGTGGCTATTGTATCGAGGAGGAGCGTGCAAAGGGAACGGTTCGAGAAGAGGGCAACCGAGAGGAGTCCTGCGTGCTCGCAGACGAAGCCAGAATAGCCGCGGCCGAGACCGTTTTCGGGGGGGCGCGGGAGGTGGCGGTCACCCAGGAGCTCCTCGAGTGGGAGCTCGATCTCATCGAACGTATATGCGGTCACACGCGCTTCCACGACGTCACGGTGTTCACCTTGGTGGGCGGCTGCATGGCACTTGTCCGCAAACCTTCCGATCCACCCGGCGCGTTCTGGGCGCCCACGGGGGGAGTCGAACAGGGCGAGGAACTGGCCGACGCGGTCATCCGCGAGACGTGGGAGGAGACCGGGCTGCATGTTGAGCCCGAGCGTTATCTGCTGCGCATGCGGGCGCTCTTCACCTGCGGCCGTCGCCGCCGTCCCTGGACTTCTCACGTGTTCCTCGCGCGTCACGTCTCGGGTGAGCTTCGGCCCATCGATACCCACGAGATCGAGGCCGCTTCGTGGGTGGGCAAGGAACGCTTCCGCGACGAGATTGTCCCGCTCCTTCTGGCGGCCGGGTGGGGCAGGTTCTGCTATCGCCTGTGCATCAGTCGGCTACTCTACGGAGAGCTCGGCTGGGGCGAGTTGAGTCTCCCCCCCATCCTAGGGGGTCAGCAGCGGCGTGAGTATCGTGGTGCAGATCTCGTCTCCGGCGGCCATGCTGCTCTTGTGGTCGAGACGGAACTCGATGCCGGCCAGCCCTGAGGCCATACCGGCGATGGCTCCCTGGTGCAAGGCACACACGCCGGGTTCGTATACCTCCGAGAGCGGCGCAAAGATACAGTTGGTGCCACGGAGTACGTAGCCGTCACCGTTGAGGGAGGCCACCTCGGTGGTGCCTCCCAGGACATGGAGTTGCTCGCCGAGCCGTTCCATGGCGGCCGCGAGGTGCTCCTGCCCGTTACCGCCCGGTCGAAACTCTGTTTCCATAATGGTGTGCCGCCCCCATTGGGCGCCTATCTCACTGAGGCGATCGAGGTCGGCAGGCTGCCCATTCAACAAGGCCTCGAGGCCGAGATGGGCAAGGAGTTCGAAGTTGCGCGGTGGCAGACTCATGCACAGGTTGCGCTGTTCAGCGAAGAAAGCCAGCTCCGGCCTGCCCACCACGTGCTCTCTGTGGAGGCTCATGGAACCGATGAGGCCTGCCTTCTCCAGTCGCCCCAGATGGACGCGGATGGCGCTGTGGTGCAGGTCGAAGTGAGAAACGAGGTCTCGCACCGTGACCGGTGTGTCCGAGCGTGCGATGAGGCGCAAGACCTCGAACCGGGTGGGGTCGCAGAGCACCCTGCTCAGCTCGTGAATGTCATAAGGTACGTCGTACACGTAGTGACTCTCGGTGGGTGGTGAGCTTCGTGGTCGTCTGCCTCAGTCTTTCCAGCGGAATTCCGGCGAGGTCTTCTGGTCCCAGATCTCCTCTGTCGCGTCGTCCAGAGCCGCCGTCCGGTCGGGCGGCAGGTCGGTGAGCAGCCCCCCTGATTCCTTGAGCAGTGTGAGTTCGATCTCGGAGACGTCAATGCGGCCTTGCTGGTCCATGCCGGCATTGTTCTCGCGCAGGTTGGGCGATAGCTCATCGAGCTGCATGCCTTCCCCGAACAGAGTGAGGCGATCCTCCGGCCGGACGCCTTCACCCAGCTCTATCAGGTACTGGTACCAGACTATCTCCCACGCGATGGTGAGAAGAACGCGGTCGCCCTCGCCCGAAAGCGGGGTGAGATTGACGATGGGCTGGCCCAAGCCTCGTCTCACAGCTCTCGTCTTCTCCACGTGTGGACTCTCATTGAAGATGCGTTCGACGGCGCGCAGGGCGTCGGGAGCGAGGGGGAAAAGAGGCGGAGAAGGTTCCGGGGCCTCGGGCGGAGACTCGGACTCGGGGGCAAGCCCGAAGCCCTGGTCGGCTGCGGATGCTGCAGCCTGGGATGGTTGCGGGCCGCTCACTCCTCTGCCGGTCACCAGCAGGGCCTCGGCCTTCTTGAGGCGGTCGCGCAGTCGCTCCAGCTCCGCCCCATGGGCCCGAACGCGGTCGTCGCGCTCAATGAGCGAGTTCTGCAGCATGTGCAGTTCCTCGGAGACTGCGGTGACGAAGGAAGCGATGGCCTTGAGCGCCTCGGCCTCTTCTTCCTTCTGCTGGGCCAGGGCGGTGATCACGTCCATGGCCTGTTCGAAGCTTTGTATCTCTTCAGCCGGAGCTTGGCCGTCGAAGTCGAGGCATCCGAAGCGGGCGGCGCACTCAGGACAGACATCGAGCACCGAGCCGTCGGCGGTCTCGATGGGCGTGCTCTCCGGCCCCGCCGGACCGCCACACATGGGGCATGAGCCCTCGCTGGCTTCACCGGGCCTCATGGAGTAGTCCTCCATCTGTGAGCGCCTCCCTTGGGGTTCACACGTTAACACTACACATACATAATACTATCAACGAGAAACGGTGGTCCGGACAAGGTGATCCGGGCGAGCTACCGAGGGGGTTGTCAACGTGGAGCGCGTATTGCTCGATTGTGGACCGCACAGGGCTCTTCTCACCTTCAACCGTCCCGAGGTGGCCAACGCCGTCGACTGGGAGACGTTCGAGGAACTCGAGACTGCCCTCGATACTCTTGAGGAGTGGGTGAGAGAGGATTCTCTGCACGGCACCCTCATCGTGACCGGCTCGGGCGAGCGTGCCTTCGTGTCGGGTGCCGATCTTGGTGTACTGGCCGGCATACAGAGCGAGGAGGAGATAAGGTCATTCTCCGAGACGATGCAGTTCGCGCTCAACCGCATAGCCGATCTTCCCGTGCCTGTGATCGCGGCGCTGAACGGCCCCGCCCTGGGTGGCGGCACCGAGGTGGCGCTTGCCTGCGACCTCCGCGTGGTGTGCGAGAATTCGTACTTCTCGTTCAAGCATGCCCGGGTGGGAGTGGTGCCGGGCTGGGGAGGGTGTGAGCGCTTGGCGCAGATACTGGGCTGGCGCAGGGCCCTCGGCATCACGGCGTGCGCGGCCGAGATCACGGCCGGCAGGGCCCTCGCCTTGGGTCTGGCCGATTGGCTTGTTCCTGCCGGGCAGGCGCTCGCCAAAGCCGAGGAAGTGGCCGTCGCCATCGCGACCGCGGCACCGCTCTCGGTGCGGAGCCTCAAGATGCTGCTGCGCGAAAGTGTGGGCCTCGACCGAACCGCCTCGCAGCATCAGGAGACCGAATGCTTCGTCAGGTTGTGGGCGAGCGCGGATCACAAAGAGGGAGTCGCGTCCCTGCTGGAGAAGCGTCCCGCCCACTTCCGCGGCTGGTGAGAGGAGGATGATGTGACCGGCGGGTTGACATGGAGTGGCGCGAGGTTAGTTGCCGTCCTGGGCGACATCACCGCGCAGGATACGGTGGCGGTCGTGAACGCGGCCAACTCGAGCCTTGCGCCTGGGGCGGGAGTGGACGGGGCCATGCGTCGAGCGGCGGGGCCGGAGCTCACCGAGGCGACCATGGCGGTGGCTTCCCGGGCACAGGGGGAGCCACTCCCCACTGGTACTGCCGTGGTGACCACTGCGGGGAGGCTCAAGGCCCGCCGGGTGATTCACACGGCCGGACCGGTGTGGAGAGGCGGTTCGCGCGGAGAAGCCGATCTGCTCGCCCGCTGCTACCGTTCGTGCCTTCGTGTGGCCGTAGAGGAGGGACTGCGGTCCATATCTTTTCCGGCACTTTCCACCGGCATCTACGGGTACCCCGCCCGGGAGGCCGCCGGGATCGCCGTGCGGACGGTGAAGGAGGAGCTGGCCGTCTTGGCCGGCCGCTTCGACGAGGTTCGCTTCGTGCTGTTTGACGACGAGGTGCGTGCGATCTACGAGGAGGTGCTGCTTACTTCCGAGCGTGAGGCTGAAGCCGGACAGGGAGGCAGAAGTCCGGAGCCGGGGGGTGAGTCCGGGGCTTGAGTCCAGGGCTTGAGTCCAGGGCCCGAGTCCGGCGGGCATGGCCGAGCCGGCTCGGTCTGGCCGATATCGTGGCCCGGCGTGCGCCACGGTGGGATCAACGGTTCATGGCCGCAACGTGGCGCTCGATGGCGGCGCCGTAACCTATTCCGGGAACGGCCCAACGGCCGTCGAGATCGGCGAGCACCTTCGCCCCACCCCGCGGACGCACCGCCTCATAGCGGGGATCGATGGTGGCGTTGGTCCAGACGGCCTGATCGGTCTCGAACACGTAGGCGACCATGTGGGCGATGTGGGCCTTGACCCCCAATTCTGCGGTGACGAACGTGTGTCCTGGCACTCCTCCGCCGGTCGCACCGATGCCGGCGTAGTTGTTCTGGGAAGGTTTGACGGAGCCGCCGTACGCACCGAAGCCCGTCTCGTGGATCATCTGCGCCCAGAGGATGTCGGCGCGGAGACCCACCTCCGCCGCGTAGGTGACGTAGTAGTGGGCCAGGGTCTCCACCGGCACGGAGAAGGCGGGGGAGGGGTTGTGCGCGACTAGATACTCGGCGAGGCGCGCGGGGGTGCCCGCCCAGGTACCGCGAAGGGCTGTCTGTCCGCCGGTGGAGACGTCGCGTGTGGCGGGAGCCCCGGAGGCCTCGTGACCTACTGAGGGTGTGAGTGCCGCGCCATCGGAGGCTTCTTCACCTTCTCCATCGGCGTGCGTGGAGGCGGGGGATCGGGGAGTGACTGCGTCGGCCTCCCGCTGTTTGGCCAGCCACCGCGGTATGTCGTCGGCCGCCGCAGGCTCGCCGCCGGGCGGTACGGACTCCGCACCCGGTGCTGCTACGGGGGTGGGCTCGGTTGCCGAGGCGCCCGGGAAGAGCTGAAGTGAGGCGGAAGGGGTGGCGGGAGTTGATGCCGACGTGGACGGGAGTGCGGCTGCCAGCACCACGGCGGCCAGTAGTGCTGCGGTCAACGCGATGCTCGCCACGTGGCGCGCGGCGGCACGGGGTGGTACCGTGCGAAGGCACGCACGTGGGGCGGTCGTTCGGACTTGACCCGCGTCCCCGCGCTGTCTCGCCTTCTTCATGCGGCTGCCCACCTCCTCCCGCGGGTATCTTCTCATACGGATGGCGTCTTTTCGCGATATGCGTGGGGGCTGCGCTAGAATAGCGCGTACCTGTGAGCTGGGCGCTCGTACGGCGGTTCATGTGTGCGGATGAGCGCGCTTACGTGAAGAGAGGCTGGAGCGTGCCAAAGCGAAGCAAGTGCGTGGTGCTGATTCTCGACGGGGCAGCCGGCTGGCCTTGCGAGGAACTGGGTGGGCTCACATCCCTCGAGGCTGCACACACTCCGCACCTGGATGAACTCACCCCACAGGGTACCCTTGGTTTGGTGCGCACCGTTCCTCTGGAGCTGGAGCCCTCGAGCGCTATCGCGTGCATGAGCGTGCTCGGCTTCGAGCCCGAGCGGTACTACGCCGGCCGGGGTCCCATCGAGGCTCTGGCCATGGGCATCGAACTGCACCCAGGCCAAGCCGCCCTGCGCTGCAATCTGATAGCGGTCGAGAACGGCATCATGACGAGCTACAACGCCGGGCACATCGACCCGGGAGAGGCCGGCGAACTGTTGCAGGCGCTTCGGCCCCGGCTCGAGTCTCCCGGCATCCGTCTGTATCCCGGAGTGGGTTTCCGCAGCATACTCACGGTGCAGGATGGAGCCGAGGTGGCGGCCACCCGGTGCATCCCGGCGCACGACATCGCCGACAAGCCGGTGGCGGACTTCCTTCCCCGCGGCCCCGGTGCGGCACTCCTTGTCGACCTCATGGAGCGCTCGAAGACTGTCTTGGCGGAACACCCGGTCAACCAGGAGCGACGACGCAGAGGTGATCTTCCGGCCACGCAGATATGGCTGTTCTGGCCGGGCATGAGGGCGGACGGCATGCCCTCGTTCGAGTCCCGTTTCGGCATGAGGGCGGGCCTGACTTCGGCGGTCGATCTTCTGCGCGGACTGGGCCGGCAGATGGGTCTCCGCTTTCTCGATATTCGCGGTGTGACCGACGGTGATGACAACGACTTTGCCGGGCAGATGAACGGGGCGTTGGCCGCCCTCGAGAGCCTTGACCTCGTCGTGGTGCACGTAGAGGCTCCCGACGAAGCCGGCCATGCGGGTGACCCTGGGGCGAAGGTGCGGGCGATCGAGTGCATCGACAGACTCATGGTGTCCCAATTTCGGAATCGCCCCGACCTGCGGGTGCTCGCACTTCCCGATCATCCCACTCCCTTGGCTGTGAAAACCCATGTGGCGGAACCGGTTCCTTTTCTGATGTGGGGTCCCGGGTGCCGGCCGAATAGGGCGGCTCGTTTCACGGAGCGTGAAGCTGAGGAGACCGGTGTCATGGTTGAGCCGGGCTGGGCTCTCATGGGGCATTTCATGCAGGCGGGTGAGAGTCTTTGGTCTTGACAGCGGCGCCACTCGGCAGGTAGCATCAGCGCGGCGGTGGTGGCGCCTGCATCGCCATTCAGGCAGGCCGGCGAGCGGACGAGGCTTTGTGAATCGTTCCCCAGTTTTCGTGTCAAGAGTCAACTCCGACGATGCGCGCGAGGCGCAAGGGCCGCCCGCCTTCTTCCACACTTTTCCTACGCTGCTGCTTCGGCCGGGTCTTGGCTGTTCCTGCCTTGCGCAGCGGTGAGGCGCCATGTGGCGGCCATGGGTTGTCATTGCTCGGAGGTGGAGGATGCCACCGGCGGAAGGAGGTTGAGGCAGCAGTGGGGAGTTGGGCTGCTATCGACGGTTCTGCGTGTGCAGCATAGCTGGGAGTTGCGTGGGTGGCAGCGTGAAAGTGGTTCTTTTCGGTCCAGGCTCGTAGGGATACGTAGGAAAAGGAGGAGGAACCTATGTCGTTAGAAATATGGGCGGTACTCGCTGCGGTGGCAGCCGCCCTGGCCCTCGGTTATGCAGGGCTCACAGCTGCAGGCGTCATGCGCAAGGACGCAGGCACAGACCGCATGAAAGAGATCATGGACTTGGTTCACACCGGGGCCATGGCTTTTCTCCGGCGTGAGTACTCCGTTCTCGTATGGTTTGTCATCGTGGTTGCGGCCGCGATCGCCATCGTGGGCAGCATCTGGGATGTGGGCTTGGGTTGGCAGACCTCCATCGCGTACGTCACGGGTAGTCTTCTCTCGGCGTTCGCCGGTTGGCTGGGGATGAACATCGCCACGCGTGCGAATGCCCGCACGGCCAACGCCGCCCGTGGCTCCCTTGCTGCGGCGCTCAGCGTGGCTTTCAAGGGCGGCTCGGTGATGGGTATGGTAGTGGCTGGGCTTGGTCTGCTCGGCGTGTCGGTCATCTGGCTCATCTTCAAGGAACCCCAGTATGTGAACGGCTTCGCCTTGGGTGCGAGCTCCATCGCTCTGTTCGCCAGGGTTGGCGGCGGCATCTACACGAAGGCCGCCGACGTGGGCGCCGACCTGGTGGGTAAGGTCGAAGCCGGCATCCCCGAGGACGACCCGCGCAACCCGGGCGTCATTGCCGACAACGTGGGTGACAACGTGGGTGACGTGGCCGGCATGGGTGCCGACCTCTTCGAATCGTTCTGTGGTTCCATCATTGCCACCATGGCGCTGGGTGTGGTGCTCGCCAATACCGGCACCGCCCCCGGAGCCGATCCGAACCTGGTCAGCAAGTTTGTGGTGCTTCCCTTGGTCATCGCCGGCGCCGGGGTTCTTGCTTCCATCATTGGCACGTTCTTTGTGCGGGTGAGGGAAGGCATGCGGCTCCATACCGCGTTGAACATCGGCACGTACGTGTCGACGGTTCTCACCATTGCGGCCATGTTCGTGCTGATCGCCTTCTTCCTTCCCGGCAAAGACGAATCCTGGACCACATACCTCGGCTTCTTCTGGGGTGCCGCGGCCGGTCTGATTGCCGGTGTGCTCATTGGCAAGACCACCGAGTACTACACCTCCGACCACTTCCGGCCGGTTCGTTCCATTGCCAAGGCCTCTGAGACCGGCTCAGCCACGAATATCATCAGCGGCCTCGGTGTGGGCATGCAGTCCGTGGTCATCCCGGTGATACTTGTTGTGGCCGCCATCGCCGTCGCCTACTACACGGCGAACGGCGTGCCTCTCGATGACTCCGGTGTGTTCGGTATTGCTCTGGCGGCTCTGGGGATGCTCTCCACCACCGCCATGACCATCAGCGTCGACGCCTATGGGCCGATCGCGGACAACGCGGGCGGTATGGCCGAGATGGCCGAACTGCCCAAGGAAGTCCGCGGCCGTACCGACCAGCTCGACTCACTCGGCAACACCACCGCCGCCATCGCCAAGGGCTTCGCCATCGGTTCTGCCGCTCTGACCGCTCTGGCATTGTTCACCGCATTCGCGGAAACCTACAAGACGTCCGGCGGGGGCGAGCTCAGCCTCAACCTCCTCGCCGGTCCTCAGGTTATCATCGGTATCTTCATTGGCGCCGCGATGACCTTCCTGTTCGCGGCCCTTACCATGAATGCGGTCGGCCGGGCGGCGCAGGCCGTTATCACCGAAGTCCGCCGCCAGTTCCGCGAAATTGTCGGTCTCATGGAAGGTACCGCCAAGCCCGACTCAGCCACCTGTGTGACCATTGTGACGGGCTCTGCTCTCAAGGAGATGGTGATCCCCGGCCTGCTGGCCGTCATCGTGCCTCTGGCGGTTGGTATCATCAGCCCGGTCGCCCTCGGTGGTCTGCTTGCCGGCGCCTTGGTATCCGGTTTCTTGCTCGCGGTCATGATGGCCAATGCGGGTGGAGCCTGGGACAACGCCAAGAAGTACATCGAGAGCGGCCAGCACGGGGGCAAGGGCTCGCCACCCCATGCTGCTGCTGTGGTGGGTGACACAGTGGGTGACCCCTTCAAGGACACCTCCGGTCCCTCGATGAACATCCTCATCAAGCTCATGAGCGTGGTGGCCCTGGTGTTCGCACCGTTGTTCGCCGCCATCCACGGCGGATAGCGCTTCAGAGCAGCACGCGAAGTTCCACCCGTCGGGGGCGCTGGCTACGGCCGGCGCCCCCGACTCTTTGTGGGGTGGTACTTCTTTGAAGTCGTTCGAGGAATAGGATGGGTGGCGAGTGGGCATGCTACCGAAGACGGCCCGTTTCTAAGCCCGCTCACTCCGGTCGGGGTGGGGTGAAGAAGGCAGGGACAAGCGATGGGGCCTCGCCCATGAGGCTTCGAGGGGGTTACATCACCCATGAGTACCACACCGAAGGGAAGACTCAAGACCATATCCGCGCTGGTTGCCCTGTTGTTGCTCGTGGTTGTGGCAGCGGCGGCCGGCTGCGGGAACGGGGAGACCACCACCACGTCGCCGGCCGGAGAGACGCAACGTGGCGGCGTCCTCACAGTAGGGATGCAACCGGCGAGTACCGTCGACCCCCACTTCGCCACCAGCCAGTCTGACATCATGCTGAATCATCAGATATACGATTTTCTGGTATACGTCGACGAGAAGAACGCAGTCGTGCCTCACTTGGCCACGGAGTGGGAAAGCAGTGACGGCAAGGTGTGGGTCTTCACCCTGCGAGAGGGTGTGGTGTTCCACGACGGGAACCCGCTCACCGCCGCCGACGTCGTCTTCTCCTTCGACCGCCTGCGCGATCCGGAGGTCGGCACTCCTACGGTGAGTCTCTACGAGAACGTGAAGAACGTGGAGGCACTCGATGAGCTCCGGGTCCAGTTCACCCTCGAGGTTCCGAACCCTGAGTTCCCGGCCGATGCCGGTGACTACCACGCAGCAGTCGTGTCCAAGGATTCCGATGCGGCGTCCGGCACCTTCATAGGCTCGGGTCCCTTTGTGCTCGAGTCCTATGATCCGGAGGATCGGGCGGTTCTCACCAGGAATCCGGCGTACTGGCTTGATGCTTCTGACGGTGAACCTCTGCCCTACCTCGACGGCATCACCTTCATCTTCTCTCCCGACCCGAACGGACAGGTGGCCGCCCTCCAGGGCGATGAGCTGCAGTTCGTGCCCGGCCTGAGTGCCGAGTTGGCCGCCCAGGTGGAGGGTGATTCTTCGCTCCGGCTCATCAAGAATCCCTCCAACATGCACTTCGTCATTCACATGCGCTCGGATGAGGGGCGCTCGACCGCCGACCTGCGTGTGCGCCGGGCTCTCATGTTGGGCACCGATCATCAGGCCATCGCCGATGCCGTCCGCCCCGGCTTGGCCCTCGTGGGTAACGGTACCCCGGTTGGTCCGGCATACGAAGCGTACTACTTGGACAGGACCCCCGCTCAGGATCAAGCGAAAGCCAAGGAGCTTCTTGCCGAGGCGGGCTTTGGCGACGGACTGAGCATCACTCTGTACGCGCAGACTTCCGCCGATGTGCCCGCCATAGCCACCGTGTGGCAGGAGCAGATGAAGCAGATCGGTGTCGAGGTCGAGATCCAGTCTATTCCTCCCGATGTGTACTATGGGGAGGGTGACGCCAGCTGGCTCGAGGTGGATTTCGGTATCACCGACTGGGGCACCCGGGCCGTTCCGCTCAACTACTTCAAGCTCGCGTACGTCACCGGTGCCCTCTACAACGAGTCGCATTGGTCCGACCCTGAGTTCGACGAACTCACGGCCCGGATCGAGAGTGAGCTCGACGATGCCGCCCGGGCCGAGCTCTACAAGCAGGCCCAGGAGATACTCATCGAGCGGGGTCCGGTCATCGTGCCCTACGTGGTCGAGGCGGCCGCCGGTGTCTCGGGTGCGGTTGACGGCATCGTCTTGGCCTCAGACTGGCCCCGGACTCTCCTGCGCGGGGCACACTTCACGAAGTGACGGCTCCCGAGATACGTCCGCGTCGGCGCCTCCTCGGCGTGTATTGGCGTCGCTTGAGGCGCCGACGCGCGGCCTTGATCGGCACCGCCGTCTTCGTGGTGTTCTTGGTCATGGCCCTCGCGGGGCCCTGGCTCACGCCCTATGGCTACTCCGACCAGTCCCCCGATCGTCTGGAGCCCCCGGGCTGGCCGCACCTGTTCGGCACCGACCAGTTTGGCCGGGATATCTTCAGCCGGGTGGTGGCCGGCGCCCAAGGAGTCTTCTTCCTGGGCGGCTCTGCCACCATTCTGGCTGTGCTGGTGGGCACGGCCATCGGACTCGTCTCCGGTTACTACGGGCGCTTCCTGGATGAGATCATCATGCGGGTGCTCGACGTGTTTCTGGCGATCCCCTCGCTCCTGCTCGCCCTCGTGCTCTTGGCCACCCTGGGTTCGTCCAACCTCAATCTCATCCTCGTCATCACCGTGCTCTACGTGCCGGTGCTCGCCCGCGTGACCCGTAGTATGGTCCTCGATCTGAAGACCAAGGAGTTCGTGGAGGCAGCCAGGATCAGAGGAGAACGCAGCGGCTACATACTGTTCCGGGAGGTGCTTCCCAATGCGCTCGCCCCCCTCCTCGTCGAGGCCTCCATCCGCTTCTCATACGCGATCTTCCTGGTGGCCTCGCTGGGATTCCTGGGTCTGGGCGCGCAGCCGCCTTCTCCCGACTGGGGCCTGCAGGTAAATGAAGCCCGCGGCTGGTTCGCCACCGCTCCCTGGATGCTCCTCTTCCCGGCGGGAGCCATCGCGCTCCTGGTGGTGTCGACCAGCCTCATGACCGACGGACTACGGCATGTCCTCCAACCCAAGGGGGCGGAGCGATAGCCCCCCGGGGCTCTCGCCGATGGGGTCGATGGACACGGTACTCGACATCAGAAGGCTCTGCATTGCCTACGAAACGGAAGGGAAGTCCCTCCCGGCGGTGCGGGATGTCTCCCTGGGCATAGCCGGACGCCAGAGCTATGGCCTGGTGGGCGAGTCCGGATCGGGAAAGACCACCCTCGCTCTGGGTGCCATCCGTTACTTGGCGGAGAATGGCCGCATCACGGCGGGAGAGGTGTTCTTCGAGGGCCGAAATCTGCTCGAGCTCCCGGCGCGCGAGGTGCGCTCGGTGCGGGGGAACCGTGTGGGGATGGTCTACCAGAGCCCTTCGACCGCGCTCAACCCCTCGATACGGGTGGGCTCCCAGGTTGCGGAAGTCGCCCGCCGGCACCTCCACATGGGCAAGGCGGAAGCCCGGGAGCGGGCTCTGCACATGCTCGAGCAGGTAGCGATGCCCGACCCTGAGGCGGTCGTGCGCCGCTATCCGCACCAACTCTCCGGGGGCATGCTGCAGCGTTGCGTCATAGCCATGGCGCTCATCACCGACCCGCGCCTACTCATCATGGATGAACCCACCACCGCCCTCGATGTGACCACTCAGGCTGTGGTGCTCGACCTGGTGGCCGAGCTCAAGTCGCGGCTGGACGCGGCCATTCTGTACATCACGCACGACTTGGCAGTGGTGGCCCGGGTCTGCGATCGGGTGGGAGTGTTGTATGCGGGGGAAATGGTGGAAGAGGCAGATCTTCGCACCCTCTTCAGCAGACCTCGCCATCCCTACACACTGGCTCTGCTGGGTTGCATTCCCCGCTATCGTGTGGATGGGCGGCGGGGCAGGCTCCTCACCATTCCGGGGCGTATCCCCCACCTCGACGAACTCCCCTCCGGGTGTGTGTTTGCCCCCCGTTGTCCGTTGGCGGAAGAAGCCTGCCGCGCGTCGCGGCCTCCGCTGCGGGAGATCGGCGAAGGTCACCTCTCCGCGTGCCGACGGTTCACCGCCGTTCCCACCCCGGCCGCGTATGTCGAGGATATCGAATCGGCTGTGGACTGGGAGGCGGTCTCATTGGGAGAGGAGCGTCTTCTTGAGGCCCACGACGTCGAGCAGCACTTCCCCATGCGAGGGAACCTGTTCGCCGGAAAGGCGCGCAGAAAGGCAGTGCGGGCGGTCGACGGTGTCACTCTTTACGTGAATCGAGGCCGCACTCTCGGCGTGGTGGGCGAGAGCGGCTCCGGCAAAACGACTCTTGCCCGCGCCCTCATCGGCTTGGAGGCACCCACGGCGGGGAGGGTTCTGTTCGAAGGCGAAGCGTTGGGAGGGACTACGGCCCGCAGGTCCCGCACCGTGCTCAAGAATATCCAGATGGTGTTTCAGGATCCGGACGCTTCTCTGAATCCGCGCCATCCGGTGGGGGAGGCCATCTCCCGCCCCCTGTACCTTCTCAGGGGTGTACGGGGTGCGGAGCTGCGCCGGAAGGTGCGGGAGCTGCTCGCCGCCGTGAACCTGCCGGCCGCATACGCCGAACGTCTTCCCGGCGAGCTGTCCGGGGGCGAGAAGCAGCGGGTGGCGGTGGCCCGGGCCTTCGCCGCGGAGCCCAAGCTGGTTCTCTGTGACGAACCGCTCTCGTCGTTGGACGTCTCGGTACAGGGTTCGCTCATGAACCTTCTCCACGACCTCCAGGTGGAGCAGAAAACCGCCTACTTCTTCATATCTCATGATCTGGCGGCGGTGCAGCACCTCTCAGATTGGATCGCGGTGATGTATCTGGGGAAGGTGGTCGAGTTGGGTGACGCCCTGCAGGTGTTGAATCCCCCCTACCATCCCTACACCGAGGCCCTCCTGTCGGCGGTTCCGGTTCCCGACCCCGGGGTGCGGCAATCCACCATCCGGCTGGAAGGAGCCGTACCGAGTCCGCTCGACGTTCCTCCCGGCTGCCGCTTCCATACCCGTTGTCCGCGTGTGCTGGGTGACATCTGCCGGACGCAAGAGCCGCCTTGGCAGGAGGGGCCGGGTTCGCATTGGCTGTGCTGTCATATTCCGTGCTCCGAGCTGGAGGCACTCCAAGGACCATGCCTCCTTTCGGTGTGCCTGGAGGATGAGGGGGGCTGATGTCTCGTTTCATCATCCGCCGGCTGGGCTTCATGGCGGTGTCGCTGTTTCTTGCCTCCGTCGTGGTCTTTGCTGCCACTCAGCTGCTGCCGGGCGATGTGGCCACCATGGTGTTGGGAAGGTTCGCAAGCCAAGAGGCCAAGGAACAGTTGCGGGAGGAACTTGGTCTGAATCGGCCGCCAGTGGTTCAATACGGCAGTTGGCTCGGGGGGTTCGTCACGGGGGAGTGGGGTGACTCCATCAGCACGGGGTCGGAAGTGCGACCGTTGGTATTGCAGCGTCTGCGCAATTCGGCCATGCTGGCTTTGGTCGCCTTCGCGCTGTATGTGCCCCTCGGTGTCATGCTGGGATTGATCGCCGCTCTCAAGCGCGACTCATGGCTCGATCAGTCGATCTCGGTGGGCTCCTTGGCCTTCATCGGCCTGCCGGAATTCGTGACCGGCGTGATTCTCATCGGTGTATTTGGGGTGCAGCTCAAGTGGTTCCCTGCGAGCTCGGCCATTGGGCCGGATACCGGGTTCATCGAGGCGCTGCCTCGTCTCATCCTGCCGGCGATCACGGTGTCGCTCACCAGTCTGGCCTATGTCGTACGTATGACCCGTTCCAGTACCGTGGAGGTGCTCGGCACCGACTACGTACGTACGGCTCGGCTCAAGGGCCTCTCCTCCACGCAGGTACTCTTCGGGCACGTGCTCCGCAATTCGCTGCTCCCCACTGTGACTGTCGTAGCCATCGGCATCGGCTGGCTGGTGGGCGGGCTCATCGTCACCGAATCGGTATTCAGCTACCCCGGCTTGGGGCGTCTGGTCCTCTTCGGCATCCAACGGCGGGATGTGCCCCTCATACAGGCGTCGGCCATGATCATCGTGCTGATCTATGGAGTATCGAATCTGCTCGCTGATATTCTCTATGGGGTGTTGAACCCGCGCATCCGCTACCGCTGACCCCGTGGTGGGAGAGGAAAGACAATGAAGTTGCTCGAGTGCGTGCCGAATGTGAGCGAAGGACGTGATTCAGAGAAGATTGAGGCCTTGGCTACTCTGCTGTCCTCGTCATCGGGCGTGGCGTTGCTCGACTACTCGTCGGACCCCGATCACAATCGCTCGGTGTTCACCTACGTGGGCGATCCGGAGAAGGTGCTCGCGGCAACAATGGAGTTCTGTGCCGAGGCATACGGTCTCATCGACATGCGCACGCACACCGGGTGCCATCCGCGGCTCGGGGCGGTGGACGTGGTGCCTTTCGTACCCCTCAGAGGCATAGAGATGGAAGAAGCTGTGCATGTCGCCCATGCCTTGGGAGAGGCGCTGGGAGCCATGGGTGTACCCGTGTACTTCTATGAGGAGGCCGCACTCCGGCCTGAGCGCTGCAACTTGGCCGACTGCCGCCGGGGGGAGTACGAGAAGCTCGCGGAGCACCTCTGTGGCCCGGAGGGGTGTCCGGATGCCGGTCCGGCGGAGTTCAATCCACGGTGTGGTGCCACGGTCGTGGGGGCACGCCACCCTCTCATCGCCTTCAACGTCAACCTGGGTACGTCGAACCTTGCCGTGGCGCAGGCCATCGCCCGGGCGGTCCGGCACTCGAGTGGCGGGTTTCGTTACGTGAAAGCGCTTGGTATGGAACTCAAAGACCGGGGGTTGGTGCAGGTGTCTATGAACCTGGTTAACCACGAGCAGACCCCCATCCACCGGGTGGTGGAGAGTGTTCGATCGGAGGCTGCCCGCCACGGAGTACCCGTGGTAGAGTGCGAATTGGTGGGTATGGTTCCCCTCGGAGCCATTGAGGAGGCGGTTCGCCACTATCTGCAGATACACGATTTCTCTTCAGCGAAGATCATAGAGGCGCGCCTGTTGGAGGCGGAGCTGGGGGATAGGTGAAATGAAGGCTGCGGGCGTGACCGGAGAGAAGCCCAGAAACGGCGTGGATATCCATCATGTGGCGCCCCGCTTCATGGTGGCGTTGCAGCTGAGTGGCGGCGCAGAGGGGCCCTCTCTGCGCAGCGAAACCGCCATCGAGCAGATTGAGCTTTATCTGGCCACCATCGGCATCAGCCCGAGTGACTATCCGATTGTCGTGCGCCACGATCTCTCCCTTGCTCCTGTTGACCCTGCGGACGTACCCCCGGTCGAGGTGGGGGTACCCATCGCCCTCCCTCTCCCTGTCGATCCGCCTCTCAAGCTGGTGCTGCTACCAGGAGGGTTGGCTGCGCGCATTGTACACACAGGCTCTCGCACCCAGACCGAGCCTGTCTACGGGGCCATCGTGGAGTGGGCCGATGTCAACGAGCGCGAGCTCGTGGGGTCACCGTGGGAGGTGCGTGTGGAGCCCCCCTCGGGGGCGAATCGATCGGTCGTCGGCCGTATCGAGGTGTACTGGCTGGTGCGCCAGAACTGAGCCCCGGAGGCCTCTGCGCTCTTACCGGAGCGGTCGCTTCACCGAGGTCCTGGTTCTCCGGCCGCCGCTGCGGTAAGGCCGGCCGGGGGAGCCGTTGGTGTCAGCGAACCCGGCTCTCGGTAGAGGCCAGCCCCCGTATGAGGCGTACGGCCATCTCCAATCGCGGCGTAGCCACACCCACCCGTGCGGCTTCGTGGAGCAGGGCGCCCAGGTTCTCCTCCACCTCGAGCGGCCGGCCCGCCTCCAGATCCTGCAGCATGGAGGGCTTTGCCGGGAAGGGTGCTTCGACGAAGCGGGTGGCAACCTTCCTGAGAGCTGCCAGGGCTTCCTCCTCCGACAGCCCGAGTAGGGAATGGAGGGGGAGACCGGGGAAGTCATCCACCTCGTGTCCGGCGGCTGCTGCGACGACGGCCACCTCCCGGGCCAGAGAGAGGAATACCCGGGCCAGGTCGGAGTCGGTGAAGAAGCGGTCGGCCGAGAGACCGGTGAGGGCGGCGACGGTGAAGCCGCCGGCCACGAAGCAGGCTTTGGTCCACTCCAGGCGCTCGATGTTGCTCACGACGACGCTGGGGAAGCCGGCCTGCGCGAAAGCCTGCGCCGTCTTCTCGGCAACGGTGCTCAGGTCGGAAGGGGCGCTGCAGGGTGCTCCCACGAAAGTGGTGCCCAAGGAGGTGAGCAACACCACTCCGTTCGTCCGGCGCTCCGCAGAGACCATGGTGGCTCCTCCGAGCACCCGCTCTTTCCCGAAGGCGCCGGCGAGGTATCGGTTCTTGTGGATACTGTTCTGCAGGCTGAGCACGGCGTGCGGGGCGAGGCCGGCAAGGGGCCGGAGTTGGGCGGGTGTATCGATGGCTTTGGTGCAGAGGAGGAGGAGGTCGGCGTCCGCCGGAGCGGACGTGGTGTAGGGTATGGAGTCCTCCAACTCGATGCAGCCGCGAAGACGAATCTGCGCGCAGCCTTCCCGGCCGGTGTCGTCTTGGGTGGTGTTCTTTGACTTCTGCCGGCCGACAAGTACCACGTCGTGACCCTGTCGTACGAGCAGGGCCGCGAACACCATTCCCAAGGAGCCTGCACCAACTATCACCACGCGCATTACCGGCCACTCCTCTTCTCGGTTATGCGACGCATCCGACCCATCGAGGCCGCCGAAGCCCCCGCCTACCCTTCCGTCTCTTCGCGGGTGTCGGCTCCGCCGTCCGCGGCAACCTCGCCTAACCCGGCGGCATCCGCACCTTCCGCGGCGGCCCGGCCGCACACAGCCGCCTCATCGTCTGCAGCATCCGGCAGGGTGACGGCGACGGCTTCGTCTCCTCCCGGGGGACCCGGTGCCCGTCTCGGCCACCAGCTGGCCCGCCCGAGCAGTAGTGCGATGGCCGGCACCACGGCCGTGCGGATCACGAAGGTGTCGAGCAGGATGCCCACGGCAACGGCGAATCCGATCTGCCGTAGGCCGACGAGCGTGGAGCTGATCATCGCGGCGAAGGTGCCGGCCATGATGATGCCGGCCGAGGTGATGATGGCCCCGGTCCTGCTCACGGCCATGGGGATGCCCGCTCGGTTACCGCGACCTGCGACCTCCTCCTTCACCCTCCCCATGAGAAAGATGTTGTAGTCCATGCCCAGCGCCACCAGCATGACGAACATGAAGAGGGGCACCCACCAGACGATGCCCTCCACTCCCAGGATATCCGAGAACACGAGGCGTACTATGCCGAGCGTGGCGGCGTAGGAGAGGAGGATGGTGAGGATCAGATAGATGGGCGCGACCAAGGAGCGCAGCAAGGCGATGAGTACCAAGAAGATGCCGACGAGCACCGAGATGATGGCGCGCGTCATGTCGCTCTCCGATGTGTCGCGCAGGTCGGCCATGATGGCAGAGGTGCCTTCCACCAGGGCAGTCCCCGGCTGCTGTGCGGCAACCAGGCGGAGTTCTCCCACCGCCTCCATGGCTTCGCCGGTGTAGGGCCCTACGGCAAGAGCCACCGACAGCCGGGCGGCGGTGCCGTCTTCCGAGAAGTAGGCCGCGGCAAGGTGTGTGAGCCCTTCGTATTGCTCCAGGTAGGTGCGGGGTAGCATCAGGGCTTCGGGCCGGGAGGCGAAGGCGGTCTGCAACTGCTCCAAGCCGGCGGAGAGCCCAACGAGTCCACTACCGAGGGCGGGCAGCAAGGCCTCGAGGTCGTCCGGCAACTCGAAGCCTTCGAGGCCGGCGGGTAGAGCCGCTCCGTCTGCAATGTCGCGCAGCGTGCTCAGGTCGAGTTCACCACCGGCACCGGTTGAAGGATCGATGGAGAGTCCGGGCATGTCGAGACCTGCGGCTTGAATGATAGTGGCCAGGGCCTCCACGGACTGCCGGAAACCTTCCTCGCCGAGTACGGCCGGGTATTCGAGCGCCAGCTGGGCCAGATACCGGGCCACCGACACCAGGCCGGTCACGGCCGCTTCGACCTCTCCGGGGTCGAGTGCGACCCCCTCTTCCGCCCCCCCTGCATCCGGGAAGCGGGCTGCCCCCTCCTCGAGGCCGGCCACGATGTCCCCCAGCTGGTTGACCACCACCAAGGTACCCCGCTCGGCCAGAGCCCCATTGAAGCTGCGCACGACGCCGACGCCTTCGACCTGCTCGACCTCGCTCTGGAGGGCCGACAACTGAGCCAGGCCCGCCGCCGTGTTCATGCCCCCCGGGTCGCGGACGAGTATGGTGAGCGGCGCGACCGTACCCGGATCGAGGTGCTCGGACAAGACTTCGAAGCCTCGGCGGGCGGGGGCTACGGGAGAGAGGTCGGCGACGAGGTCGAAATTCCGCTCTTGGCCCTGCCCGTAGTAGGCGAGCGGCGCCAGCACAGCTACCGAGACCACGAGTACCAGGACGGGGTGCCGGCCCACCCATCCGGCCCAGCGGCCCCAGAAGTGCCCACCCTCAGGGACGGCCCGGGCTTTGCGGGGCCAGAAGGAGCGGCGGCCGAGAAGGGCGAGGAAGGCGGGCGTGAGCGTGAGTCCGGCAATGAGCGCGATGACTACAGCAATAGCCACGCTGGGACCGCTGGTGTTGTAGAAGCCGAGTTCGGCGAAGGCCATGGTGGAGAGACCCACGACCACGGTGCCCGCGCTCGAGGTGATGGTCTCACCCACCACGCGTACGGTCTTCTGCACGGCGGAGGAGACGGACACGTCTGCCGCGGTCTCCTCGCGGAAGCGGCTGATGAGGAACAGGCAGTAGTCGGTGCCGGCGCCGAACAGGATGACGACGATGAAGATGTTGGTATAGCCGGAGATGGTCATCACCGTGTTGCCCAGGACGGCCACCACACCCCGCGAGACCAGATACGCGAGAGTGATGGTGGCCAGAGGTATGAGGGGGCTCACGGGCGAACGGTAGACGAGTAGGAGGATGACTATCACCAGTACGATGGTGAGCCAAGTGGTGGAATCCACACTCTCCCGGGCCGCCTTGTCGTAGGCGGAGATGATGGCGGCATCGCCGGTGATGTAGGCGGAGGTGCCGTCGGGCGCTTCGTTCAGCACCATCTGTGTCGTCGCGAGCGCCTCGCGGGTCTCGTCCTCTGTGGCGGCGGTATCGAAGCTCACTGCCACGACGGCGATCTGGCCGTCGTGGCTCACGAGCGCCCTGGCCGTCTCTTCGCCTGCGTTGACGGGCGAGAGCACACGGACCACGTTCGGGGGGGCGGACGGACCGGTGAGCGCTTCGGTCAGCTGGGAGAGAAAGCGTTGGGTGCCGGGTTCCTCGATAGACCCGCCGGCACCCGCATCAACCACGCACACCGCACTGCTCGCCGAGTACAGTTCGGGGAATGATTGCCGCACGGCCTCGGCCGCCGCGAGGCTCTCAGTGTTCTCGGAGAGGAACTGGCGCTGGTCGTGGACGGATACATCGTCGATGTTGGGCGTGAGAAGGGTGAGGAGCAGCGCGACCACTGCCCAGGCGCCGACGATGAAGAAGCGGTAGCGGGCTGCGAAACGTCCCAGCCTGTCAAACACGGTGCTACCTCCCCCGCTAAGGCCGTCCTCGGTTAGGAGTGTCCTCGACTCGAGCGCGAATCGCTCACGACCGCAACTGTTGGGTTACCCGCGAGGAAGGCGACGGGGCGCAAACCCGGCCGGCGCGGGATCTTCTTGCGACGTTTGTAGGTGTGGGCGAGCTCCATGAATATGCCCACATCGCGATCGAGATCGCTCTGCGTACCGTCAAAGTAGAACATACGCACGGGGAAGTTGTCGTGATCGCAGCTCACCTTCGGGTACACGGCTTCAGTGATGATGGCGTTCATGCAACTGAAGGGGCTGATATCGACCACTCCGTCGCCACCGATCTCGTAGAAGAAGATGGTGCCGCCGGTGGAGAGGACCATCTCCCCCCCGCACCCATGGGAGGGCAGGTACGGTCTGGAGCGCTCCAACAGATCGGGGACATGAGGCTCCTCGTAGCCGGCCAGGACATCGGAGAAGACCGAGGTGAGCGCGTGCTCATCGCGTTCTTGGATGCGGGTGGTGAGGAAGGCCCTGAGCCATGGTTTCTTGAAGCGGCGTTTCTCTTCACGGAAGCGCCGGAACTGCTCCTCATTCGTGTACCACACCCATTCACCTACTCCGGCCAGCCAACACTCCGCCCCGTGGGCCTCGAGAACCCGAATGAGCTCTTGATTGGCGAAGGTGTTGAGGCGGGTGAAGATCTCGCCCACCACGCCTATGAGCGGACGATCCTCGTCGCGGACGGGAATACCCACAAAGGCCCCTTTGGCTCGGACAAGGGCTGCCCGTAGGTCGGCCAGCCGCTCCTTGTGGCTCACACCCGGGCGCTCGAGTACCGCCTCACACGCGGCGATCGCCTGGAGGTACACGCGGTCGGTCTGACCGGCGCACACCTCGTAGGGCCGAGTCTTGAGCAGCATCTTCATGAGCAGGTCGTTTGCCACGATGGCCCGCCACGCCGTGCGGATGAGTTCCTGCGCCTGCACCCCGATACTGGCGTAGCCGTCGGCGGAGGTCAGCGAGACCATGGGCACCGTCTGGTAGCCTTGCTCATCGAGGATCTGGCGCTGCAGTCCGGCATACTGGCCGAAGCGGCAGGGGCCGTTGGCGGTGGGGAGCAGGAAGGCCACCTGAGCCGGGTCGAGTTTCTCGACCTCCAGCAGCTTCATGAAGTCGCCGGTCACTATCTTCTGGGGGAAACACTCCTCACCCGAGGTGAACTTACCCCCGATCTCGAGGGTGCGGTCGTCGGCATGCGGTACCACTTGGCCGTTGATGCCTATAGATCGGAAGGCGGCTGCGAACAAACGGGAACCCCCATAGGGCATGTGGGGTATGTACATGGTGCGCCCGGCCAAGTCGGGGCGCTCGTGGGCGATGTTGCTGGTGTCGGCGCTGGGGGCTTTCTGCGGGCGCGGAAGCCCGGGCACCGGTAGATCGGCCAGAGCTTGGGTGGCCGCCTCGCGGGACCCCTTGCCGTTGCCGTCGACACTGGAATGGCTCGTGTGGTTCACCGCCCCTCCTTACGCCTCGTCCGCAGGACGCGCGGCCGGATAGCCGGCCTCGCGCTCCGTCCGGTTCCTGTCACGGGTCCACCAGCGCAGGAAGCCCTTGCTGTCGAGATAGGCTTCACAGCGGGTCATGGCTCCGGCGTCGTTCGTATGCTCGTCGAATTGAAGGGTGAGGAAGGGACCGATACCTGTCGCGCGCGCGTACTGCTTGATGTAGGAATCGGGGCCGCATTTGAAGTTGGTGAGGTAGATGACGTGCAGGTGAGGATTGGCGGCGGTGACCCGAAGCGCCTGCAGTATCTTGCGGCCGTAGTTCCAGAACATGTTGGGGGTCACATCGCGTGTCTCCTCCGACCACAGGGGCAGGAAGTCGAGCGGGATGAGGTTCACTCCATAGAACTTCCGCAGCTTGTGGGGTATGTCCATGTTGGCGCCGGGATCGTACATGTTGTAGGGCCGGCCTATCAGCACGATACCGAGTTCGTCGTGCTCGGCGAGCGTCGCCAAGGCGTCCTTGCCGGCGGTGAGCAGAGCCGCTCGGAACTCCTCTTGGGCTGCATAGGCTTCGTCGGCCGCCTTTTCCACTAGTCTCTTGCGCACGCCGAGGGGTCTCATCGTGGACGCAAGTGCTTCCTTGATGAACTCAGGGCCGCGGCGGAAGTGCAGCGTGGGCCGGAGCACACGCTCGCTCAGCGCTTCGAAGGCGGGAGAGGTGAGTACAACATAAGGCAGAGTCTGACCCCAGGGGCAGCAGTGGGACTCGATCTCGGGGGCGTCGGTCTCCTCATTGAGCAGGTTGGGAACGAAGACGTAGTCGGCTCCGCGCTCGACGAGGTTGAGCACGTGGCCGTGGGCCGCCCGGATGGGGAAGCAGGGCTCCGCCACGGTCGACTCGATGCCGGCTTCGCGGATGTGGCGGTCGGTCTCTCCGGAGACGAGCACGTCGAAGCCACAGACTTTGAAGAAGGTCGCCCAGAAGGGAAGCCGGTCGTAGGTGTACATGGCCCGGGGGATGCCGACCACGCCCCGGGGGTTCTTGATGCCGCTCGCCGCCGGTCCAGAGGGGTCGATGACCTCGTCGGTGACGTAGGAGAGGAGCAGCCGCTCCCTGAGGGCGAGGAGGTCGGCCACCACCGGCTGTTTGTCGACTTTGGCCCGCTTGCGGTAACGATCGGAGCACTTGTCGCCCCAATAGGTCTTTTCTCCCTCGATGGTGAACTGCCTGATGTCGCACTCGTTGGTGCAGCCCCTGCAGGTGAACTCACGCACCTGGTAGTCGACGGCCTCGAGATCGAAGCCCCTGAAACGAGTGGGGGCGCCGGTGGCCTCCACCTTCTCTTTGGCCAGGAGAGCCATACCCACCGCGCCCAGTACTCCGTTGTGGGGCGGTACGATTATCTCTTTGCCGAGTATCTGGCTGAAGGCGGCGGCAACGGAATCGTTGTAGGCGGTGCCGCCCTGGAAGTAGATGGTGTCGCCCACCTTGCGGCCGGCCACGAGCCGGTTCAGGTAGTTGTGCACGATGGAATAGGCGAGGCCGGCCACGAGGTCACCCTTGGCGGCTCCCCTCTGCTGGTAGGAGTTGACGTCGCGCTCCATGAACACCGTGCAGCGTTCGCCCAAGCGCACCGGGGCCGTCGAGGAGAGCGCCATGTCTGCGAACTCACCGATGATGTTGATGCCGAGTTTCTCGGCCTGCTCCTCAAGGAAAGAACCGGTGCCGGCCGCGCAGGCCTGATTCATGGCGAAGTCGACCACAATACCGTCGTCCAGGCTGATGTACTTGGAGTCTTGCCCACCGATCTCGAAGATGGTGTCGGGAACCCGGCCGTCAAGGAGCGTGTCGCCCACGAAACCGGCTCCGGTCTTGTGGGCGGTGATCTCGTCGGTGACGGTGTCAGCGCCTACCAGTTCCCCGATGAGCTCCCGGCCGGAACCGGTGGTGCCCACGCCGAGGATGGTGAGACGGTCGCCCATCTCCTGCCATATCTCCTGCAGGCCCTTGTGTACCACCTCCGCAGGCCGGCCGTCGGTCTTGGTGTAGATCTCCTTGATGAGCCGCCCGGTGGCATCGAGCACCACGAGGTTGGTCGAGACCGAGCCCACGTCTATACCCAGATAGGCTTCGACTCGGCCCGGGGTCTGCCACTGGTAAGGCTCCACCCGGTCGCGAAGCAGCGTGACCCGTTCCATGGACAGAGGTGAAGCAGCGGGCAGTCCTCCGCCGTGGGTCTCCTCCAGCAACGAGAGGTCGATGACGGTGCCGGCCCGGGGGCCGCTTCCCTCTGGGTCGGCTTCCTCTTCCTGCAGACGGTCGGCCTCGAGCAGGGCGGCGCCGATAGCACCCATCCAAGCATAGTATCTCGGAACCACCAAGTGTTCTTCATCGAGCCCGAATGCCTCACGCATGGCTTCCACTGCGCCCTTGTTCGCGGCCACGCCACCCACGAAGGCGACCTTTCCATCCACGTGCTTGCCCTTGGCGATGGTGCCGCGGTAGTTGCGGATCACGGCGTTGCAGAGACCCTTCAGGACTTCCGGAGGCTGATACCCTTTCTGTTGGGCGTGGATCATGTCGGACTTGGCGAACACGGAGCAACGTCCGGCAATGGTCGCTGCCTTACCCGCGCCCCGAACTACATCGCCCACGTCCTCGATCTCATAAAGGAGCCGGTTGGCCTGCTGGTCCATGAAGGAGCCGGTGCCTGCGGCGCAGTCGCCGTTCGTCTGGTAGTCGATGATGCCCGTGCGGCCCGTATGGGGATCGCGATCGAGCAGGATGAACTTCGAGGTCTCTCCGCCCATCTCGAATACAGTGGACACGTCGGGATGGAGCTCACCCACGGCGCGGGCCAGGGCCTTGAACTCGTTCTCGAGAGGCACGCCCAGTCTCTCCGAGAGAATGCGGCCACCGGTTCCGGTGACGCGGACTCCCTCGATAGAACTCGGGGGGGCGACCGCCAGAAGCAGCCGAAGGAGCTCAAGTGCCGCCTCCGTGGGACTGCCTTTGATGCGCCGATAACCGGTGACGAGCAGCGGAGGAGAAGAAGGTGACGGCGCCACTCTCCCAAGTTCTTCCGGGTGAGCGAACAATGCAGAGTCCTCATTCGAAGATGGAGTGAGGATTGTGAAGGCATCTCCACCCGACGCCTCCACGAGCGCCATCTTGATGCTGATACAGCCGATATCGATACCCAAGGTTGCCATAGCAAACCGAGCCTCTCTTGAACACGGGACCGAAGCGCAGCTTCCCTCACCCGCTCGGCAGTGGTTCCACCCACTCCCAGCCTCACCCGCTCCAGAGTGCGGGGAGCGCCGGACGGCACGAGAGGGGGAGGTGAGCCTCGCCACAGGACCGGCTGCCCTCGGCGGCGTGTGAGGCGCCAAGGCCGTATGCAGTGCGCCACCAGGCAACACGTCCTTGGGTAGAGTACCACGCGCGGCTGTGGTGTGAGGAGCTCAGGGGCTGGGGGGTGCGTGCTTTCCGTTTCCCGCGACGGTATCGTGGTGGTGGTTGATATGATAACCTTCCGCACTATTATTCTGAGCGCGCTGTCCCGGAAGAAACCCCCATCATCTTCGTATTGAGGAGGGAGACGCACATTGAGCGGAGAGAAACTGGTCAATCGGTGGATCATGGTGGTCGCGGCCGTCGTGATGCAGATGTGCCTGGGTGTGCTGTACGCCTGGTCGGTCTTCAGGCCGGCTCTGATGGACATCGATCCGGATGCCTGGACCATTCAGGCGGCCGGTTATCCCTACATGTTCTCGATTCTGTTCTTCGCCATCGGCACCATCGTGGCCGGGCGTTGGCAGGACAGAGTCGGTCCCCGCAAGGTGGCCCTCGTCGGAGCGTTCCTGCTTGCGCTCGGGGCTGCCCTGTCAGGTGCTTTTGGTCCCGGCAGTCCGGTGGTCATGGTGATCACCTATGGGGTTGTCGCGGGCCTCGGTGTCGGTTTCGCCTACGTGACCCCGATCGCTACCTGCGTGAAGTGGTTTCCTGACAAACGGGGCGCCATCACCGGCATCGCCGTCTTCGGATTCGGAGCCGGCACGCTCGTGTTCGCCCCGGTCATCAACGCGTTGATCACGGCCGTCGGGGTCTCGGGCACCCTGTACATTCTGGCCGGTGCTTTCCTTGTGCTCGTCGGCGGTGCGGCGCTGGTCTTCAGGGTTCCGCCGGAAGGCTACTGCCCGGTGGGCTGGACTCCCCCGGTGACGGATGCGGGCTCTGCCCAGGTCGACTACACGACCGGTGAGATGTTCCGTACCCGTCAGTTCTGGACCCTGTGGATTATCTACTTCTTCGGCGCCGGGGCAGGGCTGGCCGTCATCGGTCAAGCGGTGCCCATCGGCCAGGACTTGGCCGGCCTCGAGGTCTCGGTTGCGGCGAGCGGGTTGGGCATCATGGCCCTGTTCAACGGGCTCGGCCGCCTGGCTTGGGGTGCGCTGTCGGATCGCCTCGGGCGCATGCGCACGATCATGCTCATGTTCGTGGGTATGATCATCGCCTTCCTGGCCGTGCTTCCCTTCGCCTCGGGCTTCATCCTTTGGCTGGTCGGTATGTGCCTGGTGGGCTTCTGCTTCGGCGGGTACCTTGCCGTCATGCCCACCATCTCGGCCGACTTCTTCGGCACGAAGAACCTGGGCGCCAACTACGGTTTCTTGTTCCTCGCCTACGGTACCTCCGGGGTGGCTGCACCTTTCTTGATGGGGGCCCTCCGGGAGAGCACCGGCAACTATTCGGTTGCCATGTACATCTTCGCCGGGTTGGCAGTGGTGAGCATCCTCCTCGCACTCACGGTGAAGGCGCCGTCTGCTCGTGTCCTGCCGGTCAAGGCGGTTGCTGAGCCCGAAGAAGCATAGGTGTAGGTGTGATCGCCGGCATCTGCCGAGGGGGCTCGGCAGATGCCGGCGAAGATCGGGACCTGAACGTCGCAGCGCCCGGGGGTGTGCACCCCCGGGCGCTGCATTTCGAGGCACTGAAGACGAACCGTGTTACTTGCTCACGGGCCCCAACGGCCATACCACACGGCCGTACACTTCATTCAAGACCTGTGCGAGGCCGGCGTAGATGGCAGAGAGCCCGCACACGATGCCTTCCCAACCCGCGATCGTTCCCACGACTTCGCTTCCCGTCCAATCCCGGATGGCCAGGAGGAGGAAGAGGATGGTCAACGTGAAGAAGACGACCTGAAGAGCGCGGTTGAGGCGGAGGGTACCGATGAAGAGCACGCCGGTGAAGATGCCCCAGAAGAAGAGATACCAACCCAAGTAGGCGGCGGGGTCTTTATCGGCCCAGCCCCACTCGCCCATGAGCAAGAGGCCCACGAGGGTGAGCCAGAACAGCCCATACGACGTGAAGGCTGTGGTTCCAAAGGTGTTGTTCTTCTTCCATTCCATGATGCCGGCGATCACCTGGGCGATGCCGCCGTAGAAGATGCCCATTGCCAGCACCATCGGGCCCAAATCGAAGAAGCCTGCATTATGGATGTTCAGCAGCACGGTGGTCATGCCGAACCCCATCAAGCCGAGAGGTGCGGGGTTGGCGGTGGTGTCCTTGATGGTGACGGCGTTGTTGGCCAAAGACTCGGACATGCGTGTTGTCCCTCCTAGGTGGACTGCTGGGTAGCGTGAGGCGGCGCCGGGGTTCGGGAACCCGGGCAGACGATCAGGACAGCACTGTCAAGCAGCACCTCCTTCGAGCAGTGGCATCGCGGCTCCCGTGCGCGCCGGATCGAGACCAGCTGGGGCGGCCGTCGGGCAGGCGCGGCCGGTGAAGGCGGGTGTCTTCTGGGAGCGGCAGTCACTATACTGTGCATGCAAAGGGTTGTCCAGAAGCCGGCCGGAGTGCTTGTCTTTCGTGTGGGCCGGGGTCGAGGGGAGGGCTTTCAGGTGAAACCTTCGCAGGTGTTCTTCGGTGTGGCTTTGATAGTGCTCGGGGTGCTGCTCCTTCTCGACCGGTTCACGGGCATCAGCTTCGGCAGTTGGTGGCCCCTCTTGCTCATCCTCTTCGGCTTGTGGCTGGTCATCACGAGGGGGCGTTTCGGGTACTCGGCGGAGGGCGGTCAGGAAGAGGCCCCCGTGCAGGGTCCCGATCAGGGGGCGGCGGCTGAGGCCGCGCCTTCGACTGAGCCGGCGCCGGGAGCCCAGCCGGCCGGAACCGCCGGGGCACAGGCTGCGGGCCCGGGGGCTGACACTTCCGCCCCTCAGGCTGCCTCCGCCTCGAGAGCCCTCGATTTCGAACGCACGGTGGCCTTCTCCGAGATGCACGAGCGCTTCGTCTCCACGCTCCGGCGGGGCAAGGCCACTGCGGTCTTCGGCAGCGGTGTCGTCGACCTCACCCACGCCGTCATTCCTGCCGAAGGCGCGTCTGTCGGGGTGGTGGCCGTCTTCGGCTCAATGCGGGTGTATGCTCCCGCCAGCTGCACGGTGACCTTGAAGGGCACGCCTGTGTTGGGAAGCTACGAGCTGAAGCCCGGAGCGGCCAACGCCAGGGGAACGGGCCCGGAGCTGCGCATGGAGGGGGCAGCGGTCTTTGGAGAGGTCGAGGTCATCCAGTAGCCGTGATCCCGGGCAGCGCCCCTCGCGGCGTCTGCGCCGGCGCGCCTTCCTGCGTGTGGCGGCGCTCGACAGACCCACGGGCACCGCGCGCACAGCGTTCGAGGTGTCGGGCGTAGCACCCGCGGGGGAGAATGCCGGCGCCCCGGCAAACACCTCTCCGAGCGCAACTTCGAGAACACCGCCATCCCTCGTGGTCGACTGCTCTCGTAGCGGTCCCTTGTGTTGCCCGAGCGTTGCCGTAGGTGCGGCACATGCGAGCGCCACAGCCCCGTCTCTCCATGAAGCGGCCACAAGGGTCTGGGCGGCGGTGGGGCCGGTGCGAGCCAAAGAGCGTAGGTCAACGGCGCTCGACGGCAGCACACGGGGCACACCGGCGGCACAGTTGGCACGCCGGCGCCGCCTGGGGCGTACTCAGTACGTGACGACGGGACGTCCGGGGCTCTCGATGAGGGGCCCCAAGCCTTCGGCGATATCGCTCGGATGGCTGATGACCGCAGGATCGCCGTCGGAGACGAACTTGAGCTCCGGATTGTCCTTGAACTTCTTGATGGCGTTCTCGAGGGCGTTGCCCGTGACGATGATGCGGGGGATGTGGTAAGGGCGGAACTTGGCGGAGAAGGGAGAGGGCGAAGGCCCGCCCGTCACTTCGAGCGCCGACTTGTAGTGGTAGGTCTTGCCCTCCCATTCCCCGGACTTCAGTATTGCGCCGTCCTGCGGGTACTCGCCGAAAGGTATGCACAGGGATTCGACCTTGTAGCCGCCGCCCACCAGCTCCTCGATGGTATTGGCAGACCCGGCGAGCTGTTTCACCGCCTCCTGGGTGGAGGCCTTCTTGAGGTTCAAGTGGCTTACCGTGTGGCTGCCCACCTCGTAGCCCCACTTCACAAGTTGCTGCAGCTTCTCTTGGCGGTACTCCGGTTGGCCGAACAGGATGTTGTCGGGCGGGTTGACATCGAGCAGCACGAAGAAGCTGGCCCGGGAAGCCCACCCGCCTTCGTCGACCGCACTCTGCATGATGGCGACGGCGCAGTCCGGATCAAGGCTGCCGTCTTCCATGATGCGATACTGACCGGGGCTCGAATCGTCGAAGGTGATGGCGACCGGGCTCTTGCCGGCGGGGACGTCGATGGTGCCGGTGACAAGATCGCGTATGTTGATGGGCCAGTAGCCTTCCTGCTTGAGTAGGGCGATGTCGTTGCGGAACTTCTCTGGAGTGACGGCCCATTCGGACTCACGGGTGGGATCGATGAGGTGGTACTCGAGCACCATGATCTGGCCGAGCTCATTGGCGCCGATGGCCCTGGCTGTCTCGGGAGTGACCGGGCCGACCTTCGAGCCACCGATGCCCAGCACGTTCCTACCCGAGGAAGCACTTTCTTGAGCGGAGGGCGTGGTCGTCTTGGTGACGGCGGTGGCGGTGCCCCTGCCCCCGAAGAGGAGGCCGCCGACGAGGCCGGCGAGGCTGCCGGCCACGAAAACCATGATGACGAAACGGAAGATGTTCCGGTAACGCATAGTGCAATGAACGATACCAGAAGGTCGCATCCGCGGCCACACGCGAAGGAGGCTGTCGTGGTGACAAGGTGGGACCGGGCAGAGAGAACGGGTGGGTCGGCCCCTAAGGCGCGGTGGTGGGCGGAGCCAGGCGGGTGGGCGCGGTCCGCTGCGTGGGCGTGGTTTGTTGTTCCGCAGGCGGTGTGACCTGAGTGGTGGTAGGTGGTGTGCGTACTTGGGATCCGGAGGGAGCGCTGGGGTCGGTGCGAACAGACTCGTCGGCGACAGGTACGTAGACGGTGGTGCCGTCCTCCAAGCGGTAGAACCGCCCTATGAGGGAACCCATGCCCGAGATCTCCCGGCTGCCCGACAGTTCCATCTTGGTGATGGTGTCACCGTCTCTCATGATGACCTCCATGTTGTCTGCGCCCGGGTTCTTCACGAGGGTCACGCTCTCGTTGGAGAGTACCTCGGAGAGGCCGATACCGGCGAGTGCGGCTACCAGGAAAGCCACCGCTAAGACGATGGCGACGTCGAAGAGATTGACCACGCCGTCCAAGGGGTCGCCGTTGCGGTCCGTTCTGTCGACGCGGCGGCGGCTCATGAAGCGATAACCCGAGGGCCTCATGGGACGGCCTCTCCCCGCGCCCGGACCCGTATCCTACGCTGAGGCTCGGATGGCTGCCGTGAGGAGATGCGCGGGCGTCGCCGCTCGCTCTCGACCTCTTTCTCCACCAATTCAAGCAGGTATTCGAGGTCGGAGATGTCCTGCCTGTAGATGCGGTCTCTCACCGAACTCACCACGTAGGCCAATCCTCCCACGAGGAGTCCCAGCACAGTGACCGAGAAGGCGATGGTGAGTTTGTCGGCCAGTGTCTGTGTATCACCTTGGGCCAATGCGGTGAGGGCGGGCGAGAGCGGGATGAGGGTACCCATGAGGCCCAGCATGGGGCCCACCCGCACCAACACCCGCGTGCGCTCGAGCCGTTTCAAGGTGTGGAACTCATACTCCTGCAACAGCTTGAGTGGCTTCTCGGGTATGCGTTCGCTCTGGTAGTTGCGGATCAGATCATACAGAAAACCAGTGACGACCATAGAGTAGCGGTTGGCCGCCAGTTCGCGGTATGCGTCGGTGGCACGGCCGGCCGCAAAAGCGGCCCGCGCACGCTGGGCGCGGGCCTCGAGCTTCTCAAGGCTGCGGTATCTCACCCTGAGATAGAGCTCGTAGAGCATCCAACCGATCTCGATGAGCACCCAGACCAGGCAGGCAATAGCGGCCACCAGCACCGGATAGAGGAGGATGCGGGAGGCATCGTAGATGACCTGTTCTATCTGACCCGACACAGGGTGCCTCCCCGCCTACTCGTGTTCACGACGTTCGGTGTCGCGGTAGGGTGCCGGGCGATACGCGGCCGCCGGCGAGAAAGGTGGCTCTTGCTGAGCTCCACGGTAGGGGAAACGAGAGAGGAATCTCTGTGCTGTGAGAGCGACGGAAGTGCTGAGAGCCATCGCCCGCGCACCCGAGGAAGAGAGGAGACCGCGGGCCTTGGCGGCTACAACGCCGAGCTTACCCGTGGCAACCAGCTCCAAGTCGTTGCTCTCGACCATGGTCACGGGACCGCCTTCAATGGACTGGGCGAGTAGCGCCGTCTGGCGCCGGTGCATGAGCACGGAGAGGGCTACACCCAAGGGGAGGAGGGCGAGCACTCCGCCACCCACCAGGCCTGCGGCACCTCGGCCGCCGCCGGTGTCAGTGTCATCGAGGGCCACGGTCTGTCCGGTGATCTGCACGGCCTCGGCTGCCCCTTCGAGCGGAAAGAGGCCGCCGCCATCGTCTTCTTCGAACGGTCCGCCGGTGCCGTCCGCCGCGTCCAACACACCGGGGGGCGTGGCGGGCTGGCGGTTGCCGGCGCCGAGGAAGGTAGAAGGCGGAGTGGCTTCTCCCGTTGCGCCTGTGTACGAGGGAGACTGCAGAGGCTGCGTCCGAGTCGAAGCGGTGCCGGTGGTGGTGCGCGGGAAGGAAGCGCGGGTGGTACCTGTGGTCGTCCCGCCGCCTCCGCCGCTACCCGTGCCCGAGGCTATCCGGCGGGTGCTCGTGGTGGTGGGGGCGGTCGTGCTCGTGGTGGAGGCGGTTGAAGTGGTGGTGGGGGCGGTCACGTTTAGCCGCACTTCCTTGCTGACCCTGTGGCCCGCGTGATCGGCGATGGTGAAGGTGAGGGTGTGCGAGCCGGCGCTCTCTGCAGTGAGTGTGAGGCTGAGGGAGGTGTTGGTGATGGTGGCCGCCGGCGTCTTGTCTTCCCCGTTCACCAAGACCTGCACGGCGGAGGTGTCAATGCCCGTACCGCCTGGGTTGTCGGCGAATTCACACTTCACCTGGATGGTGCCCGCCGTCACGGTCGCGTTATCCGCCGGAGAGAATGAGGTGAAAGAGGGCGGGTACTCCGGCTTGGCTGCAGCAGCGGTGAGGTCGAAGGGGAACTGCCGCCCGCCCAGGGCGATGAGTGCTTGGGTGGTCGACATGAGCGGATTGGCGATCTGCCCCTTCCGATGCTCGAACAGGCCACGCTGGGTTTGCAGGCCGGTGAGATAGTCCAGGGGTGAGATGCCCGAGGGGCTCTTCCACGAAGCAGGATCCTGCCCGGCGGCCCGTATGGCCTGTATGGCCCAAGCGGTCGACTCGGCGGTCGAACGAGGGTCGTTCACGAATGACATGAAACCACCGTCATCGTTCTGGTTGCTGAGGATGAACTCGAGGGCCGCTTGGACGGCGGGGTCATCCCGCGCTATCCCGGCGCCCATCCAGGCCTGGATGACGGCTGCGGTGTCGTCGACGTCGTTTACCCCTCCGGTCTGGAAGGGGAAGCCCCCGTCGTCAGCCTGTACGGTGCGCAGCCACTCCGCCGCTTCGGTGAGTGCGTGCTGGTTGCCCCCAGCCGCAGCCAGGGCGAGCATCGCCCAGGCGGTGGTGCTCACGTCGGCCACACCCGCGTTGACCTGGGAGGCAGAGAAGTGGCCTTCGCCGGGTACCCGGTATTGCAGCAGTGCTTGTACCAGATCCACCTCCGGCTGCCCGGCCGCGATGATAAGGTCGGGTCGGCCGGCGGCCTTGAAGGCCAGGATGAGCTTGGCGTAGAAGGCGGGGGTGTTTCCGCTGCCGGCCCCACTCTGGGCGACCGAGGTGATGTTCATGCCGCGCAGGAACCCCACCGGGTCCTGGTCCCCGATGGTCCAGTCAGCCGGGTTCTGGCCGCTCGCGGAGATGGCCATGATGACCCAAGGTGTAAGCGCCGCGTCTCCGCTCGTGGAGGAGGCGGAGAATCCGCCGTCCGCGCGCTGTGTGGCGCTGAGGTAGTCAAGTGCCTGCGGCATGGCCGTCGGCTGCGCCGCAGCGGGTGTCGCGATGAGGAGGGCCGCGGCTATGGCGAAGGCGGCCATGGCGATGAAGCGGGCCGTAGTGGCGCGTGCTCCCCTCGAGCGGCGGCGCACGCGGTGCTGAAGGGTGCATGTCATGTGTGTGTCTCCTCCACCTCGAGAAACGTGGCCTGCGTCCGTGACCGGAAGCGGCCGAGTATTCGTATAGTCTGCGCTCCGAACAACAGAGAGAACATCACCGTGGCGGTCACGTGGGCGATGTCGAAGGGCAGCCCCCGGGCGTAGAGCGCAAGGAGCGCCTCCCACGAGTGGGTCGTGAACGCTATGTACATCCATACACTAACAAACCAGTCGAACAGGAGGGACAGGGCTCCTCCCACCAGCGCAAGTTCCAGCCTACCCGGCACCCTGCCTCGGCGGCCGAGCAGCCCCCCGACCGCACCCACGGCTCCCCATCCCACCGTCTGCCACGGTGTCCATGGTCCTTGGCCGAAGAACAGATTGGAGACGAGGGCGGTGGTAGCGCCCACCAGAAAGCCGCGCCCGGGGCCGAGGGCCGCTCCGGAGGCCAGCACGATGAAGGTGACGGGCTTGAAGTTGGGAAGAGAGGCGAACAGAACCCGGCCGGCGGTGGCAAGCGCAGAGAGGCAAGCCACCAACGCCAGATCCATCGCCGACACAAACCGTCCACCCACGAGCACGACCCCAGCCATGCCCAGTAGGACGACAACGACGAATGAAGTGGTTCCCCAATCGATGCGGCCCGGCACGAGCATGGCGAAGAGGAGCAGGCCGAGACCGGCCGAGAGCAGGGCCGCTCCCAGCGCGAGATGAGTGCGCAAGAAGCGGCGGAACTGGGCGTGGCGGAGGTTGCGTGGTGGGAGCCGGGAGTAAGGGAGGAGACCACCTGTCGCCTGCGCAACAGCCGTCCGCCTGTCGAAGGTGGGGCCGCTTACGGTTTCGTTGGTAGGTACTCCGGTGTCTGTCGGTGTGTTCATCGCGAAGCCGCCGGGTTCCAGTGGAGTTGCCGTTCATGGATGACGCCCGGCCGAACGTGGCGGAAGAGCCGGTTGACCTGGGTGGAGAAGAAGAGAGAGCCGTCGAGCACCGTTGCACTGGGACCGTCGGCCAGCACACCTCCGTCGCCGAGCAGAATGACTCTGCGGGCAAAAGCGGCCGCGAATTCCACGTCGTGGGTGACCACTATCACCGCTCGCCCTTCCGCAGAGAAGCGGTAGAGGAGCGAACCGAGTCCGGCCTTCGCGTCGGGAGAGAGGCCCCGCGTGGGCTCGTCGAGCACGATGAGCCGGGGATCTCCCAGAAGCACGGTGGCAAGCGCGGCCCTTGTCCTCTCGCCGCCGGAGAGGTCCCGGGGATTGCGCGGCAGGAGCACTTCGAGGCCCAGGTTCTCGATGATGTGTGCCTTCGCAGCACTCCTGTCGGCGGACTCCAGGCCCAAGCAGTCCAGAGAGTAGTCCAGTTCCTGCTCGACGGTTTCGCACACGAAGTAGTCGTTGGGGTTCTGGCCGAGGAGTGCACACTCCCTGGCCGCTTCAGCCACCGAGAGGGAGGTGACGGGGCGGCCGTTCAGGTGCACCTGCCCGGAAAGCGGCTGGGCCAAGCCGTTGAAGTGACGCACGAGAGTCGACTTGCCGCAGCCGTTCTCGCCCATGAGAACGGCGAACTCACCGGGTTCGATGCTGAGGTTCACGTGGCGAAGCAGGGGGAAGTCAGGCTCATAGCCCACACTGAGGTTCCGCACGTCGAGGACGACGGCTGCTGTGGGTTCTTGGGAGTGAAGAGTGCGGTGCGCCGGCAGGCGTGAACCGGTGGAGTCGGGGCTGGAAAGGGGGCCCGGGTGCGCGGGCGAGCTCGGGTGTGCTTCTATCCGGGGGGGAGCCAGATCGCGCAGGAGGCCTCGTGCTTCCTTGACGGTGATGGGCACACGGCCGTTGGCGCGGGGTTGCATGAGGCGGGTGACCGGGGGCACGAAGCCGGGCCGTTCCTCGAGGGCCCAGCGGCAATAGGTCTGCGGATCGGCGTCGCACAGTACCGAGCCCTCCTCCATGAAGATCACCCGGGAGGCAAGATGCAGGCAGCGATCCACCCGGTGTTCGGCCATGAGGATGGTGGTGCCCGTGTCGTCTGAGAGTCGGCGCACCGCCGAGAGGAGCTCCTCGGCGCTTACCGGATCGAGCTGCGAGGTGGGTTCGTCGAGGAGGAGCACGTCAGGCTGCATGGCGAGTACGGCGGCCAGGGCAACCTTCTGAAGTTCTCCTCCCGAAAGGGAAGCCACGGGTGCCCTGCGCAGATGAGAAAGCCCGAGTGAGATGAGTGACTCCTCCACCAGCCGCGTGATCGCGCTGGCCTCGAGGCCCAGATTCTCCAAGCCGAAGGCTATCTCCCGATCGACATTGGTCATGACCGCCTGGCTCTCCGGGTCTTGGAAGACGATACCCACGCGTCCGGCCAAGTCGCGGGGGCGGAGATCTCTCGTGTCACATCCTCCAACCACCACATGCCCCCGGAGCACTCCCCCGTGAAAGTGCGGCACCAAGGTGGCCAGAGCGCGTAGCAGAGTGGATTTGCCGCTCCCAGATGGCCCGAGGAGGAGCACCGTCTCAGCCGTCTGGAACTCGAGCGTCACCTCGCGAAGCGCCGGCCGGTCGCAGTCCGGATACCAGTAGGTCACCGAGTCGAAGTGCGCCATCTCTGCCACGTCGCTTGGAGGAGGAGCGGAGTGCTGAGTAGTGCGAACAGCGCCCACCACCAAGGGTTTGCCATGCCGGGAAGGGGATTGTCCGCAAGGGGGAAGTACTGGTAGGCAAAGGCCCCGGTGGCGAGGCCCGCGATGAGGGGTAGCGGAAAGGCGGCGACGGCCGCGAAGAAGACGAGGTCGGCTCGGCTTCGCTCGCGATACGGCGACCACTGGGTACGGCGCCCGCAGCCGAAGCCGCGGGCTTCCATAGAAGCCGCGACTGCCAGGGAGCGCTCAAGGCTCTGTGTGATGAGGGCGCGCAGGAGAGGCAGGCGGGCGGCGGCGCGTTCGCGCCGCCGCCCCCTATCCAGCTCGGCGCCGCGTGAGCGCTGCGCGTCGCTGATGTGCGCGGCGTCCCGGGAGAGAACGGGAAACATCCGCGTGGCCAGGGAGAGTACGAGTCCGGAGCGGAACGATATCCGTGAGATCAGGGCGAGTTGGTCGTCGGGATCGATGACGATCGAGAAGAGCGAAAAGGCCACGATGACCGTGGCCAGGCGCAGGCCCTCACCGAGTCCGAAGAGCACTCCCTCGAGGGTGATGCGCATGTCCAAGGGGCCGATTTGCCCGTGCCAGAGCACGGTGAGCCCCCCCCGGGAGAAGAGGGGATTCAGGATGGCGATGAAGACGGCCACCGAGAGTGCCGCCACGATATACGGGCGGGCCTCTCTGCTCTTGCGGCTGAGGGCAACGGCAAGAAGGACGAGACAGAGGATGAGAGCCACTTGGAGTGGATTGCGGAGCAGGAAGGCGGCGGCGACCAGGGCGGAGGCGAAGGCGGCTGCTGCCGCCGGACGGACGTGGGCCAGGCCGAAGAGCGGCGTGTTTCTTTCTCGTGTTCGCCGATGGTTCATGCTGCCTACTTCGGCGTCGTCGTTTCCGGGGCGGGAAGGCACACGGTTCTTTTGGAATCCACCCCCAGGGCAAGCCGGGCTCTGAGCGAGTCGGGGTTGAGTTCCAGAAGGAGGCGCTCGAGGGCGCCCTCATCCCGGTAGAGGAGAAGAAGAGTGAAGGTCGACAGGTCACGGGGGCTGCGCAAAGCGAGCGCCGCGGCGTCGAGTGGAGGCCCCTCGGCGCCGGTCGAGGTGAGGGCCGACAGGCTGCCGTCCCGGAGCGTGACGAAGACGCCTTGGGCGGGGCCGGGTGACAGCGAGTCGACGAGGACGGGGGTGTCGTCCGCGGAGATTGAGGCAAGAGGAAGGGCCAGCAGCAGGTGGGTTGCAGAGGCTGTGGAGCCTGCGGCGACTTCCGAGGCTCCGGAGGCAGTCGCCTCTTCTGTGCCCTCCTCCGCTCCATCCATCCACACGGAAGCCCACTCGGAATAACCACCCGCCAGCACCGGTTGAAGCCCTGAAGCCGCCGCCCACTCCTCGAGTGCGGCACCTGCCCGGCTCTGGGTACCCACTTCACCAGTGGCGCCTGCCTGGCCCTGGGCACCTACTTCATCCACATACAGGGCGAGTCCACCGTCCGCGAAGGGTGCGGGGAAGCAGGCCAGGGTTGCGGGAATGAAAGCCGCCTGCGCCCAGCGGTGGAAGTCCCACCATACGGTCGAGCCTCCTTGGAGCAGGGTGTAGTCGGCGCCCACATCAGCAAGCGAGCCGTCCACCCAGTAGAACCAGTCTGAGGCCTCCTGGGGGCCCACGGTGCCGAAAGTGGAACGCAGTCCGTCGATGGAACCGACGAACCCGCCGCCGTAGCCAGTCTCCACCCGCGTGTTCTCGGCGAGGAGCCTCATGACCGACATGCCGGGCGTATGAGGCACCAGTGTATCGGTGAGGATCTCGGCTCCCAAGTCGCGGCTGACCAAGAGGCGTACTTCATCAGTGTGAGGGGGACGCGTGGGAGGGGCTGCGGCGGCTCCCGGGAGGGAGCCGCCGCAGCCCGAAAGCGCAATGAGCAACGCAATGACCAGCAGTCCGCAGGGTACGGCTGCCGATGCCGGGCGTGCCGGGCGCACAGTCATACACCTACCTCTGCGCCTCGAGGAGCTTCAGGGCGTTGAAGATGACCTGCGCCGTCTCGCCTCGGGGCATAGGGGCCCAAGGGTCGTCGGCCGTGCCGATCAGGTCAAGGCCGTCGAGTAGGCCGTTGTATTCCGCCCAGGCGGCATTGGTCTGGTGATCGGTGGAGAACTCCCCCCACTCGCTCTGATACTCGGGTTCGGGAGCGGAGAGGATACCGGGGTGAAGTAGATTCAGAGCCCGTACGATCATCGTGACCACTTGGGCCCGAGTGACATCGTCGTAGGTACCGAATTCGTTCGAGCGGGGGGCGGCATATCCCTGGATGATGCCGGCCGCGTAAGCCGTGCCCACGAAGTCGTGCGGATAGCCGTTGCCGTCGCGGTCATGGAGGTCGATGAAGGGTGACGAGGCGAAGGGCACCACCTCGAGATCGAGGGCAAGACACAGCATCTTGGCCAGCTGTGCCCGCCAGAGGTTGTTGTCCGGCCTGAACTCTGCGCCGCCGACGAGCAGGTAGCCGCCCACGACGCCGCGGGCCGCCACTTCGTGGATGGCGCGGTGGAAGGGGTGGCCTTGAGACACGTCGACGAAGGGTACGATGACCGTCCGCGAGGCGGAGGAGGGAAGATAGAAGAAGTCGTCGTCGAAGGCCTTCTCGGCGTAGACCGAGTGCAGACCGAGCCCCGGCGCGTACACGGTGACCCTGCCGTCCTCATCGGTCTGGTAGGTGAGATCACCCACGTGAAGCGTGGCATCGGCCACTGGGGTGAACCCCTCCGGGGTCTGCACCTGGGTGACCGGGTCCAGACCGAAGCGGAGGGCGTCTTCGGGCGAGTTCGCGAAGGCCAGCTGGTCGGCCAGCACCCGGAACTCGGCGACGGCCGCCACGCCCACCTGAGCGGGACCCTCCACCACGAGCTGGACGCCCGTGAAGGGAGCTTCCCCTGGTATCTCGGCAAACACCACCACGTCCTCGTCTTGGACCAAGAAATCGAACACACCCACATCGGCGAACCAGCCGTTCACCGTGTAGCCCCACCAAGTCTCCCAGTCGGGCGGCCCGCCGCGGCCGCCGATGGAGTTGATGAACACGCTTCCCCAGGCGGGAAGAGAGACGAACGGAAAGCTGTGCTCACCGGCGAGCAGGTAGAGGGCGCCGAGAGCGTTCGGGGCGGCGCACTCGATTATGTTCGCCTCCGGTTCGGAGTTGTCGGTGACGATGAGGCCGTCGGGGATGGTGACTATGGTTGGAGGCGCGAGCTCGCCCTCAAGGGTCTGGACCCTTCCCTCCATGGTAATCGCCGCCAAGGCCGGACCGGCCAGAACCGACAGGAGGAGGAGTGCGGCCAGGGTGGCCGCTGCGAGCGGTACTGCGGTCTTTCTCATAGTCCCTCTCTTTGCTTGGGCCGGCGCGCGTGTCTGGTGATCGGGTCGATACGCCCTCTCAAACACAAAAGCCCCCGCTGCAACCGACAGCGGGGGTGCACTCCACCTCTTCGTTGCCGAGGCACCCATCCGCGTGGGCATCCGCTCGAGCAATGCGGCGAGTAAGGTCTTCTGGCTCCCGGCCTCTCAACGTGTTTGCATCCGCTGCCTTCCCAGGCCTCATAGACCCAGTGGCTCCTCCTCCGGAGGAACGTCCGCAAGACGCCACTCTCCTTCGGAAGAACGCGGTTGCAAGGACCGGTTACAGCGACGGGATCGCGCCGGACTCTCACCGGCTTCCCTCCACCACAGCCGCGCGCCAAGCAATTGCGCTATGCGCACTCATCGTACTCCACCGACTGGGAGGAATGCAAGGTGCACTGGGGCGGACGAGGATTCGCGGGTAGGGTGGCATCCATTCGAACGCCCGTATGTGCTACCGTGGAGCGCGGATGGATGAGTCTGGGCGGGTGCTTATGCAGGGTTACGTACAGGTATACACTGGAGACGGTAAGGGCAAGACAACGGCTGCACTCGGCCTCGCCCTGCGGGCGGCCGGGGCAGGCCACCGGGTCTTCTTCGCCCAGTTTGCGAAAGGCATGTACTACAGTGAGCTTCAGGCCCTCGAACGCTTCTCGGACCTCATCACCGTCAGGCAATATGGCCGGCGTTGCTTCATTCGCGGCGAACCCGGGGAAGAAGACAGGCGCTTGGCGCGCACGGGTTTGGCTGAGGCCAAGGTGGAGATGCTCTCCGGACGCTACCAGCTGGTGGTGCTGGACGAGGCGTCCATCGCGGTGTACTTTGGCTTGTTCAGCATCGATGACCTGCTCGAGGTGGTGGAGGTGCGACCGACCGAGGTGGAGCTGGTGATCACGGGCCGCCGGGCGCACGAGCGTCTGCTTGCGGTTGCCGATCTGGTGACGGAGATGCGCGAGGTCAAGCACTACTACCAGCAGGGCGTCGCAGCCCGGAAGGGAATCGAGAGTTGATGTCCCTGACGGTCGCTCAGGAAGAGCTTGAGGTCGGACTGGTATGTTGAATCTGAGAGCGGAGATGCTTCTGCGCTACCTGCGGACGAGCCCCCGGGTGGCCGGTTGTGCCGAGATGGCCGAGAGCCTCGAGTGGACGGAGGAGCTCAAGAGATCGCCGGCCGACCTGCGCTGTGTACTGTTCTCGGGTCTGCTCGCCGACCTGCACTTCGAGTTTGCCGAGTTCCAAGAGATGTGGTTGGAGCTCGAAGAAGCCGGCTTGGTGCGGGATGGTGATCTGCACAGCCATACGCTGCTCACCTTTCGCTTCGGCCCTGAGGCAGTGAACCCCAAGGCGGGCTCAGCGGAGAGGGAAGAGGGCTAAGGAGAGGGAAGAGGGCCAGGCGGCAGAGCGAAGGGTCGTCTGGACTGAGGCCTGCTGCGGCGGGCCGTCGGCGCATCCGATACCCGCGGATGTGGGCGCGCCTTTGCCCGCGGAGTGCCTCGACTTACGGGCGTGCCCGCGCCAGCCCCCCATCCACGCCGAGCACCTGCCCGGTGACCCAGCTCTGCGCGGGATCGAGAAGCCAGGACATGGCTTGGGCCACGTCGGCTGGGCGCCCTACGCGGTTGAGAGGATGCATGGCCGCCGCAGTGCGCCTGTTGTCGGCAGTGTCGAGGAGCTCTTTGGTCTGGGGGGACTCCACTATGCCCGGCGCCACGCAGTTGAAGCGTAGTCCGAAGCGCGCGTAGGTGGCCGCCGCCGAGCGGGTGAGGCCTATGATACCCGCCTTTGCGGCGGCGAACGCGTCGAAGTCCCGCACACCGGTCTGGGCCACCGCGGCCGACACCAAGACCACGGAGCCACCCTTCTCCCGCATGATAGAACCGGCGGCCCGAGCGGTGGCGAACGCCGCACCCAGGTTGCTGTCGACCAACTCCATCCACTCCTCCTGCGTGACCGCGTGGGCCGGTTTCGCCAGCAGTGAACCCACGCAGCAGGCAACTCCATCAAGGGACTCGTGCACCATGGCAGCTTGGCGCAGACAGGCTTCCACGTGGTCGAAGTTGGTGGCGTTCAGCGATATGGCCGGGGCTTGGAGCTCATCGGAGAGGGCCTGTAGTCTCGCCTGATCCCGGGCGGCCAGCAACAGGCCGTCTCCCCGGGCCGAGAGCAGCCGGCAGAGCGTGGAGCCGATTGCTCCCGTTGCCCCCAGCACGACATACGCCCGGCCGCTCCCACCGTTGGTACCCACGTCTCCTCCTTTGTCGGGCCTATTGTACAGGGCGGCGTCTTTGTGGAGGGGAGAATCGTTGTTCCGACGCAGGGAGCCTGTCCGGTGTGGGAGCCCGCTACTCTGATGCCCGTTTCCTAAGGCGCCGAAGGGCGTGCAGGGGCGCGTGGTGAGAGATTGTCGGAGAGGCGAGAAGGGGCTCGAGGGTACGCGCGAGCGCCTCCCCCAGGGGAGTGTAGGTGAGGCCCAGTTCACGGCACGCCTTTGTTCCGTCAAAACAGACGTTGTGCCGGGCGATCTGCAGGGCGTCCCAGGCCAGGCCCCACAGGGGAGGCCTGCGGGTGGCGGGG
>Ga0334885_1000563_pt1 | contig 62651 bp, 54 predicted proteins | sample GraSluR1_MG_8_FD_207233 | JGI IMG/M metagenome (GOLD analysis project Ga0334885, IMG submission 207233) | Sludge microbial communities from methane-producing bioreactor in Wageningen University, Netherlands - Granular Sludge_31_05-R1 | ecosystem: Engineered > Bioreactor > Anaerobic >...
TAAAGCTTACTATTCTTATTTTATGAAAAAAACACGTGCCAAGGCACAATTATCAAAAAATCTAACAATAAAAAGAAATAAAAAATTGAGTGCAAAAAAACCAACTAACAAATTGACACTGACATTAATATTATGAAATATTATTTTCATCATTTATTATAAGTAAAAAAATTTAATAAAAAATAAAAACATAATACATTTATGAATACATTAAATAAGATGAAAGTTTTAACTGATTCTGCCCAGTATGATTTATGTGATTATGTAAACCATAATAAAAGTTCACAAATAAATATGCCTGGAATTTATCATACAAAAGGAGCAAATGGATGTGAAATTCCTTTATTTAAAACATTACTTAGTAATAAATGTAAAAATGATTGTAAATATTGTATAAACCAAAATAAAAATAATTTTACACGTTTAGAATTCAATCCTGAAGAATTAGCTAGAGTTTTTTTAAGTTATTATAATAATAATTATGTTAATGGTTTGTTTTTAAGTTCAGGAATTGGTGATGATGAAGATAGTACAATGGAGAAGACCATAGAAACAATAAGAATTCTTCGAAAAAAATATGAATATGATGATTACATCCATCTAAAAATTGTACCTGGAGCATCAAAAGATTCTATTAAACGAGCTATGTCTCTTGCAAATAGAGTAAGTTTGAATATTGAAGCAGCTACTCCTTCAGGTTTAGAAGAATTATCATCAACAAAAGATTATAATAAAGATATTTTAAAAAGATTATCTTGGATAAATTCTTTAGAAGGAAAAAATGATACTTATCCTAATTTAACACATACAACACAATTAATTGTTGGAGCAAATAATGAAACTGATAGAGAAATTTTAAATAGAATGGAAAAATTATATAAAAAATCTAATTTAAAAAGAACATATTTTAGTGCGTTTTCTCCAATTGAAGGAACAGATTTCGAAAACAAAAAAGAATGTGATGTAAATAGAACATCAAAATTATATAATGCAGATAGTTTATTAAATGATTATAATTTTAAATTAAAAGAATTGGTTTTTGATGAAAGTGATAAACTTTCACTAGAAGAAGATCCTAAAATATTAGCAGCAAGAAAAATGAATATATTTCCAATTGAAATAAATAAATCACCATATAAAGATTTAATTAGAGTTCCAGGAATTGGAGTAAAATCTGCTCGAAAAATTATTAATATACGTAAAAAAAATTTATTTGAAAATAAAAAAGATTTAAAAAAAGTTGGTGTCGTAGTTAATAGAGCAGAACCATACATTAAGTTAAAAGGACAAGAACAAAGAAGTTTAGATAAATATTAAATATCAAATAATTTCCAAATATCAGGATATTTACTACTAACTGCTTCATCAATTAATTTAGAAGCTTCTTTACTAATACTAAATTCTGGCTCTGTTTTTCTTAAATATCTGAAAACTGCAGCAGAGCGAACAGACCATAAAGTTATTCTTGGATTTTTTTTAACTTCTTCAATTACTTTATCAGTTAGTTCTTGATTAATAGCTATTTCATTTAAATTAAGATTTTTTTCTTCATTATTTTCAAGACTAGAATCTACAAGAGTTTCAGTTGAGGGTTTTGAATAATCAATAATCTTATTTAATTTTTTATTTTCATCTTCTTTATTAGCTATTTCTAAATTTTCTTTAGTAAGATCTTCATTATTATGATCTTCATCACTTTTCTCAGAGACTTCTTTAGAAAGATCCTCATCAATAATATCTTTTTCTTCAATTAATTCATCATCATCTAATATATCTTCTAAACTCTTAGATGAGGTTTCATCAAAATTTTCATCATAAACATCTGGAATTAAAGAGTCAAGCCCTTTACCAAGAGTTTTCTTTTTCTTTGCCATCTTATCCCTCATTATCCAATACCAAAATTTCCTTAGCTAAATTATAATAGGCAATAGATCCTGTGCTTTCAGGATCATAGATTATACACGGTTTTCCATGACTTGGAGCTTCAGCTAGTTTAATATTTCTTGGAATTATAGTTTTGAAAATATGTTCTTTATTTTCAAAGAATTTTTTAAGTTCTTTTTGAACTTCTTTAGATAATAATGTTCTTCTATCAAATAAAGTTAATAATATTCCTTTGATAGGAGTTGGACTTTTAAGTCTATTTTCTACCAGTTTTATTGTATTAATTAAATCAGCAACACCTTCCAATGCATAATATTCCGCTTGAATAGGTATTAAAACACTGTCAGATGCAACAATTGCATTTACAGTTAAGACTCCTAAAGAAGGAGGTAAGTCAATTAAAATATAATCAAAAATGGAAGTTACTGGATTTAATGCTTCTTTAAAAATTATATGATAGTTTTCTTCCTTACTAAGTTCTACACCTGCACCACTTAATGAAATATTACTTGGAATAATAAAAAGATTTTGAATAAATGTGTTTCTAACAGCTTTTTTAACATTTAATTCCCCTATTAAAACTGAATAAATAGTATTTTCTACTTCATTTTTATCTATTCCAAAACTTGTAGTTGTATTTGCCTGAGGATCCATGTCAACGACTAAAACTGATTTTCCTAAACTAGCTAGAGAAGTAGCTAAATTTACAGTAGTAGTAGTTTTACCACATCCCCCTTTTTGATTCATAATAGCTATTATCTCTCCCATATTTTTCACCTTTTAAGTTAAAAGAAATAAGATTTAAGTAATAAGTTTTAAGTTAAAAGTTACAAGTTATAAGTTATAAGAAATAACTTTTAACTTATATGTTATATATGTTAACTTATTACTTATAAAGTATATGTTGTAATTTTTAACTTATTAGTTATAACTTATAAGTTTTAATGATAATTATTAATATTAGTAAAAACAATAAAAGAATATGAAAATATTAGCTATTGATGTAGGTACAGGTACACAAGATATACTATATTATGATACAAGTAAAGAATTAGAAAATTCTACTAAATTAGTACTACCATCACCCCATTTATACATAGCCCAAAAAATAGATACAATAAAAAATAATATATTTTTTACAGGAAAAATAATGGGAGGTGGAAAATTAAAAAGAAAAATAGTAGAACATATTGAAAAAGGATATGAAGTAGTAATGGAAGAAGAGTGTGCAAAAACAATAAGAGATAATTTAAATGAAGTTAAAAGCTTTGGAATAAAAATAGATACATACAGTGATAAATATAATGATTATTCAAAAATTGAATTAAAGGATATATATTTAGAAAAACTAAACAAAACATTTTTAAATTATGATTTAGATTATGAAATAGATGAAATAGCTATTGCAGTTCAAGATCATGGATATAATGAGAAAATGGGAGATCGTGATTTTAGATTTGAAAAAATTAGAGAAAAATTAAAGAATCCAATAAATGTTGAAGAATTTGGTTTCTTAGACAATATACCAAAATATTATTCTAGAATGAAATCAGTCGAATCTACAATAAAAAATAAAAACAAATTAAATCCATTAATAATGGATACAAAGTTTGCATCGATTTGTGGAATGTGCTATGATGAAAATATTAAAAAATTAAATAGCTATATAGTAATTGACATTGGAAATGGTCATACAACAGCAGCTGCAATAGAAGATAATAAGATTCAAGGAATATTTGAGCATCACACCTCTTCACTTACAAAAGAGTCATTAGAAAAATATATTAAAAGGTTAGCTAGTGGAAAGATCACAAATGAAGAAATATATAATGATAATGGACATGGAGCACATACAATAAATCCAATATCTCAAATAGAAAAAGTTGTAGTAAGTGGTCCAAAAAGAAAACTAATAGAAGAAACAGATTTAGACTGGTATTATGCATGTCCTGGAGGAGATGTGATGATGACAGGAACAATTGGTTTAATTAAAACATTAGAATATTTAAAAGAATAATATGAAATATAATTTAGATCCACATATACATAGTTTTTATTCTCATGATTCTGATTCAAAAATTTCAGATATTTTAAAAGTAGCTATTAAAAAAAAGATGGATATTATAGCTATAAGTGATCATAATACTGTTGAAGGATCAAAAGTAGCTATTAAAGAGTCAAAAAAATATAATGATATAATTGTAGTTCCTTCAATTGAAATTTCATCAAGTAAAGGGCATATTCTTGGTTTAGGTGTAGAAGAAAATATAGACAAAGGATTATCTCCTGAAGATACAATAGATAAAATTCATGATCAAGGAGGAATAGCTATTATACCTCATCCCTATAGTTTTTATAGAAGTGGTTTATTTTCAAAAGTAGATCCTGATAAAATAAAGATGGATGCAATGGAAGTTTTAAATGCTAAATATTTTATAGGTTACAGTAATAAAAAAGCTAAAAATTATTCTATAAAAAATAATATACCAGAAATTGGTGCAAGTGATTCTCATGTTTTAAAAACTATTGGAACTTGTTATACAGAAATAAATTGTGAATTATCAATAGATAGTGTTTTAAAGTCAATTTCTAAAAGTAAAGTAAAATCTAAAGGAAAAGGAAGTTCATATTTTAAAAACATGAAAAATAGTCTACTTGAAAAAATTAATATATAATTAATTTCTATTAGAAAGTTTGAGTATAAATAATGTTATTTAATGATTTCTTAAAAGAATATTTTTTCTCAGGGTATACAATTTTTAATACATTGATATATGGAATAATTTTAATTATATTTTTAGAATTAATTTATAGATTATTTAAAAAGATAAATATTAATCCAAAAAATCTAATATATAGTTTAATTCCATTGATTTTATTTGGATCTACAATAAGAGCTTTAGTAGATAATAATATATTACAATATAATTATTTTTTAATAACTCCAGGAATCTATTTTATAGTAGGTTTTATTGGAATTATAATATTACTAATTGGATATATTTTAAAAAATACAATAGATTATAGAAAATCAATATTTTTATTAGGATCACTTATTTCTATTTTTCCATTATTATTAATAAATGAAATAAATTTAGAAGCTATTTTATTAATCTTATTAATATGGCTTGTTATAAGTTCTTTATTTTTAATTTTAGGGAAATATTTTAAAATCTTTAAAAGTAAAATAAACTTATCTATAATATCTGCACATATACTTGATGCAACAACAACTTTTGTAGGAGTAGATTTTTACAATTATACTGAACAACATGTACTACCTAGTGGAATATACAATATATTTCAAACAGCTATTACAATGTATCCATTAAAATTAATAGTAATAATTTCTTGTATTTATTTAGTAGATAAATATATTGAAGATGAAACTTTAAATGGATTATTAAAATTAGTAATGTTTGTATTAGGCCTAGCTCCAGGGCTTAGAAATTTATTAACAATAGCTATTGGAACTTGAAATAAAAAATAGTATATAAGGAGATTAATCCTTTTTAATTTGAATTTCTATTGTAGAAACATTAGTTTTAATACCTTCATTATTAGTAATCTCTTCAGTAGAAATATCAATTGTTCCAACATCAGACTCAGGTATAAATCTATTTCTAACAATTTCAGCAACATCAACAGCTTTACTAATAGCACGTCCACGAGCCTTTAAAAATACCTCTTCGGTTCCACCATTCATTTGAGTTACCACTGCCAAGACATAGTTCATTACTGGTTTATTTCCAATGTAAATTACATTTTCTTCCATTTATATTAACCTCCAAAGATGTATTAAAAATATTTTATTTATCAATATATATAAAAGTTTATATCAAAATGAAATTTTAAAAAGAAAAAATAAAATTAAGAGTTTTGAATAACTAATAATTTATTAATTGAATTTAAAACAGCTATTACACTAGCCATAACAACATCATCACGAGTAGCTCTTCCAGTTGCTTTATTACCTTTTCCATCAGAAGTAACAACAAAAACTTCAGCTAAAGCATCGGTTCCACCAGTAATAGCATCAATATTATATTCTTCTAATTCAATAGAAGTTGTTTCTTGAATTAAAGATTTAATAGCATTTAAAGCTGCATCAACTGGCCCAACCCCAGTTTTAGAAGTTTCTTTTTCTTCACCATCTATTAAAAGTTTAACAGTAGCAGAAGGAGAAACAGTTTCACCACTCATAACAGCTAAACCTAAAAGTTTAATATATTCTTCTTCAGAAGTACTTATCTCTGTAACAGCAATAGCTTTTAAATCAGCATCAGTAATAGTCTTACCTTTATCACCTAATGATTTAATTTGATCATAAACAGAACAAAACTGTTCTTCAGATAAATCTATATTAAATTCATCTAATTTAGATTTTAATCCATTTGCACCAGTATGTTTTCCTAAAGCTATTTTTCTAGAATGACCAACAAATTCAGGATTAATGGGCTCATAAGTTGAAGTATTTTCTAAAATACCATGAACATGAATACCTGATTCATGAGCAAAAGCATTGCCCCCAACAATAGGTTTGTTAGGAGAAATTTTAACACCAGTTAATTTACTAACAAAGTCAGATAAATTGTAAAGCTTTGTTGTGTCAATATCTAAATCAATATCATATGCAACAGCTAAAGAAACAACAAGTTCTTCTAAAGATGCATTACCTCCCCTTTCGCCTAAACCATTAACAGTAACATGAGCTTGAGATGCACCAGCTTCAATAGCCATTAACGAGTTAGCAGTTGCAAGACCAAAATCATTATGGAAATGAACACTGATAGGTGTTTTTAATTCTTTTTTAAGATCCTGAATTAAGGATTTAGCTATAACTGGAGTTAAAACACCAACAGTATCAGGAACATTAATAGTAGATGCTCCAGCATCCTCTGCAGCTTTATAAACTTCAATTAAATAATCTTTTTCAGTTCTAGTTGAATCTTCTGCAGAAAATTCAACAGTGATTCCATGATCTTTTGCATATTCAATAGCTTCAACTGATTTATCTAAAATTTCTTCTTTAGACATTTTAAGTTTATAATCTCTGTGTAATGGAGAGGTACCAATAAAAGTATGTACATAAGATAAATCTGAATCAATTAATGCATCTAAATCTTTTTTTAGAACTCTAGCTAAACCACAAATTTCAGCATTTAAACCTAATGATTTAACAGTTCTTGCAGTTTCTTTTTCACCTTCAGATACTATTGGAAAACCTATTTCAATAGTATTTACTCCTAAATCATCTAATTTTTTAGCTATTTGAATTTTATCATCCACTGTTAAAGCAATACCCGGAGCTTGCTCTCCATCCCTCAGTGTCGTGTCAAATATTTTTATTTTGTCTGGTAAATTCATGTGTTCTTTTTTTAGTTTTTCAATATCCATCCCAAACATTTTATACCTCCAATTGTTTTTAACAATATATTTTATATATTAAAATAATATATTTCTTAATTTATTTAATGGTTATTATAATCTTAATTTAATTTATTTTTTGATTATATGTAAAAACTAGTTAATAAACTAAATTAATTAATGATAGTTTTTTTTACTTTCGAATAAAAAAAATATATTAAATATTTTAGATTTTTAATCAATAAAAGTAAAAATGCTTTAAATAATAGCTTCTTTAAAAAATTCTGGAATTAATGATTTATACAAGGGACTTTTAAATAGCATGTTAATATCACTATCTAAAATATATGTATAACATGAATCATCTTCTGCTCTCATTCCACGACCATAAGCTTGCATTAATGTCATGACAGTTTTATAAGCATACCATCTTTGATCTTTTTTTCTCCTCATGTTTACTTGTTTATCCCCTAAATATGGAAATGGTACTTTATAAATTACTTGAAATCTACATTTATCATAAGGTAAATCAACACCCTCACTCATCGATGGTGAAACTAAAACTAATGGATTTTCATCTTCTTCAAAATGATTTAAAACAGTTTCTCTATTCATTGATCCATGAGAAATTAATCTAGAATTTAGCAAATTTTTATTGATATATTGTTGACACTTATAACTATGAGTATGAATTAAACCTTTATCATCTTTGTGTTTATCTAATATTTCTTTTAGTATAGGTATTGTTTTTGGGGCAGTTTGTTTAATTCTATTTGCTGACATTTTACCAGCTAATTTCAATTCAACCGGCCGATGTTTAACTTCAAAAGGACTATCTACTTTAATATGATACACTTCATTTGGATTTAAACCTAGCCATTTAGAAAACATTTTATGTGAAAGTATTGTTGCACTTAAAAATAAACAAACATCAGCATGTTTAAATAAATAATCTTTTGCGTAGTGATGAACTCTTAAAGGTTTAAATGAAACTCCATAATCACTTGAATCTATTACCCAATTACTTGGTTCTTTTTCTAAATTTTCTTTTAATTGTTTTAATTTAGAAATAGTTGAAACAATTCTGTCTGCCTTATTTTTAGATAATTCTTTAATATCGATATCTTTATAAGCTTCATAAATAGCTTCAATTTCTAAAATCCAATCTTTTAATTCTCCTTGTTTTAATGTTTCAGGAGCTATTGATTTTGAAATATCTTTTTCTAAACGTTTATTATATAAATTCACTTCCATTGTTCTCATTAGCTTATCTTCAATATTATGAGCTTCATCTAAAATCATTAATGATCTTGGAGAAAAATGTTTAACATAATTTAATTCTAAAATTGCATAGTCATAATTCATTAAAGTAATTGGAGATTTAATAGAATTTGTTTTTTGCTCCCAATAATGACAATGTGCATCTGAATTATAAAAAACAGACCCTCCATAAGAGTCTTCAAATGCTTCAGTTGAACCTAAAGTAGGATTTTTTCCAACTCCATATTGACAAAAAAATTTACTTGATGACGGAGTTGTTTTACAAGTACCTATATCACAAGTGGAGTCTAAATTATCTTGAAGACAAAAAAAATTACCCCTACCTTTAACAAGTGGAAAATCAAAATCCTGCTTATACTGTGATTGCAGTTGTTTTGTCATGGTTAATATGTAGGAGGACTCATACATTTTTGCAAGAGTTGCACCAATAACAGATTTACCAGTCCCAGTACCTGCTTCTAAAATAATATATTTATAACCATTTTCAATAGCTTCAACAATATCCTCTATAATTTGAAGTTGACCAAGTCTAGGCTTTTCAAATGGAAAATTCTCTAAAATATATTCATTAACATTAGGATATTCTTCTTTTAGTTTATTGATTTTATCTTCTTGTAATTTATGTTCTTCAATAGAATAGATTTCAGGAATTTCTTCATTTACATCTAATTCGTTTTTTTCAAATGAAAATAAATCTTTAGGTTTTTCCATATCATTTTCCCCTCTAAAAAAATCTTTATTACTATTTTTAGAGTTATATTTACCACAAACACAGTTATTTTTAATCATAGAACAATTAGAACAAAAAATAGAATTTGACATTAATTATATATTAGTTGTTATTACATAAATAAATTAAGTAAGTGTGTTTGGAAACAAATATGAAAATTAATTAATTGTGATTGTATGGCGAATAAAGGAAAATTATATGGAATTGGAATAGGGCCAGGGGACAGTGAACTTATAACAATAAAAGCATCTAAAATATTAAAAAAAGTAGATGTAATATGTTCTCCTAAGTCTTCACCTAAAAAAGAAAGCATAGCACTATCTATTGCAAAACCGATTCTTGAGGAAAGAGATGATTATGAGAAATTAATGGTAGTTGAACCAGTTTTTCCTATGACAGAAAATGATGAAACACTAGAAAAACATTGGAAAGAAGCAAGTATCATAATAGCTGATTATTTAGATAAAGGAAAAGATGTTGGTTTTATAACTTTAGGAGACCCATCAATATTTAGTACATTCTCTTATGTTCAAAAAATCCTTTTTGATAATTATGAAACAGAGTTAGTTCCAGGAATAACCTCATTTACAGCTTGTGCTTCTAGTATCAATAAGCCATTAGTTGAAAAAAATGAAATACTCTCTATTGTTCCAAAAATTGATGAAAGATTAGATAAAGTATTAGATTTTAGTAACAGTATTGTTTTAATGAAAACATCAAGAAATCCAGAAGAATTAGAAAATTTAATACACTCAAAAGAAGGGAATAAAGAAATAACCTCAGTTCAAAATGCCACACAAAAGAATCAGAAAATTATAGATGGTTTTTCAAAAGATAAACCTTATTTATGTACTACAATAGTAAAACTAGAAAAATAATTAGAATTTATCATTCATAGGTTCGATTTCAAATGTACACCTTTCATCTCCCATAGTATAACATTCTACTTCAACAACAGAAATTCGAAAGCCAAAATAATTTGTAAACAAAGCTTCAATTATGCCTGAATCTAAATAACATGCAGGTTTTCCTGTTTTTGGTAAAAATGCACATTCAAAACAATCCACGACAGTAAATTTGATTATTTGACTTTTTTCAATACTAAGTTTTCCAAGTCCTTTATCTTCCCAGAATTTAATAATATTATCTAAGAACATATCAAAATTTTCATCATATACAAATTCAAAAATTGTATTTCCAATAGTCAAACCAGTATCATGTAAAATAGGATCAATATTTACTCCTTCTTGAATCAAAGTAGCTCTTAAAGTATGGAAAAGTAATAATGAAAATTCAAAATTATCATCTTTGACTATATTATCAATTAAATATTCTTTTGTTCTTTCAATTAATTCTTGAGGTTTTGAAACATTTACAGCACCTAAAAATCTAGAATTTAAATAAAAAGTCTTTCTACGACAATCATTAGGATTTACATCATAAGATATAATTCCTTTCTCCCTAAGCCCTTTAAGATGAACAGAAATAGTAGATTTAGATTTACCAGTATTTTTAACAATCTCATCGAATTCCATGTTTTTATTTTTAAGCATCTCTAAAATAGTAAGCTTTACTTCGCTTTTAATAACATTAACTTCAGAGGAAAAATCCTGTTTTGAAAAAATTTGTACTGGTTTTTGTTTTTTCTTGTTTTCACTAACTAACATAATAACCAACAATAAAAGTAATTAATAATAAATTTAAAAAATATAGTTTAAATAATTTACTATTTTTTTTAATTGAAAAATTAATAAACAAAATACATAAAAATAATTAAAAAGATGTATAAAATTTAAATAAAGAAATAGACTATAAAAGATATTTTAATAAGATAAAAACTGTTCGTATATTGACAAATTTTAAATAACTTATAATACATATAAACAAATGTGATAACATGAAAGCAAGAGCAGAAAAAATAGGAGATGGAGTATATTGGATAGGTATACTTGATTGGAACATAAGAACTTATCATGGTTACACCTTAGATGGAACAACCTACAATGCATATTTAGTATTTAGTGATGATAAAGTTGCTTTAATTGATAATGCATATCCTGGAAATACAAAGGAAATGATGGCAAGAATTGATGATGCATTTGCACAAGAAGGTAAAGATTCTATTGAAATTGATTATATTATTCAAAACCATGTAGAACTAGATCACAGTGGAGTATTAATAGATTTACATAAAAGATTCCCTAATGCACCAATTTATTGTAGTAAAATAGCTAAAAAAGGGTTATTAAAACATTTTCCATCTTTAAAAGATTGTGAATATGTAATTGTTGGAACAGGAGATAGTTTAAGTGTAGGTAAGAAAACTTTAGCATTTTTAGATGCATTTTTACTTCATTGGCCCGATAGTATGTTTACATTACTAGTAGATGATGGAATATTATTCCCTAATGATGCATTTGGTCAACACTTGTGTTATTCAAAAAGATATGATACAGACATCCCCGAATATGTATTAATGGATGCATCAAAAAAATTCTATGCAAATTTAATTACACCATTATCTAAATTAGTACTTAAAAAATTAAATGAAATAAAAGAACTAGGTTTACTTGATCAAATTAAAATGATTGCACCCTCACATGGACAAATCTGGACAAATCCAATGAAAATTATTGAAGCATATAATGATTGGGCAACTGGTAAATGTGAAGATAAAATTACTATCATTTATGATACTATGCATTACTCCACACAAAAAATGGCTAAAGAAATAGCTGAAGGTGCTATGAATGAAGGCTATGATGTTGAAATGTTTTATTTACATGAAGATGAAAGAAGTGAAATCGTTAAAAGTATTTTAACAAGTAAAGGCGTAGCTATTGGAGCACCAACAATAAACGATCAACCTTACCCTAGTATAGCAGATATAATTTACTATTTAAAAGGTTTAAGATTTGATAAAACTGGTATTGAAAGAACTTGTGTAACTTTTGGTTCAATGGGTGGACAAGGTGGTTCTCCAGAGAAACTTGCTAAAGAATTATCTGAGTCTGGATTTAATGTAATTAATAGCCAAGAAATTATTTTTGTTCCAACAGAAGATGAAGAATTAGATAGTTTTAAATTAGGAGAAGAATTAGTTAAAGAAGCTAAAAAATTATAAAAGTATATTAATAAAAAATAAGAAAAATTAATCTTGGAGGAATTGAATATGGTAAAATTTGAACATAAAGTTGGAATTACAAAAGGTACTAATATAGAAAAAGAAGTACAAGCTAATTTCATGGGCGAAGTACAAGAAGTAGGAATGTATCTTGCAATGGCAAGACAAGCTTCAAGAGAAGGCCATGGTGAAATAGCTGAAGTGCTTAAAAGATTAGCTAAAGAAGAAGCAGAACATGCAGCTAGATTTGCTGAAATGAATGGTGTTATAAAACCAACCTTAAAAGAAAACCTCGAAATGATGTTAGAGGGTGAAAAAATGGCAAATCAAGAAAAAAATGATGCTGCTGAAGAATGTGAATCTTGTGAACTTGATGATGCTAAAAATTTCTTCTATGAAAGTTCTAAAGATGAAGCTCGTCATTACAAGATTTTAGAAGGGCTTTTAAAAAGATACTTCTAAATTTCTTTTTCTTTTTAAATATTTTGAGTGTCGGATAAAAATACCTTTTTCAAGAAAGATGTTTCTTCAAATCTCAAACAAAGGATTAATCTATCGTTTTAAGAAAATGATTTTGAATTTTGGCCGACCCTCATATATTTAAAAAACTAATTTTTTGATTAATGATTCTTTATAAACATTGTATTTATTTTATAAATTAAAAATAAAGTTTATTTTCATTAATAAAATAAACTTTAACTCATTCCTAAGAATAAGCTATATAAAATTGAAAATATTATTATAATCCAAAAAATAGCTGTAAGGGATGTTATAATTGTTCTTACAATATTTTCAGGTAATTTATACCTTAAAAGATCTTCTAACATGTGGCCACCATCTAATGGTTTAGCGGGCAAAAGATTAAATGTTCCTACAGCAAAATTTAGGAAAAATATCCATTTGAATAGCTCTGAGAAAGTAAATAGTACCCATGGTATTTGATCTCCTAATAGTGTATCTTTTGTTTCTAAATGAATTTCACCTTGAATACCCATATAACCTAGAGATTTATTATTTGGATTTTCAACTAACTTTAAATGAAATGTTCCTTGATTTGTAACTATTGTTGCATTATCATTTGGTTTAAAATTTGAAACTGCATTTAAATAGCTATCTGAATCATGTACTTCTTCACCATTAATAGCTGTTATAATCATTCCTTCTTTTAAAACTCCATATGATGGAGAATCATCAACAACTTGTTTAATCTCAATTCCAGATTCATCGAAAAATCCTGGAATTCCATAAGATCCAATAGCTGAAAATATTAAAAATGCAACAAGAGCTAGTGATAAATTAGCCATTGATCCTGCAGCGAATATTCTAAGTCTTGTACTTTTTGGAGCTTTATCCATTTCATCTTCATCAGGTTCAACAAATGCTCCAGGCAGTATTGCAAATAAAATCAAACCAATAGATTTGATGTTTATCTTTTCTGCACGTGCTAAAATTCCATGTGAAAATTCATGTACAACCAATACTGTAATCAATGCTATGAATCCATAGAAAAATGGTATAAATATCGGTGAACCTGGCATTTCAACTCCTGGAAGTAATATTGCTACATTTGCTGATTCAGTAATGGTTGTAAGTGAGATTATTAAAGCATATGCCATTAATATCATAAAAAATATTGAAATTAAAATTCCAAAATTCATAAACCATTTCCAAAATCTTGGAGAGATATTAGCTATTCTATTAATTAGTCCTCTTAGTCTTTTAGTTCTCCACATTATAACTGGAAAACCCACATCCACACCATATTTTTCTAATTGGCCTTTAAAAATAATAGCTATAAACCAAATAAGAATAAAAGCTATTCCATAATAATATATTCCATTCATAATAAACTACCTATTGAAATTCATTGAATTAAAAAATAAAACATCTATAATATCTCCTTCTTGAATTCCTTCATTATTTTCATTGATAATAATGTAGCTATTCGCTTCTACCATTGATCTAATAATTCCAGAACCTCTATTTAAAACATGCCTTGTAAATTTATCATCTGATACTGCCCTTACATAATCTGTTCTACCTACAGTTGAAGGTATTTTAACTTGTGATTTTCTTTTTACAATTTTATCTGAATAATCTAAACCTTGCATATTCATTAAAAATTTTCTTGCAAACATATCAAATTGCCCCATAGCTGCAACTGGCTGACCTGATAACATGAAAACAGGACAATCATTAACAATGGCAAAAGCTGCAGGCTTACCTGGTCTAATTGAAACCCCATGAAATATAATTTTACCTAGATAATCACATGCATCTACAACCAAATCACCTTTACTTAATGCTGTTCCACCTGTAGTAATTATTGCATCAAAATCAATAGAACTCTCAGAAATAGCCTTTTTTGTTTCATCAAATTCATCTCTAATATGAGAATATTCAAAATCTGCACCACAACTTTCAATCATTGAAGATAAAATAAATTGATTTGAATTAATAATTTCAGCTTCTTTTAAACATTCACTAGGCTCTACTAATTCATTGCCTGTTACAAGAAGCTTAATTTTTGGTTTTTTATAAACTTTAATTTTTGAATATCCTGCAGAAGCTATTAAACCTATTTCTTGAGGTCGTATATATGTATTACGACTTAAAACCTTGTTTCCTTTTTTAATATCTTCTGATTTTGGAGAAATATTTTCATGTGGTGTAACTTGTGATTGGATTTCTAAATCATTACCATTTATTGATGTAAATTCTTTCATTATAACAGCATTTGCACCAGAAGGGATGGGTGAACCTGTTGCAATGAGAATAGCTTCATTATTATTAATCTGTTTTTTAGAAAAGTCTCCAGCACCAATCGAATCAATAACTTTAAATTTCAAAGGATTGTTTTGAGATGCACCAAAAGTATCTTCTGCAATTACTGCAAAACCATCCATAGCAGATTTATCAAAAGAAGGAGAATTATGATATGAAAAAACATCACATGCAAGTACTCTATTATGTGCCTCTTTTAAATCAATTTCTTCAATATTTGAAGTTTTTTGAAATTCAGATATTTTAATTCTTGCATCATTGAATGGTAATAATTTTGATAATCTCATTTTAATCAACTAAGGCATGTATTTTTCTAAAGCATTATTATATTTATTTTTTAAATCAGAAATAACTATTATCTCTTTAGAATCAACTTTAAATGAATTTCCTTTTACTTCCCCAATACAAGAAGAAGGAACATCTAATTCATTTAAAACATTTTCAAGTTCTTCACTTTTAACAGTTAAAATATATCTTCCATGTGTTTCTGAATATAATAAATTATTTAAAGACATCTCCCCTTCAGTGATAATTTTTGAAGAGTCAATTTCAAAACCTAAATCACTAGATAATGCCATTTCAGCAAGTGTAATAGCTATTCCACCAGCAGAACAATCATGAACTGCAGTTATAGCTTTCTTATCATCAGACGATATTAAATTTAAAAGAGCTAATCCATTTGAAACTTCAGATTCAACTCTAATTTTAGGAGGTAGGCCTTCTTCTAAATTATGAATAGTTCTATGATATTCTGATCCATTAATTTCATCATAAGTTTTACCAATTAAAACAATTTTATCATTTTCATTTTTAAACTCCATTGTTCTAATATTTTCTAATTCTAAAACACCAATAACTCCACAAGCAGGTGTAGGATTAATTTTAATACCTTCTGTTTCATTATAAAAACTTACATTACCACTAATGACAGGTGAATTGAATGAACGAGCTACTTCAGACATACCTTTTATACATTCCTGGAATTGCCATAATATTTCAGGATTTTCAGGATTTCCAAAGTTTAAACAATCTACAACTGCATAAGGTTTAGCTCCACAGGATATGACATTTCTTATAGATTCTGCAACTGAACCTGCACCTCCATCATATGGTGATAATTTTGTGTGAATCGTATTAGAATCAGCACTTAATGCAATAGCTATCTCATCATCTATTTTTAAAATAGCTGCATCATCACCTGGTTTTACAGCTGTTCGAATTTGAACTTCATAATCATATTGCTTATAAACCCATTTTTTACTAGATAAATTAGGAGAAGAAATCATTTTTAAAAGTGAATCTTTCAATTCAGGATCTTTAAGATTAATTTCTTTATCCTTAAGCTTTATTGGAGTCATTGGTCTATTTATTGAAGGTGGATCAGCAAGTAATATTGTAGGTAAATTAGCTATTTCAGTATTATCATCTAAAACAATCATATTATTTCCTGATTTAACTTCACCTATAACACTTGATGAAATTTCATGTTTTTCACATATAGCATGAGCTTTTTTAACATCTTCCTTGTTTAATACAAATACCATTCTCTCTTGAGACTCAGATAACATTATTTCATATGGAGTCATCTTTTCTTCTCTAAGTGGAATTTCATTTAAATAAATAATAGCTCCATTTTCTGATGAATCAGCAAGTTCTGAAATACAACAAGTTAAACCGCCACCACCAAGATCTTTACAACCAGAAACATTAATATTTTCAAAAATCTCTAAAGATGCTTCTAAAACTTTTTTCTTGGTGAAAGGATCTGCTACTTGAACAGCTGGCCTATCTTCCTCACTATCTTCTGTTAACTCTTCTGATGCAAAAGTTACACCATGAATACCATCACGACCAGTTGTACCACCCATTAAAAAGAAAACATCTCCAACATTAGGTGCAATAGCTCTTAAAATCTTGTCTTTTTCAACCAAACCTGCACACATTACATTGACTAGTGGGTTAGCTTTAAAAGATTCATCAAATTCCAATTCACCTCCAACGGTTGGAATTCCTACACGATTACCATAATCAGAAATTCCTTTAACAACATGTTCAAATAAGTATCGTGATTTTTCATCTTCTAATGGTCCAAATCTAATAGAATCTAAAATAGCTATTGGCATTGCTCCCATTGAAATAATGTCTCTTAAAATTCCACCAACACCAGTTCCAGCTCCACCATAAGGTTCAATAGCTGAAGGATGATTATGACTCTCCATACCCACAGCCAAAGCATATTTATCATTAATAGAAACAAGCCCTGCATCATCACCAGGTCCTAAAATGATATTTTCACCTTCGCTAGGAAATAAACTCAAAATAGGCCTACTGCTTTTATAAGAACAATGTTCTGAAAACATAACATCAAGCATACCTTCTTCTAAAAGATTCATATCTCTTTTAAGAATTCCTTGAATATATTCTTTTTCATATTGTGTTAAAGTCATTTAATCACCTTTTAATAAAAATTGAAAGTTCGTATTCTTCAATTTTCCAATTTTTAATGTAATAATCATTATCGTTAAAATTAGAATTACAAATCTCTTCATTTGTTAAAGCTATAGAATTAGCTCTAATTTCATTGATAATTATTTCTTCTTTTGATGAGACCAAGTTAGTAAATTCATTATTAGCTTTGATGATTACATGAATATTTGCTTCAACATCTAAATCCATATCTTTCCTCATATCCTGAACTCGTCTAATAAGTTCACGTGACATTGCTTCAGATAAAATTTCAGGTGTGATTTTAGTATTTACAAAAACATTTCCACCATCAAACTCTGCACTAGTCATATCATCAGGTAATTCTGTATCAAAAAGAATATCTTCATTTGATAATTCTATTAACTTACCTTCTAAACCAATAGTAAATTTACCAGTATCATCTAATTCATTTTTGATTAAATTACCATCAGCTTTTGCTAAATAATTTTTAACTAGGCCCATATCTCCTTTAAGTCTAGGACCTAATGTTTTAAGATTAGGTTTAGCTATAAATGACAATTTTTCAAATTCATATGCAGTTAAAACATTTTTAGTATTTGATTGATCTTTAATAATATCTTCTAAATCATTAACAGCATCCAAGATTCTACTATCTTGAGATACAATTGTAATATCGCTTACAGGCCATCTAAGCTTATATTTTGCTGAATCCCTAGCTCTTGCAACAGAATCAATAATATTCCTAAGATAATCCATTTTCTCTTCTAACTCTGGATTAATATCTTCTTCACTAAATTCCCAATTATTCATATGAATACTTTGATTGAAGTTATTAGAAACATTTTTAACTAAATTTTCATATATTTCTTCAGTAATATGGGGTGATATTGGAGATAATGCATTTATTAAAGAAATTAATGCAGAATATAATGAATAGTATGCTCCAAGTTTATCAGGATCATCACTTTCAACCCAAGTCCTTCCCCTAATAAGCCTAACATACCAACGACTTAAATCTTCTAAAATAAATTGGTTGATTTTTCTTGTAGCATCATGAAAATATAATCTGTTTAAAGCATCACCAACATCTCTAAGCAATGTATTAGCTTTTGATATTATCCATCTATCTTCATCTCTTAAAACAATATTATTTTCATTGCAATTATCAGGATTAAAATTATCTAATGACATATAAGTAGTTGAAAAGACATAAACATTCCATAAAATATTAAACATCTTTTTAACATTATTTAATTCATCCCAAACAAATTTAATATCTTCCCATGGTTTATTAGCCCATAATAAGTAAAATCTTAAAATATCTGCCCCATATTTTTCAATAACCTCTTCAGGAGAGACAACATTTCCAAGAGATTTACTCATTTTTTTTCCTTGTTCATCTAAAACAAAACCATGCATTAAAACTTTCTTATAGGGTGCTTCATCTAATGAAATCACACCACTACCAAGTTGAGAATAGAACCACCCTCTAGTTTGATCATGACCCTCTGTTATAAAATCATATGGATACCATTCATCAAAAGATTCTTTTTCTTGAGGATAATATAATGATGCCCAAGGTGCAACACCTGAATCCATCCAAACATCTAAAACATCAGGAACTCTATTCATTTTAGAACCACAAGTACATTCAATTTCAATACTATCTACATATGGTCTATGAATCAATTCATAATCACTAGCATCAATTTTAGAAAGTGATTTTTCTTTTAATTCACTTAATGACCCAATAACATCAATATTATCACAATTTGAACATTCCCAAATAGGGATAGGAATTCCCCAGTATCTTTGTCTTGAAATAGTCCAATCTTTAGCATTATCTACCCAATCATGGAACCTGCCAGAACCAGCCCATTTAGGAACCCAATTAACTTTTGAAACTTGATTTAACATTTCTTTTTTAATTTCAGTAACCTTTAAAAACCATTGTTTAGTAGCTAAATAAATGATAGGAGTTTTGCATCTCCAACAAACACCATACCTATGGTTAATTAACTCATGTTTATACATTAAATCTTTATTTTTTAAATCATCAATAATTAAATCATTAACAGATTTAACAAATTTATTTTCATATTTACCAACTTCAGAAGTATAAACTCCTGATTCATCAACAGGTGAAAAGATTGGTAAATCATATTTTTTTCCCATTTCAAAATCATCTGGACCATGACCTGGAGCAGTATGTACAAGACCAGTACCCTCTCCCAGTTCAACATGACCACCTGGTAAAATTTTATGCACATTAGTAAATTTTTGATTGAAATCCGTGTGTTTTGGAATTTCATGAATTAATGGATAATCATACTCTAAATTCAATAATTTTTCACCATTAACTGTTTCAACAATCTCATATAATTCTTCTTTTTCTTCTAAAATTTCTTCTTCACCATTATCATTTAAAATTTTACTTTTATGAATTTTGATTTGGGGACCTAAAACAGTTTCAAGTAAATTAGAAGCTAAAATTAAAATTTCATCATCTTTTTTAACAAAAGAATATTTAAAATCAGGATTTACAGATATTGCTAAATTAGCAGGTAAAGTCCAAGGAGTTGTAGTCCAAACTAAAAAATACTCTTTTAAAGAGTTATTAGTCAAAAATTCTCCTTTTAATGGAAATTTAACATATATTGAAGGGTCTTCTTTATCTTCATAATCAATTTCAGCTGCAGCAAGAGCTGTCTCACAATGAGGACACCAGCTTATAACACGTAAGTCATTAACAAGTAAATCCTTTTCATGTGCTTTCTGCATTGTCCACCATGAAGATTCCATATATTGAGGATCAAGTGTCATATAAGGATTTTTCCAATCCATCCAAACACCTAAAGATTTAAATTGTTCTGTCATTGAATTTTTGTGTTTACAAGCAAAATCCTTACATTGGTTTACAAAATTATCAATACCTATCTTTTCTTCAATTTCCTGTTTATTTTTAAGGTTTAATAATTCTTCAACCTTATGTTCTATAGGAAGACCATGCATATCCCATCCAGCTTGACGTCTAACATTAAAACCTTCCATGGATTTATATCTTAAATGAGTATCTTTAATAACTTTATTCCATGCAGTTCCCAAATGAATATTCCCACTACAATATGGAGGCCCATCTAAAAATGAATATTTAGGACCATCACCTCTTAAAAGATTTACTTCATCATAAATATTATTTTTTTTCCAAAAATCTTGAATTTTTTTTTCAATTTCCTTATGATTAAATGATTTTTCTGTCTCTTGTATCGGCATTTGTATTCTCCTTATTAAAAATGAAAATTTATGTGATGTTTAGATTGATTAAATTAAAAATAAGAAATAATAAATTATAGTTTTAGTGATGATATATGTTTATTAATAAATATTAGAAAGTACGAGCTTTACCACTAACAATATTTTCAGTAATAACTGATATATCTTCTAACCATTTATCTATAATACTTTCAACTTTTTTATTAACATCATCTAAATTATATCCATCTTCTAAAATAATTTGAGAAGATGCAGCTTTAGGTTCATCAATTGGTTTACCAATTTGACTTAATATCATTAAATGAATCTGTTTAATTCCTTCAACATTACAAACAACATCATTAGCTATTTCATTTGATAAAACATTATAAATTTTTCCAACATGATTAATAGGATTTTTACCAGAGCTAGCTTCCATAGACATTGGTCTGCACGGAGTAATTAAACCATTTGCCCGATTACCTCTTCCAACAGAACCATCATCACCCATTTCTGCAGAAGTACCAGTAACAGTCAAATAATAACCATCTTCAGATTCAGAATCATTATTATCAGCAGTATTAATAAAAACCTTAACATTTCTTGATGTATATTTACTTGCTAAATCTAGAACAATATCTTTTAACTCTTCCCTAATAGAGATATATTCCTGAATATTACTAACATATTTAGAAACCATAGCACAAGCAATAGTTATTAAAACATCATCTTTTTCCCTTAAACCCATAACTTTAATATCTTCACCAATAGCTGGGTGTTTAGATTTAAAAGATTTAGAATTTAAAAGTTCTTCAGTAGCTAAAACTAAAGATTCAACTTCAGAAAATGGTGCAAATCCTACACCAAAAGAAGTATCATTAGAAGATGGAGCACCTTCTCTTTTAAAAACATCAACTAAATCTCCAGAACCATGACCAATTTTACATTCAACAACTGCATCAGATTCCATGTTTAAGTTAATAATTGTATCATCTAAAAAAATTTTTGCAGCTTCAATAGCCACCCTATCTAATGGAAACTTAATACCTTCATATTCTGAAACACCACGACCAGTTAAAAGAATATCAATAGGCTTTAAAATTTCTCCACCACCGAATTTAGGATTAGACTCCCCTGCGGTTAATTGAACTTCATCAGTATTATGATGTAAAACACCACCTAATTCATCCATATACATTTTACATAATGCCCGACTAACAGATTCAGCTATTCCATCACTAATACTATCAGGATGACCAATACCTTTTCGTTCTACAATTTCAATATCCAGTTTTTCAATATAAGTTTGATTAAGCTCTTCAACAATAATATTTCTCATTTAAACCATCACTAAAATAAATTATTATAATTTATCTAAAAGATTTAATATAAATGTTATGAAATTTTGAGGTTGTAAAATTTTGGTGGATTTTGTGAGAAATTTTAGAAAATCACATTTTTTTACAATAATACCTTTATAAGAAAAGCTCTACTTTTTCACCATTATCCAAAGTAGGATTTATCTTATAAAAAACCCTGTTTACTATAATTAGATTTATTACAATCAGGGCAAATTGGATTAATCATTTGAAAATGTTTATCTTTAAATAAACCAATGTTTTTCTTAGCATTTTTACTTTTAGATGAATTAAAAATGTTTTCTTCTAATTTTTCATCAAAATTAATATTTTCATCAGCAAAATCGAAAAATTTAAGTTGTACAAAATTAATATTACTATTGATGATCGGTTTTATTTGTATTGTCATAAATAATAGTTCATTCTCAATTATATGTAAAACTAACTATTTTTAAATCCTTAAAATACACGATTAACCATTTCAAATGTAAAAATCAAAAAAGATAACGATTAATAAAAAAGACCAAAATCCATCAAAAAAATTATGTGAAGAAAAAACTCCACACTATTTTACAAAATCAATAAAACAAATAAAGTTAAATGATATAAATAATTGATACTGTCAATTGTTAGTTGGTACTATTTTTTTGTGTGGTGCAATATTTTGAAAAATCTATTTATAAAAAGTTAAAAATAATTTCTAGAATGAATAAAAAAATAATACTGTATAATAAAACAAAAAACTTAAATCTTGAAATAAAATGTGCAGATACATTTTTTAAGAAATTTAAAGGTTTAATGTTTAAAAAAAACATGAAAATAGCTTTACTTATAAAATTAAATTCTAAAAATAAATACACATCCTCAATTCATAGTTGTTTTATGAGAAAAACAATTGAACTTTATTTTATTGATGAGAATAATAAAATTTTTGAAATAGCTATTTTAAAACCATGGAGATTTTATATTCCAAAAAAAGAAGCTAAATACGTTTTAGAAATAAAGAAAAATTTTATATCAGATTTAGAGTTAAATGATGAAATTCTTTTAAAAAGAGTTTAATTGTATTATTTTAAAAAAGAGATTATAATTCCAAATCATATGGACTTTTAAAAACAGATATTCCTTCAAAATCATATAATTTTTGAGTATTCTCTATATCAATAGCTCTCATATAAATTGTAATGATTTTTCCAGGATCAATGGCCCCATATTCACAACTTGAACTGCATTTTCCACAACCAATACATTTTAATAAATCAATCTCCTCATAAGGAGTAATAGCTTGGTTAGGACATTCAACAGCAGCATTGCATGGAGAACATTTAACACATTTAGATAATTCTAATTTTGAAGGTAAAATTGTATCCACTGGACCTTCTTCCAAATCAACAGGGACAATATCTATTTCTACTGCACCTTTACCAGATTGTGCTACTGCATTTGTAATTAAGTTATCTGATATCCCATAAACAATTTTTGATACAGTATTTGCTGTTGCAGGAGATACAACAAGTAAATCATATTTACCAAGCGAAAATCTACCTGTAATTGGATAGCTATATTTTTGATTTAAATCACTTGTAAGTTCCCTATATCTTCCACCAGTAATAGCTACAAGCCTATCATATAGTCCATACATTCTAAGTACTTCTTCACCAGCAGCAGATAATAAAATTGTAATTTCATGAGAATCACTTAAAGATTCAATTACTTCTACAGATTCTTTAAGTAAATGACCTGCTCCTGTAATTGCCCAAGCTATTCTCATTTAATCACTTTAAAATTTGTGATATTCATATGGATTTTTATCAGAAAATGCATAATGTATAGAAGTATATTGATTCATGAATTCTGTTACATCTTCTTTAACTTCAACATCATCCATAGCTACTTTTTTAATAAACTCAGCTACTTCTTCCATTTCTTTTTCTTTAAGTCCACGACGTGTTAATTCTTGTGTTCCAATTCTTATTCCTGAAGGATTATCACTATCATTAATATTATCTCCAGGTAGAAGATTTTTGTTTAATATTATATTATTTTCTTCTAATTCTTTTGCTAAGACAGTAGCTGCTTTTACTTTTGAAACATTAATAGCTAACTGATGAGACTCTGTAAATCCTTTGTCTTCACATAATACATCAAAACCAAGTTCATATAATGATTGAGCTAATTTTTGAGAATTTTTAATTATTTGCTTTGCATAATCTTCCCCAAATTCTAACATTTCCGCTGTAGCTATTCCAAGTCCTGCTAAATGATGTAAATGATAATTACTTACAACTCCTGGAAATACTGCTTCATTTAAAACCTTTTTGTTTTCTGCTTTAGATAGAATTATCCCCCCTTGTGTTCCAGGAAATGTTTTATGAGTACTTCCCATTAAAACATCAGCTCCTTCTTTTAATGGATCTTGGAATTGTCCTCCAGCAATTAATCCTAAAACATGTGCTCCATCATACATAACTTTAGCTCCAACTTCTTGAGCTGCTTCAATAGATTCTTTAACTGGATGAGGGAATAAAAATAAGCTTCCTCCAAATAAGACTATCTTAGGTTTTTCTTCTAATATTTTTTTATTCATTTCATCAATATCAATACCCATAGTTGATGAGTTGAAAGGATGTCCAATAGTTTTAAGCCCTCTAATTCCAGCTGCACTTACTTTAGCATGAGAAATATGTCCTCCATATGGAACATCTAATGCCATCATTTTATCCCCATAATTGGAAAATGCAAAAAATGCTGCTAAATTTGCTGTTACGCCTGAAACAGGCTGTACATTAGCATATTCAGCATTATATATTTTCTTAGATAGTTCAACAGTTAAATCTTCTATTGTATCAATATATTTGCATCCTTCATATAATCTTTCATGAGGTTGTCCTTCAGCATATCTATGAGCTAAATCTGAGACTAATGCTTCTTTAACATCAGTACTTATAATATTTTCACTAGCTATTAAGTTTATACTGTTTTCCATCCATCTATTGTGGTCTTGCATTAAATTTTCAAATCTTAAAACATTTTCTTGGTTTTGAGACATATAATAAACTCCTTAAGTAAAATTTAAAATTATGATAAGTAAATTATTAATGATACTATTTTAATTTTCAAGTTTTATAAAGTTTATATTTTTAATTAGTATTTTTATAAATATTTAAGAAAATGAATAATTATATTTATTAAAAAAAGAAATAAATCTCCTTTTTAAAAAAAAGGAGTAAAATTAAATTTTAAACTAGATTAACTACTATTCTGTTTGATGTTGCATATTCATTCCAGTAAGCCGTTGCAATATAATTTCCAGGATTCAAATTAATATTTAACCTAACTATTCCACTAATATCTGTAATTCCCTTATAAAATACCCCATTGATATTAATTTCAACAGTTTGATTAGTTAATGGTTTTCCTTTACCATCTAAAACAGTTACATCGTAGGTTTCTGCTCCACCAAATGGTTTAGTTAAGTTTTTACCGGTCATTGTGGTTTTAACAAGAATGTTATTACTCATTTGTAATCCATCATTAGGATTAATAACAGTAACAGTATAGTTACCAGGATTTAGATTAATAGCTAGTCTTGCAGTACCATTACTATCAGTAGTACGATTATAAAAGACACCATTAATATTCATTGTAACATTACGACCAACAATAGCTTTACCTTCACCATCTAAAACAGTAACAAAATAATGAGTACCATTTCTATAGTATTTTACAATATTCTCTCCAAAAATTGTAGGTTTAACAAGAATGTTATTACTCATCTCTAATCCATCATTAGGATTAATAACAGTAACAGTATAGTTACCAGGATTTAGATTAATAGCTAGTCTTGCAGTACCATTACTATCAGTAGTACGATTATAAAAGACACCATTAATATTCATTGTAACATTACGACCAACAATAGCTTTACCTTCACCATCTAAAACAGTAACAAAATAATGAGTACCATTTCTATAGTATTTTACAATATTCTCTCCAAAAATTGTAGGTTTAACAAGAATGTTATTACTCATCTCTAATCCATCATTAGGATTAATAACAGTAATAGTATAGTTACCAGGATTTAAATTGATAGCAAGTCTTACAGTACCATTACTATCAGTAGTACGATTATAAAACACACCATTAATATTCATTGTAACATTACGACCAACAATAGCTTTACCTTCACCATCTAAAACAGTAACAAAATAATGAGTACCATTACGGAAATATTTAACAATATCCTTACCACTAATAGTAGATAAAACAGTGATATTATTAGTTAAAGTGGAATTATCATTAGGATTAGTAACAGTGATATTATAATCCCCAGGATTTAAATTAATAGTAACTTTTAAAGTACCATTAACCCCCATTTGACGAATATGATTAACATCATTAATATTAACAGTAACATTAGTACCATTTGCTAAATAATTACCCTGACTATCAAGTAAAACAGCATAATACTCAGTACCATTACGATAATACTTAACAATATCCTTACCACTAATAGTAGCTTTAACAGTAATAGTATTACTAATAGTCAAATTATCATTAGGATTAGTAACAGTAACAGTATAATCACCAGGATCTAAATCAATTAAAAAGTTAGCTATTCCTTGAGAATCACTTAAAGTATAATATAAAATACCATCAATATTAATACTAACATTACTGTCAATAAGAAGATTTCCCTCAGAGTCTAATACAAGAACTTTATAGTAACCTTTATAATATAATACTGTATCATTAGCATGAATAGTAGATAAAATTAAAATAGAAACATTTGCATCAGATTTAGAATAAATATTAGTACCATTAAAGTAAACATAGACAGAATAAGTATTAGGAATCAAGTTAATACCCATTGAAGCAAATCCATTATTATCTGTAGTGCGATTATATAAACGACCATTGATTTCAATGAAAACTGTTTGATTATATAATGCATTACCTTTACCATCTTTTAAATAAATCTCTAATCTTTCATTACCTAAATAATACTTAGTAATATTATCAACAAAAAGAATTGTGTCTGTTTCATTGATATAATAGATTGTTATTGTTTCATTGTCTATAGTAGCTGAGATATATTTAAAATTAGATGGAATAGTATAATTAAATTTATATTCACCATTTAAGATTCTATCATCATATAATGTAGCCTCGTTTGAAATGATTTTTAGTTGACAATCAAAATGTAATTTTTCTAAATAGACATAAACATTAGTTCCATTAGTGTATTTATTTAATTTAACTATAAATTCAACATTCGAACCAACAAGAATAGTAGAAATATTTTCAAAAGTCATAAACAACCATTGATTAATATTAATTCCATTTGCAACAAATTTAGAAGGATTATCATTTGTTCCCCACCAATTATAATTAGCATTAACTGTTGTTGATGTATAAGAAGAAGTTCCCCTATAAATAGCTATTCCATTGTTGTCCGTATTGTTTATTATTGCAGAATTTTTAATGTTTAATGTAGAAGATCTTACATAAATTGCACCACCTGCATTAGAACCATTAGCTTTATTATTTAAAAATATTGAATCAATAATATTTAATGAACCCATTGGACTAAAATTATCACCGATAAAGCAAATAGCTCCCCCACCATAATTAACAGCAGGATTTGCAGAATTATTTATAAAACTAGAGTTAGTAATTTTAACATTTGAATCACATTGTAAGGAATAAATAGCTCCTCCACTATAAGGACCAGTTACATAATTATTAATAAATGTAGAGTTATCAATAGCTATTTCACCATTAATAGCTTGCATATAAATAGCTCCTCCACCTTTATTACTATCACCCTTAACATGGTTTCCATTAAAAACAGAATTTTTAATTATAAGTACATTATCACGATTTATATTTTTATCCATATAAATAGCTCCACCAAGACCTGGAGCATAATTATTAGAAATAGTTGAATTAATAATAATTAAATTTCCAACACTATAAATAGCACCTCCATTATCATTAGATTTTGAATCTAACAAAGAAGTGTTAATTAAAGTTAAATTACCCATATTAACAAATATTCCACCACTACCACTAAAACTTTCACCATTGATGATTTTAATATTTTTAATGATCACATTAGATGGAAAAATCTTAAAAATAGAATCTTTATTTTCTCCATTAATAATAACATTTCCTTCACCAGTAATGTTTAAATTATTATTAACAGTTAAGTCTCTTTCAAAATAAGTTCCATTAGAAACTATAATTTCACCAGATCCAAGATTTGCAAGTTCAATAGCTTTTGCAATTGTTAAAACAGGACTATTTCTAGAACCATTATTTGAATCGTTTCCACTTTTAGAAACATAAATAATACCATCATAAAAGCTTATATTTAATTTAATAGTAATAGTTTGATTATCTACATGAACATTAATTATATTAGAGTTTAAATTAGTAATTTTATAATTTACTTTAGCTATTCCATCATGAATGATAGCAGAACTTGAATTTAAAATACCTGTTGAAGTATCAAAACTAACACCCCATCCATTAAAAATAGAATTATCAAGTATTAAACTAGTATTATTATTTTTATCAATATAATGATTAAAATCAACAGTAATAGTAACACTATCTCCAATATTTAAATTAGAAGTACCATTATGAGAAACATTCATAATAATCCATGTGGATAGATTTGTATTAGCTAATCCTATTTTTGAAGGATTATCATTATCCCCCCACCAATTATTATTCATATAAACTTTAACTAAATCTAAGAGCCTATCGTTATTAGAAACAGAATTATTACCAGAATTATTAACTAAAATAGAATTACTTATATTAACAAAAATTCCATTAGTTGAACTACTATGTTTTTGAGTAAAAATAATAGCTGGACCAGTAGAAGCTGTATTATTATAGATTTTTGAATTTACAATTGTTAATGAAGCATTAATATTAGTTAAATCTTCAATACGGAAAATTCCATCTCTAGCATTATTAGAAAAAATAGTACAATTATCTAAAAATGTAACACTACCATAGTTATATAAAATACTAGGATAATAGGTAGCAGTATTATTATAAAATATAGAATTTAAAATATTCATATTTGATTTACGAGAATATAATACTCCATTGTTTGCATTATCATTATAAAACAAAGAATTATTTATTAAAACTTTTGCTTCTTCAGAAAATATTGCTCCACCCCATGCAGTAGCAGTATTATTATAAAATATAGAATTATTAACCGTTAAATTAGCTTTATAACTTTGGATAACAGCTCCATCACCTTTAGCCAAATTTTCAAAGAATTCAGAATTATCAATATCTAAAATAGCATTATTTGTATTGTAAATAGCTCCTCCACCAGTATTCCAACCACCACTACGAGTATTAGAATTATTATATAATTTTGAATTTGAAATAATCAATGTTCCTGAATTTGTATTATAAATAGCTCCACCATAGCCTGCAGAATTATTATAGATATTAAGATTATTAATTATAGTTTTTCCACCATTATTATAAATAGCTCCACCAGTACTAGTTGTAGAAGCAATTCTTGCACCAGTTAAATTTAAATTAGATAAATAAAGTGTAATATTAGGATTTACATTAAAAATAGAACCAGAACCATTAGCGTCGATGACAATATTATTTCCACCAGTTATAGTTAAATTTTTTGTGATATTGAAATTAAACTCATTATAAACTCCATCAAGAATTATAATCTCACCAGATCCAAGATTTGCAAGTTCAATAGCTTTTGCAATTGTTAAAACAGGACTATTTCTAGAACCATTATTTGAATCGTTTCCACTTTTAGAAACATACACAAGACCAACAGGAGATAAAACATTAACAGATATTATTAAAGTTTGATTTCCAGAATTTGCAGTAATTAAATTTTCATTTTTTGCACTTGTAATAAATTTTACTTTAGCTATTCCATTTTTAGTTAAAATAGAACTAGAGTTTAATACACCATCATCACTATCAAACATGACTTCAATCCCATCAGGAATATTAGCTATTTGATTAGTACCATTTATATAAAATTTTACATCTATATCAATTGTGTTTCCAGCAATTACTGGATTTGTAATATTATCTGCATTCATAGTAGTATAGTTACTAAGTATCATATTTCCAAGATCAGGCAAAGTATTATTTCCCCACCAAACTTCACTAGAATTACATGTAGCTGAGTTATATAAAGTTTTATTAGAAATTTTATTATCATAAACTGCAGAGGAATCAATGTTTAACTTATACCTATTATAAAAAAGATAATTACTCAATGTATTATTTTTTATAATGCTACCTTTGATATTAATAATTCCAGTAGTAAATGTGTAAAATAAACTATCTCCTTGATATCCACTACTTGATTTATTAACAACACAATTAGAAATTGTTGAATTAATAAAGTTAATTTTTGATCTAGCATATATTATAGAGTATGCAACACCTTTACAATTAGTAAAAGTGGAATTTAAAATATTAATTTCTGAATTTGCATCATATGCATAAATTACTCCATACATATAACCTGTACTTCCATTATATAGAATGTTATTAAATTTACAATTATTAATATTATATTTTCCAGCACCACTTAAATAAATTGCACCAGCACCAGCAGTAGCTGTAATTGAGGCATTTACAAAATTACAGTTATTTACATTAGCATCTGAACTTGTATACAAATGAAGTGCACCATATTTACCATTGAAATTATAAAAATTAGAATTTTGAATTTTTACAGATTCATTTCCACCAATTTTTATTACTGCTGTACTTCCTGCATTATTACCAGAAAATGTAATATTTGAAAAGCTTAATTTTACTCCCTTATCAATACATTCAAATAAGCTTCCAGTATTAGTTGACTTTACAAATACTCCATCTTTATTTTCACCAATAAATGAAAAATCACCAGATTCAATAGTGATTTTTTCATTTTCAACATATTCTCCATTAGCTATATTAAGATTAGCACCATTTGGAGAATTACCTACAGCAGAACTTATTTTTTTATATGGATTTGCTTGACTTCCATCTTCAGTAGCACTTGTTGAGCTACTATTAACATAAACAGAAGGCAAACTATTAGAAGTAATTTCAATATCTGATGATTCTTCAATATTTATATCATTTGTATTTGAAACTTCTTCTCCATTATCTATAAGCTCTGTATTATTTGCACTAACTGTACTAATACACAAAAAAAGCATTAATACAATTGTTATTAAAAAATATTTAGAACTTTTCATTATTTTCAACTCATAAATTATAGATGATAAATAACTAATATCATCATAAAAATATAAAGTAAATTTTATTAAAATTAAAATTCACCTTATAATAACTTATAATTTAAAAACATAAAAATATATCGATATAAAAACACCTCTAGAAACTTAAGGATTTTTATTTATATTTTTTCTTTATTTTACTTAATTATTTGTTTTATTATTTTGATACTTATTTTTGTTCTTTTTATTTAATTATTTATTGTTTTAATATTTATTTATAGTTAATTTTAAATATTATTAGTTTTATATTATTATTAGAAACTATTAAAATTTTTTATTTATTTTGAGATATGTTGGTGGATTCTGGTAATTTTTTGTTTGAATTTGGTTTGTGTTAATATGATTTTAAAGGATTTTAATGTTTATTCTTTTGATTTGGAGTAATTTTAATAAGTATGTTTGACAAAAAGTATGTATTAGAACCTAATAAACTGGTTAGGAATAGAAAGATGACTTTGGAGGATATTATTCTTTATCTTTTAGTTGAATGTGGTCGTACTAATGCTGTTGAAGTTTTATCATTTTATTAGAAAACGAACAGGTGGATGACAATATGGAGATTTCTAGTCAGGATGTGAGTAAACAAGAGCTTATTTAGATCCTGTTGTTTATGAACCAGAGGAATGAGGATTATACTGATGGAATATATAAAGATTATGAGGATTCAAATAAATTTAAAGGATATTTAATATTAGCTTGTGATGGTAGTATAATTAATTTGCCTAATACTAAAATTAACAAAGAAAGAATTCAATGTTCCGAAAAGTACTATTTTAAGAAAATAGATTATCACATGCAAGAGTCTCTTGTATTGTTGATACAAAATAGATTTCATACTAAACTTCCAAAATAACAGATCGGTCTGTTGATGAAATAACATTAGCAAAAGAACATTTAAACAATCTAAATAAGATTTAACATTACCAAATACATAACAATACACGACAGAGGATATAACTCACTAGAACTAATGTTATACACATTAAAATTAAATTCTAACTTTATAATACGATTACCTAAAAGATAATTTTAAAAAAGAAAGACAAAAAATGAAAAAATAGAAATTAAACTAAACAGAAGCAGAACTCATAATTTTAAAGATAAAGACCTATTAAAAATAGCACTAGAAAAAGAAGCATTAAACTAAGAATAACCGAAGTAAAATTAAAAACAGGAGAAACAGAAATACTAATAAGCAACCTACCATTCGACAAATCCAATAAAGAAGATTTAAAACAAATATACGGAAAAAGATGGAAAATAGAAACCAACTACGACAGACTCAAAAATCGTGTAAAAATAGAAAATTTCACAGGACACAGAAAAACAATAATACAACAAGATTTTTACTCCAATATACTACTATTCAACTTCCTAATAGCAACAAAACTATCAACAGAAGCAAAAAAAGAAGAAAAAACAGGGAAAAAACTTAAATTAGAATTACAAAGTAAATTTAAATGTATTATTTGGTTTAATCAAAGTAGAAATATCGGGACTGTTCACAGAAAACACCACATAAAGACAAAAAGTAGTAAAAAGAATAATGAATATCCGCACAAAAAAATCTAATACCAAAATCAACAGAAAAGCAGAAAAAAAGAATCGATTCAGATTACAAAAGTAAAAATCACTACAACCAAAGACGAGCTATATAAAAAAATAACACACTAAAATGATTTAAGCTCAAATATAATACAAATTTAGAAAAAATTCTTAAGTTTCTAGAGGTGCTTTTGTTTCAATAAATCTAATAACAAATCAATTTCATTAACTTAATAATATTATAATTAGAATTATTTACTTTAATTATAGTTCCATCAACAGCAATATGATCAAAATCAATTAATTCATCATTTTTAGCTTTAATCAAAGTGGATTGCAATACAAATTCCAATAAAAATCCATATTCATTTTTAAATCTACGCAAAGTTCTAGAAGAAGGTTTTAAATTATCTGCAACAAATTTATAATAATAATGATTCATAACTAAATCTGATAAGTCTTCAATTAACTTCACACGATTAATTTCACCATACAAAACGATTTTTAAAAGAGATTTTTTAGGAAAAATAGGCCTACCACCTTTTTCACCCAATTCCAAATCAATATCATTATCAAAAAAAACATCCACAAAATTCATCAAAAAAACGAGAAACATTATCCTCGGGAATATCATCAAAAAACATTATCAAGAATCTATTTTGTCTGACTCATATCAGATTCAACAAAAACCATAAAAACATCAACACAAATTAAAAATCGGTTAGACAAATATTATACAGCATTATATATGAAATTAGCCCAAAATAAGAATTATGAGTAAGACTCAGAATAAGAAAAAAGGAGTATGTTCAAAAAAAAAATAAAAATTTTTTAAAAATAGCTATAAAAATATTTAAAAAAAGATTTAATTAAATCTTTTTCTATCAGCTAATTCTTGACGTTTACCTGCATTCCAACCACCAGAAGATGATTTTGCACGGCCTACTTGTTGAACATACCCAGTTATTCTATCATACCATTCAACATCTTCTTGTTCACCACAAGTTGGACATTTTTGATTTAATCCTTTCATTAAAGTTTTACATTTAATACAGAAACTTAAAGCAGAACTATAAGCCCAAAATCCTATATCTGATTTTTTAGCTATTTTATCAGTTAAACACATTAATGAATCAGGATCAGAATAAGATTCACCCATAAATGCATGGAATATATGCCCTCCTGGAGTTAAACTATGATATTTTTCTTCGATTTTTATTTTATCAACAAGAGAAACATCAGCATTAACTGGCACATGAGATGAATTTGTATAATAACTAGCATTACCGTCTCCTTGAGTAATAGCTTTATCACCATGTATTTTCTTATCAAGAGTTGCAAATCTATAAGCTGTAGACTCTGCTGGAGTTTGTAAAACAGTCCATCTAATTCCAGTTTCATTTTTAAGTTCTTTAGTTCTATCATTCATATATTCTAAACATTTAACACCAAATTTATTAGCTTCAGGATTATCAATTCCTTCTCCAAATAATGAAAGTAACATTTCATTTAAACCAACAAATCCAAATGATAGAGTAGAATTTTTAATTCTATAATAAGTGTCATTTTCTACTTCTTGAGATAGGAATGGTAAAATTTTAAAATCATTTAAACATTTTAAACCTTGTTCTCTTCTAAGCATTAATGTTTCAACAGCTAAATCCATATATGCATCTAAATATTCAAATACTTGAGATTCGTCAGATGATTGATAACCGATTCTTGGGAAGTTTAAAGTAACATAAGCTAAGTTACCTGTTCTTAAACAATCTTCATCCCAATCACCTGTCCAATTATCCTGTAAACATGTTCTACATCCCATATAATTAGCCATTTGATTTCTGTATTTTGGTAACATATTTACAAAATAAGAAGATCCATATTTTGCAGATAGTTCATGAACAAGCCTTAAATCTTCATCAAATTCTCCCTTTAAAGTGTCTTCACGTAAGGAATAAATAGTATTTGGGAAAAGATGAGGTTTACCATCATTATCTCCTGCAAGTAATGTTTCTGTGAAAGCTCTTTGGATTAATCTTGTTTCGTCTTCAAAATCACCATATGTTCCAACTTTTTCCCCTCTTGGACCATAAGCTGTAACATCTTGTAAAAACTTAGGAACTCCAAATTCTAAAGCTAAGCTTGTAAATGGCACTTGAGAACCACGAGCAGCATAAGCCATGTTTAGATTATATACAAGCATTTGAACTGCTTGTTTTATTTCTTCATATGACCTACCACGAGCAAATGGTGCTACAAAAACATTCCAGAGAGACATACCCTGTCCACCAGACATGTTTTGTTGTGCAGCAAGCATTATTTCGCCAGTATGGTTCATTAAAGTTTCCATATGATTGGGTGGAGCTGCAACTGAAGTATGATCTCCTGTTCCATCTACTTTAAGACCATTCTTTATAAATGTCCTAATATCATGTTGCATACAATTTAAAGGCCTACCAGCAAAGAATTCTAAATCATGAATATGAATATCTCCTGCCATATGCGCATCAGCTAAATGAGAAGGAAGCATTTTTAAAAGAGCATATTGTTTTAATGCTTCATCTGCAACATGTTTATGGATACTTTCAGGATTATGAATCATGTTAGCATTTTCCCTACTACCATCTTCAATTAAGGAAGTAATATTATAAACAGGAATACCTAAACGAGTGTATCTACTTCTTAAATCTTCTAATCCGAATTCAACTAATTTAGTATTTACCATTTCCCTAATCATAGGTGCAGTTAAATATTCAACATTTAATTTTTTAAGTTCTTTCCAAACATCAGAAGCTATTTCAAAAGCAGTTTCTTGTGAAGCACCAGTCTCTTCAACAAGAGTATTAGCTATTCTTGACATGTCAAATGATTCAATAGTATCCCTCGATGTACGTACTTTTAATTTAGTACTAGCTAAATATTTATTAGCTATTTCTTCATCAACACCTTCTAAATTTTCATAAACTATATTTTTTATTTCTTTTGTTGAAATACCATCATATAGAGAAGATACTATATTTGCAATTATTTTATCTGACTCAAAGAAAGGAACTTCAACTAATACTAAAGATTTTAATAATTTTTCATAGCTGAATCTTTCAGTAATACCATTATTCTTTTTAACACATATTTTTACATCGCCAGAAAGATATTCAGCGATTTCTGATTTTTTATCCATAAAATTTACCCCACATAAATAAAATAATTTTTTATAAATTTAATTTTAGTTATACCAAATTTCAATTCATATTTATGAAATAACTAGTATAAAATATGTTCGGTTACTTACGAACATATTAGAAGAACAAATCCAAAGAACTTTGTTTCGACTTATCACTTTCAAAAAGAGAGTTTATACCAAATTCTTGAATTTCTAATCTTTGAACAAGATATTCTGAAACAGGATATCTATTTACAAGTTCTTGTGAAATATCCAAATATTTAACAACAGATCCCTTAGAAACACTTAAAATAAGATTTCCACCACATTTACACTTTCCAGATAAAGGCATACGACGATACTTACTATTACATTTCGTACATCTTACTTTTTGTTTTGAAAAGGCACGTACATTACCCATAATATCAGGTAAAAAATGGGAAGATAAAACACCTTCAACAACATTTCTTTGATCTACTGCCCTAATAATCTCAGCTAAAGCTATTTGAGACTCTACTTTTTCTTTCATTGAAGGAAGAGTCTTATAAAGACATATATTCGGTCCTGCATGAATATTTGATGTATTATGAGAAAACATTAATCCTTCATATTGTCCTTTAGTTCCAAGATGTTTTTCAACATTATCAACTAAATCTAAAACATCACTAGGTCTTAAAGGATCTTTAGTCTTTTCATAAAACTCTAAAGGAAATCGTTCCATAATATCAATATTATGAGATTCATCATCAATCTCTTCAGGATCTATTCTTGAAGATAAAATCAAAGGAGCATCCATGCTTCCACCACGAGTATTTGGAAGATATGTTTTCGAAAAATTAATAAGTGGATCAAGTAATAACATTATTGCATCTTCATCACTATCACAATTTCTACGCTTAGCAGAATGGAAATAAGGATGAGCATAACAAGCAAGAGCATCAGTGAATCCAACAATACGACCAAGAACTCCTGCAGAAGTATGTGGGGCAAGGCCTGCAATTAAATGACCAATTAAATCTGATTTTTCCCCAACATTGTAAAAACTATCCATACCATAAAATCTAACAAGTAAATCATCAATGAAATTAGCTATTTTAACTAAATAATTTCCACATTCATTAGAAACAACAACATCTTGAATTTTTAATTCTATAATTTGATCTTCACTTTCAATAGCTTCACCATAACAATCATGAGTATAACCCATATCTAAAAGTTTATCAATTGAAACACCTATTTCTTTAGGTATAAAATGAGTTAATGGTAAATCTGTAGAATCATGACGAATAGTAGCATCTTTAAATGTATAAACTTGATTTTTAGCTCTTAAAATTCCTTTTTCTAAAGGTTCAGGAACTTTAGATTCTGAAATCATACCAATAACACCTTTAACTTCATCAACACGACGAACACCAACATTATCAGAAGCTTTACTAAGCATTTTAGAAAGATTTATTGTCTTATTACCTGATGGACCGATAATTGTTGAAGATCCGCAATGAGGACAAATCGAATGAAAAGAACTTAATTTACAATTAGTACATTGCATTCTAGCCATTTCAAGTTTGAGATTTCCTTTTTTAGCTGCATTAGAAATGAGTCTTCTACTACCACCAGCATTACCAATAGGGAATAAAACATGAGGTGCAGGTTTCATTAAACGTTCTTTCGATTTTTCTGGACGTCCAACACGAGTACCAATATAAACCGGAGCTTTATCCATAATTTCAATAGGTGAAATTTTATTAATAGCTTCTAAATTATTTTCATGAGAATTATCTAATTTTTTAACTAAAGTATTTAATAAAGCAAAAGCATTATCTGGATTTATGATAATGGTATTTTCCTCAATAATATGAGGAACACCAATAACTTCTAAAATTCTTTTAGGATAAGATAATTCTAATTTTAAATCATCTCCTTCATTATAAGAATCTCTTGAAGAATTTAATAAATCAATTAACGAATTTAAATCATCAATTGAAACATCATTATAACAATAAGTATACTCTGGATGCAATGGAACATTATATTCCTTAGATATCTTAAAAGATTCAGAAGCAGAAATAGTAGAATGTTCTAATTTATTTAAATCTAAGTTAGAAGAATTTTTTTCACTGTTTTTAATTGTTTCAATCCACCATTCCTCACACCAAGCAGATTGAAGTAAATATTGATTATTTCTTAAAAATTCACCAAATGCAATTAATATATCTCCTAAAAATAATATTTCAGCTATTTTACCTTTAACTTCTCTTGCTTCTTTACTAGAATTTAGTTTTAAAACATTGCCATTTTTAAGTTTTACAATTGGTCCTTCAATAGAATCCACTGGAACAACACAATTACCTTTACCAGGACGCTCTATTTTAAGTTGAGTACCAACTGCAATAAATTCTAACAAAGTCATTGTAGCAGGACTAACTCCCATAGCTGCAAGACCAGTATTACGAGATCTCCCATATCTTAATCTAAAACCACCTTTCTCAGAAGGATACCCTAAAACAGGCCTACCACCAATAATATCTTGTATATATTTAGGTTCTTCTTTTTCTTTAGGATTAGAATCATTTTCTTTATTTTTAGTGCTTTGAGATTTAGAATATTCTACTAACCATCCCCAACTATCTAATTTAAGTGTTTTAGCTATTTTTAAAATCTTTTTAGATTTTTGAATAAGACCTTCAACCATAGCTAAAAGTGCACCACCACGAATATTATTTGTTTCAACTCTTTCTAAATCCCTATGTGAAACTTCTACTTGATCCGTAGGTTCACCTGAAACTTCAACAGGAATATTTCGAGCTGCAAGTCTTACTTCCTCAGGGGTAGGAGAATATTGGAGATTAGTAATTTCTGATTCATAAAGCTCAACTTCTTCAACATATCTTTCAATTTCTTCCTCTACTGGTTTAAACTCGCTTAAATTAATAGCTTCTTTAATTTTATCCCCAATTAAAACTGCAAGTGCTGCTGCTGTTCCTCCTGCACTTCTAATTGGTCCTGCAAAATAAACTGCTAAATAGCTAGTATTATCAAAATTTTTCTTAATAGAAACTTTAGAAATACCTTCAAGAGGTGCAGCAACTACTCCTTCTGTTAAAATAGCCAAAGCGGTTCTAAGTCCTTGATCAGCAAGTTCTTCTTGTGTTAAATCTTTATCATTTACTACTTTAAATTTTTTAGATGCAATTTCAGCAGCTATTTCAAAAGCTACTTCTTCACGAGATAAATCTTTTTCTAACTCTTTAATTCTTTTTGATACACCTTTAGGTCCAACTAATCCTTCAACTCTTTCAGCTAAATCCTTTGCCAATGGGACTTCAGTTTTTAACTCAACATCTAATCCTTTAGATCTTGCTTCATTAGCTATATCATATAATTTATGTGTTTCTTCTTCTAAACTATCAAAATAATCCATATAATCACTATTAATTAAGAACTCCAACTAATATAATATTTGTAAAAATAACTATTTAATTTTAATGAAATCTAAAAAAATGAATTTATTAAAATATTATTAATTTAAATAATATGAAAAAAATATATATAAACTAGCTATTTAGATATAATTAAAAAAAGGAGATAATATGGCAAAAAAAGACGATAAAATGAGTATGCCTCAAACTGGTGCAGGTTTAGTTAGATATTTTGATGAAGAAAGTGTAGGCCCTAAACTTTCCCCAGAACACGTTGTAGTAATTTGTGTAATATTAGCTATATTTTGTTTTGTTTTAAGATTTTCAGGATAATTAATTTTTCCCTTTTTATTAAAAAGAATCTATTTTTATTTTTCAAGGAATTTAAATAATGTTAACTAAAAGAATAATTCCATGTTTAGATTGTGATTTACAAGTTCCAGAAGGTAGAGTAGTTAAAGGAGTAGAATTCAAAGAAATAAAATATGCAGGGAACCCCGTTGAATTAGCTACTAAATACTATGAAGAAGGTGCTGATGAAATAGTAATTTTAGATATCACTGCATCACATGAACGTAGAGAAACAATGAAAGATGTTATTGACAGGTTAACTGAAAATGTATTCATTCCTATTTGTGTTGGTGGAGGAATTAGAAAAGTAGAAGATTATGTTAAAATGCTAAAAGCTGGAGCAGATAAATGTTCTACAAATACTGCAGCTATTCATAATCCTCAATTATTAAGTGATGCTTCTGAAGTTGTTGGTTCACAAGCTGTAGTCATTGGAATTGATGCAAAAAGAAGATATATTTCATCTCCAGAAGATGCAAAAGATAAAAATGTTTTTGAAACTGAGAAAGGATATTGTTGGTTTGATTGTAGTATCTATGGAGGTAGAGAATTTACTGGAATAGATGTTATTGATTGGGCTTTAAAAGCTCAAGAATTAGGTGCTGGTGAAATTCTTCTTACAAGTATGGATGGAGATGGAACTAAAGAGGGATATGATATAGATCTTAATAAAGCTGTAAACAATGCAGTTGACATTCCAGTAATAGCTTCAGGAGGGGTTGGAAACCCCAAAGATATTTTAGATGTTTTTAAAAAAACAGATGTTAGTGCAGCCCTTGCTGCTAGTATTTTCCATTTTAATGAATATCCTGTTGGAGAAGTTAAAAAATATTTAAAAGAAAATAATATAAAGATTAGATGAAGCTTAAAACAAAAATTAACTTAAATTTAACCCAATTCTCTGGTCAAACTTCACAACCTCCCTGGAAAGAAATTAATAATGAATTTCAAGAGTTAGTTTTTATTGATGATCAAGTTATTTTATTTAAATTATCACAAGAAGATTACAATAGCTTAAATTTTAATTATGAGTTGCCTTTAAATTGTGATAAATCACCAAAGAAAGAAGATATTGAAAAAAAATTAAATGAAATATATGATTTATCTTTTGATTTAGAGAATTTTTATAATTACTTAAAATCAGATGTGAAATTAGCTCCAACAATAGATTTTTGTAATGGTTTAAGACTTTTTTTAGCTAAAAATAAATTTGAAGCAATCATATCTTCTATTTCATCTGCAAATAATTCAATAGCTAGATGGACAAATTCAATAGATAAAATAAAAAACTTATGGGGATTAGAATATGAATTTCCATCTGGAAAATTCTATAGTTTCCCATATATTGAAACATTAAAAAATAGCTATGAAGAGATAGATCCACTTAATTGTGATAGAACTTTAAAAAATTGTGGTGTAGGTTATAGAAGTAAATTTATTAAACAGTCTAGTGAATTTTGTTTAAATGAAAATATAGAAGATATTTCAAAAATGTCTTATGATGAGGCATTTGAATTCATTTTAGATATTCCTGGTGTTGGACCAAAAGTAGCTGATTGTATTTTATTGTATGGGTTTGATTTTAAAGAAGCATTTCCAACAGATATATGGATAAAACGTATAATATCTTATCTTTATTTTAATAATAAAGATATTTCTGTTAAAAAAGTAAGAGAATTTGGACTTGAAAACTTTAAAGAAAATGCAGGTTATATTCAACTGTATTTATTTCATTATGCAAGAAAAAGTGGTTTAATGAAAAAATTAAAGTTATAATATTAGAATATTATATTAAAATAAATTTTTTATTGGTGAATAGATTAAAATAAACTAAATATTACAATATATGCAAATAAAAACGGTTTTAAAAGCAGTATTAAAAAAAGTAAAAATTAAGTTAATCTTTAACAGTTAACTTAGTCATCTTATCATTAGGTTCAATTTTATTTACTACATCCATTCCAGATATAACTTTACCAAAAACAGTATGAACACCATCTAAATGAGGTTGTGGAGAATGAGTAATGAAAAATTGACTTCCACCTGTATCTTTACCTGCATGAGCCATTGAAAGAGCACCAGTTCCATGTTTATTTGGATTTCCTTCAGTTTCACATTTTATTGTATAACCTGGTCCACCAGTTCCATCCCCTTTAGGACACCCTCCTTGAATTACAAAATCAGGAATTACTCTATGAAATGATAAACCATCGTAATAACCTTTATTAATTAAATCTACAAAGTTTTTTACAGTGTTTGGAGCATCATTATCAAATAATTCTAACTCTATTGTACCTTTCTCAGTTTCCATAGTTACATTTGTCATAATTTCACGTTTTTAAAATTTTAAATATTAATAAAGATAAATCTATTTATCATATTAATTAAACTTTAAGGTGTATAAATGAATACAGAGGAAATAAAAAAAGTTGAAGAAAAATATTTTATTAACACATTTTCAAGACAACCTATAGTATTAGAGAAAGGACATGGTACAAAAGTTTATGATAAAGAAGGAAAAGAATATTTAGATTTTTTTGCAGGAATAGCTGTTAATAATCTAGGACACACTCATGAAAATGTTGTGAATGCTATTATAAATCAAGCAGAAAAATTAATTCATATATCAAATATTTATTATAACGAAGCTAATATTGAGCTTGGGAAAAAATTAGTTGATATATCTAATCTTGACAAAGTATTTTTTACAAATAGTGGAGCAGAAGCTAATGAAGGAGCTATTAAATTAGCTTTAAAGTATACTGGTAAAAGTGAAATAATAGCTATGAATAATTCTTTTCATGGGCGAACAATAGCTACCCTAACAGCAACAGGCCAAGATGTATTTAAAAAAGATTATTTAAATAATTTACCTTCAGGTTTTAAACACGCTGAATTTGGAAATATAGAAAGTATCAAAGAACAAATAACAGATCAAACGGCAGCTATTATCATAGAACCAATTCAAGGCGAAGGTGGAGTAAATATTGCTTCAAAAGAATTCTTTAATGAATTATCCTCAATATGTAAAGAAAATGATATTTTATTAATTCTTGATGAGATTCAAACTGGCTTTGGAAGATGTGGTACTATGTTTGCATATGAATTATTTGATTTAAAGCCAGATATTCTTTGTTTAGCTAAAGCTCTTGGTGGAGGAACACCAATTGGAGCATTTTTAGCTATTGAAAAAGTAGCCAATGCATTTTCACCAGGAGATCATGGTACAACATTTGGAGGAGGACCACTTGTCTCAGCTGCAGCAAATGCAACAATAGATACAATAATAGAAGAAGATTTACTTAAAAATTCTAAAGAAAAAGGAAAATACTTTATAAATAAGCTATTAACTTTAAAAGAGAAATATCCTATAATAAAAGAAATTAGAGGATATGGACTTATTATTGGAATGGAATTAAATGAATCTTGTGGTGATTATGTTAATAAATTAAGAGAAATGGGATTTTTAATTAATTGTACTGCGGGTTCTGTTTTAAGGTTTCTTCCCCCTCTTATAATAACAGAAGAAGAAATTGATAAATTAATTGATGCATTAGATGAAGTTTTTAAGAAGGATTAAAAATGATTTGTCGAAATTGTGGAAAAAATAATTCTAATACTTCTAATTTTTGTCAAAACTGTGGAAAAAAGTTAAATAAATCAGATAATAACATTTATTTTTTAATAATAGGTATTTTTATACTAGCTGGAATTATTTGTGTAGGATTAATAATAACTTCTTCAAATAATGAGTCTGGAGACATTTCTAATATAGCAAATGCTGAGCCAGTTAGTTATGAAAAAGGATTTCCTGTTTCAAGAGCACCAGAACTTGCAGAAACTATATTTAATACTGGTGATTTTGAAACAATTACTTTTGATTCCGTCACTTTAAATAAATACCAGTGTATTTATATTTTATCTGAATCAATAACAAGGATTAATAATGGAGAAAGTGGATATGTTCCAATTAAAGAAGTTGGTGCTCCCCCTGCCCCACAAGGTAGAATTAATTCTGGAACAATAGCAGAAACGAATTATTTAAGTATGTGTACTAGAACAAGTAATTGGATAGATAATAATGGGGTTATGCCAAATTTTATAGGAATTTATAGTCCTAGAGTAAATGACATTGGTCCAAATACTTTTCTAAGAATATTAGCTAGTATATTAATTCAATATAAATCAACAGGACAATTACCCCCAAGTGTTTCATTTTAAAGAGTGATTTAAATGGATTTACCATATGGACTAACAATAAGAGGATTACTTAAAAAAGATAATAAAATATTAATATTAAAAAGAGATTCTAAATCAAAAACAAACCCAAATCGATGGGAACTACCTGGTGGAAAAGTAGATCCGGGTGAATTTTTTGATGAAGCATTAGTTAGAGAATTTATAGAAGAAACTAATTTAAATATAGAAATTGGTTCTTTAGTAGGAGCTATTCAAGATGATTTTTCACATAAGAGAACAGTAGTTATAATTATGGAAGTTAAAACTTCAGATTACGATATAAAAATAAGTGATGAACATATTGATTGGAAATGGGCAACATTAAAAGAAATTAAAAATCTAGAACAAGCTAGCTCTTTAAAAACACTTTTAAAAGATAAAAATTATAAATTATAATCTTTTAAAAAAATATCTGAGTGTCTGACAAAAATACTTTTTTCAAGAAAGATGTTTCTTCAAATCTCAAACAAAGGATTAATCTATCGTTTTAAGAAAATGATTTTGAATTTTGGCCGACCCTCTATCTTATAAAAAATTATTTTAATTTCAAACAAAACATGAAAAATAGCTATTATACTAAATAAAGATGATTGAAAAAGTAATTAAATTATTGATAAAAATAAGTTAAATAATCTTTAAACAGAATTAACAGATATTAAAATGTTTTAAAGAATATATTATAGGTACATCTATAAGTAAATAAGTACATTTTGTTGTGAGTTAATAATTATTATAAAAGATATTATGTTAGTGATTTTTTGAGTATTTTAAATAAAATTAGGCTTTGTAGAAATCCTAATTTTTTTTATAAATTTTCTTTTTATTTAATATTTCTATTTCTTTTTTATCAATTGTTAATTTACTTATTTATTTCTCATGATTAAGTTTTAAATCTTTAATAACTATTAAGCTAAATAAATATTGATTTAACTTATAAAAAATATTAAATAGATTTTTAAAAATTTAAAAATTTTTATAGTATAAAAAATAAAAGTGTATATATAAAAAAGGACTGTTAAAATGGACTTAAATATTAAAACAACTGAAAATAACCACTTAGAAATTGGAGGACTTGATGCTGTTAAAATAGCTGAAGAGCATGGAACTCCTAGCTATGTAATTGATGAAAATAGAATAAGAGATAATTATAAAAGATTTTATAATGCATTTAGTAAATATTATCCTGATTTTAAAGTTTTTTATGCTTGTAAAGCTAATACAAACATAGCTGTTTTAAAAATACTTGAAGAAGAAGGTTCATGTATTGATGCAGTATCTCCTGGTGAAGTGTATATTTCTAAAAAATTAGGGTTTAAAGGAGATAAAATTCTTTTTACTGGAAATAATATTAAGGATAGTGAACTTAAAGAGGTTTTTGATGCGGGTGTTATTTTAAATATTGATTCTGTTTCTGCATTAAAAAGATTAGCAGAAATTATTGACCCAGATGGAGTTAAAATATCATTTAGAGTTAATCCTATGGTTGGTGCTGGTCATCATGATCATTGTATTACTGGAGGAGTGATGAGTAAGTTTGGTATTATGGATTCTGAAGCTGTTGAAGTTTATAATTTAGCAAAAGAATTAGGTTTTAATCCTGTTGGTATGCACTCACATATTGGTTCTGGGATTTTAGATCCAGAACCATTTAAACTAGCTATTGAATCAACAATGGACATAGCTGGAAAAGTCCATAATGAAACTGGAATTGAATTTGAATTTTTAGATTTTGGTGGAGGTATTGGAATTCCTTATACACCAGAAGAAAAAGTTTTAGATTTAGATAAGTTTGCAAAAGAAAATATGGATTTATTTAAAAAGAAATTGAAAGAGTATGATATGAATAAGCCTACATTGTATCTTGAACCAGGACGTTATTTAGTTGGAGATGCTAGTGTATTACTTGTAGAAGTAAATAGTATAAAAGAAAGCTATAGGAAATTTATTGGTGTTGATGCTGGTTTTAATACATTACTTAGACCTGCAATGTATGATTCATATCACCATATTGTTGTTGCAAATAAAATGAATGAAGAAAATGCAGAAGAAGTAGATATTGCTGGGAATGTTTGTGAATCTGGTGATTTGTTTGCAAGAGATAGGCCACTTCCAAAAGTTGAAGAAGGAGACATTTTAGCTATTTTAAATGCAGGTGCTTATTCATTTACTATGGCTTCAAATTACAATACTAGGCCTCTTCCAAAAGAGATTTTAGTTAGTGGTAAAAAATCTATTGTAGTTAGAGAAAAACAAAGCTATGATGATATATTCCAAAAACAAACAATGCCTGAACATCTTAAATAGTGATAATATGGATTTAAAAGGAATAAAATTTTCAAAATTACATGGGCTTGGAAATGACTATGTAATAATTGATGAAAGTGTAAATGAAGTAATTCCAGAAGATAAAAAAGAAGAAGTCTGTAAGTTTATAGGAGATAGACACTTTGGAGTAGGTAGTGATGGAATATTATTTGTATATCCTTCAAAAATAGCTGATATCGGATATAGGATGTTTAATCCAGACGGAACTGAAGCTGAAATGTGTGGAAATGGTATTAGATGTTTTGGACGTTTTATTTATGAAAATAATATAGTTAAAAAAGAAAAAATAGGTATTGAAACAAAAGATGGCATAAAAAACATGAATATTACTTTTGAAAATGAGGAACCATTTCTTTTTAAAGTAGATATGGGTCTTTCAAAATTTAAAACATCAGAAGTTCCAATGAATACTGATAAGGATGAATTTTTAAATGAAGAGTTTAAAATAAATGATACTACTTTTAATTTAAGTGCTGTAAATATTGGTAATCCTCATGCTATTATCCTTGTAGATAATGTAGATTCCATTGATATTAATGAATTGGGTCCTGTTATAGAAAATCATGAAAGTTTTCCAGAAAAAACTAATGTGCACTTTGTAGAAATTATTTCAGATTCAGAAGCAAAGATGATTACTTGGGAAAGAGGTGCTGGAGCTACTTTAGCTTGTGGAACTGGTGCCACCGGAACAGCTATTGTTTCTTATAAATTAGGATTATTAAATAATGATATTTTATTGCATTTACCTGGTGGAGATTTAAAATTTAATGTTTATGAAAAAGATGGTGATATTGGAGCTTTCATGGAAGGTCCTGCTGAGTTTGTATTTAATGGAGAATTTTAGTTTTATAAATATCCATTAATTAATACTATTTTTTCAAAGAAAAACCTTTCTGATTCAGCTATTTCTCCAACAAATCCTAAACTATCTAATTTATCTAATGTTTTTTTTGTATCTGAAAGTGAAGACTGAATTAGTTGAACTTTACCTTTAGGTTTTAAATGATTTTTCACTTCATTTAAAAAAAGGTCAATGACTTTTCTTCCATCTGAGCCACCATCAAATGCATAATTTAAATCATCATCTAAAATATCTTCATTTTCAGTAGGTAGATATGGAGTATTAAATAAAATTACATCAAACTTTCTATTTTTCACTGGTTCAAATAAATTTCCAAATAAAACTTCAATATTATCAATACCATTAATTTTAAAATTTTCCTCTGCAAGTTCAATAGCATTATAATTTATATCTGTAACTGTAATCTTATTAGTTAGTTTAGAAGCATATATAGCTACTATACCAGAACCTGTTCCAATTTCTAAAACTTCATCTTCAGGACCTATTTGAAGATTTTCTCCAAGTAAAAATGAATCTTCTGCTGGTTCATAAACATTTTGATTAGTTTTAATTTCAAATTCCATTATTATACCTTTAAAATGCTTTTAAGTCTTTTAGATAATAACAATATTTCCTCAGGAGATGTAGCTAAAACCCTTTTAGAAAGTAAATCATTGATTTTTGAAGAAGAAATGTTATTCAAAACTTCTTTTAGTTCTTTTTTATCAGTATATCCTAAAACATGTCTTGAATCAATTAATGCATTTTTAAGTTTTTTGTTTTTATGTTGAAATAAAGCTTTTGTAAAAATGCCATAAGTTCCATATTCTTCATCTGAAATAGTTAATTCGTTTTTAATTGTTGGACTAAGTTTAACGACTTTAGAATCGATTTTAGGTTTTGGAAAAAATGATTCTCTTGAAACATCAATTAAAAATTCTATTTCACTTTTAAAATATAACATTGATGAAAGTCTAGAATAATCTTTAGTTGAAACTTCACCTATCATCCTATTTACAAATTCCTTTTGATACATTAGAATAGCTAAATCAAAATCATATTCTAAAAATTTAAAAGTGATTGGGGATGATATTTGATATGGTAAGTTAGAAACTATTTTATTAAAATAAGGAAAATCAATATCTAATGCATCAGCATTAATTAATTCTATATTATCTATAAATTCTTCTTCAATTATTGAAGATAAAATATTAAAAATAGTATGATCTTGCTCAATAGCTATTAGTTTTCTAGATTTAGCTGCAAGATCAAATGTTAAAGTTCCGATTCCTGGGCCAATTTCCAATACTGTGTCTTTATTATCTAAATTTGCAAAGTTAATGATTTGATTTCGTTTATTTTCATCAATGAGATAATGTTGACCAAATTTTTTACTTAAATGAATATCGTGTTTATTTAGAATTTTTTTTGTTTTTTTAGCTAGTGAATAGGTATTTTTTTCCAAAAAACCCCTCAATTAGATTATTTATTTTTTTCTATGTTTCTTCTTGGAGCTGATGTGAACAAATAGTATTTTTTCTTGCCTTTTTTAGCTGAAGTATTATCTAATTCTTGTTTTATTCTTTTAACAAGCATTCCTACTGGATCAGAAAATGATGGAACACGTTCTTTAATATCTTCAAAACTTTTAAAAGGTTCTTTTTTTCGCTCTTCAACAAATGACCACATGTGTTTTTTTCCAACACCAGGAATAAGTTCTAATTTATGGAGTCTTGTAGTTAAAGGACCAATTGTATTGAAAAATTCTACGTATTTTTCCTCTTGAGATTCTATAATATCTCTTATAGCATAATCTATCTCAATTCTACCAGTAGCAGTTAAATTTTCAAAATCTAACTTTCCAAGAATTCTGTTAACCTTATCTCTTTTCCCTTTACCAATATACACTTTATCATGTATTTCTAAATTAACTCCTTCTTTAGGAGTAATTTCTAATAAAGTAAAATTTTCAGTACCGATAACTTGAGCAATTGGTTTTCCTCTGAATTTAGACATATCTGATTTAACATACCCTAAACTAAGATAATCTAAGACTACTGCATAATCTTCTTTTTTCATTTTAGAAGGTTTTTTTTTATTGTTATTTCTTTCCATTATATCACCCAGATATGTAATAAATTAAACTATATTTTACTATAATAATAAAATTAACTTAAATAGCTATTTTTAAAAAATATGGAAGTAATTATTTAATTATTCTAAGGTATCGTATTTATCTAAAATCTTTAAAATTTCTTCCATTTCTTCTTTTTTAATAGGTAAACTTTCTTTTGCAAAAATTAATCTTAAATCTGATAAATCTTCAGGAATCAAATCAACGACACGAATAGCATATTTCTTTTTAATGATTTTTTCAAGCTCTTCAATGATTTTTTCAGTATCCTCAAGAGAATATTGTTTAAAGCGAGAAACATGATTTAAAGTAATATTTTGTTCGTAATTAAGTTCATTATCTTCAGAAAAATCTTCAAGTATTGCCTTAACCTTAGCAGCAGGTATTGGTTCACTATCTAATAATTCTTTACCAATCATAAAATCACTCTTGTATTTTCAAGTGATCAGGTCTAACTATCAATTCTTTAGCTTTATTACCATCATCTAAAGCTAAAACATAAGCTTTTCCTTTTTCACCGACTATTTTAGCAGTTTTACCATGAAATCTTGGATGTGGTTGACCTTTTTGAATAGTTGGATCAATAATAATATGAACTAAATCATCTACTTCAAATCTTTGAAGTTTTTTAGTAATTGGGTTAGACCTACCTTCTCTTAAAACTTTTGTCATCTTTTTTCTTGATTTACTTTTAAATCCTCTAGATCTTTTCATTTTAAATAACCTCTGTAATTTGATAATAATAAAAGCTTTTAAATATTTAAAAATCTATTTTAAAAAAATATGTTTTTTAAAACTTTTAATAAGCTAATAATCAATATATACAAATTTGATAAAAATTAAAATTTATCATCAATAGTAATAAGATAATTTATTTAAAGGTATTAATAAACTTTTAGTTTTATTTTATATGCCTATTTTTCACTTAGTTCCACAACATCTAATTGATTACACATACAATTAACACCTAAAATATCAGAAACACTAGGTTTGGTTCGTTTATTATCACCTGAAATTAATTCCTTAATATATAAGCCACCTTCAGTTTTAATAATCATCTCAAAATTATTTGAATCAATAGGAACTGTTTTAACATATTTAACATGTTTAATCCTAACTAATTTAGCTCTTCTATGTTCAACTCTAGTTGGAGTAAATTGTTCAATCCTATTTAAAGCTTTTAATTCATCTAATTTATTTAAATCAAATTCATTTTCACATTTAACAAATGCTTTATAAATTTTAAATGTATCAGGAGATGATACTTTAATCTCTGCTTTTCTATTTCTTTCAACAAATTTTAGATTATGATAAGCTGTTTTTGATTTGTTAATATTATTTATTTTATCTTCTAAAAGTTTTAAATCAATTTTTCTAATCCTAGGCTCTTTAATTTCTAAAACAAATGGCCTTCCTGAACCAAGCATTAAAACATCAATATCTTCTCTCCCTGCACCATGAAATTTACTTGCAAAACCTTTAGTTTCTTTTAAAATAGTATTAGATATTAATTCTTCAACAGATTCCTTATATTGTTTTCCTGTAAAATCACACTCACTACAACCTTTACCTTTACATTTCCTACAAGGCCATTTTGTTTGAGGAATTCCTCTTATGAACTTATTATATTTACCTTCTATAAAAATAGGGTTTATTTGAATTCTGACTTTTACATCATTTAAAAAACTTATATTAATTACAATATCTTGTTTTTCAAAGCCAACTTCTTTATTAAAATGTTTTTCAAGTAATTTACCTATTTCACGGTTAATTTCTTTTTTAATATTTTCTGTTTCAAAATTAAACTCTTTATCAATAGCTTCATCTTTTTCAAGAAGTTCTTTAGGAACTTTTGATCCTACAAGAAAAGTATCAAATTTTACATCTAAATAATTAATTTTATCATCAATTTTTTTAATCAAGTCATCATCAATTTTTAGAAAAATATCATTACATATAGAGCATTCTTTTGATTCATCCATAGCTAAATTTTTACGTATTTCTATTCCCCTTGTAACGTTATCTTTAAAATCTAAAACATCAGAAAATTTACGACCTAAACAATGATTACAAATTTTATTATCTGTTGAATCAATTAATTTCTTAGATTTTTCTATAATTTCTCTATCCATAATATCAACAAAAATCTATTTCATAAATTGACCCATCATACGGTTCATTGAACCTCCACCCATACGGCCATGTTTTCCAATACCTTTCATAGCTTTTTTTGCATTATTATAATATTTTAAAAGGTCTTTAACATCAGCTTCATCAACTCCTGCACCTCTAGAGATTCTTAAAATGCGAGATTGTTTAATAAGTTTTGGATTTTCCATTTCTTCATGAGTCATAGAAGACATGATAATTTTATAAGAACCTATTTTCTCTTCTGTTACTTGAGATGCTTCTTTAGGTATTTTACCACCTAATCCTGGAATCATATTCAATACTTGTTGCATTGGTCCCATTTTTTTCATCATATCAAACTGATTTCTCATATCTGTAAGTGTGAATTTACCACTCATCATTGCATTCATGGTCTTTTCAGCTAAATCTTCATCAATATTTTCTTCAGCTTTTTCTATAAGACTTTGAATATCACCCATACCTAATAATCTTGAAATAAATCTTTTAGGATCAAATAATTCAAAATCATCTATTCGCTCACCAGTACCAATGAATTTAATAGGAGCACCAATTTCTGCAACAGCAGATAAAGCTCCTCCCCCTTTTGCAGAACCATCTAACTTTGAAACAATAATAGAACCAATATCAGTAGCATTAGAAAATGCATTTGCCTGACCCCCAGCTTGTTGGCCTATAGTCCCATCAATAACTAAAATAGCTTCTGTAGGTTCAATAATTTTATCTAATTGATTCATTTCATCTAACAAATCAGATTCTTCTTTATGCCTACCTGCAGTATCAAAAATAATAACTTTTTTATTTTTAAATTCTTTTAAACCTTTTTCTGCAAGATCTAATGCATCTTTATTATTTGGATCACCATATAATGGTACTTGCATCTCTTCAGTTAATTGTTTTAATTGTTCATAAGCAGCAGGTCTCCATGTATCTGTACATACAACAGCAGGATTTAAACCTTTTTTTAATAAATATCTACACAATTTACCAATAGTAGTTGTTTTACCACTACCTTGTAAACCTAAAAATAAGATTTTATATGGTTTTTGATTAATATCTAATTCAGCTGTTTCACTACCTAAAAGATTCACCATTTCTTCATAAATAATTGTTATAACATATTCCCGAGGTGTTATTCCTTTAGGTGGTTCTTCATCAAGTGCTCGACTTTCAATTTTTTTTGACAAATCCATTACTAGTTTTATGTTAACATCTGACTGTATTAGAGCTCTTTGTATATCTTTTACAACTTCTTTAATAGTTTTTTTATCTATAACGCTCATTCCTACTAATTTCTTCATTGTATTAGTAAGATTTTCACCTAAGCTTCCAAGCATTCTATCACACTGTTTTTATATTTAGAAAAATAAAAATTATAATTAATAAGTATATTTAGTTTTGATGTTATATAAATTAATTAATAATTGTGTGAGAAGATGCTTAAAGAGGTAAAAAAATCATTAGAAAATTCACCAATAGTTAAAAAAGGTGAATATAATTATTTTGTTAATCCAATAAGTGATGGAATCCCAAAAATGGAACCTAAAATGCTTAAAGAATTAACAAATATATTAAAAAAATATGTAAATACTGATGTTGATAAAATTGTAGCTATTGAAGCTATGGGAATACATTTAGCAACAGCTCTTTCATTAGAACTAGATATACCATTTATAATAATTAGGAAAAGAGAATATGGTCTTGAAGGAGAAGAAGTAATCAATCAAAAAACAGGCTATGGAAAATCTAAATTATATATAAATGATTTAAAAAAAGGGGAAAAAATAATATTAATTGATGATGTTGTAAGTACTGGTGGAACACTAATAGCTACTTTAAATAAATTAAAAGAAATAGGTGTTGAACTAGTTTCTACTGTAGCTGTTATAGAAAAAGGAGAAGGTAAGAAAATTGTTGAAAAAGAAACTGGAGTTCCAATTATATCTATTATCAAGATTGAAGTAATAAATGGAAAAGTTGTAATAGAATCTACAATTGAAGATTAAAATGTCATTATATAATATGGATATAGAAAGAGTTATAAAGAAAATCAACTCAAAAAAACCTAAAACAATAGGTTTACAGTTTCCTGAAGGATTAAAAACACAAGCTATTAAAATAGCTAAAATTTTAGAAAAAGAAACAAATACAACAGTGATAATATCTGGAGATCCTTGTTTTGGAGCTTGTGATGTTAGTGATTCTAAAATGAATGGAATAGTAGATTTAATTGTTCATTATGGTCATACACCATTACCTTTAAATTATGAAACCCCTACGCTTTTTATTGAAGCATATGCAGATATAGATATTAAAAAAACAGTAAATGAAGCTTTAGAAATATTAAAAGATTACTCTAAAATAGCTCTTGTAACTACAACACAACATTTAAATCAGTTAGATGAAATAAAGGATTTTTTAGAAGATAATGGGAAAGAAGTAGTTTTAGGTTCTTCAAAAAGCACAAGAAAAGGACAAGTTCTTGGATGTAATTTTTCTTCAATAAAAAAACTAGATGCAGAAATATATTTATTTATAGGTAGTGGTAATTTTCACCCATTAGGTGTTTATTTATTCACTAAAAGTCCAGTTTTAGCTATCGATCCATATAATGGTGAAATAAAAGAAATTAGTGATTTTGCAGAAAAAATACTTAGAATAAGATTTGCAAGAATAGTAAAAGCAAAAGAAGTAAAAAAATGGGGAATACTAGTATCTTCAAAAGAAGGCCAATATAGAATGAAGCTAGCTAAAGATATTAAAAAACTATTAGAAGATTCAAATCACGAAGCATATATAATTTTAGTAGATAACATAAATCCAGATATACTTTTACCTTATATGGATTTAAAAGGTTTTGTTGTAACAGCATGTCCAAGAATAGCAATTGATGATTCTAATATGTATAAAAAACCATTAATAACTCCAAAAGAACTTGAAATCGTGTTAAATAAAAGAGAATGGGAAAATTATCAATTAGATGAAATTTTATTCCATGAAAGATATAATTAAAAAACTTAATCTATATATAATAAAATCTATAAAATTATAATATTACTAAATATTTTTATATTGGTGGAATAATGAAAATTGAAGATGGAGATTTTGTAATGCCTGGTGATTTTCTAGGAATTATAGAACAATTTTTACCAGATAAAGGAACATATGCTGATAAAGGAGATATTAAATCTAATATAATTGGTAATGTATCCATAGAAAATAAAAAAATCTCAATCATTCCAAAAACAAATAAACCATCAGTCTTAAAAATAGAAGATAAAGTTTATGCTCAAATAACTGATCTTAAAGGTCAAAGAGCCCTTATTAATATTGATAAACTAATAGATACAGATAGACAATTAGCACTTCCCTATCTTGGAGCTATTCATATTTCTCAAGTAAAAAAAGGATATTTAGAAAAATTAACAGATGCTTTTAGAATTGGAGACATTATTGAAGCAAAAATTATTAAAATAACTGGTGATAATGTTGATTTGAATACTTTTGATGAAGATTGTGGAGTTATTAAAGCTATTTGTACCCGTTGTAGAGGTTTTATGAAAACCACTCCAAGAGAAAATGAGCTTCAATGCGAAAATTGTAATAAAAAAGAAAGACGTGAAATATCAAAAAATTATGTTTATTAAGTGATAAAATGGATTCAATAGAAATAATAAATGATAAAACCTTAGAACTTGAAGTTATAGTTCACAACGAAAGTCATGGCATTTGTAATGCTTTAAGAAATAAGTTAATGAAAAATAAAGATGTAGAATATGCAGTTTATAATATAGACCACCCTTTAATTGGTGAACCAATAATGACCATAAAAACCAAAAGAGGGAAACGTCCAAAAAAAGTACTTGTAAAAGCTGCTAAAGACCTTAACAAAGACATTTCAGAATTTAAATCCTTAGTTGAAGGAATTTAAATATACATGAATGTTTATAAAAAACCATCAATTACAGTAGACATTATTATTTTTAATGAAGATAAAGAATTTATCTTAATAAAAAGAAAAAATGACCCATATAAAGATTATTGGGCAATCCCTGGTGGTTTTATTGATTACGGTGAAACCGTAGAAAATGCAGCTATTCGTGAAGCTAAAGAAGAAACAAATATCGATATAAAATTAAAAAATATATTAGGTGTTTATTCAGAAAAAAATCGTGACCCTCGTGGCCACACAGTAACTATAGTATTTTTAGCAAATGGAAACATTGAAAAAATGAAAGCAAACAGTGATGCAAAAGAAATCAATATTTTTTCATTTAATGATATAAAAAATATGAAATTAGCTTTTGATCATACAAAAATTTTAAATGATGCTTATAGAAATTATTTAAATTAAGTTAAAAAATACTAAATATTTAAATATTAAATAAACATATAATATTTGATACACAAAATAAATAGCATTTATTTTTTTAAAATTAAATATTATAAAATTATTCAAGATACATAGGAGAGATAGAATGGAATTTTGTCCTAAATGTTCTGCAATGCTACTTCCAAAATCTGATAAATTAAAATGTAAATGTGGATATACTAAAGACTTATCTGATACTAATCAATATGAGGTTTCTGAAAAAATTGAAATCAAAGATAATGTTATAATGAAAGGGGAAGAAATATCAACATTACCTACAACTAATGTAACATGCCCTAAATGTGGACATGATAAAGCTTCATGGTGGTTACAACAAACTAGAAGTGCTGATGAAGCAGAAACTCGTTTTTTAAGATGTTTATCATGCAAAAATACTTGGAGAGAATACGATTAATTGGGGAGCTTACATGAAAGATTCTGAAAAAAATGAAAGAATATCAAATCTTAAAAACATAATGAACAATGTTAAAGAGGATTCTAATAAAAACGAATTAGAAGAGGAAAAATTCCATTCCCCATTTGAAAAAGAACTTGATAAAGAAAACACCGACTTTACAAATGAAAAAAAATCAAAAGCTCAGGAAGATGGATTCACACCTAAATTTAAATCCAAAATAGGAAAAAAAAGTGATGAAACTGAAATCAATGATGAGTTCATATATAAACCTTCAGATGATTCAAACGAAAATATTGAGGAAGAAACACTTATTGATGAAAAATTCATGGTCAAACCCAATAAAAAAAATGAATGCTTTCAAGAACTTGATTTTTCTGAAGATGAAGATGGAGATATAAACTCCATTAAAAATAATTTTAAAGATGATATTGATTCTTCAAAAGAAGAAGAGATAATCGAAGATAACACTGATTCCCCAAAAGAAGAAGAGATAATCGAAGATAACACTGATTCCCCAAAAGAAGAAGAGATAATCAAAGATAAAGATAACACTGACTCCCCAAAAGAAGAAGAAATAATCGAAAATAAAGATAACACTGACTCCCCAAAAGAAGAAGAGATAATCGAAAATAAAGATAACACTGATTCCCCAAAAGAAGACAAAGACAATAAAAAAGAAAAAGAATCTGAATTCGAATATAATCAGATAGATAACATATTAAACTACAAATTAGGAAAAATTCATTTAATTGCATTTTTAGGTATAATTTTAGGTATAATCTTTATTTTAATTTCAGCATTAATGTTCTTTGGAAGTTCTGATAGAGTTGTTGACAATGTTATCTCTGGAGAAGTTAATGTGAGTGGTATATTCTTTTTATTAATTGGAATTATAATAATAATATTTTCTATTTTTAAAGCATTCTCATTAAAAAATCCTTTTGGAGATTTAGCAAGTTCAATGGACAAATTAGAAACAAATAATCAAAATAAAAAAAATAAAAAAAATAAAACATCTGAAATATTAAAAGAACCACCAATCGATCGAGAAAAATATAAAATAGGAGAATTTGACCTTAAAACTTTAGAATTAACTAAACCAGCACAAAAAACTGAAAGCACAAAAACTAAGGATACTCCTCCAAAAGAAGAAATTATTGAAGAAAAAGAAGAAATTACAGAAAAAACTGAAGTTAAAGAAAATAATATTGAATCAAAATCAATAGATGATATTTTTTCTGATTTGGAAGAAGTAGAAGATTTAGATGAATCTATTCCAATAGTTTCTGTTGATGAAAAGATTAATTCTTCTAAGAAAAAAGAAGAATAATTATTTTATTATTTAATTAGGGCCTGTGGTCTAGTTTGGAATGACATCGGACTTCGGATCCGGAGATCGGGGGTTCAAATCCCCTCAGGTTCATTTTTCTATACATCATATATAGATTCTAACTATATAAATATTTTTTTTTGGATAAATTAACATTATTCTATAAAATTTAACAGAATAAATAGTTAAAAAAATGAGATTATTAATTATTATTGGATATATGATTACAATCATAAATTTCTATAATAATTCAATTAATCAGAATTTAATATTCATCTATTTTCATAGTATTCTATGATTAATTTTTAAAAAAGAATATTAAGTATTAAACATAAAATTTTTTAATATGAAATTAGGTTTTTCAACATTATCTTTATTTATGAAATCATTCGATGAAGTTTGTCAAATAGCTATTTCTAATGATTTTGAAATGATTGAAATATTGTGTGAAGGCCCATATAATGCTGAATATTTATTAAATAATAGAAATATTTTAGAACCATTATTTAGTTATGATTTAGATATGAATATACATGGCCCTTCAGTAGATTTAAATTTAGCTAGTTTAAATGAAGGAATTAGAAAAGAATCTATTAGACAAATTAAAAAGACTTTAGATTTAGCAGATGAAATTGGTGCAAATTTTATTACAGTGCATCCTGGTCAAATCGGTAGAAGAGAAGATGAACTTCGTAAAATAGCTATTGATTATTCTATAGATTCTATTAGTAAATGTGTTGATTATAGCTCTGGTGCTAAAATTTCTGTCGAGAATATGCCTAATAAATTTAAGTTTTTAGCTACAAAAGTTGAAGAGTTAGAAAAAATATCAGAAGAATCAGGTTCTTTTATTACAATAGATTCTGGACATGCTAATACTTGTAATAGTACAGAAGGTTTTTTCGATATGAAAAATATAGCTTATTTTCATTTACATGATAATAATGGTATTAAAGATGAGCATCTAGTTTTAGGTGAAGGTAATTTAAATTTAAATTTGTTAAAAAAAGTTGATAATGGAATTATTGAGTTAAATAATTTTGATAATGTTTTAAAAAGTAAAGATAATATTTTAAATAGCTAAAAATCAATGTCTAAAACTTCTTTAATATCATGAATAGTAAAATCAGTGGTATTTAATAGTTTTTCATCTACTTCTTCAATTTGTTCTAAAGTTAAAATAGAAATATCAGCTGCTTCAAATGCCAATATATCATTTATTCCATCTCCAACCATCATGACTTTATATCCTTTTGATTGAAGCTCTTGAACTATTTCTTGTTTTCTTTTTGTTGTTGCTGTTGAATATCCATTATCTTTTTCTATTGCTAAAAATTCCGTGAGAGTATTGATTGTTCCAGCACGATCTCCTGACGCAATAAAAACTTCAATTCCTCTTTTTTTTAAGGTTTCAATAGTTTCTTTTGTGTTTGGGAAAAAGTGACCTGCTGAAGATATAGTAAATGCCACTTTATTTTTTATATTATCTAAAATAATAGCTGAACCATTACATAGCTCTATATTTTTTACATGTCTTGCTAAGATATCAAATCCATCGGTGATATCTTTTACTATGATTTTATCCTTTTTTAAAATATTAATTACATCTTCACTTGTGATATTGGATTTATGATAACTAATATCACATCTAATATTATGGAATTTAATTAAGTCATACAATCTAATGTTTGGATTTTGTTTTTTTAGACAAGTTGTATTAAATTGAAGTACCACAAGAGCTAATCCATCAAATCTGTCAACAATCTTTAAAGAATTAGATTTTGGGCAGAATTCTCCAGTTTCAAGGTTTTTTATTACCCTAAATCTTTTAACTAATGTTCCAGAATTATCAAAGACAACAGCTTTTTTATCCATAGAATCCCTTCAAAAAATTTAAAGATATTATTTTTTTCATTTTTCCTTATACATAGTATTATTTTTGATTGTATTAAAAATTTCTAAAAATTGATAAGAATTATTACAAAAGAAAACATATTATTAATAATTGGTGATTAAATGGAGAATAAAATATTAATTAAAGATGCTTTAATTTTAAATCCAAGAAATGATAAGGAGTTTGAAATTAAAAAGTCTTCATTACTTATAGAGAATGATAAAATAGCTAAAATTGATAAAAATATTGATGAAAATTCTGCTTCAAAAATAATTAATGCTAAAAATAAAATATTAATGCCTGGTTTAGTTAATACACATACACATTTATCAATGACTTTATTTAGATCACTTGCAGATGATTTAAATCTAGATTCTTGGTTAAATGACCATATTTGGCCAATTGAAGCAAAATTGAATAAGAAATATTGTTACGCTGGAGCTCTTTTAGGGGCTGTTGAAATGATCAAGTCAGGAACAACTACTTTTTCAGATATGTATTTCTATATGGATGGTGTTGCAGAGGCTGTTGATAAAGCAGGCCTAAGAAGCGTCTTATCGTATGGTATGATAGATTTTGGAGATAGTGAAAAAAGAAAAAAAGAGATTAAGGAATCTGAAAATCTCTATAAAAATTTCCATAATACTGCAGATAATAGAATTAAAGTATTTCTTGGACCACATTCGGCATATACATGTTCAAAAGAGCTTTTAGAAAGTGTTCGAAAAAAGGCAAATAAGTACAAAACTGGAATTCATATACACATGAATGAAACAAAAAAAGAGATAGAAGACATAAAAGAATCTACTGGAATGCTCCCTTTTGAATATTTAAACGATATCAGTTTTTTAAATGATGATGTTGTAGCTGCACATGGTGTTTGGCTCTCAAATAATGAGATTGATCTAATTAAAGAAAATAATATTAAAATATCTCATAATCCATGTAGTAATATGAAATTATCTTCAGGTATTGCTCCAATTAATAATTTAATTGAAAATAATATTTGTGTTTCACTTGGAACAGACGGTGCATCATCTAATAATAATCTTGATATGTTTGAAGAAATGAAATTTGCATCTTTACTTCAAAAAGTTGATACATTTAATCCTAAAGCATTAAGTGCTGAAGAAACAATTAAAATAGCTACATTAAATGGTGCAAAATCTTTACAATTAGAAAATGAAATTGGTTCTATAGAAGTAGGTAAAAAAGCAGATATAATTTTAATTGATTGTGATTCAGCTAATTTAACACCAAATAATAATTTAATAAGTTCAAATATTGTATACTCTGCAAATGGTAGTAATGTTGATACAACAATATGTAATGGAAAAATATTAATGGAAAATAAAAAATTAAGTTTTTTAGATGAAAAAGAAATTTATTTAAACGCTAATGAAAATATCAAAAAATTAAAAGAAAACTAATTAATAAAAAATTCTTTTAGTTTATTTTCATTAATTTTATAGCTATCTTTAACTTTTCCGTTTTCTAAATGTATAACATGGGAACAACATTCTAATATTAATTCCAAATCATGTGTAACAATAAATGAAGTAATACCAATTTTTTGAAGGTTGATTAAATTTTGACTAACTTCTCTCATATGTTTTAAATCTAGACCACTAGTTGGTTCATCGAAGATTAAAATATTTTTTTTAGATGCAATAGCACTGGCTATAGCTACTCTTTGCTTTTCACCACCAGATAATGCCATTGGATGAGCATCTTTTAAGTGTAATAGATTCAAATTATCTAATATATCTTCAGCTATTTCTTCATTTTCATCGTTCATACTAAGTAAGACTTCATCTAATACACTTTCTGTAAATAACTGATGATTAACGTCTTGCATAACCATGTAAGAATTTTTTAATCTATCTTTATGATTTAAGCTTTCTCCATCTTTTTCAAGTATTCCTTTACATTTTTTTTCAAGACCACATAAACATCTTGCAAATGTAGATTTTCCAGCTCCATTTGATCCAATAATAGCTATTATTTCATTTTGTGGAATATTTAAATTATTTATATCAACTACTACATTGTCACCATAGCTGAATTTAAAGTTATTAAATGTCATTTCCTTATTATTATTAGAATAATAAGTATTTTTATAAGGTTTTAATTTATCTAGATATAGTTCTCTTAATCCTAAAGAAGAGAGATTTTTATCTTGAATTTCATCTAAATCTAGTTCTTTAATAATTTCTCCTTCTTTTAAATAAATCATTCTATCTATTATATCTTGTAAGAAATAAAGTCTGTGTTCTGCTATTATGACAGTTTTTCCTTGTTTTTTCCAATTATTAATAATATTTCTTAAACCCCATGTTGATTTAGAATCTAAATTAGAAGATGGTTCATCTAAAATAATAATATCTGGAAAAACTGCTGAAACTGAAGCACAAGCTATTTTTTGTTTTTCACCACCAGATAATTTGAAAATACTTTTATCAAGTAAGTTTTCTAAATTAAATTCATTAACCACTCTATTTAATCTTTTTTCAATTTCTTCTACATCAAAAGATAAATTTTCACATCCAAAAACAAGTTCACTTGTTGTATCTACATTAAAAAATTGTGTTTTTGGGTTTTGAAATACAGAACCAACAATTTCTGATATTTCATAAATAGGTTTTTTAGATAAAAACTCATTATTTAAAAAAACATTACCCTCTTCTTTTCCATTAAAAAAGTTTGGAATTAAACCATTTACTAAACGAGTAATAGTTGTTTTTCCACAACCTGATTCTCCACATAGAAGAATAAGTTCACCTTCTTTAATATTAAGATTTATATTTTTTAACAAGGTGTCCGATTTAAGTGAATTCTACGAGGTTGGAAATTTCTTCAATTTTCTTATAACCTTTGCTAATCATGATGCCTATTAAAAGTACATTCAGATATACATGTTTATAAACAGAACGCTT
>Ga0334885_1000566_pt1 | contig 62211 bp, 68 predicted proteins | sample GraSluR1_MG_8_FD_207233 | JGI IMG/M metagenome (GOLD analysis project Ga0334885, IMG submission 207233) | Sludge microbial communities from methane-producing bioreactor in Wageningen University, Netherlands - Granular Sludge_31_05-R1 | ecosystem: Engineered > Bioreactor > Anaerobic >...
TGAATGTCCTCAATGCGGGCTGGTCATGGACCGTGACGAGAATGCGGCGATAAACATTCTGAGACTGGGGCTACAGTCTCTGCCAAAAGCTAGAAGCCCCGCCCTTCAGGGCGGGGAGTAGTCACATTCATTTCATATCGGAGCGGCTCCACCGATAGCCGTCCTGCAGGCGGCGGACTAAGCGACCGCAAACTTTTAAACTCCGTCGCCGAACCAACCGTCGATGAGCGATCTTTGTCTGATCTTCGGAAGGCCGAAGGTGAGGGGTAAAGAGCCCTTTCTGGCGGCGTTGAGGAAGGCCCAAATCGAGGGCGGCTGCGTCATCCAGGCGATGGACGCATCCCTCATCGTCGGCGAGAGCCATGCCACCTTCGCCGCCGAGAAGGCGATCCGGGCCTTCTCCGAAGAGAGGAACGTCGCCAAAGATCTGGGGCTTGAGATCTTGCGCTACGCCTCGGGCAAAAGACAGATCGGTCGAGCGCTCTCTATGGGGATATCGGAGGAGACCGAGAGGATAGCCCTGATAGTCGTGGAGAATGGGACGCCTCCGGAGATCTCCGATATCATCGAGGTCGACGACGAAGGGCCCTGCTGGAACAGGGCTGCCGTCAGGGAGGCCTTCGAGATCGGGGAGGCGGAGATCGAGGCGGCCGGAGAGGAGAGGATCCCCGACCTCGTTCTGGAACGGGTAGCGCTGATGGATGCTTACCGATGAGAGGATCTTATGAAAGAAGAGTTCTACACCCGGAGCCGCTGGCAGAACTGGATCAACAAGATAAAGGAGAGCGGGTTCTCCCTCCAGGAGTCGGATGAGGATCCGTCGGCTGCGGTCTTCGTCTACGCCATGGACGACGTGGTCCTGGCCTGCCTAAAGGTCATAGCGAGATGCGAACACGCCACCATCACCAAAGAGGAGGCGATATCCGCCATCGACGAGATCAGGGATATAGTCTCTGAGAGGGACGACTCCCTGGGAGAGGACGCGAATCTGATGCTGGAGTCGCTGAACGCCGCCCTCACCGCCGTATTCATCTCAAGCCAGAGGTACATCGACGGCGGCTACGACAGAAAGACGAAGCTGGAGGATCTGGTGAAAAAGGCGGTCCTCGCCGAGGAGGCAGACCGGATGGAGGAGGCCCTGGGGGTTCTGAGGGACATAGGGGCTAGGGTCATCGGAGGAGAGGCCCTCCCCGAAGAGGTCTTCGACGACCTCCCCTACTCCCTGACAGCGGAGCTCCTCGACGGTATCGACGCCATCTCCGCCGCCCAGATCGGCGACGACAGCTACAAGGAAGACGACGGGTCCGAGGACGACGGCGACGACTCCTGACCTTCCGACCGGCAACCCGAAGGCGACCTTCAGTCCCGCAGGTCACCTCGGCCGGGTCGTCACCTCGCACCCGTCCTCGGTGACGACGACGGTATCCTCGGCCTGGGATACGAGGGCGCCCTCAGCCTCCCAGAGGAGGGGATACCGGTGGAGGATTCCCGCCCTGAGGAGCTGACCTATTGCGTAATCGATCCGATCCCCCGAGAGCCACCTCCGGGCGAAGGGGAGGGTCGAGTAATTTTCCAGGACCTCCTTCAACAGGGCCCTCGCCGGGGGAGACCTGATGGGCCTTTTGGCGACGAAAGAGAAGATCTCCGCCTGGGGCGCCTCGGTGATCCTCCCGACGCCGTCGGTGGCGAAGGGCTCGATGGCGATGACCTCTCCCGGTGACAGCACCACCCCCTTCTCGATCCGCCGATTCGGCACCGAAGGCTCTCCGTGGGCCCGGTAGCGACCGAGGCCGTGGCCCGTCAGGTTCGCGACGGAGCTGTAGCCGTATCCCCGGATCGCCTCCTCGATGGCTGCCCCCAGCTCCGCCGTGGACACCCCCGGCCCCACCAGCTCTATCGCCGCGGAGAGCCCCGCTGCCGAGGCCTCCACGAGGTCTGGGTGGCCGCCGAGGTCCACCGTCACGGCGGCGTCGGCGATGTATCCGTCGACGTGGACGCCGATGTCCAGCTTCACCATCTCCTCGCCGAATACGTCTCCGTCCTGGGGGCGGGGGGTGTCGTGAGCGGCGACCCGGTCCCGAGATATGTTGCAGGGGAAGGCGACCTCGCCGCCGAGGGCCCGGGTCGTCTCCTCGACGAACTCCGCCACCTCCAGGATGGAGACCCCTACATCGATCATCGAGCTCGCATCAGACCGGACCCGCGCCAGGATCGACCCGGCCTTCCTGTACTTCTCAATCACTTCAGCGTCCATGAAAGATCATACTCCTCTCGTCAAAGTACCCTCGTAAAAATACCCGTTACCCTTGTAGGACTCTCCTCAGAGGATGAGCACCTTTTCAAATTCTGTGAGGTTCTCGCACCCTCCATCCTTCACCACCACCAGATCCTCCAGCCGGACGCCGCCGATATGCGGATAGTAGAGGCCGGGCTCCACGGTGACGACGTTCCCCGCCGCCAGGGCGCCCCCCACCTCGCTCAGGGAGGGCCTCTCATGGACCGCCAGCCCCACCCCATGGCCGGTGGAGTGGATGTAGCCGCGGCCCTCCCGCTCGGGGTAGCCTCGCTCCTCGAAGACGGCGCAGACTTCGGCGTGGACCTCCCTCCCCAGGGCCCCCACCCTGACGGCCGCGATCCCCGCCTCCTGGGCTGCTCGGACCGCAGAGTAGATCTCGACTACCTCAAGGTCTGCCTCCCCCCGGAGGACCGTCCTCGTCATGTCCGCAAAGTACCGCGTCCGTTTGGACCGGGGAAATATGTCGATGACTATCGGCGAGTCTGCGGGGAGGGGCCCCGACCCACCGAAGTGGGGATCGGCTCCGTCTTTGCCCCCGGCAACGATCGTCTCCTGAGCCTCATAACCCCCTCTAAGAAGGGAGACGTCGATGGCGGACTTCACCATCTCGGAGGTGAGGGGCGACCCTTCGATGGTCAGATCCTCCCCGGCGGGGCGGGACCTTCTTATCATCCCGACGGCGACCTTCATAGCCTCCTCGCAGCCCCTCTGTGAAGATCTGATCGCCTCGATCTCCTGGGGGGTCTTCACCTCCCGCCACTTCGATGCAGGGCTCTCCAGGACCGATACCTCGAAGTCGGCGGCGAGGTCGGAATAGACCCTCACCGGAAAGTCGAACGGGACCCCCAGCTTCCCGACGCCTCGGTCCCGGAGGAACTCCTTGAGGACCGCAGCGTAGGCGTCCTCGGGCCGGTCGAAGTTCGCGAGCTTATCTTTTATACCGTAATCGGAGGTGGTGGCCACCTCGTCGGCGACGGACTCCCTCTTCGCTCGCCCCTCCTCCATACCCGATACCAGGATGGATAGGGATGATGCCGCCAGGAGGGCGAACCGGTCCGGGGCGAGGAAGCGGGAGAGATAATAGATGTCGGGGTTGCAGAGGCTGTCTCCGAGGAGGAGGAAGCCGTCGAGCCCCTGATCGCTGATAAACTCGCCGGTCCTCTGAGATGGGGGAAGCATGATAAGAGATCTGAATACGAACTATAAAAAGATGGATTGAAGAAGACCGTTTAAAGATGGATCGAAGAAGACCTATCAAAGGGCGGATCGGGGCAGACCTATCGGGTTTCCTTTATGGCCGTCGTTATGTCGCGGACGAAGGCGGCGACGTCCTCGGACCTCTCCACCCCGGTCCCGGTGACTATGATATCGGCCCCGGCGTCCACCAGCTCCCGGGCCGCCTCCCCGGACCTGATCCCTCCGCCGACGATGAGGAGGGGATCGGCTATCGCCCCCTTCACCGCCGCCACCATCTTCGCCGGCACCGGCTCCCGGGCCCCCGACCCCGCCTCCAGATAGACGAACCTCATCCCGAAGTACTTCCCGGCGAGGGCATAGGCGGCGGCTATCTCCGGCTTATTTCTGGGGATCAGCTTAGCGTCGCCGACCCATCCCACGGTGCCGCCGGGCTCCACGACTACGTAGGCCATGGGGATCGGCTCGATCCCGTATCTGCGGACGAGGGGCGCGCCGAGGGCCTGGTTCTCTATCAGATAGCTCGCGCTCCGGGAGTTTAGGAGGCTCATGAAGAAGACAGCATCGGCGTTGGAGCAGAGCCCCGAGACGCCGCTGGGGAAGAGGATCACCGGTAGGCCTGACCCCCCCTTGATCGCCTTCACCGTATCCTCGAGGGCGCGGCCCGCCGCTCCGACGGAACCGCCCACCATGATGGCGTCGGTGCCTCCATTCGCCGCCGCCGCCGCCATCCTCCCGGCCTCCGCAGAGCTCTGGGAGTCGGGGTCTATGAGGGTGAGATGAGCGGCGCCTTGGGCCTTCGCCGCCTGCGCCAGCATCTCCTCGACGGGACCGATCATGAGAACGTCAGCCCCAGACCCGTCTATCCTCTGCTCTCCTTGGACTTGACCCGGAGCCCCTTGTAGCCGCACTTGCGGCATCGGGTTGAGCGGACGGCGTTTCGGGCGTTGCAGCGCATGCAGATCTTCATGTTTAGAAGTCGGTTTTCAGCCTCTGGAAATCGAGCCATGAAATTTGCCTCTTTATTATCATCGGGTACGCGATCACCGCCGACGCAAGGCGGCGATATGAACCTTTTGGATGGTTTTTGGCGCCGGGGTTGGGATTTTCCTGAGAGGGCTATTTCGCCCTCCCATTTTGAACCCAAGAGTCCCGGAAGGGACAACAGGTCTCGAGCCTGCCGCGTTTGGACTCCTCAGACCCTTGAGGGAGAGAAGATTAGTCCGCTCTGCCACCCCGGCTCCGGAGGATCTAGTTCAAGCTTCTGGTTTATATCTCTTGGCCCGATAGACCCCTCCGGCCGGATAGGCTTATTTGGGCGGGGCGCGGATCTAGGGCGGGAGATTTGGATGGCTCTTCGAGATGATGCGCTGGAGTTCCACAGGAAGTCAAGGGGTAAGATCGCCATAATAAGCAAGGTACCCTGCAGCACGAGAGAGGACCTTAGCCTCGCCTACACGCCGGGGGTCGCCGAGCCCTGCCGCGAGATAGAGAGGGATCCGGGGCTCGTCTACGATTACACCTCCAAAGGGAACCTGGTGGCAGTGGTCACCGACGGAACCGCGGTCCTGGGGCTTGGCGACATAGGTCCGGCGGCATCGATGCCTGTGATGGAGGGTAAAGCGATCCTCTTCAAAGAGTTCGCCGACGTCGACGCCTTCCCCATCTGCATCGACTCAAAGGACCCCTCGGAGATCGTAGAGGTGACCAAGAGGATATCGGTCGTCTTCGGCGGCATAAACCTGGAGGACATCAGCGCACCGCGCTGCTTCGAGATCGAGGACCGGCTGAAGCGGGAGCTGGATATACCCGTATTCCACGACGACCAGCACGGGACAGCCGTGGTGACGGGAGCCGCCCTCATCAACGGGCTTAAGGTGGTGGGAAAAAGCTTCGAAGAGGTTCGGATCGTCGCCAGCGGAGCCGGGGCTGCCGGGATCGCCGTCTCCAAGTTTCTCATGAGCTTCGGCGTCGAAGACCTCATCCTCTGCGACAGCCGGGGGATCGTCCACCCTGGGAGAAGCGACCTCAACGCCTCGAAGATGGAGATGGCGAAGATCACAAACCCGGAGGTAAAGACCGGATCTCTCGCCGACGGCCTGAAGGGGGCGGACGTCTTCATCGGGGTCTCTGCCCCCGGGATCGTATCCGAGGAGATGGTCAGGTCCATGGCCGAGGAGCCGATAGTCTTCGCCATGGCAAACCCCGTCCCCGAGATCATGCCCGAGATTGCAAAACGGGCCGGGGCGAGGGTCATCGCCACCGGAAGGTCGGACTTTCCAAACCAGGTGAACAACGTCTTGGGCTTCCCCGGGATCTTTCGGGGGGCCCTCGACGTCCGGGCGAGGGAGATCAACGAGGAGATGAAGATGGCGGCAGCGAGGGCGATCGCGACGCTTGCAGAGCCCATCTCCGAGGATCGGATAATCCCCTCGCCCTTCGACCGGCTGGTGGTGCCAAAAGTAGCCGAGGCGGTGGCGAGGGCCGCCCTCGAGTCGGGGGTCGCGAGGCTCGAAGTGGACCCCGCCGAGGTGGGCCGGAGGGCTGCGGAGAGGATGGGCCTCCACGATCAGCAAGAAAGACCTGGGGCATGAAGAGCGGAAGCCGAGAAGTTAACAAGACAGGGGATTCGGATAAAAGATAGATCAGAGGTCCTTCTGGACCTCGCCTCTTATGTCCTCGAAGTCGACGAAGTGCATCCCTGCGACCTCGCGAAGCTCCCGGGCTATGAACCTTTTTGTGGACATGACCATGAACCTCTTTCCCCTTGCCCGGAGGAGCTTGAGGGGGCGCTCGAAGTCTCCGTCGCCGGATACCAGAACCGCCATATCGTAATTATCTACGGTATTGAACATGTCCAGGACGATCTCGATGTCCAGGTTCGCCTTCCTGATCTCCCTCCCGTCGTTCAGGACGATGATCTTCAGCTCTTTTGTGATGATGGAATAACCTATGTCCGCAAGAGCTGTCAAAAACCCCTGCTGCCTCGTATCGGGAGGGTTCTCCTCTCCGACGTAGTAGTAGGCGTCGATGATCTCGCCGCCGGTCTTGTTCTCGATCCACCTTAAGAGCTTCTCGAAGTTGATCCACCACTTAAGCTCGTCCTTCTGCATGTAAAAGATGTTCGCACCATCTATGAATACCGATATTTTCAATTAGAGTTCCCCTTTATTTCAAATATAATAAACACGCCAGCCAGTATCTGGCCGTGGGTTATCATTCTGGTGGTGGGAGTAGATCTCAGGATACATATAGTTTCCTGAAAACTCCCTCCGTTCCACAGGCGAGGGTCGATCTACCTCGTGCCTCTGAGATCATTCGTCGGCTGCGGCCTTTGATCCCACGCTCGCCCACTTTTTTTCGCAGCTATAGCAGACCCCCTTCAAATCCAAACTCGATCCCATAACAGTGAAATCGGCTTCGGCAGAAACCTTGGCTATCAATTCCGACATGATCGGGTCCGACCAATCTCTGATGCGGCCGCACCTCAGACATAGCAGGTGGGCGTGAGCCTCGGTATTCGGATCGTATCTCGTTTGGCCCTGAGGCAGGTTCAACTCCGCGAGCAGACCGATTCCCTTTAAAATTTTAATTGTACTATAAATAGTAGCAAGGCCGATCGTCGGGTGCGTCTTCTTGATCTCTTGATAAGCCTTTTGGGCAGTAGGGTGTTCATCATTGAGGAGGACATACCTGCTGATGGCTATCCTCTGGGGCGTAGCCCTATAACCACAGTTTCTGAAATTCTTGATTATCATCGGCTCCAGATCTTCTGGGTCTATCATAGCGATTACTAAGTAATAATCGATCTTAAATAAGCCTTTGCAAGATAAAGGGCGGAAGGGCTTTCAACCAGCTCTGGTGCCACCGACGCCAAAGATATGCACATAAAAGAGGAAGTGGGAGCCCAGCTGATGAGAGAGAAGATAGGAGATGCCTAAATGACCCATCATATGGAAGATGAAACAAGGCAGGGGATCCCCCTCCTGGGGGAGAAGGTCCCGGAGATGGAGGTTCAGACGACCCACGGAAGGATGAAGATCCCAAACGACCTCTCTGGAAAGTGGTTCATCCTCTTCAGCCACCCCGGAGACTTCACGCCGGTCTGCACCACGGAGTTCATAGCCTTCGAGAAGATGAGAAAGGACTTCGATGACCTCAACTGCTCCCTCGTGGGCCTCTCCATGGACCAGGTCCACTCCCACATGAAGTGGACCGAGTGGATCAAGGAGAAGATGAATGTAGAGATAACCTTTCCCATCATCGCCGACAACGGGACCGTCGCCGGAAAGCTTGGGATGGTCCATCCCGGAAAGGGGACGAACACCGTCAGAGCCGTCTTCGTGGTGGACCCCAAAGGGGTCATAAGGCTGATGCTCTACTACCCCCAGGAGATCGGAAGGAACATGGACGAGATCCTCAGAGCCGTCAAGGCCCTCCAGATCTCAGACAAGAACAAGGTGGCAATGCCCGCCAACTGGCCGAATAACGACCTCTTCGGCGATGAGGTGATAATACCTCCGCCCTCAGACGAGAAGACCGCGGCCACCAGAAAGACGGGCGGAGGCGTCGTCTGCGAAGACTGGTGGTTCTGCCACAAGAAGCTCTGAGCCGCCGGAAAAGTAGTTAAGATAGCGGATCGTCTATAACGGTTAATGGTGATGATATGGCCAAGATAGGAGTTGTGAGACACCGAGTGGAGGACTTCCCCGAATGGAGAAAGAAGTTCGACGATAGGATGGAGGTGCGGAAGAGCAACGGATGGTCGGGCCACGAGCTCTACTACGACGAGGGGAGAAATGAGGCTTATGTCGTCCATACCGTCCATGACGAGAAGCTGGATCTGGCCAGGGAGCATATGGAGAAGTTCAAAGCCATGGGGAGGCGGACCGAGATGAAGCCCTCCGGCAACCCGGACCATTCGATAATGCCGAGAGGCGAGAAGATCGAAGCCGTAAAATATTGACCCTGGATAACGAGAGGGGGGTTTTCCCTTCCCCATATGCAAGGCCCCGGCCCCTCCTCTGGCTTGCCGAAGCCCTGTTACAGGCCGCGATCCCCCGGGGGGCGCCCGTCTCCCGCTTCTCTTGTCGGGCTCCCCCTCATATTTCCGAAAAAAATTTAAGGAAATACGACAGAGAGATTGGCATGGCTGACAAGAAATTCTACACCCTCCCCGAACTGCCCTACGCCTACAACGCCCTGGAGCCTCATATCTCCGAGGCTCAGCTCAGAATCCACCACGATAAACATCATGCCGCCTACGTTAACGGCGCCAACTCCATCCTGGAGAGGCTGGAGAAGGCCCGGGAGGCGGGAGATGATCTGGATATGAAGTCCACCCTGAAGGAGCTATCCTTCCAGGCGGGGGGGCACGTCCTCCACAGCCTCTTCTGGTCGAACCTCGCTGCTGCCGCGAAGGCGGCAGAGGAGCCCGGCGGCGCCCTCGCCGACGCCCTGAAGAGAGAGTTCGGCTCCTTCGCCAGGTTCAAGAAGGAGTTCTCCCTCGCCGCGGCGACCGCCGAGGGCTCCGGCTGGGCGGCCCTCGCCTGGTGCGCCATGACAAAGCGGCCCCTCATAATGCAGATCGAGAAGCATAACGTCAACGTATACCCGATGTTTCGGATCCTCATGGTCCTGGATGTATGGGAGCACGCCTACTACCTCGACTACAAGAACGAGCGGCCGAAGTTCGTCGAGGCCTTCTGGAAGATCGTCGACTGGGACGAGGTTAACCGCAGGCTCGATGCGGCGACAAAATAAACAGATGGCCGCAATGAGCCACAATAGACAATTTTTTTCTGAAGAGGAATGGGCATGAAATCCTTGAAGATACCGTTTCTGATCCTGACTTTAGCTGCCCTCGTCATCACCGCGAGCTGCGCCGATCGGGTCGATGACCACCCAGAAGCCGTCGGAGAGGCAGATGGCCCTCTCCGGGACGAGAGCTCGACGGCTATGATCGAAAGCAATAACCTCACCTACCCCGCCTACGTAGCGGCCCCAGCTCCGAGCCGGGGAGGAGGCGACGGTGCGATATATCCGGGTGTCGTGATGATCCACTCCTTCAACGGCCTGGAGCCCGGCTATAGAGACCTCGCCGATCGGCTTGCAGCATCCGGGTACGTCGTCATCGCCCCGGAGTGGCAGACCTTTGATGAGACGCCCCTGGACGAAGCCGTCGACGGGCTCGTAGAGGCCTGCGCCGCCTACCTTATCGATAGGGAGGACGTGAACGGCGACCGCCTCGGCCTCACCGGCTTCTGCGCTGGCGGCAGGTACACGATGCTATTTCTCCCCCAGATGGAGGAGTTTCGCTCCGGCGTAGCCTGGTACGGATTTCCCTATTCAGGCGGCTTCAACGACGAGACGAAGCCCGCCGACCTCATCGACGGCCTCGATGCGCCGATGCTGATCATCCACGGGACCGGGGACGTACCAAGCCCCATCTCCGGGATATACGAGTACGCAGCTGCCCTCGACGCCGCTGATAAGTACTTCGAGCTGAAGGTCTACCAGGGGGAGGGCCACGGCTTCATGATCAATGAGGGCGAGAGGTCGGAGAGCTTCGCCGCCCTGGACGCCGAAGGAGAGATGGCGAGGTTCTTCGATAGGACGCTTAAAGGATGAAGATGAACTCGTTCGAAGGGGCGCGGGGTTAAAGAGACCGCGCCGCTCCGCGCCCCCTGTCACTTTTTTTCGCTTCAAAACTCCGACCGACCCGTGACCATATCGGCCACCCAGTCCCAGTCGTGGTCGTAGATGTGGGCCGAGCAGCTGACCGTCGTGATCGAGCCGGGCTCCGCCCCCACCCTCCCGGCGACGTATTCGAGGAGCCTCGTCAGGCCGTAGAGGTTCGCGGGGTAAGCGCCTGCGAAGTCGTGGCTCCGGAATAGGGCCGCGAGGTGGAGGCGGCCCTCCCGGATCTTGAAGTCGTCGACCATCATGCAGGGGACCTCCTCCTTCTCTGTATCGACGGGGGGTATCCAGGTCACCGCCGAGGCCCTCCGGGTGTTGGGGCTCGCCCGGAGGCGGCGGACTACGTAATCGATCTGGTCGACGGGCCCATGGGAATCATCATCTATTTGTTTCTGAGAGCCGGGCAGAGCCCAGGCCCGGAGCCTCTCGCCGTAGGTATACTCAAAGCCGGGGTTGTTGCCGCTGACGAGCTGGAGGGCATAATCTTCGAGTCGGGGGCGATTCCAGGAGTACTCCTCTGGGATCATATCCCTCCTGGGGTCTTCCACCACCACCTCCAGGGCGAGGATCTCCCTCGTCCTCGTCCCCCGCTCGTCGGTGATCTCTTCGCCGTCGCGCCAGATGAGGCCGAGCCCCCGCCGCCACGCCTCGGGGATCGTATCCGCCCTGATGAACCTTCCGACCCTCAAATAACCACCGTTCCCCGTCATGGCCCACTTGGCTAAAATAGGTTGGCTCTCAACCCTTCAGATAGAGCAGTTCTGGAGACCTTCAAGATGCCCGACTTTGAGTGGGAGCTGGTGGCGGCCATAAACCGCTTCTTCGAGAGCGAGGAGATCAGGGGCGTCGCCTACCGGCTGAAGCAGAGCCGCTACACCCCCCAGGTCGTCGACCTCCTCGTCGACTCCCCCCACCCCGGCTACTATCTGGCCGTCGAGTGCAAGAGCCTCGACGCCCGCAAGGCGAAGACGTTGTACTACAGCCAGCACTTCTCCCTCGCCGGCGGCGTCCACCAGATCGAGAGGATCGACCGGTTCGTCGAAGTCTCCGGCCGGCGAGGGGTCCTGGCGGTGGAGCTGCGCCAGGGTCCAGGAAAGCCCAAAGGGGCACACCTCATACCCTGGAAGACGGTCATTGACGGCTTCAGATCCGAGTCCTCAGGCATCCCGGTGGAGATGATAGAATCTATGCCTCCCCTGGGGAGGAAGAACGGGACCTACCGGATAGAGGCCGGGTACCTGGAGAGGCTGGGGATCTAAGGCCAATTAATTTTACTGCAGACAAGAGAATTTGGATTAAGCTTATATCCCCTTCCGCCGCTCCCAAAAACCATGAAGCTTCCCGGTACCGCGACCCAGCCGGAGAACGTCCATATCGCCATAGGAAAGCTCGATATCAGGCCAGGGATGGCCTTCCTCGATCTGGGGTGCGGCTCGGGGGCCATATCCCTTGCAGCTGCTAGGTTCACCGACCGGATATACGGCATCGATCGAAGATCTGAGGCGGTGGAGATCTCGAAGGGAAGGGTCCGGGGCGGGACCTTCCTCTGCGGCGAAGCCCGAGATCTGATCCCGACGCTCCCAAAGATCGACCGGTGCTTCATCGGCGGGACGATGGGCATAGAGGCCTTCTTCCCCGCCCTGATGGAGAGGCTCTCTCCCGGAGCCGTCGTCGCTGCCGACCTCGCCAGGATCGGTATGGCGTCGAAGGTCGCCACATTGATGAAGGGGGCGGGGATCTACGAAGAGCTCCTCCAGATCGGGGTCGCCCGGGGCTACGATCTCGCCGGGGACGTCGCCCTCAGGCCGGAAAACCCCATCTTCATGGTGGTGGGGAGGCTTGCTGGAGGTCGGAGCCCTTGACGGGAGAAATATCGGATAATGGGGACTATCGGAGAGGATGGAAGATGTCAGGAGAGGAGATGGAGATGGTTGCTTGCTGATAGGGGTGAGCCTCGGCCCCGGGGACCCGGAGCTTCTGACCCGGAAGGCGGAGAAGGCCCTCGCCGCCGCGGATGAGGTCTTCGTCCCCGGCGAGATGGCCGCCGAGCTCGTCAGGCCCTTCGCCGAGCCGGAGGTCCTCGACTTTCCCATGATCTCGGATAAAGCTAGGCTTCTGGAGATCTGGGCCGACAACGCCGACCGCGTCGCCTCCCGGGCCCTCGGCGGGAGCGCCGCCTTCGCCTGCATCGGCGACGTAAACACCTTCTCCACCTTCTCCCACCTCAAAAGGCTGGTAATCGAGCGCCACCCGGAGGTGGAGATCGAGACGATACCCGGCGTCGGGACCGTCCCGGCCCTGGCGGCGAGGCTCGGGGTCGACCTCTCGGAGTCCTTCCTGGTATCCGACGGATCCCAGGTTCAGACGGTGATCAGGATGAAGGCGGTCAAGCCCGCCGAGATGGCGGCTGAGCTGGCGAGGGAGGGGTTCGACGACTTCGTCCTGGGGGTCCGGCTCTACACCCCCGAGGAGTCGATAATTCGGGAGGAGATGCCCGAGAGGAGCGACTACTTCAGCGTCCTCTGCGCCAGAAGGAGGAGGAGATGAAGATCAACTTCGTAGGGGCGGGGCCTGGCAACCCGGACCTCATCACCGTCAGGGGCGCCCGGCTCCTGGAGGAGGCAGACCTCGTCGTCTACGCCGGCTCCCTCGTCAACCCCGCCCTCCTGGAGGGGCTCTCTGCAAAGCTCGTCGACAGCAACAAGATCAACCTCGAGGAGATCAACGGGATTATGCTCTCCGCCCTCCGGAGGGGCGAGAGGGTGGTCAGGCTCCACAGCGGAGACCCCGCCCTCTACGGCGCCATCCTGGAGCAGATGAGCCCCCTGGAGGAGGAGGGGGTCGAGGTGGAGGTCATCCCCGGCGTCTCCTCCCTATTCGCCGTCGCCGCCGCCCTCAAGACCCAGCTCACCCTGAAGGGGGTCTCAGAGTCGCTGATCGTAACGAGGCCTGCGGGGACGACCCTGGAGAACGACTCCATCGCCGAATTCTCCCGATTCAGGACGACGATGGCGATATTTCTCGGGGCGGACAAGATAAGGGATACGATGGACCGGCTGGAGATCCCCAAGGGGACCCCCGCTGCCGTCGTCTACCACGCCTCCTGGCCCGACGAGCTGGTGATCGTCGGGACCGTCGGGGACATCGCCGATAAGGCCGAGGAGGCGGGGATCACCAAGAGCGCCCTCATCCTCGTCGGAGACGTAATATCGAGGAGCGGCTTTGGGAGGTCTCACCTATACCAGAGTCGGTAGCCGTCATCGTATTCGAACGCAACATCTCCGAGGGGGAGAAGATCTCCGCCGCCCTGAGGGACCGGTACGATCCGGAGGTTCTCGTCTACAGGAAGGGAAAAACCCAGGAGACGGTCGACTCCCTCGCCGGCTTCGACCTGGTGGTGGCGGTGATGGCGGTGGGGATCGTGGTGAGGATGATCTGCCCCGGCCTCGCCGACAAGTGGACCGGAACGCCGGTGGTGGCCGTCGACTCGTCCCTTCGGTCCGCAGTCCCGGTCGTCGGAGGCCACCACGGCGGAAACGACCTTGCAATTCACCTCTTCGAAAAGCTCGGCGCCTATCCTGCCATCACCACAGCCACCGACGCCGCCGGCCGCCCCTCCCTGGAGGGGACGGCGGCGGGGCTCGGGGCCCGCATCGTCAACCGCAGCTCCTCCAGGGATGTCAACCTCGCCTTCCTGCGAGAAGACGTCCCCGTCGTCAGGCTCGCGGGGCCGAAGGTCGTCCTGGTGGATGAGGACGTGGCGGTCCTCAAGAGCAAGGGCGGCGTCGTCGTCGGGATCGGCGCCAGGAGGGGCGTCGAGGCCTCGGAGGTGTTGGAGGCGGCAAGGATGGCCCTGGAGTCGGTGGGGCGGGGGATAGACGAGATCAGGGCGATGGCCACCGGGGAGATAAAGAGGGACGAGGCCGGCATCTCCGAGGCGGCGGAGAGGCTCGGCCGCCCCGTCATCTACCTCGACGAGGATGTCCTCAACGCCCAGTCCCCGACGACGGAGTCGAGGGCTCGAGACCTGGGGCTGGTGGGGGTGGCGGAGCCCGCCGCCCTCGCCCTCTCCAAGAGGCTGATCATGCCCAAGAAGGCCTACGGGAGGGTGACCGTTGCCCTCGGAGAATAGGCTCTACATCGTGGGGATCGGCCCCGGGGAGAGGGGTCTGATGACCAGGAGGGCGATAGAGGCGATATCCGACGCCGAAAGCGTCGTCGGATACCGCCCGTACCTGGACCTCGTCTCCGACCTCCTGGCGGGGAAGAGGGTCGTCTCCACAGGGATGGGACGGGAGGTGGATAGGGCGAAGGAGGCCGTCGACCTCCTGGAGGAGGGCTCTGTCGCCCTCATCAGCAGCGGTGACCCCAACGTCTACGGGATGGCGGGGCTGGGCCTCGAGGTCGCCTCCGGGAGGGTCGACCTCAGCCGCGTCGAGGTCGTCCCCGGGATCACCTCCTTCTCGGCCGCGGCCTGCAGGGCAGGCGTCACCTTCACGGAGTCGGTGGCGACCATCAGCTGTAGCGACCTTCTCACCCCCTGGAATAAGATCGAGGAGAGGGCGAGGATCGCCTCGGAGCTGAAGATGCCCATGGCGATCTATAACCCCCGATCCAGGAGGAGGACCTGGCAGCTCGATCGGGTCCTGGAGATCGCCACCTCGGAAGGGGAGAGGGATCCGGAGGTTCTGGTGGCAAAGAACGTCGCCCGGGAGGGGGAAGCCCTCTTCTGGACGAGGGCGAAGCTGATGCTGGAGGAGGAGGATCTCCGCGAAGAGGTGGACATGTTCACCCTCCTGATCCTGGAAGGAGAGGGGATGGTGAGGGTCGAGGGGACCGCCTGCGACGAGAATAGGAGAAGGGGCGCCGCCGGACCGGAGGCGAGGAGCCACCCGGCCGGTGGCCATTCGGCGAGGGTCCACGTCGTAGGGACGGGTCCCGGCGACCCCCGCCACCTCACTCTCGATGCGGTGGAGATCATCGAGAGGTCGGACCTCCTTCTGGGGGCGGAGAGGCACCTCTCCGCCGTCAGAGGGGTTTCGAAAGGCGAGACGAACTCTCACGAAGGAAAGGGAGAGTTCGAGGATAGGATATCAGCGAGGGTCCGGGCTGCTGAGGAGGCGGCCCGCCTCGGCAAGACCGCATCGATCCTCTTCGGGGGCGACCCCAGCACCTTCAGCTCCTCCTGGAGGGCGCGCGCCCCTTCAACGGCTCGGGTATCTCCGGGGGTCGGCGCCTTCTCGGCGGCGGCGGCGAGGCTCGGAGCGCCCCTAGTGAACGACTTCGCCCTCATCTCGGGGCTCAGCGAAGAGACCCCGTGGAGGGCCCGCCGCCTCCTGGAGGGCGGCTTCGCCGTAGTCGTCTACAACCAGAACTCTGGAAGAATGGACTGTCTAGCCGAGGCGGTATCCGACCTCGATCCGGAGAGGCCCTTCGGCCTCATCCAGGACGCCACCCGTCCCGAGGAGAGGATCCGCATCGGGAGGGGGGCGGATCTCGCCCGCCCGAACTTTGGGGGGAGAAGGTGTACCCTGATCCTGGCAGGCCCCGAGGCCCGGATGACCGAGGGAAAGATCATCACCCGAAGAGGGTATCAGACCAAGTACGACTACTGAAGTCGGGGCGTTTTTGATGACCAAGAAGAAGTATTCAGATCTGGGGGCGATGACCCCCGAGGGGATGGAGATCTACAACAGGAGCAGAAGCTTCATCGCCGGGATCGTGGGGGACGAGACCCCCGAGGACAGGATCAAGCAGCGGTGCGTCGTCGCCACCGGCGACCTCGCCGTCGCCGATATCCTCAGGTTCCAGGGCGACCCCGTCGCTGCGGGGCTTTCAGCCCTGGAGGCGGGCGCCCCCATATTCGTCGACATAAAGATGGTGGAAGCGGGGGTGGTGAAGCGGGGGCATAAAAGCCCCGTGATCACAGCCATCGGCAGAGGCGATCGATTGGCCGAGAGGGAGGGGATCACCAGGACCTCGGCGGGTTTCCTGGAGGGAAAAGAGGAGCTCTCCGGGAGCATAGTCGTCATAGGAAACGCCCCTTCGGCCCTCTTGACCCTATGCCACCTCATCGAGGGAGGCGAGGCGGAGCCGGCCCTGGTCATCGGCGTACCCGTCGGCTTCGTCAACGCCGCCGAGAGCAAGGAGAGGCTCCGGGAGATCGACGTCCCATCGATATCGACGGTGGGCACCAGAGGCGGAACCCCCATCGCCGTCGCCGCGATAAACGAGATCATAAACATGCACCATGGAAGAGAATAGCTCTGAAGAGGAGAGGAGAGGGGCGACAGACCCCGTCTCGGGCTTATCGATACCCACCGACTGGATCGAGAGGTCCGCCGACCCCGAGGTCTTGGAGAAGGTCAAAAGCGGCCTCTGGGCGCTTCTATCCGACGGGACCCTCCTGCGGCGGGGGCTGACCACGGGGACGACGGCCGCCGCCGCCGCAAAGGGGGCGGTCATCTCCCTCCGAGAACCGGTCCACGAGGTCGCCGTCCTCACCCCGGCAGGGATCAGAGTCGCCGTCGCCGTCGACGGCCGCGACGGATCCTGCTCCGCCGTCAAGATCGGCGGAGACCACGAATCCGACGTCACCGCCGGGGCGGTGATGGAAGCGAGGGCCGCCCCCATCCTGGGGATGGTGGCTGGCGAGGAGATGGGACCTGAGAAGTTCAACGGGCCGGAAGAGAAGATCGAGATCGTCGCCGGCCCCGGGATAGGGAGGATCGGGGTTGGGGGCCTCTGCGCCCCTCCTGGGAGGCCCGCCATCAGCCCCTCGGCGAGGGGAGAGATAGAAAGAGCCATCGAGGAGGGGATGGCAGCGGTGGGGATCGGTGCAGTCCGGGTGGTCCTCTCGGTGAGAGATGGCGAGAGGATAGCCGGAAGGACGATGAACCCCCACCTCGGGATCACAGGCGGGATATCGATCCTGGGGTCGACGGGCTTCGTCGAGCCCTGGAACGAGCACCTCGCCGAGAGCCGGGAGGCGGAGATCCTGGAGCCGGAGAGGGTGGTGGTCACCACCGGGAGGGTCGGCCTCAAGTACTCGCGGTTCCTCTTTCCAGGACACGTCGCCGTCCTCGCAGGAAACCGCCTAGACCGGATCCGCTTCAGAGAGGACCAGGAGAGCATCCTCTGCGGCCTTCCCGCCCTCATCCTCAAGTGGGGCATGCCCGATATCCTGGAAGGGACCGGATACGGTACCGTGGCGGAGATGGCAGATCGTGAGCCCGGCCACCCCCGGATCGACGAGGGGTTCCGGAAGGTGGCAGGGAAGCTCCCCCGGACGAGGATCATCCTCCTCAACAGGGATGGGTCGATCCTGAGAGAGGGCGGCCCCCTGACCGTTGGGAGTCGGCGGAGATAGAAGAAGGGTCCAGGAGAGGAGGGCGTTGGGCGAAGAAGTAGAGAGGAGAGGAAGGCTGTGGACGAAGGAGGAGACGGGAGAGTAGAGCTTCGGGGCGAGTTCATGATACGCGGAGGTGAGGTCGCACCATGAAGATCGTCGGAGTTGGAGCGGGCCCGGGTATGCTCACAATAGAGGCGTCGAGGGCCGTAAGAGAGGCCCGGCTCATATACGGGTCGGAGAGGGCCATCGATCTCGCGAGAGATGAGATCCATCCCGGAACCGACGTTAGGGTGATCGAGGACTACGGAGCCCTCCGAAAGCTACCCCCGGAGGCCGTCGTCCTCTCCACAGGAGACCCGATGTTAAGCGGCCTCGGCTACCTGGACGGAGACGTGATCCCGGGGATATCCAGCATGCAAGTCGCCTGCGCCAGGCTGAAGGTGAGCGAGCTGAAGGTCATCCCCATAACCGTCCACGGCAGAAGGATGGACCCGGAGACCATCCTGGCGGAGATCGCTCGCGGCAGGACCGTCTTCCTCCTCGTAGACGACTCCACCGACCTTCCGGCCCTCTGCCAGCTCTTGGAGGAGAGGGGCCTTCCCGGGGACGTCGCAGTCCTCACCGACCTGGGCTACCCGGATGAGAAGATCCTCCGGGGGACGACGAGATGCCCCCCGATCTCAAAAGGGCTCGCCTCGGTGATGATAGGAGATCTGGAGTTTGAGAGAACCCCCTGATTTCCACTGGAGCCTCCCCTCGCAGAAGCCTTAAAAATTGATTTATAAAAAAATGATATCTACTCCGGGTTGCAGGCCTTGCACGGGGAGTAACCCGCCTCCCGCGCCTCCCAGACGTCGGAGAAGTATACCCTGTTTTCGTCCTTGATCCTCTTCGCCGAGGTGCAGTCGGGGAGGTGATACTTGTCGGAGTTCTTGCTCCCTACATATCGATATTCGAGATCCTTGGCAGGCTCCACAGCCGCACTATAGGGTAGAGGTTCTATCAACACAATTTCAGGCGCCGCTCCCCTGCCATATAGATCTCGGCCATCGTCCCAGATCACGATCCCGGGGCCGTCTTCAGCGATGATGCAATCTCGTCGTTCTGGGAGAAAAACCCCCCTCGGCTCCTCCACCTCCAAAATGGAGGAATAGCCCCGCTCGGGGGTGAGACGGCAGCTCTCGCGTATATCGAAATCTCTCCTCTCCCCCGGCCCCACCTCCATCATCATGAACCTGGTATTCTCGACGAGACGCTCCCCATCCCAGAGGGTGGCGTTGAGGATCAGATACGGCAGGGTCGACGGACCCTGGAGGGTCAGACTTCCCCAGGTCCGAAAGAGGGTGCTGCTGACGGAAGAGTTGAACTCCAGTATAGACGAAATCGATGGCGAATAGGCCTTATCGTCGGATACCTCCGAGAATCCGTCCCGATCCTGCCCCTCCTCGAAGTCCTCACCGGGGCCGTGGCTGAACTGGTGACCGGTGGGACCTGAACCCCTCGATTCTGATGGAGCCAAAAGGTCCTCCCAGAAATAGGACCCACCTCTGGAGATCGAGGAGCCCATCTGCGAGAGCCAGGGCCCGCCGTCCTCCCGGATCGAGGAGAGGGCAGCCTCCGCCTCTGATGGTAGCCGGATATTGCCCCCCTCCTGGAGGTGGACCAAAGATGCCGAGACTGCCACCAGAAGGACGGAGAGGAGAAGGATCCTCTTCTTGGATAGAAGCTTCGCCGACAATTGTAGACCCCTTTATTTCTACTGGAAAGCCCGTTTCTATTGGAGAGCCCGTTTCTACTGGAGAGCTCCATCCGAATCGGCGGTGGTCGACAAAGCCTTAAAGGCCGATAGATCCACCTCCCTAAAGGCCGTTAGACCCACCTGATGAAGCCCATCTCCGGGGCCCATAGCCCTTAAGATCGGCCCTCAATCCCCCAGCCGCTCCAAAATCTTCAGCGCCTCCTTGACGCAATCCAGCTGGGTCATCAGCCTCCCCAAATCCTTTTCATCCCGCATCTCGTGGGATATATCCCTGATCTTATGGAGGATGACGGCCTTCAGCTCCTCCAAGGCGAGATCCACCTCTTCTTCAGCCACCATCACCCTGGATCCACCTTCGCGATGGCCCTTCCTCCCTTTTTCTTTGGGCTCCTGAGGCGAAGGCTCCTCAATGGCCGTCCTACCCCCAAAGCCGGACCCTGATCCCTCCCCCCTTCCATCTGCAGGTATGAAACCCCGTTCTCTCATCGAAGAACCCTTTAAAGGCTCAGAAGCGACTTTCTCCCCCATCGATGGAGTCTTTGCCGCCTGTGCCTCCTCAAAAGAGCAGACTGGACATACCACCTCCCCCTTGTAGCGGAAGAGAGGTGCTCCGCAGTCATGATGAGTGGCCAGCATCGTCCCCCCCATCTCCAAAAGCCTCGTTATCCTCTTAATAGCCTCTTCTTCTTCCATCGAAGATCACCAACCATCGCCCCGTATCATCGGGGATCTACTAGCCTCGACCCACATCATCGGGGATCGAAGGAATCGAGGCTGAATTAAATCGGATTGAAGCTGCCATATGTTTAAATATGACGACCATGACATAACCCTTTGGGACGGGCTTCATCTTTAACCTTTTTGCCGTCTTGAAAGTGTGTCGAAAATGTGGTGATTCCATGGCAGCTGAAAATGTGATTAAGCAGTGCGTAGAAGTTTTAGAGCGGATAATGAGCGACGATACCGTTCCCAGAAATATAAGGCGTTCTGCAGAGAGCGTTAAATCGACCCTTCTCAACGAGGAAGACTCTGAAGCCGTAAGGGCCGCCTCGGCCATATCTATCCTGGACGAGATAAGCAACGATCCGAACATCCCCCTTCATACCAGAACCCTCATCTGGAACGTCGCGAGCCAGCTCGAGACCGTCCCCATCGGCTGATCTCACCGAAGTGCCATCGGCCGTAACCCCAGCGGGGAGGCGAGGGCAGAACACCCCCCGCAAGTTCATTGGATTCACCCCTTTAGGCAAGGTTCGATCCTCCCGATGGACATATCACTACAAACCAGCCTCTTCGCTCCGTCGGCTATGCCGCCCGAGATGCAAAAACTACCTCTGCGAGGTCAAACCTAGGTCGCCTCAGCAAAGGAGAATAAGATCCTCAGCATAAAGCTCTCATCTATTCGCCTCAAGGAAGGCGTTATATTGCGATCCCATACGACGACCTCATACGACGACCTCATACGACGACCCCATACGACGACCCCTTCGTTTCCACTGCAGCCCCAAAACCCCAACCTCGACCCCGACCCCGGAACATCCGACCTGAGCATCCCCCCCACCCCATAATTTCCACTGGAGCATATGAGATCGTCGGCGGGGTCCCGTTCGGAAGTCGATAAAATAATATCAATATTTTTTTTCTTTTTACATAAAATGGTTTCAAGGAGCCCGACCCTGATATTTCTACTGGAACATCCACCCCCCATGATTTCTACTGGAAATTCCCAGGACGTTTATCTCCTATCTTCATGATAGAGAGCAAAGGCTGAATGTAGTTGTTGAATCATGAGGGATAGCACCATTTTGGATCTGATCTCGCCGAGAAAAGCATACGAAACCGTGAGTTCAGAAATCGTTCTCAGATCGAAATGGTTACAGCTCCTGATTTTTATGTAACCATATAGGGACCGCACGTCGGTATCGAGACGGTTGTAATAGAGATCAGAATCTTTAAGTATGATTAGCATATCAGCTACAACCAGATATATCCATATAGTTTTCAAAAAGCTCTTTTCCGTATATCCGCCACTCCAGTAGAAACAAAGGGGTAGGGGGGTTGCAGTAGAAATGAAGGGGTCTTACCGCAACTCTTAATAACAGACAGAATGTATTTGCTTTTTGTCTGGGGGGATTTCGTCTTTCATGTCGGGTGGATTATTCGCGGATTTGCTTAAGAAAGGGGAGATATTCGGGTGCAGAGATGTACTGCGGTCGAGTTATACCCCTTCAGAACTCCCCCATCGGGAGGATCAGATCAACAACATGGCGTCCATCCTCGTCCCCGCCCTCCGAGGTGAGACCCCCTCCAACGTCCTGATATACGGGAAAACCGGTACAGGAAAGACCGCTGTCGCCAAGTACGTCGGCTCTGAACTGGAGGCGGCAGGGGGCCGCAACAAATCCAGATGCTCTTTTATCTACATCAACTGTGAAGTCATCGATACCCAGTACAGGGTCTTGGCCCACCTGGCCCGATCTTTCGGAAGGGAGGTTCCCATGACCGGCTGGCCTACAGATCAGGTTTACGAGGAGGTGAGAAAGTCCCTGGATGAGGACCAGCGGATGGTGGTGATGGTCCTGGATGAGGTCGACAAGCTGACGAGGAAGGGGGACGATATCCTCTACAACCTGACCAGGATCAACTCTGACCTGGACAATGCGGGGGTCAGCCTGATAGGTATCTCCAACGACCTGAAGTTCACCGACTTTCTGGACCCCAGGGTAAAGAGCTCCCTCGGGGAGGACGAGATAATATTCCCCCCCTACAACGCGGAGCAGATAAAAGACATCCTGGAACAGAGGGCTTCCATGGCCTTCAAGCCCGGAGTTCTCGCCGAGGACGTGATCCCCCTCTGCTCTGCGCTGGCGGCCCAGGAGCACGGAGACGCCCGGAGGGCCCTCGACCTTCTGAGGGTCTCGGGAGAGCTGGCGGAGAGGGTGGGCTCTGATAGGGTATCAGAAGATCACGTAAGATCCGCCAGGGCCAAGATCGAAAGGGATCGAGTGAGGGAGGTGGTGATGACCCTTCCGACCCAGTCGAAGCTCGTCCTCTACAGCGTCCTCCTCCTGGAGGAGCAGGGGATAAAGAACGTCACCACTGGGGCAGTTTACGGCATGTACAAGCAGCTCTGCCCCCTGGTGGACCTGGATTACCTCACCCACCGGCGGATAGCAGATCTTATCGCAGAGCTGGACATGCTGGGGATAATCCATACCGTGGTGGTGAGCAAGGGGAGGTACGGAAGGACGAAGGAGATATCCCTCTCCATCCCCCTCGCGAAGCTCAAGTCGATGATCCTCGACGATTACCGTCTCAAAGACCTCATCGGCGGCACCGCTTCTCTCCAGAGCAGGTGGGTCTGAAGATACTGGTCTGAATAGATGGATTTGAAGATGCGGATCTTAAGGCGGGAAGAGCCGGTCTTTAGCCATCGGCTTACTACTTTTAGCATCAATAGAGCCATAGGGTCTTCACAGACCAACGAGGCTTGAGGGATCACAGCGCTTCAAGGTATGAAATGGGCGCAAAACAGTTACCAGAAGCGTACCTACCAGAAGCGAAGAGTGCGCCGACCGGGATTCGAACCCGGGTTTAGGCGTTGGCAACGCCTAGTGATGACCACTACACTATCGGCGCTCTGGATCTGCTGTTGGTCGCCACAGACCCCATAACGTTCCAGCGTAAAAACATTGCGGGTAGATCAGCCCCCTCTCCGGCCCGTTGCGAAGAAGACCTATCAGATGTCATTCGAGGAGGCGAGCCAGAATATAGACATCAACCACCGGGACCAGATGGTCCCGGTGATGAGGTCGATCCTCTCTGACGCGAACCTCAACTTCAATAGGGGCTACGGCTCGAGCAGCAGCGAGAGCCAGAGCAGGACCTACGAAGGCGTGAAGCGCTCCCTGAAAGAGGACCGCAGGTCTCTGATCATCAGCTTCCGGGGTAATAAGCCGGACGGGAAAGGGACCTGGGGCCACGCCGTCCTCGCCTACAAGCTGGTGGGGGTGGAGGGGAAGGACTACAAGCAGGTCTAAATCCACGGCTCCAACACCCTCGTGACGGAGCTGGAGAGCTTGAATTAACCGAGGCCTGTGGCCATACTCTGGCTCGACGGCTTCCTCTACTACTCCGTCCAGAGCGATGGACAAGAATATGGATCCAGTGACCCCACCAAGATCGCCGCAAACCCCGTCTTCAGGACGATACCCCTGGAGGAGGCAGGCTCCTTCTTCCCAGGTCTGAAGGAGATGACCAGGGGCTTCGTCGATGCCCTGAGGAAGGGGGGTAGGTTTGCAGCAGCGGTCCGCTGCCCCGCAGACGCTCTCTTTACCGACCTCGCGGGACGGAGGGGCGGAGGACCGTCGGCGGCCGGGTCACAAACGAGATCCCCGGGGCGGAGATGATCTCGTCGGGGGAGGTGGAGATATACCTCCTCCCGATGGACCTCGAGTACAGCCTCGAGATCTCCGGGACCGGGGCCGGTATGGTTGACCTGGACGTCATCAGCCCCGGGGGGGAGTCCTCAGCGAGGGTCGCGTCCTTCCTGAGCCTTCCGATCGGATCCGGCGGCAAGATCGCCGCCGAATGGGACTTGGCGGAGATATCGAGGGGCTAAATTCGGGGGGCTCGATCCTCGGCCCCAGCCTCTTGGGATCCATGGACCTCTCGACGGAGACCGCAGCGGAGGGGACGGGCGATGATAGAGATGCAGGATGGGTACTCCCCGGATACGGCGAGATCCTCATCGACGCCCCTCCCGGCGGTTGGGAGGGGGTGGTGCCGGGGGAGGCGATATAAAGGGAAGCGAGAGGATGTAGCGGCAGAAGCTCATGACGTCGGCGACCGGCGACCCCCGCCAGGATCTCGGACTCTGAACCTGACCATCTCTCCGACGAGATGATGGCAGAGCATCTCCGCCTCTTTCGCCCGGGGCGACCGCCGAGATATCCAGCCGGATCGGTCAGGACCCCATCCCCTGGGCCTTTCACCCTATCGATCCGGCAGCAACCGGTGGCCTTAGAATAAGAATACGTAGACGAGGAGGAACGCAACAATCGCCACCAGCAGTACGGCGGAAAGGATGGTGTACCTCCAGCGGAGATAGGGGTTCTCTTGGAGCGCCTCTCGGAGGGCCTCATTTCGCTTCATACCATATCGCTGATAGGAAATATTAGATAAATGTGGCGAGCGATTTGGTTCATAACTGGATTATTGAAGAAGGGATGGACCGTCCGAGATGAAGATAGAGAACCTGGACCAGGCGTTCAAGGCCGCATCCGCCGGCATCGAGATGGCGATCGCGATACTGATCGGGAGCGTCATCGGATACGCTGGCGCCAGATTCTTCGACGAAGGCTCCGGCTACATCGGCCTCGTCATCGGAGCGGTTTTGGGGCTCATTGTAGGGACGTACAACCTCTACAGAAGGTACAGGTAAGGTTACAGGCTGCCGAGATCTCATGTGAAGAGATCGCCGGGCAATGGCTCAATAGATCGACCATTCGCCGCTGAGGTCGCCTTCGTGACCAGAGACTATCGGACCGAATTTTCAAACTCCTCCATCTTCTCTCCTGCCATAGAGGCTCGTTCTCCAGCCCGGAATCTTCATAACTCTCCGACTTTTCGGACCATACCATTTAAGGCAAAAACCCTCGGGGCCGCTCGAAAAGTCTTAAGCCGATCATCGACGAAGCCTCGATCTTCATCTCCTGTCTCCACCCCTTCTCACCCCGATTACAACAGGTATCTTCTCCTTCGCACATATTTTCTGCACATATTTTATCTATCATCAACTTCAAACTCGATCTTGAGCTGGTGGTGTCCTATCGTGTACGACGTCATAATCATCGGAGCGGGCCCGGCCGGCCTTACCGCCGGGATGTACTGTGCCAGGGGCGGGAAGAAGACCCTCATCCTCGGAAACCTCTACGGATCTCAGCAGTCGAGGGGCGGCCTCTACGAGAACTATCCGGGCTTCCCCGACGGAATCCAGGGGATCGAGCTCTCCGAGCGGATGCGGGACCAGGCCGCGAAGTACGGCGCAGAGCTTCATGAGGAGCTGGCGGTTAAGGTTGTATATCTGAGCGGCGTCTTCAGGGTCAAGACCGATGGCTGGGAGTACCAGGCTCGGGCTCTGATCCTGGCCACTGGAGCCAGCCATCGCAAGCTCCTCATCCCCGGAGAGGAAGAGTACGCTACAAAGGGCGTCTCTTACTGCGCCTACTGCGACGGAGCCCTCTTCAGAGGCAAGACCGTCGCGGTGGTGGGATACGGGAACGGCGCGGCGAGGGCGGTCCTCTATCTGGCGGGGCTCTGTCAGAAGGTCCACCTCCTGAACGTCCGGGAGGAGCTGGTTGCAGAGGCGGTATATCTCGACAGGATCGGGAGCCTGACCAACCTCGCCGTCGTTGAGGGGGTAGAGCCGATCCGGATCCTGGGGGACGGGTTCGTCACCGGGGTCGAGTTCAAGGCTAGAGGGAGGGTCCGCACCCTCGAGGTGGACGGGGTCTTCGTCGAGATGGGGGTCAGCCCCAACGTCGAATTGGCCGCCGATCTCGGCGTCGAGCTGACCAAAGGCGGTTTCATAAAGGTGAATCGATTGACCCAGGAGACGAACGTTCCCGGGGTCTATGCGGCGGGGGATGTCACTGGCGGGAGGATGCAGGTGACGACGGCTGTCGGCGCCGCAACGTCGGCTGCCATCAGCGCCATGAGGTACATCCAGTGATCTGGTGGTGAAGTATCACGAAGAAGAGACGAGAGAAGCCTGACCTCAGCAGGCCTGTGGCGGTCTGGCGGTCGAGGGACCTCCTGGACGGAGAGGCGGCGGGATCCCTGACCATGATCCTGAGGACGAGAGGCTGCAGGTGGCGGAGGTGCGCGATGTGCGGCTACGCCTCAGAGGGGGCGCCGGCGAGCGAGGAGGATCTGATCGTACAGTTCCGGGCCGCCGCAAAGGACCTCTCCGCCGAGGATCGGGTGGTGAAGATCTACACCAGCGGAAGCTTCCTCGATCCCGCCGAGGTCCCCGAATCGGTGAGGTCCAGGATTATCGAAGCCATCGCCTCTGCGGGGGTGGAGAAGCTGGTCTTTGAATCGCGCCCCGAGTACGTCACCAGGGAGGATGTCGAGGCCTCTGTCGCGAAGATGAGGACGGAGGTGGCCATCGGCCTTGAGACCTCCAGCGACCTCGTCAGGGATCACTCCATCGGGAAGGGCTTCTCCTTCGCGCAGTTCAAAGAGGCGGCAGACGCCGTCCACCGCGGAGGAGGATCGGTGAAGACCTACCTCCTCTTAAAGCCCCCCTTCCTCTCCGAGGCGTCGGCGATATCCGACGCCCTCCGGTCCGCTCGGGATGCTGCGCCTCACTCGGACGTTCTATCCCTGAACCTCACCAACATCCAGAGGGGGACCCCCCTGGAGAGGATGTGGCTTTTTGGCGACTATCGGACCCCATGGCTCTGGAGCGCCGCCGAGGTCTTGAAGAATGTCTCCTCAATGCCGATCATCTGCGATCCCGTGGCGGCTGGGACGAGGCGGGGGCCCAGAAACTGCGGCAGGTGCGATGAGGCCGTCGCGGAGGCGATAAGGGAGCACGCCCTCACCCAGGATCCGGGGGTCTTCGATGATCTCGACTGCGGTTGCAAAGCCGCCTGGGAGAAGGTGGTGGAGCTGGAGGACCTCGCCTTCGGATCTCCCATATATATGGACTCCGGGAGGTTGTAGCCGGTTGATTCGGGGAGTTTTGTCTCTATGAAACCGGTGGGCCATCGAGCGTCCCTGTATACCGGGAAGGTTCCATAGGTGAGCCGTTATTTCTTCCAGTCGGTGGGTCTTGGTCCCACCACCTCCCCATAGTCCACCCTAAAAGAGTCCACCCTCAAAGGAACCTTCCCATCCGGGGCCGCTCCTCATCTCGCGATCCGAGGCAGATTTCAGATGATATCATCTGATATCATCTGATATCAGATGATATATCAGTGAGAAATCTCTTTATATGGTCGGTAGATTGAAATATAACGGATGGGATATCTGCCCTCGAAGTTGCGTATGCGGCTGTTGAGGTATATGGTGCGGAAAGATCCGGAAAATTATAAGGAGGTATGACAAAGATGTTCGAAACGGTTTTGGTTCCTACGGACTTCTCTAAGTACTCGCAGAAGGTCCTCGAGTGCGTCGGCGGATTGCCAGGAGTGAAGAAGGTCGTTCTCCTGAACGTCATCGGTCCTGCGGATCCTCTGGCCAGGGTTTGGGACCCCGGAGCTCGGCTCAAAGAGGCGGAGAAGAAGCTGGCGGATCAGGCGAAGCTTCTGGAGGCCCAGGGGCTCGAGGTTCAGCAGAGGGCAGAGCCTATGCTGGAGGGTGATATATTCAGGAAGATCCAGGCGGTATCCGACGAGGAGGGGGTCGACCTGGTGGTGATGGGAGCTCGGGGGAAGGGCTTCGTCCGGAACATATTCCTGGGTAACGTCGCCAAAAACACCCTCCGTTACGGAGACAAGCACCTTCTGCTGATGCGCTACAAGATGCTGGAGGGGGGGGAAGATCTCGAGGAGTACTGCTCCATGATCACAGCCAAGGTCCTCTGCCCCACGGACTTCTCCGAGCCCTCCGACGAGGCGATCCGCTTCATCAGGGGGATGAAGGGGATCCACGAGGCGGTCCTCTTCAACGTCGTCTCCAGCGGCGAGAGCCAAGAGCACGTCGACGCCAAGACGAAGGAGGCGACGGAGAAGCTCAACGCCATCAAGGCGGAGTTCGAGAAGGCCGGCATAAAGACCTCCGTCAGGGTAGGGGTGGGCAGCCCCGCCGAGGAGATCATCACGGCGGCCGAAGACGAGGACGTATCCCTGGTGGCCATGAGCTCTCACGGAAAGGGCTGGGTGAAGCAGCTCGTCGTCGGGAGCGTCGCCTACGAGGTATCCAAGAACGGCACAAGGCCTGTTCTGGTATTGAGGGCAGGGAAGGCGTCCTGAACTTCCCGTCTTTCTATATTTTCCCTCCATCTCCCTATATTTTTTCCTCCCATCCCTATATTTTCTTTCCATCTCCCTATATTTGCCCCTCTCTCCCTATATTTGCCCCCCCTATCCCTATATTTTGCCTTCATCTCCCTATATTTTTCCCCTATATCTATAGTTTCAGACCGGCGAAAGGACCCTTTTTTTGACGGGACAAAAGGATTTAATATAGCAAGAGTATCCCTTCTCAAGTTCCCGCTATCAAGGGAGAGAAATAACTCGCAGGATATCGGCTCAACGTCCAATAAAGGAGGACCCATATGGAGACACCGACATTAATTGATATTGGTCTATTTGCCATAGTTCTCGTCGTCTTGCTCGGCCCGTTTATGGTCCGGAAGATCGAACATAATCTGGAAGCGTTCCTCTTCGTCATGGGGGTTACCGCGGTCACATTGTCCAGCTTTGAGACCCACGAAAACCTGACGAATCTCTACGGAGAACACATACCCCATATCGGCTGGAATATGCCTCTTGTCATGGAGGCGATCGAGGAGCCGATCTTTAAGGGGATAGTACCGGCGGTCCTGGTCGCAGGCCTACTATTCTACTACGGCAGAGATCACGTCCAGAGCGCCATCGACTCCCTCTTGAAGAAGGTCCCCCTGAAGATCCTGGTATTCGTGATGATAGTCATTTTGGGGCTCTCTGCCAGCATCATCACCGCCATCATCGCAGCCCTTCTTCTGGTGGAGCTCATCAAGGTGATGCCGATGGACAGAAAAACTCAGGTTAACGTCGCCATCATCGCCTGCTTCTCGATAGGCCTGGGCGCCGTCCTCACCCCCGTCGGCGAGCCACTCTCCACCATAGCCGTCACAAAGCTCCAGGGCGAGCCCTACAATGCAGGCTTCTTCTTCTTATTCAACATCCTGGCCATTTATGTAGTCCCTGCCTGCGTCGCCATGGGGATCCTGGGGATGGTCTTCACCGGGAAGGCTGCCGCCATCAAGGAGAAGGCGGTCTCCGCATCTCAGGAGACGCTCAAGGACGTCGTCGTCAGGGCGGGGAAGGTCTACCTCTTCGTCATGGCCCTCCTCCTCCTGGGAAGCGGGATGAAGATCATCATCGACAAGTACATACTCTCCATCCCCCCCCAGATCATCTACTGGGTCAACATGATCTCGGCGGTCCTGGACAACGCCACCCTCACGGCGGCGGAGGTCTCACCGCTGATGGGGATGGAGCAGCTCCAGGCGGTCCTCATGGGCCTTCTCATCTCCGGCGGGATGCTCATCCCCGGCAACATCCCCAACATCATCGCCGCTCAGAAGCTATCGATCACGAGCAAGGAGTGGGCGAAGCTGGGGATCCCCCTGGGGCTCGTCCTGATGGCGGTCTACTTCGTCTGGGTCTTCTACATCCCCTTCCACGTCCAGTTCCACTTCTAGTGGGGTTTAGGGGCCCGTTCCCTTTTTTATAAAATTTTAGTCGGATCTCACCACTCGCCGCCTCCGGTGGGTTTTAATCGGCTCATTATCTTGTGAGAGTATCACGAAGGTTCCTTTCTCTTTTGCGCTGATCAGATCTGTAATCTGCCTCCGCTTGTCGGAATATCTATTTATAGAATAGAGTTTCTGCGGTTTGAAGGTGTTTTGTTCGATTGGTACTTTCCCATGGACAAAGGGCCCGATTAAAAGAAGCATTCAATATAGAGAAAATACCCTGTTTCCGGCCTCCGATGGATCGAGGAGGCAGCGGCGGTCTGCTCAATGGATGCATTATCAGCAAGATGGCTGGGGTGCTAGCTAGCTCCGAGGGTGACTATCGGTCATCCCGTCGCCATAATCTTCACCAGGAGGTAGAAACATGGAGATACCCACATTAGTTGAACTAGGTCTATTTGCCATAGTCCTCATAGTCCTGCTGGGCCCGTTCACGGTCCGAAAGATCGAGCATAACCTGGAAGCGTTCCTCTTCGTCATGGGGGTTTCCGCGGTCACCCTCTCCAGCTTTGAGAGCCATGAGAATCTGGTGAGGTTCTACGGTGAGACGGTCCCCGAGATAGGATGGAACATGCACCTGGTCATGGAGGCGATCGAGGAGCCGGTCTTGAAGGGGATCGTGCCGGCGGTCCTGGTGGCGGGCCTTCTCTTCCACTACGGCCAAAGCCGGATCCAGAGCATAATCGCAGCGGTCTTGAAGGTGGTACCCCTCAGGATCCTGATATTCGTTATGATAGTCGTCCTGGGCCTATCCGCGAGCATCATCACCGCCATCATCGCCGCCCTCCTCCTTGTGGAGCTGATCAGGGTTATGCCGATGGACAGGAAGACCCAGGTGAACGTCACCATCATAGCCTGCTTCTCCATAGGGATCGGGGCCGTCCTCACCCCCGTCGGCGAGCCCCTCTCAACCATAGCAGTCACCAAGCTCCAGGGCGATCCCTACAACGCAGGGTTCTTCTTCCTCTTCAACATCCTGGCGATATACGTGATACCCGCCTGCGTCGCCATGGGCCTATTGGGAATGTTCTTCGCCGGAAAGGCGAAGGAGGTCAAGGAGAAGGCCATCTCCGCCGCCGAAGGTACCCTGAAGGACGTCGTCGTCAGGGCGGGGAAGGTCTACCTCTTCGTCATGGCCCTCCTCCTCCTGGGAAGCGGGATGAAGCTCGTCATCGACAAGTACATCCTCTCCATCCCCCCCGAGATCATCTACTGGGTGAACATGATCTCCGCCGTCCTCGACAACGCCACCCTGGCGGCGGCCGAGATCAGCCCGATGATGGACCCGTTGACGCTCCAGGCGGTCATCATGGGGCTCTTATTCTCCGGCGGGATGCTCATCCCCGGCAACATCCCCAACATCATCGCCGCCCAGAAGCTCTCCATCACGAGCACCGAATGGGCGAAGGTCGGGATCCCCATAGGGCTCGTCCTGATGGCCCTCTACTTCGTCTGGATCTTCTATCTCCCCTTCCACTTCGAGTTCAACCTCTGAGCTTTTGGGATCGGGGAGATCCCTCAATTTTTTAAAGAAATTGTATCCTAAAAAAGAAGCTTTCTCCTCAAAAGAGGCCTTCTCCTCAAACCGCCTCGTCGAACTCCTTTCGATAGCTTGCGATCCCTGATGCCCCCACCATCGCCGTCTTGTTGAGGATGAGGATCATGAAGGCCTCGTCTGGGACATCCGGCCACTGGCTGTGGATGTCGTAGCGGGAGGCCCTCTCGAAGCCGAACCGGGGGTAGTACTCCGGGTAGCCGAGGACGATGATGAAGGGGCATCCCCTCTCCCTCAGCATCTTTATCCCGTTGTGGATGAGGAGGGAGCCGATCCCCTGCCCCTGCCATCCCGGGAGGACGGCCATCGGCGCAAGCCCCATCCCCATGACCGCGGGGGTCGCCCCCCCTCCTCCGATGGAGGCGGGGCTGAAGAGGATGTGGCCCACCACTTCGTCCCTGTGGACCGCCACCAGGGATAGGAGGTCTAGGCAGCTCTCTCGGAGCCGGTCGACGACCTCCGCCTCCACAGGCTGGCGGAAGGCGGCGTCGTTGACCCGCCGGATCGCCTCGACGTCCTCGGGGTGCTCTTCTCGGATGATGATCATCTATTCACCTGGAGGTCAAAATTCGAAAGCTCAGAGCTCAAACCCCGGCTCCGCCGCGACGGCCGCGAGGAGCTCCTCAGCTGCCGCCATCTCCTCGACGCCTCCGTCGACGGCGAGCCAGACGGCCCCTTCAGCGCCGGAGACGCCGCCTGCGGCCACGAGCTCCGCCTTCGCCCCTGTGAGGAGCTCGATCGCCTCGATCTCAGAGAAGACCTCGCCGGATACCGGGAGGAGCCGCGGCCCCTGGGCTCCGGGGGCGTTCAGCCTCGCCGCCAGGTCGTCGAGGTCGCAATAGACCCGCTTCTCGAGCCCCATGGGGAGGATCAGCCTGACCCGACGGCCCACCACCGCCTGGAGGGCGAGGCCGATGGTCCCTCCTCTCGGATGGCCGATGAGGACGGCGGCCCGCTTCGCCCAGAGGTCCAGGGCGTTGGCGCCCTTGACTATGACGTCCCCTTCCTTGAGCTTGTTCACCACGTTGAGGATCGTCTTCCCTTTCTGCCAGCGGCCGCTGACGATGACCACGTCTCCGGGAAAGCCGGACATGTCGTGGAGCATCCCGTCTTCGTCGGTGGGGAGCCATGGCGGGAGGGTTATCCCCCGGAAGAACCTATCTCGCGAGAACCCGTCGACCTGGCCGATCTTCGCGAGGATCTCTTCTGCGACGTATCCGTTGGTCGTCCCGGCTATGATGACGATGGTTCTCGATTCGAGGGCGGCTTCGATGGCGGGGTGGGTCGCGAGGGCCTTTGCTATAAGACGCTTTCCTGCTGCTGGGGAGAGGACGAAGGATCTCATGAGATCTTCTTTGTCACCATGGGAGAAAATCTCTTTGATCTGACGGCCACGCATGGCCTGACCGGACCTTTGAGTGTTGCAGTCGAACGAGTTCGCGTAAGCAAAATACAGGATTAGGACATACGAACAGCGAATATCAAGCCAAAAAGTATATGTATCTGCATCGATATGTCGATGCCGATATAATGGCGACGGGTATTTTGAAGATGCTGATGCTTCACGTCATGGCGGAGGGCGAGGTTTCCGGCTATGACATAATGAAGAAGGTGGAGTCTCTTTCCGGAAAGAAGCCCAGCACGGGATCGGTCTATCCGCTGTTGAAGAAGATGGAACGAGAGGGCTGGATATACGGCAGAACCGAAGACGGGAAGACCTGCTATAGTTTGACCGAGGTCGGCAGAGAACACGTAGCCCAGATAAAAGAGGCAAGACACGGTTTCATCAGGAACATCTATCAGTCGATTGCTCTGGCAAACGAGACCTTCGACGATGCTGAACTACATGCCCTGATGAGAGATATGCATAACCTTCACAGGGGTCTTCATCCCCGCGATGAAGAAGATATGAGGTCTAACGCGTCTCTTGTCTCAAATTCCCATATTAAGGCCGAAAAGAGCAGAAGAATAGAGCGCCTGAAGGAGAATCCCAGAGAGGAGTTCGTTCAGGCTATACTTGAAAACGATCTGGTCCGCTGTCTTGTGAAGACCGCAGAGATTCACGGCCACTTCTGCCCCGGAAGCGCCCTCGGCGTCATGGCCTCGGCGTACGGCCTCAACCGGCTGGGGATGGAGTCGATATCCTCTGACGGAATGGAGAACCTCATGGCCATCGTCGAGATCAACGCCTGCTTCGCGGATGGGGTCCAGGCGGTCTCGGGCTGCACCCTGGGGAATAACGCCCTGGTCTATCGAGATCTAGGGCGGCTCGCGGTGACCTTCGCCATCCGGGGAAGAGATACGGGGGTGCGGGTCCGGGTTCTGCCCGACTTCCGAGACAAGGTGGCAGAAGCGGCACCGGAGTTTTATCCCCTCATGGAGAAGGTTGTCAAGGATCGGGCAGGGGACGAAAAAGATGCGGCAGCCTTTAGAGAGACGGGCAGAGTGGCGGCCTTCGCCCTAATCGGGCTCCCCTTTGAGGAGCTCTTCGCCATCGAGACGGTCCGCCCCGATCTGCCGGCCTTCGCCCCCATAACCGAGAGCGTCCTCTGTCCAGGCTGCGGTGAGATGATCATGGCCACAAAAGTTGTGGCCGAAGGGGATGGTCGTGGCCTCTGTTTTTCGTGTGCGTGCGGGGGATACCGTCAGGTTGAGGGGCGAGGCATAGTCGGAAAGGATCACCCGAAGTCCTCGTCTTCCCCCGAGAGCTGAGTTTGAGGTTAGGTGGATTGAGCGGAAAATGGTGCTTACTGTGACCGACAAAAATCAAAGGTGCTGTCCAGAACCTGGACAAAAGGTAACGGGACGAGGCCGGAGCAGCTTCTGGATGCAGCATCCCGAGCTTGTTTTCGATGCTCTTGGGCTGAATGAAGGGGGCTCTTTCCTCGATTTGGGCTGCGGACCGGGCGATTATGCGATCCGAGCTTCCGAGATCGTCGGGGATTCGGGTGTTGTCTATGCTCTGGACAGATGGCAGGACGTCATCGACGATTTGGCTGGAAAAGCCCGCTCTCGGGGATCGAAAAATATCAGGGCGATCGTCTCTGATATCACTGAGCATCTTCCCGTCGATGATGAATCAGTGGATCTCTGTTTCATATCCACCGTCCTTCACTCCCTCGACCTCGTCGATGTAGAGAAATCCCTATTCAGCGAAATCCGCCGGGTTTTGAAGCCCGGGGGCAGGGTGGCCATAATCGAATGCAAAAAAGAGGAGCAGCCCTTCGGTCCTCCGATGTCCATGCGCCTTTCGCCGGAAGAGATCGAAAGTTCGATAGTGCGATACGGGTTTGAGAAGGTGGATCTTGTCGACCTCGGGTACAACTATATGATCATCTTCACTAAAAGTTGGTGAATTTGTATTAGGTGCTCGATGTGTAGAACGACTTGTAACGCTTTGCCCAGATGGAGGCACAAAATTGAGCGAAGATAACAACGCGCACAGCGAAGAACAATCCGGCTTCAGAACGCCTATCAAGATGACGCTGCGACCTGTGGGCATCATTAAGAACAGGGTCGAAGAGCCTTTCCTGGTGGCCGGAGATGAGGGCCTGGAGATGCGGGGAGAATTCGACTCCACCATGGATCACGTCCGTGAAGTGCGGCAGGCGATCTCGGAGATCGTCATAGACGAGAGGCTGGTCGACATACTTGACGGCATCGAAGAGTACTCCCATCTCGTGATCCTGTATTGGGCGCACAAAGTTCCTGAAGAGGGCCGCTCTCTGACCCGGGTCCATCCCATGGGGAGAAGAGATATTCCCGAGGTGGGCATCTTCTCTACCTGCAGCCCCGCCCGGCCGAATCCGGTACTCATGACCGTCGTTCGGCTCTGCGGACGAAGAGGGAACGTGTTGGAGGTGGCAGGCGTTGACGCCGTCGACTTAAGCCCTGTCGTTGATATCAAACCTTACGTCAAAGAATCTTTTCCCAAAGAAAGGGTTAGGGTTCCCGACTGGATGGAACGGCTACAGAATGAAGTGCATGGGTCAGGGCCTGGGAATGATTAACAGCCATTTGATTTTCTTGTCATAAAGGCTTCACTATCGACTAAGGATAACGGAGAAATCTATATGAACTGGAGGTTTTCGATAGGATCGGCTATCGGGCTGCTCCTGGCAACCGGATTGCTGATCATGATGGCCCTCAGCGGTGCAGCAGCCGCTGAGGATGATGTGGAAGTATACACCATGGGTGACACCACCGGCGACTGGGGCTATCCGTCTCCTTACGCCCACTACGTGAGGGGGCCGGGGATCGTTCGGATGACCTTCATCTTCGATACCCTGATCTGGAAGAACGACACAGGCCGCGTTCCAGCTCTGGCGGAGAGCTGGGAGATGGAAGGAGATGACGTCTTCCTCTTCAACCTGCGAGAGGGGGTCACCTGGCACGATGGTGAGCTCTTCGACGCCGATGACGTGGTCTTCACCGTCGAATACAACAAAGAGCATCCCTATCCGTTGGTGGACAACAGGATCATAGACCGGGCCGAGAAGGTGGGCGAACGCGCGGTGAGGATCTACTTATCCGAGCCCTATGCTCCCTTCCTCGACCAGGTGGCTGGGACCCTGCCCATACTCCCCGAGCACATCTACAAAGACGTCTCCGACCCGACCAACTTCATCGGAGATGGGGCGCTGATCGGGACCGGCCCCTACACCCTGGCGGATTACGACCAGGTCCAGGGGACATACCAGTACAAGGCTTACGACGATTATTATCTGGGCGCTCCTCGGGTCAAGGAGATCCGATACGTCAAGGTATCGGCGGCCATCGCCGCAGCCGCCCTCATGCGGGGCGATCTGAACGCCGTGGATATCCAGCCGGAGATGATAGACCAGCTTTGCGGATTTGAGATCGTATCTATGCCAGACCACGCCTCCGTCTACAAGCTGACGATCAACCACCAGAAGGAGCCGATGTCAGACAAGAGATTCAGGCAGGCCCTCGCCTATGCCATCGATAGGGATGAGCTTTTGGAGATCGTGGCCCGAGGCTACGGCCTTCCCGGAAGTCCGGGATTTATACCTCCTGATAACGACTGGTACAATCCGGAGATGGAGAGCTTTTACCCCCACGATCCAGCCAGGGCAAAGGAGCTCCTTGAAGAGATGGGATACGACGGAGCGAAGGTCGAGCTTCTGATAAAGGGAGGGGACACCAAGGCTGAGCGGATCGGCGAGCTTATAAAAGAGGACCTGGAAGCAGTCGGGATCAGCGTCGATCTGAGGGCCATGGACTCCAAGAGCATCGACTCAAAGGTCCTGAGCTGGGACTTCGATCTGACGGTGAACTCTCATGGCGGCCTGATCGGCGATCCCAACATCCTGGCCCTTCTCACCACCAGCTGGGAGCACTTCAACAGCGCCCGATACCAAGACAACGACGAGCTGACCGATATTCTCGAATCGCAGGTCAGGGAGATGGACGAGGACGAGCGGGATGAGCTGATCGATCGAGCCCAGGTTTTACATGCGGTGGAGGTTCCCACGTTGGCGCTCTTCTATCCCGACTCCTTTGTCGTTCACGACGGCTTGGTTGACCTGTACTTCACCTGGAACGGGATAACTCTGGGAACGCCTACGGCTCTCGGAAACAAGCTGGCCTTCGTCGGCGTCTGAAGGACGTCGATCGCAGCCAGCATATTTTTGATGCGTTATTCACGATCGACGAGCGTGCTTTCCCACCAGATCGACCTATCTCCTGTCGCGTAATTAGCGATCAGTTTCTTGAGTGGATGGGGCAGCAGGTTATTCGCGTATAAATCTTCGATCGACGACCACAAAAACTCCAAATGATCTTCCTGGGATTCCAGAGGTGACCTGGAACTTGTCCTTTTTATTCCGGCTTTAAATATGTGGTTCATTTCAAACTGTTCTGTGCCATCATCGTCCCAGTCCGCCTCCAAAGCACCCAGATATCCCTCTACGTCTAGCTCCAGGCCGAGCTCCTCATATATCTCTCGTTTCAGAGCTGCGATGGCACTTTCGCCGATATTTATATGGCCACCTGGAATAAACGTGTTGCCCATTCCCTTCTGACGAGCTAATAAAACGTGGTCGTCGTTTAATATCACGGCTCTTGCGATCAGATGAAACTTTCTCATTTTCGTGTGCTCATTCTCATAGCCGACATTTTTGCGTGTTCCACGATGCTTCACAAAGATCAGAGGGTCCTCCTCTCGCGAGAGGTGATCACCTCCTGATCGCATCCCGGTCGATCCCCCTCGGCGCGAGGTACCACCTCCCCGGATGCCCTCTCATGTAATCGAGGGCCTCGGGGTAGCCGTCGAAGGATAGGACCTCGCCGCCGTCGAGGTTGAGGAGGATGAGGGCGCCCCCGCCAGCCTCTCCCCGATCCAGGGCGGCCCTGAGGGCGGCCTCGATCTCCTCGCGATGCCTGCTCCTCTTCCGCGACCCCAGGAGCTCCATCTCTCGGCTGATCTCGTCCTCGTCGACCTCGTAGAGATCTTCCTCGGCGCCCTCATCTCCTGCCGTCTCCTCTCCGTCCAGCTCATCCCTTCGCTCTCCTCTGCCTTCCTCTTCCCGCTCCATATCATCGTCCCTCTCTCATCTTCAGATCTATCATCTCTTCAGATCTTAGCCGGCTCTCCCTCGTCGGCGGCCCAGCAGAGGAACTTCGTCGAGGGGAACTCGTGGATGGTGGTGGCGACGATCTTGCCCTGGCCGAACTTCCCGACGACGAGTACGGCCCTTCCCCGCTCGTCGGTGAGGGCGGTCGAGAACCCCTCTCCTGGGACGAGGTAGCCGTCACATTCCGCGGCCTTCGCGTCGACGAGGGCGGTGCAGGGGTGGTCAGATGCCGGGACGAGATCGGCGTTGCGGTAATCGCCGACGTATTTGAGGGGGAGGGGGAGCCATTCGTAGTCATGCTCGGGTACCAGGGGGCCGAAGACGGTTACGACCCCACCTCTCTCCAGGAACTCCGCGATCCTGGACTTGGCGGCCCGGAGGGCGGGGAGGGCTCTGGAGTACTGGGGGTTGGCGAAGCCCGTCGGTATCATCACCATCCTGAACCGGGGGAGGAAGGGGCTTCCCAGGATCTCGGGCTTGACGAACTGGTGCTCCCTTCCCGTCTCCGCCAGGAGCTTATCGAAGAGGAAGGTCTTCTCGCCGATTATCGCTATATCTGCCATCTCTGAAGGCCCTTCTTCTCAGCTGGTCTAAAGCTTTTATGCCGCAGACCTCCTCACCCCACCTTTGATCCTCACCCCACCTTTGATCCTCACCCCACCTTTGATCCTCACCCCACCTTTGATCCTCACCCCACCTTTGATCCTCGCCCCACCTTTGATCTCTGGCTTTCCTCTGATCTCTCCTCTTCCCTTGATCTCCCACTTCGTCCTATTTATTCAGAATCTGTGCCAATAGATTTATTACTATATATGACTCTAATCTAGGTCAGAGGTTATATTTATGGAACAGGAACTGATGAGGATTGGGGTCTCTCTTCCGGAATCGCTCTTGACCAGGTTCGACGGTATAATCGAGCAGAGGGGCTACTCATCCCGGTCTGAGGGGATCAGGGACGCCATCAGAAACTACATCGTCCACTACGAGTGGATGAGCGACGTCAAAGGGGACCGGGTCGGGGTGATCACCATGGTCTACTCTCATCACCAGAGGGGGCTTGTGGACGCCCTCACCAACATCCAGCATGAGTTCACTGATATCATCCAGTCAACCCTCCACGTCCACCTGGACCACGAGAACTGCCTCGAGATCGTCACCCTCAGGGGCGAGGGGCAGGAGGTCAGGAAGGCGGCGGAGAAGATGATGGCCCTCAAAGGGGTCAAGCACGTCAAGCTGACGACCACCTCCCTGGGCCACGAGCTCTGAACGAGGAGCACAAGATCAAAAGGCTGATGGTGGGAGGTCGCAGGTGAGCTGGACCGAAGAAGGGGCGGCTTTGAGTTTGCAGGTCTCGGAGCCTTCCATCGGAATTTACTTCTTGGACCATTTTGGCGAGACGAGGGTGGCGACCCGCCCCAAAGTTCCCGTTCCCGTTTACGGCGAGAGGATCGTCGACGGCCTTCGCATCTGGGACCCTTACAGGAGCAAGCTCGCAGCTCTCATATTGAAGGGCCGTCTCGCCGGCTGCCTTGAGGCGCTCATCGATGATCTAAACCTATCCCCCGACTCGAAGGTCCTCTACCTCGGCGCCGCCACCGGGACGACGGCAAGCCACGTCAGCGATCTCGTCCCCACCGGCCTCGTCTACGCTGTGGAGTTCTCGCCGAGGTCGATGCGCGACCTTCTGGTCCTCTGCGCGGCCCGCGACAACATAGTACCCCTCCTCGAAGACGCCTCCTCCCCCGAGAGGTACGGGCCATTTCTGGAGCCCGTAGACCTCGTCTATCAGGACGTGGCCCAGAGGAACCAGGCGGAGATCGCAAATCGTAACGTCGCCCGTTATTTGAAGCCCGGAGGAGCCCTCGTACTGATGATCAAGGCGAGGTCCGTCGACGTGACGAGGGACCCAAAAGAGGTGGCGAGGGAGGAGGTCGGGCGGATTGCGGGGGTCGAGGTTATCTCCACCACCGACCTTCGACCCTACCACCAGGACCACTGGGCTGTGGTGGCGAGGAGGCGGGCCTAGGTCCTGCGGTGGGCCCGTCTGGCGATGGCGGTTCGGATTCTAGCTCAATAGCTCTCTTATCTCGTTTCCTATGATGTTCGGAAGGAGCCTCACGTATCCGACGACGGGCACCCTGAAGCGGGCGACGCCTATAACCCAGTCCTCGTGAACGGGCATCAGATAATTTATGCCGAAGATGACGTAGGTCTCGTCCCCCCGCCTTATGAAGGTGTACCCGAACTCGTGGTCGAGGTAGGTCCCAGCCCCCACCTCTTCGATCATTCCCTTGGCCATCTGCTCATTGAAGTAGCTCTCCCTGACGACGCCCAAAAGCTGGCCAGCGTTCTGATCTATCTCTGAGTTGTTGTCCCCCTTGGTGATGTATCCTGCGAAGGGCGCCTCGGGTCCTCCCTCCCACATCGGCTCTCCCGCGTCGACCCAAGCCATAGCCCTGTGGATGACGGGGGTGGCCTTATCCGGGGGATAGGGCCTGCGGAGGAATATATGGGCGACCTGGTCGGTGAGGGTCAGCTTCTCCTTCCCGTAGGGCCTGTAAAGGATGACGTTCCCCGGGTTGTTGAAGGTGGTGTAACCTTCTGCCTCCCCCTCCTCCCAGGTGACGACCTCAGTTCTGGAGGCGCCCTGGATGACGATGATATCCCCCACCTTCATGTTGGGGTGCATGCTCCCCGACTCCACCGCCACCATCGGCGTCCAGACCCCCAAGGTCACCTGAGACAATATGGAGATGGCGGCCACTACCGCGGCGACGAATAAAAGGTCCCGGAGAAAGCCCTGGATCTTCCCCTCTCCTCTGAGCCACTCTACGAGTTTCATCGGGACGCTCTATCCGCATCCTACCGATATAACCGTTTTCTGTCCCCACCTTTCGGGAGGTCCAAGTAAGCACCCTTTATCTAAAGGCTCTGGCCATAATGGGGTATCGATGCAGGAGATCGTCCAGAGGTTCGCCGAGGAGGGGTACATGATAGATCCCGAGGCCCTGGAGCTGATCGCCTCCTATACCGGCCCCCGCGAAGAGCTGGTGGAGGGGGTGATCTCGGGGCTCGATAGATCGACGCTGGTGGTAGGGGCGCCGGAGGTCCGGTGCTGCCCCCGCTGGACGGTGGTGGCGGGGGACGACGGCGGCTCCCCTCGCAGGATGCCTTCGGATCTGAAGAGGCATAATCCCGTTCGGCGCCCTCCCTCTGAGCAATCGATCCCCAGCCCTCCTCCGTCGCCGGCAGGTCCGCCGACACCACCCTCCTCCGCCATCCCATCGCCCCGAACGGGAGCGTCCGTGACCTTCGAGCCCCCAGGCGACCTCGAAGTTCCTCATTCTGCCGCCGCCGCTCGTTCTGAAGCCGTCTCTCCCCTTCGATGGGATGGAGCCCTCCCACAAGCTCCCATCTCTTCATCCCTCGAGGGGCTCACCGACATCACCGGCAGGTCCACCTGCGTCGGAGAGTATCGGGACTTCGTCCGGTACTTCAGGGACCGGTACTCGAAGATCAGGGAGATCCTATCGGGGAGGATGAACGCCAGGCCCATCGAGAGCCTGAGACGGGGCGTCGGCGGGAGGGAGATCTCCATCATCGGGATGGTGATGGACGTTAGGACGAGCGCCAAGGGGAACCTGGTGGTGGAGCTGGAGGACCCCACCGGGACGGTGACGGCGATCTTCTCGAAGGGCGCTCCGGGGTCGGAGGAGGTGGGGACGGTCGTCCCCGACGAGGTGATCGGCGTGACCGGGACGACGGATGGGAAGGGGAGGTTCTTCGCCAAGGCCCTCGTCCGACCCGACCTCCAGGCTCGGTCTTCCATCGCCACCGGAGAGGGGGGAGCCCTCCTCCTATCGGACGTTCACGTCGGGTCCACCTACTTCATGGAGGAGGCCTGGGAGAGGTTCATCGGCTGGATCCGGGGGGAGGCGGACGACCCCCTGGGGATCGCCTCCAACGTGAGGTACGCCGTCATCGCCGGAGACCTCGTCGACGGCATCGGCATATATCCAGGCCAGGAGGGGGACCTGGCGATAAAGGATGTCATGGAGCAGTATGGCCGGGCGGCGGAGCTGTTGAGCGAGATCCCCGAGAGGATAAAGATCATCTTATCCCCCGGAAACCACGACATGGTGAGGCAGGCAGAGCCGCAGCCAGGCCTACCCGATTCCCTTCGGGATCTCTTCAAAAAGAACGTAACCTTCGTCGGAAACCCGGCGGCCTTCAGGCTTGGGGGAGTCGAATGGCTCGTCTATCACGGCAGATCGATAGACGACCTGGTCCCCAAGATCCCGGGCCTCTCCTACGCCGAGCCGCAGAAGGCCATGGTGGAGATGCTAAAGAGGAGGCACCTCTCCCCCATATACGGCAACCGGGTCTCGATAGCCCCGGAGGTGGAAGACCACCTGGTCATCCAGAGGCAGCCGGCGATCCTCCACTGCGGCCACGTCCATACCGTCGGGATGACCCGCTACAAGGGGGTGACGGCGATAAATAGCGGAACCTGGCAGGGGCAGACGGACTTCCAGAAGAAGATGAACATCCAGCCGACCCCCGCCATCGTCCCCTACATCGACCTCTCCACCATGCGGGCGAGGAGGCTGATATTCGATTGACAGTCCAGGTGGTGGTAGATGGGCCAAACGAGGCGTGATCAGATGCGGATATGTTGATATATCATCGAGGTAGATGCTGGATGAGAGCAGTCGAGCCGGATGAGAGCAGTCGAGCTGGAGGAGTTTCGCCATGAGGGAGATTTTTAAGGACGCGTTGAAGGAGGTTGTCCAGTCGATAGTTCCCATAAGCCTCGTCGTCCTCCTGATCCAGCTCTTCCTCATCGGGTCTCCGGCTGATAAGATCGCCACATTCCTTTTGAGCGTCGTCATGGTGGCCCTCGGCTTCTCCTTCTTCCTGATGGGGGTGAAGATCGGGATGCTTCCTATGGGGGAGGCGATAGGCGGAGAGCTCGCAAAGCGGGGATCGATCATCTTTCTAGTCGTGGTGACGTTCATGATAACCTTCCTCGCGACGGTGGCAGAGCCGGACGTCAGGGTCCTCACCAGCACCATAACCGCAGTATCCGGAGATCTCATCTCCAGGTCCGCCCTCATAATCTCCATAGCCTTAGGCGTGGGGATCTTCGTCGTCTTATCGATGCTCAGGATCGTCTACAACGTCCCCATCCAGTACCTCTACGCTGCCAGCTACCTTCTGGTCATCGTCCTCTCCTTCTTCACCCCTCCCGACTATCTCGCCATATCCTTCGATTCGGGGGGGGTGACCACCGGCCCCATGACCGTCCCCCTAATCCTCGCCCTCGGGACGGGGGTGGCTTCGGTGATGGCCGGAAGGTCCGCCTTATCTGACGGCTTTGGTCTCATCGGGTTCGCCTCCATCGGCCCCATCCTGGGCGTTATGCTCCTGGGGGTGTTTTTGAGTTGATCGGCGCGATGCTGGACGTCCTGAGACACGCCTCCATCGACGTCCTCCAGGCGATAATCCCCCTGGTCCTATTCTTCCTGGTGTTCCAGGTCTTCCACCTCCGTTATCCCAGGCGTCAGGTAATGAAGCTCCTTCTGGGTATGGCATTCACCGCCGTAGGGATGGTCCTCTTCTTATCGGGGGTCTTCCTGGGCTTCCTCCCTACAGGACAGGATATGGGCCGGTTCTTTGGGAGCTACGAAGAGAAGTGGATATTGATATCCGTCGGCGTCCTTCTCGGCTTTCTCGCCACCTTCGCAGAGCCTGCGGTGAGGGTCCTCTGCTATCAGGTGGAGAAGGCCTCCACCGGGTACATCAAGTACAGCCTCATGCTCTATACTCTATCCCTGGGGGTGGCGGTTCTGGTGGGCATCGGCATGGCGAGGATCATTTATGGGATCCCGCTATCTTATATAATAATACCTGGATACCTTCTCGCCATCCTCCTCCTCTTCTTCAGCGACAGGGACTTCATAGGGATCTCCTTCGATGCGGGAGGCGTGGCTACGGGTCCCATGGCGGTGACGTTCCTCATGGCCGTGGCCATCGGGGCGGCGTCGGTGATGGAGGGGAGCGATCCCCTGGTCGACGGCTTCGGCCTCATCGCCCTCATCGCCCTCGCTCCCATAATCTTCGTATTGTCTTTGGGTGTTTTATTCAGGTTAAGGAAAGGTGATGACGGATGAAGTGCGAGACTGATCTCTCCCTCATCATAACCATAGTCAAGAAGGGTTGGGGTGATGAGGTCCTCTGCGCCTCCATGGATGCGGGCGCAGAAGGCGGGACGATCCTCTTTGGAAGGGGAGTCGGTGTCCGCGAGCAAAAGAAGCTCTTCAACATCGTGATCGAGCCGGAGAAGGAGGTGGTCCTGACCGTCGTATCCAACTGCGAGGCCGATCGGGTCCTCGAATCGGTCGTCGAGGCCGGAAAGCTCCAGGAGCCCGGAAAGGGGATAGCGTTCCTCATATCCATCGATAAGCTCCTGGGCAGGGCGCATAAGGTGGCGGAGTCGGACCCGCCGACGGTCGAAGATGGGTCTGTCGAGGATGAGCCCGTCGAAGAGGTGCCCCCAGTAGGAGAAGAGCCCCCGGAGGACCGCCCTAGAGGTTGAAAAGGAGGGGAGGACTCCAACCTGATGGGGCCGGCTCTCCTTCGGATGGGGTGACGAGGGGTCGGGGGCTTACCCCTCACCCCTCGCCTTCGAGGGGCTCTTCGCCTCCATGAACTTCACCATCTTGTATAGCGTCCAGTTGACGGGCGTCGGGAACCCCGCCTCCTCCCCGAGGCGGACGACGGCGCCGCTGAGGGCATCGATCTCTGTGGGCTTTCCTGCCCGGATGTCTTGGAGGGTCGAGGACTCGTGGCTCGCCGTCGGAGGCAGCAGCCTCTCGTGGAAGAAGACGATGTACTCTTCGGGGGTCGACCAGTGGGTCTCGTATCCCGCCGCCTCCATCACCGAGAAGATCTCTCTTATCACAGCCTCCATCAGCTCCCTTGAGGCCCCCACCTCTGCGAGGTCGCCATAGGGGACGCCGAAGATGGCGCCCAGCGGGTTCAATGCGCAGTTGTATAGCATCTTCGCCCAGAGGTCCTTTCCCACCACCTCCACGACCTCCGTGGGGATGCCGCCCCTGGATATCGCGTCGGCGAGGGGGACCATCGGCGCGAGGTCCGCATCGAAGAGGCTTCCCAGGTGGATCGGCTCGGCGTGGACGGTGACGTCGACGACGTTCTCCTTCTTCCTCTGAAACCCGGTGATCACCCTGGCGCTGTAGATCTGATCTCTTTGAAAATGTTCATTGAAGATCTCGGCGTTCCCCCAACCGTTCTGGAAGAGGACGACCTTCCCCGCCGGGGCGAGGATCTCGGGACGGCGGGAGAGGTCTGAGGCGGCTCCCTTGGAGCCGTGGGACTTGGTGGCCACTAGGACGTAGTCGTAGTTGTAGCGGCGATCGAGATCGAAGCTTCCGTTTTGGCGCAGTAGCCTCTCTTCCCCGAGGAGTTCGTCCAAAGAGGCATAAGCCCCAAACTCTTCGGGACCGAACTCGAAGGAGCCGAAGATACCGGTCCTTACAAGGCCCTCCCTCCTCAGGGCCGAGACCGTCCCCTCCCTGGCGATTATATCGACCTCTTCGCCGGAGGAGATCAGACAGCTTGCTATTCCAAGGCCTACGGCGCCGCCCCCGTAGATTAGAGCCCTCATCCTTCTCTCTCCGAGGGCCTTTTCAAGCTCCATCTACTTCACCTCTTCCCCCGCCAGGCTGAGGCCGCCCTCCACCCCGCCCGCCAGGTTGGGGGCGAGATGAGGAACCGGGCGAAGGGCGGGACGATCCTTATGGGGACGATCCGGATCATTCCCTCTGCAGACCCCGCCACCACTTCCTCGGCGAAGTTGGGAACTATCCTCGCCCTCACCGGTGCCAGCGCCTCCAGGGGGGCGAGGGCGGCCGCCAGGAGGCCGACTGCCTCCCCCGTCTCCGCCGGGTCGGAGAGGCCGATCATCATATCGATGGAGAGGGTCCGGACTTGAAGGGTCCCCAAGAGCCCCCTCAAGAGGCGGGCCAGGTTTCCGAGAAAGCCCTCGGTCCTCAGGAGCTGGAGGGCGACCCTCGAAGGGCTCTGCCCCTCTCCTTCTTCCCCTTCTTCTTCCCCTTCTTCTTCGCCTCCTTCTTCGCCTCCTTCTCCTTCTTCTTCAAATCCCTCCTCATCTACCCCTCTGCTCACCATTTCCTCCTCGCCATCGCCTTCCTCCGAGCCCTCCTCCCCGGAGGAGGTGAAGACGCCTCTATGAAGGCGGCCGAAGAGCCAGCCTATCTTAATCCTCGTCTCGGGGCGATCCCCGCCTACCGAGACCCTTCCCTCCAGATCGATGGGGACGAGGAGGAGGCAGAGCAATATGAGAAGAAGGATGAGGGCTGTGAGCCCCAGATCCGGGATCGAAAGATGGATCATGGCGAGGCTTCACCCTGCTCAATCCATCTTGATCTCCTTTCCCTTCTCCTTTCCTCTGCTCTTCCCCTCTCCCTCCTTCTCTTCAGACTCTTTCTCCTTCTTCTCCTCCCTCCCCTCTTCCCACTCCTCTATCTCCTTCTTGATGATCTGGGGGATCTTCTCCACCACCCGCTCGATGATGGAGCCGCCCCCTTCCCGGATCGGCTCCACCCGGACGGCGTCCTCCTCGATGACGATGACGGCGATGGGCTTCATCCCGAAGCCTCCCCCGGCGCCGCCCCCGGCCCCCTCATCCCCCTTTCCGGAGCCCACCCCGGCTCCGAAGCCGGCGCCGACGCTCAAAAGTGGTATCACCGTCTTTCCTCCCGCGGTGATCGGCTCGCCGATGACGGTCTTGCTGGCAAGGACCCGCTCCATCTCTCCGATGGTGGCCTTCAATAGAGCTTCAACTTCGGTCATAGTTCATCTCCAGATAGGTGTAGTCCTGACCGATTAAAAACTTTTTCGATGAAGTGGAGCAAGAGGGTTGGGGTGGGGTTGGCCGCCTGAAAATTGCTGACAATTTGCAGCGATCGGCCGGCCCGGCCCTATTATCTCGGGCTGGCGCAAAGGTCAAATATCCAAAACGCCTCTAAAAATGTGGAGATGACCGAATCGAAGGAGATCGGCCATCCCTTGATGACCGAATCGAAGGAGATCGGCCATCCCTTGATTTGAGGGGGGTAAATATGAGAATTAGCGCGCAAGTTTGTATTGCCACGATGATCGGCCTGATTTTAGCGGCCTCTCCAATGATCTGCGGAGCGGATGAAGAGGGCGGGATCGCCGCCACGGGCGAGTTTGAGATCCTGGCCGGATCCAGCGTCAGCCTGGCGATGGACGACCTGCGAGCCCGGGACGATCGGGTCCAGAAGGCGGACCAGTATCTCGAAAGCATGGGCTTCACGCCGACGACGGAGGATACGGCGGATAACTTCTTTGGGATTAAGCACGCCTACTCCGGGCAGCCGGAGGGGGCAGATGCCGAGCAGAGCTACGAGCTCTACCTCCAGGAGTACTCCAACCCCGCCTCGGAGATGACCGCCGCCGTCGGCAGGATCGTCCTGAGAGACTCGGCGGGGACCTACGCCAGCACCTACACCTTCATCCTGGAGGCTCCGAAGGCCGACGTCTCCTCGATCCAGGAGTATTACGTCGGAGGGTCCCCGGGGAAGCTCGAGATCGGAGAGGCGAATAGCTGGTGGACCTGCATTCTGGGGCAGCTGCCCGCCGTCGGCGAGGAGTGCGGAGATTCGATCAACAAATGCAGCCCGGCCACCTCCATCGTCGGCTACATCGGCTGCGTCGCCACCAACTGCGGTCCCGCCTTCTCCAGCGCCTCGATCTGCTGCAGCTGCGGCTGCGCTCGATGGTGCAGCTGGGCTTACGGATGCTGCCGGATGTGATCTCCAGGACTGATCTGGCGGTATCAACGCGATCCGCGCGTTATACTGCCAGAAAATTCTATTTTTCCGAACCGGGAACCCCTCCATCTTCGGTCTCGCGTTTCCGGGATATGAGCCCCAGCGGCCTTGAGCAGGTCGGGGGGATCGATGGAATTCGATGGAATTCGATTCCCTGATCGCCGCCATGCATGGCGATCTCATTATCCGCCGACCGCCGGGCCGAGTTAGGCCCGGATCCTGAAACCTATTATTTTTAGGGGATATTATATATCTTCCTAAAGAATATTGCGCGTACCATTCCGATGTCCCGCCGGGTTTGGAGCGCAGTTCTTCCGAGGCCAGCAGGGTGTGAGATATGCGAGGCGGATTAATATGGTACGTTGCGCTGGATACTGTCGTCTGGCACGGTATCGGTTTGAAGGCTACATGGACCAGATGGGGATAGATCTGGAGGGGAGGATCCTGGACGTAGCCTGCGGGCCGGTATCCCTGGCCTGCCTCTACGATGACGTCTACGGCCACGACAACTCCCCCGCCTTCGTGGAGCATCTGGCAGAACGGGGGGTCCCCGCCCGGCTCGCCGACATAACCGAGCTCGATTATCCGTCGAGGAGCTTCTCTTACGTCGTCTCCTTAAACCCGCCGATGAAGCCCTTCCGCAGGCGGGGCGACGTCCGGGCCGGGGTGAGGAGGTTTGTGGAGGAGATGCTCCGGATAGCAATGGAGAGGGTGATCATCAGAAGCGTCCCCATGATGGACTTTCTGCCGCCAGAATGGGACCACCTGGTTGAGCGGCGGGGGAAGAACTACGTAGTATACCGAGCCGACGGCTGCGGATCTGCCCCTCGTTCTCCGCTCTCCGGGCCGTCGAACCTCGCGGGCGGATGGCGATCCTGAACCCGGACGTTTTCACCCAGCGACAGCCTTTGCCCAAAGGGGCTACAGCTCCGGATCGTCGGCTTTTTAGGTGCCGTCTCTCTAACCTATCTCCTTTAGGGAATGTTACTTGTTCACCTAAAGGGTATGTAATCCTATGGGCCGGAGAATGAGTTGATAGGGCTAAACCCACCCGATGTTTATGGAACCGCTCAAATCTGACCACCTTTCGCAGATCTCATCGGGGCTGCAATGCATCACAACTCCATCCTCAATGCAATATCCGCACGACCATCTCCGGCTCGGTTCATTTTTATTCTTCTCTGATTTCGGCTACGCTTTGCCGAGTACGTTTGGATTTCGCTTTGGAATCTAACGTTCTTTGGGGTACCAATTTCTCCACCTAACTCGCATCAATAAGCCATTATTCGGATTATCCGAATCATGCGGAATCATCTGAGCCGGTTGAGATCTTCGACCAGGACGGCATGATCGTTTACAGGAGAAAAATAATGATAGAGAAAATGTTGGACGAGATGGGACGAGGCGAGAAGGGGAAGGTGATCGAAATATCATCTTGCGGATCCCTCCGCTCGAAGATCATGGAGATGGGGATCGTAAGGGGCGCAGAGATCGAGATGGTTAGGCACGCTCCCCTTGGCGACCCCCTGGAGTTTATTCTGAAGGACTACAGGCTCACCCTGAGAAGAGGGGAGGCCGCCAACGTCTTGCTGGAGGTGGATTAGCTGAAGAGCAGCGGCTCGATCTCCGGCGGCGGGCTGCCTCTCGCCTTCCTCTCGGAGGGAGAAGAGGGGAACGTCCTGGAGGTGAGGGGAGGAAGAGGGCTCGCTCAGAGGCTCTTCGATATGGGGCTCACTCCCTCGGCGAAGGTGAGAGTTCTCAAGTCCTGCCCGCCAGGGCCGATGCTCGTCCAGTTTCGCGATTCGAGGATCGCCCTGGGAAGAGGGATCGCGATGAAGATTTTGGTCAGCAGAGTGGAGGGCTTATGACGACGGTGGCCATCATCGGAAACCCCAACGTCGGCAAGACGGAGCTATTCAACCGGCTTACCGGCATGAAGCAGCACGTCGGCAACTGGCCAGGGGTCACTGTAGAGAAGAAGACGGGAAAGTTCACTTACAGAGGCGAGGAGATCGAGGTCGTCGATCTTCCGGGCACCTACAGCCTCGCCACAACGGCGAAAGACGAGCTGATCTCCAGGAGCTACATCCTGGAGGAGAGGCCCGACGTGGTGGTGGACATCGTCGACGCCACCAGCCTCGAGCGGAACCTCTACCTCACCCTTCTTCTGCTGGAGCTGGAGGCGAACCTGGTGGTGGCCCTCAACCGGTGGGATATGGCTCGGGAGAGGGGCATCGTCATCGAGACGGAAAAGCTCTCCAAACTTCTGGGGGTGCCCGTCGTCCCCACCGTCGCCCCCACGGGCGAGGGGGTGGAGAAGCTGAAAGATGCGGTACTGGAGGTGGCTAAGGCCGAAGGCGGGAAGAGGAAGATTGTGGTCGGATACGGTGAGGACGCGGAGATCGCCATAGGCGAGGTCGAGGACGCTGTCCGCAAAGATGCGAGTCTTTCGAGCAGATACCCATCCCGGTGGCTGGCAATAAAGTTGCTGGAGAAAGATGAGCACGTGCTGAAGCTGATAGAGACGAGCCCTCATCAGAGAAAGATAAGAGCGGCGGTGAAATGATATGGGTGGATTTTCGAAAGATGACGCTGCGTCAATCCTCGCCGAAAGGAGGTACCAGGCGATCGCGGATATTCTGGAGACAGCGGTCACCAAGAGCGAAGGCAAGTGGACCTATACAGACATCTTAGACCACGTATTCCTTCACCGGTGGCTGGGGATTCCCATATTTCTCTCCCTCTTCTGGGCTGTCTTCGCCTTCACCTTCTCCTTAGCCGAGCCCTTCATGGTCATGATAGAGATCCTCTTCGGATGGCTGGGGGGGGTCTTTGGAGCGGGCATATCCAACCCCCATTTAGCCTCTTTTGTAGCCGGGGGGATCTTTGACGGTCTCGGATCAGTCCTCGTCTTCGTGCCGCCGATATTCATGCTCTTCCTCGCCCTCTCCATCCTGGAGGACAGCGGCTACCTCTCCAGGGCGGCCTTCGTGATGGATCGCCTGATGTACAGGCTGGGCCTTCACGGCCGGTCCTTCATACCCATGATGATGGGATTTGGGTGCAACATCCCGGCGATAATGGCCACCCGGTCCATAGACGGCGAGAAGGACAGGATGATCACCATCCTGGTCAATCCCCTGATCAGCTGTGGCGCGAGGCTTCCGGTCTACGTCCTCATAGCAGGCGCCTTATTCGGCGCAGAGCATGCGGGAACGGTGATCTTCTCCATATACCTCCTAGGGATCGCCCTGGCGATAATCATGGCTCTGATATTCCGCAGGACCCTCTTCAGGGGAGAGCCGTCGCCCTTCGTCCTGGAGCTTCCGGCCTATTCGGTGCCGACGGCGAAGGCGGCGATCGTCCACATGTGGGCGCGAGGCAGGTTGTTTCTGGCCAGAGCGGGCACCATAATATTTGGCACCGTCCTCGTTGTCTGGTTCCTCTCCGCCCATCCCTGGGGGGCGACAGGCGGCGGAGAGCTGATCGAGAACTCGTACATCGCGTCTCTGGGTCACTCCCTGCAGCCGATCTTCAGCCCCTTTGGTTGGGACTGGATGGCCGCGGTCGCCCTCCTCTTCGGCCTTCTAGCCAAGGAGGTGGTGGTAGGGACCTACGGCATACTCCTAGGCGTTGAGGAGGGGGCCCTGGGAGAATCCCTCGTCAGCCTGGGGCTCTTCACGCCCCTCACCGGATTCGCCTTCATGGCCTTCGTATTGATCTACGTCCCCTGCGTCGCCACTATCGGCGTCATCGCCAGGGAGACGAATTCGTATCGGTGGGCTGCCTTTGCGATGGCATATCTGGTGGTACTGGCCTTCCTGGTATCCGGCCTGATCATCGGCATCGGCAGACTGCTAGGATTTTCGTGAGGTGAGATGATGATGGATTTCAGCATCAAAACTGGCAAAAGGCTTGCGATATACGCCTCGGGGCTGGGGGTGATCTCTCTCGCGGTCGGTCTGGTGGAGATCCTGGGCGGATGGGGAGAGGTGATCCCCGGCGACCTTTTCGGCGGCTTTGTCCTGGTGGTCATGGCGGCGACCTACCTCTTTGGGGTGAAGGGCACCCTCCGCGGACAGCATGATGGGCTCTCTTTCGTCATAGGGGGCCTTTTCCTCACCGCCGTCTTCGGTGTCCTCTATCTTCTGATGATGGGCGCAGACGGCCTGATGTACCTCCTCGGAGAGGCGGAGGCTCTTCCAAAGTTCAGCGACGCGAGGCCGGAGATATGGATATTCATCCTCTCGCTCCCCTTGGCTCAAAGGGTGAGGTCTCTGACGGCGAGGATGACCTGGTAAGCGAAATAGGGGCGTGGGGGTGGTGGTGAAACGTCTCGACCACCATGTTACGGGGTCGAGGATGGTATGGGGATCGATCTGGGCGTGGGACCTCTTCGGTCTGAGGCGATCCCCCCAACTCATCTTTGGATTTTCATATTTTTTGAAAAACTCAGTTCGCGCTGGCTGAGTGGGGGTGAAGTTAGCCTTTCCTTTTGAGATAGACCGCCTTAATGCATTAGAGCAAGATTAAAAAATGACGTTTACCTCCCAATCGATCTTTTCAGTGAGAGCCCATGACTCGATTTTGTTAGATTTCCACCTAAAATTCTACTTTATTTAGGGATAATACTTTGCATACCTAATCTAATAGCTATTTTGTGCGGCTGCTATTACATGAAACGCTGAAGCGACTGGTCCAAACGCAGGAGGGATCTCGGTCAGCGGATCTTTGAGCGGCCTGCCTGAAGTAGAGGTGGAAGAATGAAGAAGATTAGGGCAGTAAGCTTTGTTGCGATGATGGCGGGGCTCTTATTTTTAGGATCTCCTGTCATGGCCGAGGATGACGGCTTCACCGTCGACGACGCCAAGAATTTTTTGCATACTATGATGGGATCAAGCTTTGGTGACATGGAGATTACAGGAGATACGGTCACCTATTACAACCCCGACGGCACGGTTCGATGCCGGTGTGAATACGAGTTCGCGGGCAAGGAGGCCGTCACGTTTGGAGGTCACGAGTTCGATTGGTACAAGTTCGAGCTTAAATCTGGGGACGAGGCCTGTTCTGAGTACAAGTATCTGATCGCCACCGGGGTCCACTCTGACGGAGATGACGGGATGGTTCACTGGCACATAAGGTACGGGAACACCAGCTTCGATGACCTGATCAACAACCCAGGGTATGTGATGTGGTACCCCACCCTCGCAGAGGGGGAAATCAGCGCGGAGAAGTTGGCTGAAAATTACATTGAGGGCGCGCCGATGATGGGCGCCATGATGAAGGCGGCGCGGGAATCTCTCATCACCCTCGGCGCCTGGAACGGAACCTGGGCGAACCCCGGAATGATCCTCGACGATCCCGCCATGGACCTGGTCTACGAAGCCATGGCCGATGCCGCAAACTCGGCAGGGGAACCTGAAAAGATCCAGATATACGACGCCCAGGGCGAGCTTTTGAGTCAGTCAGCAGAAGAGGTGGCGAAAGAAGCTCATGGTGATCTCTGTCTCTGCGCGGCAGTGGCCGCCAGGGTCACCCAGGTGGCCATAACGGAGCTCTTCGGCGATGAGATCCCGACTCAAGGGATGCTCAAAGTCACCTATCATCATCCGGGGCAGGGACACAGAGACTGCTTCGAGTATATCCTCACTCCTGAATCTGTCGATTATGTGCCTTCAGGCAGCCCAAAGAACCTATCCCTGGAGGAGCACTTCGTATACACATTTGTCCGAACTGACACCGGCGCCGTCTTTGATACGAGGGTAAAGGAAGGCGTCATTCCTGAGGAGTTCTTCGATCTGAGGTACAAGGTGAAGGGCTTCTCGAAGGGGTGGCATGAAGATCAGCCCAATGATGACGAAAAAGCTGCTTTTATGCAGAAGAAAGCCGAGGCGACAAACAACATTTTAACCATGGAGGCAAGCCAGATCTTCGATGGGGCGGATGGGAACGTTGTGGAGGGGGAGGAATCTGCCGCCGCCTCAGCGTAATTTTTGGATTACTTCCAAAGAGCCTAACGTTCTTAGGTGAGATTATATGCTCACCTACTGATATACATGATCTGCATATCAGAGCCGCAAAATGGAGGGGGGATGAATCCGCCAGATGAAAATCGCTGGGCTGCTTCCCTCCAGTAGCTCAACAACTCCCCCCCATCTTCGGCTCTCTGCGATATTGATCGAATTTTAAGGCAAATAATTTTCAACGCGAGTTAGGATTTCACCTCAACACTAACTTTGTTAGGATTACCGATATATTCGCCTAAAGCCTCTGTTTGGGTGACCTAAATTCGTGCCGTTAATGGGTCGCTGGCGGAGCGAGGCCCTCAGGGCGATCTCGAAGATCATACCAGATCGTTTTTAGGTCGTATTCAAGGATCAAGGATGGACACGAACGGCGTGATCTCATGATGAGCAAATTATCGAGAAAAGCAGAGGACTATATGGAATCGATCTTCGAAATATCGCAGGAAAAGGGGTATGCTAGGGTCCGGGATATATCCCAGAAGCTTGATATCAGGCCGCCGAGCGTCGTTGAGATGGTTAAGAAGCTGGACGGTCTGGGCTACGTCGTCCATAAGAAGCAGGAAGGGGTGTTTTTGACCCCCAAGGGCGAGGAGATCGGGAGGGTGATAAAAGATCGTCACGACACCATAAAGGCGTTTTTGATGCTGATCAATGTCCCCGAGCCGATCGCAGATAAGGACGCGTGCATAATGGAGCACAAGCTGGACACCAGGACCGTCCAACAGATAAAGAATTTGGTTAAGTTCGTCCAGTTCGGCCCGGACCACCCACCATGGCTGGATCACTTTGACACCTTCTGTAGAACGGGAGAACATATCTGCGCCGAGTCCGACGAGTGCAAGTATCGCCGAAAAGGGTGAGATCGCCGACGCTAGCTAAGTTGAGATCCTGGCCAGATCTCACGTCTGCCTTGCGATGGACGACTTCCGGGCCCAGGACGATAGGATTCAGAAGGCGGACCTGCATCTAATAAGGCTGGGCTTTTAGATGGCCGACAGAAAGCTTCTTTGGAATATCCATCGTAGGCTACATCAACTACATCGGTTGCGTCGCTGCTAACTTCTTTCTCACCTTATCTGACGCATCGATCTGCTCCAGCTGTGGCTGTGGCCGATGGTTCCGCCGGACTTACGGATGCTGCTGAATGATATGGCAGGATTTCTGATCGGGACTTTAGATCGAGGGAGCTGGGATTGCGGGCAATATCTCATGAGCAAGGGGCGAACGCCTCCCCAGCGGCCAAAATTTATAACGAAATATTATAACATATCGCCAGATCGTTCGGATTATCCTCTGGAATCTAACATATTTCGGGATACCAATTTCTCCACCTAACGGCATAAGTCAGCTCTCACCCGGATAGAATATAGCCTTCGGAACGGTCCGATGGGCCTAAGGGGAGAAAGAATGGCAAAGAAGCGGTTACACGAGATGGAGAGGGGCGAGAGGGGGATGGTTATAGAGATATCTCCAGGCGGCTCCCTCCGCCAGAGGCTGATGGACATGGGGATGGTGAGAGGATCAGAGGTCGAGATGGTGAGGCGCGCCCCCCTCGGCGACCCCCTGGAATTTCTCCTAAGGGGGTACAGGCTCACCCTGAGGAGGGGGGAGGCGGCCAGGGTCTTGCTGGAGGTGTCCTAGCCTGAGCCGCTTTGCGGCCGCCGCCCCCGGGGGGATCTGCACGAATATTCATTCTTATGCGGCCATGGGAGCTGACCGTCGATGAAGACGGTGGCGATCATCGGAAACCCCAACGTCGGAAAGACCGTCCTCTTCAACGAGCTCACCGGGATGAAGCAGCACGTCGGCAACTGGCCGGGAGTGACGGTGGAGAAGAAGACGGGTCAATTTCTCTTCGGTGGCGTCGAGTTCCAGGTCGTCGACCTGCCCGGGACCTACAGCCTCACCTCCAGGGCCAAGGACGAGCTGATCAGCAGGAACTTCATCGTCGAGGAGAGGCCTGATGTGGTGGTGGACATAGTCGATGCGACGAACCTTGAGAGGAACCTCTACCTCACCCTCCTACTCCTGGAGCTGGAGGCGAACCTGGTGGTCGCCCTCAACCGGTGGGATATGGCGAGGGAGAGGCGGATCTCCATAGATGTCGAGAAGCTCTCGGCGATCCTGGGATCGCCCGTCGTCCCCATCGTCGCCACCACAGGGGAGGGGCTCGATCTGCTGAAGGAGGCGATCCTCGCCGCCTCAAAGGGGAAGGGCAGAAAGAGGACTTTGGCGATAGGATACGGCGATGATGTGGAGGAGGCCATAAACGAGGTCGAAGAGGCGATCCGGGGAGATCCCCTCCTCTCCGGGTACCCGACCCGATGGCTGGCCATAAAGGCTCTGGAAGGCGATGGCGAGGTGATGGGGCTGCTGGAGGCGAGCCGAGATCGGGACGAGATCATGGTCAGGGTGAGAAGGTGATGGCTGAGCCGTCGGGAAATGATATGGCAGAGGTCCTCGCCGAGAGGAGGTACCAGGCGATCTCGCAGATCATGGAGGCGGCCGTCTCCAGGGGCGAAGGGAGGTGGACCCGGACCGAGATCTTTGACCACGTATTCCTATCCCGGGCCCTGGGGCTTCCCATCTTCCTAGCCCTCCTCTGGGCGGTCTTCACCTTCACCTTCGTCCTCTCCGAGCCCTTCATGGTGGGGACGGAGCTCCTCTTCGGATGGATGGGGGGGATGGCGGCGGCAGGCGTAGAAAATTCCCGCATCGCCTCCTTCGTCGCTGCCGGGATATTCGGCGGCCTCGGCTCGGTCCTGGTCTTCGTCCCTCCGATATTCATGCTCTTCTTCGCCCTCGCCATCCTGGAGGACAGCGGCTACATGGCGAGGGCCGCCTTCCTGATGGACAGGGTGATGCAGAGCCTGGGCCTTCACGGCCGCTCCTTCATACCGATGATGATGGGCTTTGGCTGCAACATCCCGGCGATCATGGCCGCCCGGTCCATCGACGGCGAGAAGGAGAGGATGATCACAATCCTCATATCCCCCCTCATCAGCTGCGGGGCGAGGCTCCCCGTCTACGTCCTCATCGCCGGAGCCGTATTCGGGACGGTTCACGCTGGAACGGCGATCTTCTCCATATACCTCCTGGGGATCGCCCTTGCGATAATCATGGCCCTCGTCTTCCGAAGGACGCTATTTCGAGGAGAGCCGTCCCCCTTCCTCCTGGAGCTTCCCCCTTACGCAGTCCCGGGGGCGAAGACTGCGGTCCTCCACATGTGGGCGCGGGGGAAGTGGTTTCTCGTCAGGGCGGGGACGGTCATATTCGGGACCGTCCTCGTCGTCTGGTTCCTCGCCGCTCACCCCTGGGAGGCGACGGCCGGCGGCGTATTGATCGAGAACTCCTACATCGCAGTCCTAGGCCACAGTTTGGAGCCGGTGGTCGCCCCCTTCGGATGGGACTGGATGGCGGCGGTCGCCCTCCTCTTCGGCCTCCTCGCCAAGGAGGTGGTGGTGGGGACCTACGGCATCCTCCTCGGCGCAGAAGAGGGGGCCCTGGGGGATTCCCTGGTCGCCCTGGGGCTCTTCACCCCCCTCACCGGCTTGGCCTTCATGGCCTTCGTACTGATATACGCCCCCTGCTTCGCCGCCGTGGTCACCATAGCCAGGGAGATGAATTCGTATCGTTGGGCCGCCTTCGCCGCAGCGTATCTTTTGGCCCTGGCCTTCGTCGTCTCCGGCCTGATAGTAGGGGTTGGCGGGCTCCTCGGTTTTTCGTGAGGTGGTATGGTGATGATGGACGCGGATTATAGCAGAGAGACCGGCAGAGTCCTGGGGATATACGCCTCGATTCTGGGGACGGTCGCCCTCGCCGTGGGCCTCCTGGAGATCTTCGGCGGATGGGGAGGGGTGATCCCTGAAGATTTGTTCGGCGGCCTCGTCCTGATGGTGACGGCGGCAGCCTACCTCCTGGGGGTGAAGGGGGCGATTTCAGGGAGGTACGAGGGGCTCTCTTTCATCATGGGGGGGCTATTTCTCACCGCCGTCTTCGGGGTCCTGTACCTTTTGACGGCCGGGGCGGAGGCTCTCATGTACCTCCTGGGAGAGGTGGAATCCTTCCCCGGGATCTTTGACCTGCGCCCCGAGGTCTGGATCCTCCTCATATCCCTTCCCCTGGCCCGGAGGGCGAGGAAGCTTTTGGAGGGGATGGCCTGGTGATCCATGGTGAGGGGAGGAAGGGTTGTGGTGTGGTGTGGTGGAGGTGCATCCGTTAGGTTATGACCATCAAGCCTAAATACGTTAGGGTCACCGATATCTCAGCCCTTCGGATGGCTTGATCCAAACCCCGAACGGTGGGCGGGGCCGAAGGGCGGCGGGATATCATGACGAACAGACTATCCAGGAAGGCGGAGGACTACCTCGAGGCGATCTACAGCATATCCCTGGAGAAGGGATACGCCAGGATCAGGGACATATCGAGCGAACTATCTATACGCCCCCCCAGCGTCGTCGAGATGGTCAAGAAGCTCCACGAGATGGGTTACGTCGTCCACAAGCGGCAGGAGGGGGTTTTCCTCACTCCCATGGGGGAGGAGGTGGGCAGGGTGATAAAGGACCGGCACGAGACGATAAAGGCGTTTCTAATCCTCATCGGCGTTCCCGGGCCGGTCGCCGACAAGGACGCCTGCGTCATGGAGCATAAGCTCGACCCCAAGACGGTGGAGCAGATCAAAAATCTCGTCAAGTTCGTCGAGGAGGGGCCGGACCGCCCCGTCTGGTTGGACCACTTCGACGCCTTCTGCAGGACCGGAGAGCACGTCTGCGAATCTGAGAAACCCCTGCCCCGCAGGAGGGCGGCGGAGACGGGTGCCGAATGAGGGCCCCCAGCATACGCCTTTCTCGCTCGGATTTGCCGCCGGATCTTGCGCCCTTCTAAAGGATGGGGCGAGGGCCATCGAAGGATCGCCGACACGTTTATCATTCATTCCTCGAAACCTCTCCATCGGAGGGCGAAGGCGAATTGACGGCACCGCAGGCGATAATAGATCTGGTGGAGAAGTTCGACAGGAACTTCGAATCTCTCAAATCCGCTAAATACAACGAAACCCAGCTGCGGCAAGAGTATATCAACCCCTTCTTCAAAGCCCTGGGCTGGGATGTTTACAACGAGAAGGGCAGTCTAGGGCTTTATCGGGAGGTTGTCCATGAGGACTCGGTGAAGGTCAAAAAAGCGACCAAAAATCCCGATTATGGTTTTTACGTCGGCCGGGCCCAGAAGTTCTTTGTCGAAGCAAAGAAGCCCTCCGTCAATCTCGAAAATGATATCAGAGCAGCATTTCAGCTTCGAAGTTACGGTTGGTCAGCGGGACTTCCTATTAGCCTCCTCACCGACTTCGAGGAGTTTGCCATCTACGACTGTCGGATCGAGCCCTCAAACACCGACTCGCCCAGGGTTGGCCTTCTGCGCCACTTCACCTACGACAAGTACATCGATCATTGGGATGAGATTGCTGCCCTCTTCTCCCGCGAGGCGGTACTGGGTGGATCTCTTGAGAGATACATCGAGTCGAAGAAGAAAGCGAAGGGAACGATCGCCGTCGATGAGGCCTTCCTCCGAGAGATCGACCACTGGCGGGAGATCCTGGCGAGGAACATCTTCGAGAGGAACCCCGGCCTCTCGGTGAGAGGGCTGAACTCCTCGGTCCAGAACACCATCGATCGGATAGTATTCCTCCGGATCTGCGAGGACCGGGGGATCGAGAGGTTCGGCCAGTTGAAGGGGATCGTTAAGGGGGAGAAGGCGGTCTATACGATGCTCGTCGAGCTCTTCAAGGGGGCGGACGACAAGTACAACTCCGGCCTCTTCCACTTCGGCGGCGACCCCGGCCGGATCGGCGAGCCCGACCGGCTGGCCCTCTCCCTCAAGATCGACGATGAGGTCCTCAGCGAGATGATCGAGAACCTCTACCCGCCCAGGAGCCCCTACCGGTTTTCGGTGATCCCCGCCGAGATCCTCGGCCACGTCTACGAGCAGTTCCTGGGAAAGGTGATCAGCCTGGGCGAGGACGGTGGGGTCGAGGTGGAGTACAAGCCCGAGGTCCGCAAGGCCGGGGGCGTCTACTACACCCCGACGTACATCGTCGACTACATCGTCGAAAACACCGTCGGCAAGCTCCTGGAAGGGCAGACCCCCACCGCCGTATCGGACTTGCGGATCCTCGACCCCGCCTGTGGGTCGGGCTCTTTTCTCATAGGCGCATACCAGCGGCTCCTGGACTGGCATCTCGAATGGTACACCAGCCACCTCGTCCCCCTCCTGGAGGCGGGGAAGACCGAGGGCTCCAAGGAGGTCCAGGCGCTCCTCCCGGCCGTCCTCCCGGCCGCCGGCAACGCCGCCGGGGCGGCGAAGAAGCGGGGGAGAGGACGGCCGAGGAAGAACATCTCCGCCGCCGCGACCGCCAGCGGCAGCCAGCGGGCCGGCTCCTTCCCCATCTTCCAGGCTGAAGGGGGCGATTGGAGGCTTGCGACCGCCGAGAGGAAGCGGATCCTCCTGAACAACATCTACGGCGTCGACATCGACCTTGCGGCCGTGGAGGTGACGAAGCTCTCCCTCCAGCTGAAGGTTCTGGAAGGCGAGAACCAGGGGACGCTTTCAAGGCAGCTAACCCTCTTCAAGGAGCGGGCCCTCCCCGACCTCGGCGAGAACATCAAGTGCGGAAACTCCCTCATCGGCCCCGACTTCTACGACCGGCAGACCTCCCTATTCGACGAGGAGGAGATGTACAGGGTGAACGCCTTCGACTGGGAGAAGGAGTTTGCCGAGGTGATGGGCCGGGGCGGGTTCGATGCGGTGATCGGGAATCCGCCGTGGGGTGCGGAATTTAATAGATCTGAGAAATCATATTTAGTAAATCGTTATCCTTCAATTCCCTCAAAAACAAAGGATAGCTATTTGTATTTCTTTTCTGAGGCAATCGATGAAATGTTGAAAGAGAGCGGTTTTCTAGGTTTCATAGTTCCCAACACCTGGTTGTTAATAAATAGCGCCAAAGAATTCAGAGATCGATTACTTTCACTTAAAATTAATGAAATAATTGATTATGGAGATGGTATTTTTAAGAAGGTAACCACCGAATGTGCAACTGTAATGCTGGTAAAATCAGAGAACAATCTCGATCCATGTCGTGCTGTTCGCATCCAAAAAGGTGTAAAAGTCGTCGACCATGTGGTAGATAAACAAATATGGATAGATGATGAATATTCACGTATTATAATAGATATGGATAAAAATGTGCACCTCTTACTCAAGAAATTACGTTCTCATAATGAAATGTTTGGGATGTTTTGTGAGATCATATGGGGCATAAAACCTTATCAAGTGGGGCATGGAAAGCCACCACAAACGCGTGAAATGGTAACAAATCGTGTTTATCATTCATCGAAAAATTTGAATGAATATTGGAAGCCACTTTTAGTGGGATCAAATGTTAATAGATATACAATATCTTTCCCAGGAAATCAATTTATCAAATACGGAAAATGGCTTATGTACCCTTCTAATGATGCATTGATATTACAGCCAAAAATACTAGTGCGCCAAACCAGTGATATTATACGCGCCTGTTATGATGATAAAAACTACTATCCTCAAAACTCCGTATTTATAATCCATTCAAGTAAAATAAATCTAAAATACCTTTTAGGGTTGTTAAATTCTAAGTTAATTAATTTTGCCTATAAATTTGGCAATCCACAGACAGGGAAGATCTTTGCCGAAATAAAGCCAAGCGTGATTAAGCAATTACCAATTCACGTGATCGACCCATCCCACCCCGAGGACGTCGCCCGCCACGATAAGATGGTGGCCCTCGTCGAGAGGATGCTCGACCTGCACAGGCGGCTTTCTGAATCGAAGACCGGCCACGAGAAGACCCTCCTCTCGCGTCAGATAGAGGCGACGGATAAGCAGATCGACGCCCTGGTTTACGAGCTTTACGGGCTGACCGATGAGGAGGTCGCCATCGTCGAGGAAGGGACAAAATAGGAGGTATAGAATGAGTCTGAAAAAGATTTTTCAAAGCCCAGATCTTCCATTGAGCAGTCTTTTGGATGATATTAAGAGAGGAAAAATACAGGTCCCTGAGTTCCAGCGAGATTGGAAATGGGACGATGACCACATCAAGAGCATACTGGCCAGTGTTTCCCTATCATATCCTGTTGGAGCAGTGATGATGTTGGAGACGGGGAACGAGAACGTGAGATTCGAACCTCGTCCTATCGATGGAGTTGCATTGGTCATCGGTTAAGGATCGGTTTAAATAGTCTCGCTGATTTTTGATCCCACTCCGGTTATACAAAGTATAGCATAACCTTATTAATAACCTATTTGAACTATGGACCACTGATATATAATT
>Ga0334885_1000568_pt1 | contig 62145 bp, 44 predicted proteins | sample GraSluR1_MG_8_FD_207233 | JGI IMG/M metagenome (GOLD analysis project Ga0334885, IMG submission 207233) | Sludge microbial communities from methane-producing bioreactor in Wageningen University, Netherlands - Granular Sludge_31_05-R1 | ecosystem: Engineered > Bioreactor > Anaerobic >...
AGCGATTGGGTTTAAATAGCAAAACCTAAAGCACCCCTGCCTTACTGCCGAAGGCAGGCAGGCCGTAGGGCGTGCAATAGATATTAGGATCCCTTATAGCGCATCTACGAAGCGCTTAAAATCATTTGTATTAATCTCTTCAATCGCTATATGCCCCTGTCTGCCAGCCAGGCAGGCTCTACGAGGGCTATAGTATTAATATTCTGTATAAACCAATCAAAAGAATTGTTTTTATTTATTTGTTTTGTGTCCTTATCTTGACGGCTATGGCTTGCCAGTAGGCTGGTCAACCAATCAACCAATCAATCAATCTGTCTGCCGTTGGCAGATTAATCAATCACTCAATCTGCCTGCTCTGACCCCAGTCAGGCAGCCTGCCTGTTGGCAAGCAGGGTCAATCACTCACTCAATCAATCACTCACTCAATCAATCACTCAATCACTCAATCACTCAATCCTGCCAGAGGCAGGCAGGCACTCAATCACTCAATCACTCAATCTTCCTCTCATCCAATAAAACCCTCCCTCCTACTTGCCTATCTTTGAAAATATTGCCACTTTTGCTAACCTTATACCACAAAACAAAAAATTATGCCACTAATAAAATCAATATCAGGAATAAGGGGGACTATAGGCGGAAACCCCAACGAGGGATTAAACCCATTAAACATTGCGCTATACACTGCAGCCTACGGCGAGTGGGTAAAAAGCAAGCACAAGGATGTGAAATGCAAGGTGATTGTTGGTCGGGATGCCCGCATATCGGGCGAGATGGTGAGCAGCATAGTAATTGGCACCCTTACCGGTTCGGGCCTCGACGTGGTGAACCTCGACCTAGCTACTACCCCCACCGTTGAGATGGCTGTAATTGAGGAGAAGGCTCAGGGCGGAATAATCATCACAGCAAGCCACAACCCTAGGCAATGGAATGCGCTTAAGCTGCTCAACGAGCATGGCGAGTTCCTCACTGATTCCGATGGTAAAAAGGTGCTTGAGCTGGCCGAATCCAGCAGTTTCAACTTCCCCGAGGTGGACGAGCTGGGCTATGTGGTGGATGAGTATTCGTTTGTGGATAAGCATATCGACAAGATTTTGGAACTTACGCTGGTCGATCGCGAGGCCATCGGCAAGGCCAACTTCACCGTGGCCATCGACTGTGTTAACTCCGTGGGTGGCATTGCAATTCCCCGGTTGCTAAAGGCCCTTGGCGTAAACAATATAATTGAGCTAAACACCGACCCCACGGGCGAGTTTGCACACAACCCAGAGCCTTTACCCGAGCATCTGACCGAAATTTCCGAGGCTGTTAAAGCAAATAAGGCCCATGTAGGGTTTGTGGTTGACCCCGACGTAGATAGGCTTGCCATAGTTAACGAGGACGGGTCGATGTTTGGCGAGGAGTACACCCTGGTGGCCGTGGCCGACTACGTGCTTAGTCACACCCCTGGCAACACCGTTTCTAACCTATCGAGCACAGCCGCACTTCGGGACATAACTGTTAAGCACGGGGGGCGCTACGAGGCAGCTGCCGTGGGCGAAGTGAATGTGGTGGCCAAAATGCGCGAGACCAACGCCATAATTGGCGGCGAGGGTAACGGTGGTGTGATATACCCCACCCTACATGCCGGCCGCGATGCGCTGGTGGGCATTGCCCTTTTCCTATCGCATATGGCTAGGAGCGGAAAAAGATGTTCGGAGATACGTAAAGAATTTCCAGAGTATTACATATCAAAAAATAAGATTGAGCTAAAGGATGGGCTTAACCCCGATGATGTTCTGACCAAAATGAAGGAACACTTTGCCAACGAGAAAATCAACTCAATCGATGGGTTAAAGATTGATTTTGAAGGGCAATGGGTACACCTGCGAAAATCGAATACCGAGCCAATTATTAGGATTTATGCTGAGAGCAAAACACCCGAAAGCGCATCGGAATTAGCGAATAAAGTAATGATGCTAATCAAAAGGATTTAAACTTTCAAACAGGATTAAACTAAGCGCCAACACCTAGAGTCTTAGTTGTTAATAAACCTAAAATTGCGAAATAATCATACTAAAAGATGAAGAAGAAGGTAATAATTGCCCTATCCGTACTAGCGGCTGTAATAGTTGTTTTGGTTATCAGCACCTCTACCAAGCAAGGTGTGGCACCACAAAAAGTAAGCGTTACAAGAGGCCCTTTTGAGGTAGTAGTAACCGTAACAGGTGAACTTCAAGCAAAGAATAAGGAGGATATTACTGCTCCAACCGAGCTGCGCCAGGGTCGAAGCTTCCGATTCTCCGACATAAAGATTCAAGACCTTATCCCCGAGGGAACCGTGGTCGACTCGGGCCAATACGTTGCAACGCTCGATCGAAGCTCGCTTAGCAACAGGCTAAAGGAAATTGAAGATGAGCTGGAAAAAAGCCAGCAGCAGTTCCTCAAAACCCAGCTCGACACCACCCTCCAGCTTCGCAGCCTTCGCGATGAGCTGATCAACCTAGAGTTTGAACTGGAGGAAAGGCAGATAGTGGTGGAACAGTCGAAATTTGAGCCACCAGCCACCCAGCGCCAGGCGCAAATTAATTTGGAACGTGCCGAGCGTAACCTCAACCAGGCAAAGCATAACTACACGCTAAAGAAAGAACAAGCCGAAGCCTCGATGCGCGAGGTGGCCATTAACCTGGCTCGGCAGGAGCGTGAGCGACAGGATATGCTCGATGTGCTTAGCAAGTTCGTTATTCGTGCACCCAAGCCCGGCATGGTGATATACTACCGCGAGTGGAACGGACAGAAACGTAGCGTGGGGTCGAGCATTAGCCCATGGGATTTAACCGTGGCTACCCTCCCCGACCTGTCGGTGATGATATCTAAGACTTACGTGAATGAGATTGATGTGAGCAAGCTTAAAACAAACCAACCTGTACGTGTAGGGGTTGATGCATTCCCCGAGAAGAGCTACACAGGAGTAGTTACCGATGTAGCCAATATTGGTGAGCAGCTCCCCAATACCGACGCCAAGGTTTTTGAGGTGATTATTAGGGTTAACGAGTACGACCCAATCCTTCGCCCATCCATGACTACCAGCAACCATATTGTAACTAAAAGTTTTGACGATGTGCTTTACGTACCCCTCGAGGCAATTCATGCCGATGACAGCTTAAGCTACGTGTACACCACCCGCAACCGGAAACAGATTGTAATTACTGGTGAGCAGAACGAAAATTTCATAATTGTTGAAAAGGGACTTGCCGAGGGCGAGGATGTATACCTAAGCATACCTGAGAATTTGGAACGATTTACGCTAGCCGGAGAAGAGCTTATACCCGAAATAATCAAAAGAAATGAGGAGCGTAAGCGGCTGGAAGAGGAGCAAAAAGCTGCTAACGAGCAGCAGCAGAACAATGGTAGAGCAAGAGGTCAGGGGCGTCAAATGCGTATGCCTAGTGGAAGCAACTAGTAAGTAGGCTTGTACGAGCAAAATACCACAGTTCAAACTGTTTGCTAAATTTCATTAAGCATAAAGATTATGTACAAAAGATATATACACGACGTAACCATCGCTATTGAGTCCATACTGGCAAATAAGCTCAAGTCGATGCTTACGGCCCTGGGTATAATATTTGGTGTAGCTGCCGTTATCAGCATGATGGCCATTGGAAATGGGGCACAGCAAGAGATATTGGATCAAATGAAGATGGTGGGTGTAAACAACATCATTATCAACCCCATTTTCGAAGAGCAGGAAGATGCAACCAACGGCGAGGGTGGTGAGAAGCAGCGCCGTAAGTTCTCGCCGGGCCTAACCCTGCTCGACTTGGAGGCAATACAGGAGATCATTCCTTCGGTTACAATGGCTAGCCCAGAGATTAGCCTAAACTCATTTGTTCAATACAGATCGCACAGAATGCCTGCCAAAATCATGGGCGTTTCGCCCGATTACTTCGAGCTGTTTAACCTCCCCCTTGAGCAGGGCACATTCTTTACCAATTACCAGCTCGAACACGGTATTCCGGTTTGTATCATTGGGGCAAATATCAAAAACAAATTTTTTAGCACAACCAACCCCATTGGCCAATACATAAAGTTTGGGCATGTTTGGCTCCAGGTAGTTGGGATACTCCAAAAAACCGATATTACCCTAACAGGCTTTGAGAGCGCCGGAGTAAACGTGTATAACGACAACGTTTATATCCCTGTAAAAACTATGCTCATGCGTTACCAAAACCGCGGGTTGGTTAATGCCCGAAAAACACAAAGCACAGTGGTTCAGGGAGGTGGTATGATGATCTATGGAGGCTCAACCCAATCCCAATCACCACAAAACTACCATCAGCTCGATAGGATAATTGTACAAGTTGAGAATACAGAGGATATCCCCACAACAACAGACGTACTTAGCCGCATGATGCTCCGCCGCCATGCAGGGGTAAAAGATTTTGAGATTATTGTGCCCGAACTTCTGCTTAAACAGCAACAGCGCACCAAGGATATCTTTAACATAGTGCTGGGTGTCATTGCCAGCATATCGCTGGTTGTGGGGGGAATCGGAATCATGAACATCATGTTTGCCTCGGTAATGGAGCGGATAAAGGAGATTGGCACTAGGTTAGCCATTGGGGCAAAAAAGGCCGATATTGTAGCCCAGTTCCTATCCGAAGCGGTACTCATTAGCGTTTCAGGAGGGCTCATAGGAGTGATACTGGGGATAATACTTTCATTCCTCATCACACATTTTGCCGGTATACTAACCATCGTTTCACCCACCTCTGTAATTGTTGCCTTTGGCGTTTCGGCTGCGGTTGGGGTTATCTTTGGATTATCGCCTGCTAAAAGAGCTGCCGAGAGGGATCCTATAGAATCGTTACGACACGAATAGTTTCATAAAAAATATAAAACACGCTATGTTTTTAAAGAGAAAATTACTAGCTGTTTCGCTGGTACTATCCGCAAGCTGGGTGGCAGCCCAAGCGCCCAAAACAACCCTTACCCTTAACGAGGTGCTCGAAATGGCAAGGGACTACTCCCCGCAAGCCATACTGGCGAAGCATCAGTTCCGAGCTGCTTACTGGGAGCATAGAACGTACGAGGCAGAGTACCTACCAAGCATAACCCTTAACGGCACGCTACCAAGCTTTAACCGCAGCCTAATTCGTTACCAGCTTGATGACGGTACCTACCGATACATCGAGGAGAACTCCAATACGGCATCGGTTGGGCTATCGCTAAACCAAAATATTGGGCTAACCGGCGGTAGAATTTTTGCCAGCTCCAACCTTGAGCGCACCGATTTTTTTGGCACCAAGAAGGGGACCAACTTCATGTCGGTTCCCATACAAATTGGTTTTAGCCAGCCTATTTTTGGTTTCAACGAGTTGAAGTGGAAGAGGAAGATTGAGCCCCTTAAGTACCAAGAGGCCAAGCGTAGCTATATCCAATCGATGGAAATAATTGCTGGCGAGGCCATTCGGTACTTTTTCGATCTTGTGCTGGCACAGCAAAACCTACAGACAGCACAGCTAAACTACGCCAACACCGACACGCTATACCAAATTGCCAAAGGCAGGTATAACATTGGTACCATTGCCGAAAACGAGCTGCTGCAAATGGAGCTAAGCTACCTAAATGCTGGCAGCTCGGTAAACGAGGCCGAGATTGATTTACAGCTGAAGAAATTCAGGTTGAAATCGTTCCTTGGGATTATCGATGATTATGACGTGGAGCTTATTGTGCCCAACTATTTTCCAAAAACCACTCTCCGTTTCGACCATGTGTACACCCTGGCCAAGGAGAATAACCCCACCATGCTTCAATTTGAGCGCCAGCTCATTGAGTCGGATAGGAATGTGGCTCAGGCCAAGGCCAACCGTGGTTTTAGCGCCAACCTTTACGCAACCTATGGCTTAACCCAACGAGCCGAAGAGTTCCAGAATGTATACGTTGATCCTATGGATCAGCAGAGCGTTCGCATTGGACTTACCGTTCCCATTCTCGATTGGGGCCTTGGTAAGGGGCGAGTAAAAATGGCCGAATCGAGCCGCGAGGTGATACGAACCAACATCCAGCAATCGTTAACCGATTTTGAGCAGGATATCTACCTCAAGGTAATGGAGTTTAACCTACAGGAGACCCAAATGCAGCTGGCATCGAAAGCCGATACCATTGCCCAAAGCCGATACAACGTGACCAAGGAGCGGTTCCTTATTGGGAAAATCGACGTTATTGAGCTTAACATTGCGCAAACCGAAAGGGACAACGCTCGCCAGCGGTACATTGCTGCAATACGAAACTACTGGCAGTTCTACTACGAAATGCGCAAGCTTACCCAGTTCGACTTTATCGATGGTAAACCGCTGGAGGTCGAGTTTGAGCTGCTAATACAATAGGTATAAAGTAACCCTTGCTATTCAAAGCCGATTCTATCCCTGGAGTCGGCTTTTTTCTGTATAATATGCTTTACATCTCCAACCCACTTCAAAAAAAATTACTATATTGCTAAGGCAAGGTGACAAATTAAGTGAGATTGGGGCAGCGTCCTTTAGTAAATAATCAACCAATTGATTAATACCCTATGGCAAGAACTAGAGGAATTCCAGACGAAGTGGCTCGAAAACTTCAACGCCTCGAGCAGGAAAATGCCCGTCTCAGGGCTGTTGTGAAAGCTAAAGAGGAAGCCTCATCCAGCAGTAAACAAAGCACCAATCAGCAGGGAATTGATACCGAGGTTGAACAAAAGCTATCGAACTATCAACTTCTCATTGATAATGCATTCGATGGTGTGTTCCTCATGAAGGACAGAAAGTTTACCTACGTTAACTCTCGGTTCTGTGAAATAACAGGGTATAGCGCGACGGAGCTGACCAACTCGAGCCTCGAATTCACAGACCTTATCGCTGAAAGATCCAAGAACTTTGTAGCGCAGGTTTTCGAATCGAGGCGAGAGGGTAATACCAATGCGGTTAGGTACGAGATTGGATTGTCGCCCAAGAAAGGGGTTGAGAAAATAGTGGAACTTGCCTCGGTGCCGATAATTAGCCCCGATTCCATTATGCTAATGGGGATAATTAAGGACATCACCAAGAGGCGGAAGCTGGAGCAGGAGGTTAAGCGTCAAATTCGTATTCAGTCGCTTCTAATGAATCTAAGCATTCGGTTTATCAACATACCCTATAACAATATTAAGCAGGAGCTAGATCATGCTCTGGCAGATATTGGAAATATTGCTGGAGTAGACCGCGCGTATATCTTTACATACAACTGGGCCACCAACACCATGAGCAATACCCATGAGTGGTGCAACAAGGGAATAGAACCCGTAATAGATACCCTTCAGAACCTACCCAACAGCCTAGTACCCTCATGGATTAAGGCTCACCTCAAGGGCAAACCAATCCAAATACCTTCGGTTGCTAAGCTGAACGATGATGACCATGTGAAGAGGTTGCTAACGGAACAGAGGGTAAAGTCATTAATCACAATACCCATGATGTTCGATAAACAGTGCATTGGCTTTGTTGGTTTTGACTCGGTAAGCAGCCAAAAAAAATGGTACGAACAGGAGGTATCACTTCTACGACTTTTTGCCGAACTGCTGGTGAATGTACAGATAAAAGCAAACTACGAAAAGTGGCTAAAAGAGGCCAAAACAATGGCTGAAATCCAACAGGCAGAAATCCGAAACATAATTAACTTTTCGCCCTTTGGAATTGCCCACATATCGCTAAGCGGTGATATCCTAGAAATAAATCAAGCGGCCCTCAACATCCTTGAAGCCCCTTCAATAGATGATGTTAAACCCATGAGCATATTTAATCGGAAGTCGCTCGAAAAAATTGGATTTATTAAAAACTTTCATGAATGCATCAACACAAAGACGATGGTGAGCAAAGAAACGAAGTACTCAAGCTCATGGGGTAAAGCAACCCACCTTAGGTACAGCCTAATACCAATTATTGCCGATAACACAGTGCAAAGCGTTCTGGCGAATGTAGAGGACATATCGTCGCTAAAAGAGTCAGAGTATAAACTAATAGCGCTTAAGGAGAGAGCTGAGGCAAGCGATAAGCTTAAAAGCGCCTTCCTTGCCAACATGAGCCACGAGATAAGGACACCAATGAATGCCATCTGCGGGTTTTCCAACTTGCTGCTTGAGGGGTCAATACCTAACGAGCAAAAAAAGGAATTTGTAGAAATTATCAACCTGAATAGCCAGCAGCTGCTGGGCATAATAAACGACATTATTGACATCTCAAAAATTGAATCGGGACAAATCACCATATCCAAAGCGAAATTTTCTGTAAACACCCTGTTAAGGGAGCAGAAAGCGGCTTTTAACCAAACCGCACGAATTCGAGGCCTTGAGCTGAAATGTACCATGGGGCTACCCGACTCCAAAAGTGTGATTTTTACCGATGAGGTAAAGCTAGCCCAAATTCTCAACAACCTAATCTTCAACGCTATAAAATTCACAAAGGAAGGAAGCATTGAGATAGGTTACAAGCAAAAAGAGAAGCACCTCGAGTTCTACGTTCTCGACACAGGGATTGGTATTGAACCCGACCAGCATAAGACGATCTTTAAACGTTTTCAGCAGGTTGATAACGCAACCAACAGCAGCCGAAAGGGAACAGGGCTTGGCCTACCTATCTCCAAAGCATTTGTAGAAATGCTAGGCGGCAAGATTTGGCTAAGCTCCAGTCCCAATGCTGGTTCTTGCTTCTACTTCACCATTCCATACATCGAGGGGCTAACCCTTGATAACGAAAAAGCAACACCCATTGCTGAGGCCCTTTTGTGGAGCGATAAAACCATCCTTGTTGCAGAGGATGATGATTCCAACTTCCAGTACCTTGAGCATCTGCTGAAGTCTGCCAAAGCCAAGGTAATTAGAGCCATGAACGGAAAGCAGGCCATAGATTTATGCCTCTCGGAGAAAGTTGACCTTATCCTAATGGATATTAAAATGCCCATAATGAATGGCATTGAAACAACCCGTGAGCTCAGAAGCCGTGGGGTTAATGTGCCCATTATTGCACAAACAGCCCACGCTATGCAGGATGACAAGAATCTTGCCTTGAGAAGTGGTTGCAACTTCTATGCATCAAAGCCTATCGACTCAGCAGAGCTGTTCAAAATGATACACAGCGCATTTCAGGTAAAGGATTAGCATATGCTTCCTAAATTGCAGCAATCTGTTTCTTAACATCTACCCTATCCTTGCATTTTTGAGCAGAGTTTTTCAGCTTTGAGTAATTTTTCCATCCATCGAAAACTAAATGAAAACTATATGAAAGAGAGTAACGTGCAGATGAACCCCAACGAGCTGGTTCAGTTCCTTAAAAAATCGCCCTCGGAATTTACCCGAAATGATCTCATACGTTTCTGCGAGGAGAATGGCATCGAAATGATCAACTTCCGATACGTAGCCGAGGACGGCAGGCTCAAAACGCTTAACTTTGTAATCACATCTAAAGAGCACCTTGAAACCATGCTCACCAATGGCGAGCGGGTTGATGGCAGTAGCCTATTCTCATTCATTGAGGCGGGAAGCAGCGACCTATACGTTGTACCTCGCTACCGCACCGCATTCGTAAACCCATTTGCTGATGTACCTACCCTCGATATTCTCTGCTCGTTCTACAATAACGAGGGCAAGCCCCTAGAGAGCGACCCCGGTTACGTGCTACGCAAAGCGAGCGAGGAGTTTACTCGTCAAACCGGCTATAACTTCAAAGCGCTAGGAGAGCTGGAGTACTACATCATATCACCCAAAGAGGATGCTTTCCCTGGAGAAGACCAAAAGGGATACCATGCCAGCGAGCCCTTTGCCAAGTTTGAGTTCATCCGTAACGAAGCCCTAAGGCTAATTGCCAAGGCTGGCGGAAGTATTAAGTATGGGCACTCTGAGGTTGGCTGCTTCTCCGATGAGGATATGTACTACGAGCAGCAAGAGATTGAGTTTCTACCCACCTCGGTGGAGGAGGCAGCAGAGCAAATGATTCTGGCCAAGTGGATCCTCCGGATGCTCGGCTATCGTTATGGTGTCGACATAAGCTTCGCTCCAAAGATTACTGTAGGCAAAGCGGGCAGCGGAATGCACTTCCACATGATGCTCGAGAAGGATGGTAAGAACCTGACCGCCGAGAATGGCAAGCTAAGCGATTTGGCTAAAAAGATGATCGCCGGCATACTAAGCTCTGCCGATGCCCTTACAGCCTTTGGCAATACCATTCCAACCTCGTACCTGCGCCTAGTGCCACACCAGGAGGCTCCCACCAACGTTTGCTGGGGCGACCGCAACCGCTCGGTGGTAATTCGCGTTCCGCTGGGTTGGTCGGGTGCTGGCAATATGATACAGGATGCCAACCCACAGGATATGAGCGAAATTCCTCAGGGGGTATCGAAGCAAACCTTCGAATTTAGAGTGCCCGATGGTTCTGCCGATATTTATCTCACCCTAGCCGGACTTGTAGTTACTGCGCTTAAGGGCCTCCAAATGCCCAACGCATTGGAGATTGCTCAAAAGCTTTACGTTGATGTAAATATCTTTAAGCCTGAATTTAAAGACAAGCTAGCTACGTTGAAGCAGCTACCAGTATCGTGCTACGAGTCGGCCGAAGCCCTTGAGATGAAACGAGAAATATTTGAAGAGAACCATATATTCCCTCAAGGCCTTATCCAAAGTCGTATTGCGAAGCTAAAATCGTACAACGACAAAGGGCTGAGCGAGAAGCTATACGGCAAGAATGAGGAGATAAAGAAGCTGGTGGATCAGTTTATCCATGTTGGATAGGAGAAGAATTCGTTCACAAGAAATACAATGGCGAGGCTAATGCCTCGCCATTCATTTATATCAACATTATGGGGCAAGCCGCTCTTTCTCCCAATTATCATTCAGAAAGCTAAACTGTATCCGGTCGTGCAGTCGATTTGGTCGCCCCTGCCAAAACTCGAACACACTTGGTATTAGCGTATACCCTCCCCAGTTGGGGGGGCGAGAAATTGGTTTACCAGAAAATTCTTCTTGAAAATCGGATTTTAAGCTCTCAAGATACTTACGGCTAGGAATTACATGGCTTTGGGGCGATGCCCATGCACCAATCTTACTCTTCTCGGGGCGAGTACTGAAGTACCTGTCGGATTGTTTCTCGCTTGTTTTTTTCAATACGCCCTCGACACGAACCTGGCGCTCAAGCTCGGGCCAATAAAAAACTAATGCTCCGTATGGGTTTTGTAGTATTTGCTTACCCTTTTTGCTCTCGTAATTGGTGAAAAACGTGAATCCATCCGTACTCAGCTCCTTGAGAAGCACAACCCTTGCCGAGGGTTTGCCGTCGAATGTGCTGGTGGCTAGGGTCATGGCTGTAGGCTCGTTACACTGTGCATCAATAGCCTCAGCTAACCATTGCTCAAAAAGGCTTATGGGATTTTTCTCAATCTCTGCCTCATTTAAACTCCTCAGGGTGTACTCCCTACGAATGTCCGATATGGATTGTCTCTTCATAGCTTAACTTTTTATTCAAACTACTTTTAGCCGATGAAATGCTAGCGTTAATCTCAAACCCAATGATAAGGCCAATGGCGTTGAAAAATATCCAGATCATAAGCGCTAGCAGACTCCCAATAGATCCGTATAGCTTGTTATACTGCCCAAAGTTGTTCACATAAAACGAAAACCCCAAAGAGGTTATTAGTATCATTGCCGTGGCCACAATCGATCCAGCAGAAATAAACCTAAACTTGGTTCGCTTGGCAGGTGCTAAGTAGTAAAGCAGCGATATTGAAAAAAAGAACAGGCATATTATCACAAACCATCGGATTACAACAATTATATAGTAGGTAAGGTTTAGCTGCAAAAACTCTTTTTGAACAAAAAAATCGAGTGTATACTGCCCAAAAAGCACAAGCATTACCCCAAGGGTAAGCATAAGAGGTAACAAGAACGTTAAGAGGAAGGCGATAGCATGCTGGTTAACAAACCCTCTTGTCTCAATGGTATGATGTGTTGCATTGAAAGCATCGATTAGGGAGTTTACACCGTTGTGTGCAAAAAATAAAGCGGCCACAAAGCCAAACGAGAGCAAACCCAAGCTGCGCTGGGTTACTACCTCTGTTAAGGTGGTCTCGACAAGCGAAAAGGTGGTGATGGGTAGCAGCTCCTCAACCAGCTGGAGAAGCTGTTCCTGGAAATTATCAACAGGGATATAGGGTATGAGGGTAAATAAAAAGATGATGGAAGGGAAAATGGCCACAAAAAAATCGAAGGCAACTGCCGAGGCTCTTGTGGTTATGCTACCTCGGACCAACCCTCGACCAAAAAAGGCAACCACATCGTATATGGGAACCCCATCGAAACCAATAAAACTAACTCGCTTGGCCTTGCGAACCGCAAGCCTAGCATAAATGGAAGCTCGCCGTAACATTTGCCCCAACGATTTTTCCCAGCTATGCTTTGCAAGCATTACAGTGTGTTTTAAGTTATCTATACTTTCTTCAGATTCATATCTAGGCTCTTAATCTGGTGGGTTAGCGCACCCACTGATATGAAATCGACCCCTGCCTCAGCATATGCGCGAATCGTATCAAGGGTAATTCCACCTGACGATTCCACCTCGAATCGGCCGTTGATCAGGGCCACAGCTGTTCGGGTATTCTCAACGCTAAAGTTATCGAGCATTATACGCCTTACCCCCCCCATTTCAAGCACCTGCTGAATCTCATCAAAGTTACGAGTTTCTACCTCGATGTCGAGCCTCCGGCCAGTTGATTTCAGGTAATTATTTGCTTTTTCGATAGCTTGCTTAATCCCACCAGCAAAATCTACGTGGTTGTCCTTAAGCATTATCATATCGTAAAGCCCCATACGATGGTTATGCCCACCACCAATACGTACTGCCAGCTTATCGAACACCCGCATGCCGGGTGTAGTTTTCCGGGTATCGAGGACCTTGGCACGGGTTCCCTCAATACGCTTAACATAGATATTGGTTTGGCTAGCAATTCCGCTCATGCGCTGCATCACGTTGAGCACAATTCGCTCTGCCTGTAGCAGGGAGTGAACACGCCCCATGGCGCTAAACCCAATATCGCCATGCTTTACCAAAGCACCATCGGTTAGAAAGGGCGTAAAGTTGATTTGGCTATCAATCCGATGATAAATCCTCTGAGCCACCTCCACTCCAGCCAGTATGCCCGAATCCTTTAGCATAAGGTGCACCTCGCCCTTTGCATCGGAGGGTATGCATGATAGCGATGAATGGTCGCCATCGCCAATATCCTCAGCAATGGCAAGATCAATAAGTTTGTCTTCCAACGACATCTACATACTTTTATTGGTAATGGGTTGCGAAAGTAATGATAAAAAAGCATAAGGCATTAACCCCGCTCAATTCGAATCTGATGGATTAACAACTTGCTCTTATCGGTTTTCATAAAAACCGAAACCCTGTAGCTACCCGATTGAGTAACTAATGTTCCGATGGCAAAGCTAGTGTTACCCTTGTTGCCTTGATGGTTAACCCTAAAGGAAGTTGGCTTGTTGCGTGTAAAAAAATCTTTCAACAGCAGCTCCGCTTGCAGCTTACTATAGATATTCTCCTCCTCCAGCAGTTCCAACTCAACCGTTGGGTTTAGGTGTTTTGCCAACTCACTTGAGTTACCCTCCGCGAATACCTTTGTAATGATCTCAAGAAAACTATCGGTTGACTCCTGAGGGGTGAAACCACTAAAAACCACAGCGAACGAAGCTATAATCATAATGGTTCTCAATTTACTATTCATAATCTTATGGTTTATTTCTGTTCGGTTAAGCTAAAAATTAGATCAGAAGATTAGAAGCAACAAAATGTATGCCCCTAATACGAAAAGCACTCAATATTTAAGGGAAGCAAACCCTAGTTCTTACCAGCACTGCAATGTAACCAAAAACCCGAGCTGTAGCTGCAGGTATTTGTAAAAATAGCAAATGTATGTGTGTTTTCAAAGCTTTCATTAGCCCAATCCCATGATAAAGTATGCTCCTTTACCCCAACCCTTGGGGGGGATTACCCCCAATTGCTTGCAACACCTTGGTTTCAAAAGCCCATGGCAATTTACAGGATCGCACAAACATTTTTGGAGATAATATTATAAAATCGTTATTTTACCCTTAATTGATTACAAGCTGCAAATCGGGAGTGAAAATAACAATAGTAGCCATAGGGAAAACAAACATTGGCTTTGTAATACAAGGGGTTGACGAGTACATAAAGCGTTTAAAACGCTATGTAAAGGTTGAACTGCAGATAATTCCAGATGTAAAAAACAGCAAAAGTTTATCTGTACCCCAGCTTATTCAGAAGGAGGAGGAACTACTAATTAACGCATTAAGCATAGATGCGCACACCGTTCTGCTAGACGAAAGGGGAAAGCAATGTACATCATTGGAGCTGTCGTCGCTAATTGAGAGCAAGATGATAAGTGGCACCAAGGAGCTGGTTTTTGTTATTGGGGGAGCATACGGCGTTTCCGAGGCAGTGAAGCATCGAGCAAACGAGCAGCTCTCGATGTCGAAATTAACCTTTTCGCACCAAATGATACGCCTTATACTGGCTGAGCAAATTTACCGAGCCATGACAATCATCAGAGGAGAACCCTACCACCATGAGTAGATTGTGGTGAAATCGGTTCGATTTTTGCTGTAACCAGCCTTTGTCCGGAAAGGCATTGCAATACAAAATCTAACTTTATAAAACAACCATTGTGAGTAGTAGGAACATTAGAATTGCTATAATAGTGATCTTTTTGCTATCACTAGCATCCTTTATCACAATTCCCTACACCTCGCAAATACTTACCCGTAAGCTAGCCACCCCACCCCAAATATCCCGTGCTAGGGATGTAATAATGGAGCGAACCAACGTGGGTATGCAGGTTACTAAGGATTTAATTAACGAAGCATTCGACAATGGGTTTATAAGCGCATTTGGCCTACTGTCGGAGTCGGAGTGGGAAACGCTACAGGACCAAGGGCTAGCAGTTTTTCTGTTTAAAGATGATGTGCTGGAGCTATGGTCCGAAAACATGGACATTGGCCATGTTGAGGAGCTCTCGAACAAGCTGGTAAAGGTTCAGAATACCTGGTGCATCTCGTACTGGATTGCCCGAGATGAAATTAAGGGCTTACTCCTGGTTAAGCTACGGTACAACTACCCCTACCAGAATAAGTTTTTACAAAACGAGTTTCATCGCTCCATCAATTTTCTAAAGGACTACAACCTTTCTCCATTACCCGTTGAAGGTTCGTTCCCCGTTGCGCTGTTTGGCAATGCCCCCGTGTTTTACCTGAGCTACATCCCTAGAGATTTTGATGAGGAGAGGGAGAACTTTGTGGTAATCCTTTACCACATTGGCTTTTCCCTGCTACTTCTTGGAATCTACTGTCTGTTCTGGTTACCCTTTTTCCGGAAAAGAAAAGCCATGAGCATCATACTCTTAATCCTCACGCTTGGGGGTATAAGATTCTCGATTATGTACTGGCAGATCATACCACAGGGTGACTGGAAAATCTTTAGCCCTGAGATATTTGCCTACTCATGGCTTACACCCTCATTGGGCGATTTACTAATAAACACTGTACTAATATTTGGTATTATTGCCTACTGCTTTAGAACAGTTCGTAATTCATCCCTCACTAGCATTACCCAAAGAAAGATCGTGGGTTTTATTTTTGCTCTAGTATCGTTCATCGCGCTATTTACTACCGATAGCCTTATCTCTATCCTTGTACATAACTCAACAATAACCCTTGAGGCCTACCGCATCTTCAATCTAAACATCTACACTGGCCTTGCATACCTTATTGTTTCGATATGGTTTATAAGCGCAATACTTTGTGCTCACTGTGCTACCCGTACCATGACATCTTTCCCCCGAAGGGTAAGGGTATCCATATGGTTCGCTGGGCTTGCATTTAGCCTAGCCACAATAGCTCCAATAGCTGGTTTACCATCGATATATGGAACAACCCTGGCCGTGCTGGTCATTGGGCTAATTCATTATTTCTACAGATCATCAAAGGCGTTAAACGTAAATCTATTCCTAGCCCTTATCCTACTGCTATCGTTGTATACCGTGCTGCTAGTATCAACCAACTCCGAGGCAAAGGACAAGGAGATTCGTAAGATTCTTGCCATTAACTTGGCCAACGAGCGCGACCCCGTGGCAGAGGTAATATTCCCACAGATTACCCGTAAGATGTATGCAGATGAGACCATCCTGTACTATCTCGACAATATTTCGACCCACGAAGGTGAACTTTACACTCACCTGAACGAGAACTATCTAAATAGCTACCTAAAGAAGTACGATTTCCAGATAACCGTATGCTTAAGCACCTCAAACATTTTCCTTGAGAATACTGGTGAGGTTTTGGGTTGCTATGATTTTTTTGAGAGCATGCTCAACGAGTATGGTATGCGGATTCCTGGCACCAGCTTTTTCCACCTTAACAACCAGAATGGACGCATTAGCTACCTGGGGATGATTGAGTACGTTCTGCCCGATGGCGATGAGATATGCATCTACCTTGAGCTCGACTCAAAGCTAAGCCATGAGGTGCTTGGCTACCCCGAGCTGCTGCTGGATGGTAAGGTTACGGGCCGTTCAATCTTCTCCAGCTACTCCTCCGCCAAGTATTTCAACGGCCAGCTTATTGCCCGAACTGGCAACTTCGACTATCCGCTGTACAATACCCATAAGGCCGACTCCGCCAGCAGCTACACCTTTATCGACGATAAGAACTTTAACCACCTAATGTACACCAACGATAGCGAGATAGAGCTGTTCCTAAGCCGTCCCAAGGAGAACCTATTCAATGTTACAGCCTCATTCGCATGGGTTTTTCTGTTTTTTTACGTTACGGCAATAGTATGGCTTTTGCTAGGTGGCTTACCCGTTGGCTTTAACTTTAAGGTGCCCAGCCTGAAGAACAGGATTAGGTACACCATGGTGCAGCTGCTATTCCTTTCGCTAATTATGGTGGGAATGGTAACCATAACCTACAGCGTTAAAGGGTTCGAGAGTAAAAACTACGACAGCCTAAACGAAAAGCTGCTATCGGCCAAGGTTGATATTGAGGATAACCTGGTATCACAGGATGCGTTACACCCCGATTATACCGAGTACCTTACCCATTACCTCATCAAGCTTTCGAATGTATTGCGCTCCGACATAAACCTATACAGCTTGAGTGGCGAGCTGATTGCCACCTCGCGCCCCGAGGTATTTGAGCGGCAGCTCATTGGTACCGACATGCATCCGCTCTCGTACTACGAGCTGTCAACCAAGTACAGCCCCAAGCTTATACATACCGAGCAGATAGGGAAAATGGAGTACCTGTCGGCTTATGCTCCCATTTTCAACAACCAAAACCAGATAGTAGCCTACCTCAACCTACCCTACTTCACAAGGCAGGGTGAATTCATGGAGGAGGTATTCTCGGTAATTGTAGCCCTGGTGAACATCTACGCGCTGCTAATCCTATTCGCCATATTTGTTGCCATTGTAATTAGCAATCAAATATCAAAACCGTTGGAGCTAATTCGTGAAAAGCTGGGTACGGTGAACCTAGATAAGCATAACGAGACTATTAGCTACGTGGGGGATGATGAGGTAGGACAGCTTGTGGCCGAGTACAACCGAATGGTTGGTGAGCTGGCCGAAAGTGCTAAAAAGCTGGCACAAAGCCAGCGGCAAAGCGCTTGGCGCGAAATGGCTAAACAGATCGCCCATGAAATTAAGAATCCGCTAACCCCAATAAAGCTTAACCTACAGTACCTAATTAGGGCTAAGAAAAATAATCAACCCGACTGGGATAACCTATTCGAGAAGTTTGCCGATTCGCTAATCGACCAGATTAACTCCCTTAGCAATATTGCCACCGAGTTCTCAAACTTTGCCAAAATGCCCGTGGGCCAGTTTAAGCACATTGTGCTTAACGGGATAGTAAATGATGCGGTGAACCTTTTCTCGGCCTATCCCAACATATACGTCGAGAAGAATATACCAGATGAGGAGTTTCCCATTTACGCCGACAAGGAGCAGCTTAGCCGCGTATTTGTTAACCTGATAAAGAATGCCGTACAGGCCATTGGTCGCAAGGAGGACGGTCACCTAAGGGTGTCGGTTGTAAAATCAGAGCCCAACATCAGGGTGATTATTGAGGACAACGGTACAGGCATTCCCGATGAGGTGGCCCAAAAGCTATTCACCCCAAACTTCACAACCAAATCGGGTGGTATGGGACTTGGTCTTGCCATCAGCAAGGGTATCATTGAGGTGATTGGCGGGCGTATATGGTTCGAAACTACACCTGGCCTTGGCACCAAGTTTTTTGTGCAGCTCCCCATAACGCCCAAACAGTAGTATGCAGCAGGTTAAGCTATGCCCAACATGGTGAAAAGCAGTACAGACCATTCCTAAATTATTAAATCAATTTATGAGAAAATCGTACTAATTCTTACTATCTTTGCAGCCCAAAAAAATTGTAATTCAGCAAGATGACACACAAATCGGGTTTTGTAAATATCATCGGTAACCCCAACGTGGGCAAATCGACCCTAATGAATGCCCTAGTGGGCGAGCGGCTTTCCATTATCACCAGCAAGGCACAAACCACACGCCATCGCATCATGGGCATTGTGAATGGCGATGATTTTCAGATAGTATACTCAGATACTCCCGGTGTGCTTAAACCCGCATACAAGCTTCAGGAGTCGATGATGCGCTTTGTAATGACCGCCCTGGAGGATGCCGATGTAATACTGTACATCACCGATACGCAGGAGACCCCCAATAAGAATCAGGAATTTTTGGATATCCTGAGTAAGCAAAACAAACCCATTATACTTGTGATAAACAAGGTAGACCTGAGCGACCAAGCCAAGCTGGAAAGCCTAGTGGAGCTATGGCATAGCATGCTGCCCACGGCTTCAATTATTCCTGCTTCGGCACTACATAAATTTAGCCTCGATGCAATACTAAGCAATATCCTTAGCAGCCTCCCCGAGGGGCCTGAGTTCTTCCCAAAGGATACCCTAACCGACAAAACCCTTAGGTTTTTTGCCTCCGAAATTATACGCGAAAAGGTGCTCACAACCTACCAAAAGGAGATACCCTACTCGGTTGAGGTTGTGGTTGAGGAATACAAGGAGGAACCAAGTATCGATAGAATTAGGGCTCTAATATTTGTTGCCCGCGATTCGCAGAAGGGCATCGTCATTGGCCATCAGGGTAAAATGCTGAAAAAGGTTGGCACAGAAGCGCGCTTGGAGCTGGAAAAGTTTCTTGACAAGAAGGTGTTTCTTGAACTCTACGTAAAGGTTGATCCCAACTGGCGCGACGACGATGCCAAGCTTAAACGGTTTGGTTACTTATAGGCTAAGGTTGATGAGTGAAATATTGGATTGGATAACTGACTGACCCTGCCTTTGCCGCCAGGCGGGTTGAGTGATTGATTGAATGATTGAATGATTGAATGACCCTGCTTGCCAGCAGGCAGGCTGCCTGTCTGGTTATGCTTCGCATCCCGAGATCAGGTTGAATGATCTGCCAAAGGCAGACAGGTTGCCTACCTCAGAATGCGGCGCTTAACAAGAAGTGATTGATTGAACGTAGGGGTTGATAAGGGAAGTGCAGTAGGTAGTCGATGTGTTTAAAGGAAGAAATAAGCAAACATTACCGTTGTTGGTTAGCGGTACCCAAAAATATTAAGATTATTAGTAATGGCAAACATAGTAGCAATTGTAGGAAGGCCCAACGTGGGTAAATCGACGCTTTTTAACAGGCTAGTTGGACAACGCAAAGCAATAGTTGACCCGACATCTGGGGTTACCCGCGACCGCATTTATGGCAAGTCCGATTGGAATGGAATTGATTTTTCGGTGATTGATACTGGCGGATGGATTACAAATTCCGACGATATCTTTGAGGAAGAGATCCGTAAGCAGGTAAAATTAGCCATTGATGAGGCCGATGTAATACTATTCCTTGTAGATGTGGCTACTGGCATTACCGACATGGATACCGAGGTGGCCAACCTTCTCCGCCGTACCGAAAAAAAGGTGTTACTCGTTGTAAACAAAGTTGACAACCACCTGCGTCAGTTCGATGCTTACGAGTTCTACAATCTAGGGCTTGGCGATCCATTCACCGTATCATCAATTAATGGTAGCGGCACAGGAGACCTGCTTGACGAAGTGGTAAAATCATTTAGCAAGGTTGATGATGACGAGGAAGAGCTGGAGATCCCCAGGATATCAATTGTAGGCAGACCCAACGTGGGCAAATCGTCGCTAATTAACGCCCTTGTTGGCGAGGAGCGAAACATTGTAACCCCCATTGCCGGAACAACCCGCGACTCGGTACATAGCCGATACAACAAGTATGGCCACGACTTTATAATGATTGACACAGCTGGCCTGCGCAAAAAGGGCAAGGTAACCGAAGACCTAGAGTTCTACTCGGTGCTACGCTCGGTGCGAACCATCGAAAATTCAGATGTCTGCATCCTTATGGTAGACGCCACACAGGGAATTGAGGCGCAGGATTTGAACATCTTCAACCTTATCGTTCGTAATCGCAAAGGCGTTGTGCTAGTGGTTAACAAGTGGGATTTGGTTGAGAAGAATCACAAAACCACGGCAGAGTATACCAAGGCCATTAAAGAGCGCATTGCACCCTTTCAGGATGTGCCAATTGTATTCACCTCAGCCATTACGAAGCAGCGCATACTAAAAGTGCTTGAGGAGGCCATGATGGTTTACCGAAACCGAACACAGCGCATATCCACATCGGAGCTTAATGAGTTTACACAGGAGGTGGTTGACGCTTATCCCCCACCAGCATGGAAAGGGAAATTCATCAAGATTAAGTACGCCACCCAGCTGCCAACCCACGCTCCGTCGTTCGCATTCTTCTGCAACTTACCTCAGTACGTTAAGGAGCCATACAAGCGTTACATCGAGAATAAGATCAGGGAGCGATACAACTTTTCGGGAGTACCAATGCAGATATTCTTTAGGAAGAAGTAGGGGGAGGAGATCGGTAATCGGTGGGCGGTAATCCCTGACTGCCTTGATGTCAGTCAGGCAGGGGTGATCGGTAAACAGTGGTCTGTTGCTACTTGCAAGCTGTGGGGTAAAATTTCGATCATGGTTACCACATTGCCTTAAATGTAGTATGTTGAACATCGAATGTCGAATGTCGAACGTTAAAGATAGGGATGAGCAGGGGTTTTCGCTAGAATACAATGATCAATTGTGTCCTATCACTTCGTAACCTGCTTGCAGGCAGGATCATTATTCGTTATTCTCCTGACCCGTTTACTTTTTCAGGTACTTACTAATTAGGGTAAACAGCTGCATCCTATCGATGGGTTTTGAGATGTAATCATCGCATCCAGCCTCAATGGCCTTGTCCCTATCGGAGGCAAAGGCGTATGCCGTTTGGGCAATTACGGTTAAATCCTTTCGTATTTTTTTTATCTCCCCTGTTGCCTGGTACCCATCCATACCGGGCATTTTAATATCCATAAGCACCATATCAATATTGGGATTGTTCATCACCATATCAACTGCTTGCATTCCGTTTTTTGCCCAATGGATTTTGAATTCATGCCCCACGAAAAGTTCACGGATATACATAAAATTCACCTCATCATCTTCGGCTACAAGTAGATTAACCCCAACGGGCACACTGTTATCACCTTTCTGAGCAGCAGCAGCATCATCCGTAACATCATTCTGTTCCAAGGGTTTGTAGGGCAATGTGAAGTGGAACGTAGATCCTTTGCCAGGGGTCGACTCTACCCAAATATCCCCACCCATCTTTTTAATGTAGGCTTTGGATATGGCTAGCCCCAACCCTGTACCACCAGTTTGTTCGGCCAATCGGGTTTCAACCTGACTAAAACGTTCAAAAATAGTTTCGAAATGCTGATGTGAGATGCCTACCCCGGTATCTTCAACAAAAAAATGTAAAAAATCTTTCTTCAGAAAGTAACCAAACTTTATCTCACCCTCCTGGGTAAATTTAATTGCGTTGCTCAATAGGTTGCCAACTACCTGCTTAACGCGAGCCGAATCGATGGTAATGTTAGATTCCTCATCGGGTAAGCCCTTAGAGTACGAAAACTCGATGTTTTTTTCCTGAACCTTTGGTTTGAAAAGCAGGAACTGCTCATGCATTAGCTGGTTCAGGTTGACCTCAGAGTAGGAAATGGTTATCTGGTTAGCCTCAATTTTCGAGATATCAATCAAATCGTTTATAATGCTAAGCAGCTGGTTGCCACACCCCTGCACAATGTCTACATACTCCTTCACCTCCGCATCCGATAGTTCCGGGTTGGTTAGAAGCTGTGAAAAGCCAAGTATACCGTTCATGGGTGTTCGAATCTCGTGGCTCATGTTGGCAAGGAATGCACTTTTGAGCCTATCGCTCTCCTCGGCTTTCTGCTTGGCCTCATATAGCTCCTCGTTAATAACTCGGTACTCCTCGTTCTGCGCCTCTATTTCGTGGGTTTTGTGAATCAGCTCCTCCTCCACAGCTTTGCGATCGGTGATGTCGCGATAAATTCCATAAACGGCAATTTTTCCACCATGAAAGTAGATGGGATGCCCCAGGATTGAAACATGCACCAGCGACCCATCCTTTCGCATTCTAAGGGTTTCCTTCATAATGGTATTGCCTTTGGCAACTGCATTGGTAAGCTCCTGCCCCTCTTTTTTAAAATCGTTGGGAACAATTAGGCTGTTGATAGGTTTGCCCACCATTTCGTCTTCGGTATAACCAAATAGTCGAGAAAATTCTGAATTCGCCCTGATGATACAGTCGTTCACATCAAGCACCACTATGCCCTCGGGCGAGCTCTCGAATAGCTGTTCAAAGTAAGTCCTTTCCAGCTCAACTTGCTCTCTCGACCTTTTGCTTTCGGTAATATCATCGTATGTGCCAAGGATACCAATAACCTCGCCCCGCTCATTTTTCAAGGGTATTTTGCTGGTTTTGAGCCAAATAATTTCGCCAGTAGGCGTAGTTTGAGATTCTTCATAGTTTAACTTAGGCTTACCTGAGGCCATAACAGCCCTATCGGCGGCTTGGTAAAGGGCTGCCTCGTTTTGCCAGCCCATATCAAAATCGGTAAGCCCAACCAAGCTATTGGGGTTATCAAAACCCGCATCCAAGGCAAATGGTTTGTTGCAGCCAAGGTATCGAAGGTACCTATCCTTCCAGAAAACGCGCACGGGTATTGTGTCGAGAACGGATTGTAGCAGGTTTCTTGATTCGCGCAGCTCGCTCTCCATAAGCTTACGATCCGATATATCCATATGGGTACCCACAATCCTTTGCGGATTTCCGGCATCATCCCACTCTACAATTTTACCACGGGCATGAATCCATCGCCAAGTATTATCCTTTGCTCTAAGCCTAAACTCTAGATTAAACTCGGGCAGCTGATCCTTTAGGTACTTCGAAAGCACCTCCTTGCTGGGCACCAAATCGTCGGGGTGTAAAAGGTTTTCCCAGCTTTTGGGGCTCGACTCAAATTCTCCAGGTTCGTAGCCCAGCATGGTGTAGTATCGATCGCTGAAAAACATTGTGTCGTCAATAAGGTTCCAATCCCAAAGACCATCGTTAGTGGCTTCAATTACAAAGCGGAAACGCTCCTCGCTTTGTTTGTGCATCTCTTGCCACTGCTTGCTCTCGGTGATATCTCGCGAAATTCCAAAGGTTCCAATTATATTGCCCTTGCTATCGTAAAATGGTGCTTTTGTTGTCGAGACCCAGGTAACAGACCCGTCAGGCCAAGTTTCACGCTCCTCAATCCCCACGATGGGTTTACCTGTTTCTATTATTTTTTGCTCAATATCGAAGGCCATTTGGGCATGCTCAGGCGAAAAGAAATCGAAGTCGGACTTTCCTACTATCTCATCAACACGGCTAAGGCCAAACCGTTCTATCACATTTCGGCATGCACGAATAAACTTGGAATCCAAATCCTTGAAGTAGATTTGATCCACCACATTCTCCATCATGTTTTGCATGAGGAGCTGCTCCTGATCCAATGCCCTTTCGGCTGCCTTACGGGGGGTGATATCCCTTACAATTGCCTGTATGAATTGTTTTGTGCCTAAGGACAAAAGGTTAAGGCTAATCTCTGTGTCAATAGACTTACCCTTAACATCCTGATGTACCCACTCGAAGAAGAGCGACTCGCCGCTATATGATCGTTGGATATACTCCATCGACATGCTGGAGGAGGGCTCTCCGCTGGGCTGAAATTCGGGTGAGAAATGGGCGGGAGTCTTCCCAATTATCTCGCTCTTGGGGCAGCCAAACATCAGCTCTGTTCTGTGGTTACAGTCGATGAACCCCTTTGAATCCATCAAAAAGATGGCATCATTTGCAAAATCGAATAGGGCTCGGAACTTGGCCTCGTTCGTTTCAATCTCTTGCCTAACCCTGTTGCGCTCAGTTATATCACGAACAATTGCTTGGTAGGTTCCATCGGGCAACAGCTTGGAGTGCATTTCGACAATTAGGGTTGCGCCATCGGGTCTAATTAGCTTTCGCTCATTAACAACCGTTTGCCCCTTGTTCAAAAGGTCGAATCGAAATGGTTTTTCTTCAACAACCTTGGGGTCGAAAAAGGCAGCAATATGCATTCCAACCACCTCTTCCCTCGATCGATTCGAAATCTCCAGGAAGCGCCGGTTTGTTTCAATCACAATCCCTTGCATGTTACCAATTACAAAGCCATCAACGGCAAACTCAATAATATCTTTATACCGCTTTTCGCTTTCTACAAGGGCCTGCTCAAACCTAACCTGTTCTTGAATATTTCTGAACTCTGTTACCCTAACCACATTACCCTTGTATGGTATTTGCTTACCTCTAATCTCAAGGGGGTATTCCAATCCAGCTTTAGTCACGCCAACTGATCGGTATGGTTTTTCGTAGCCCAAAGAAATTTTTTGAACTACGTGCGCGCGCTCATGCAGTGCTATAAGTTGCAGCCCGTCCATTCCAATCAACTCCTTGATTGAATAGCCTGTCATACCGGCAAGCGCCTGATTGGCTTCGATAATAATACCTTTGTCATGCATGGCTATGCCGCCAAATGATGCTTCGGCTAGCCCCTTAAACCGCTCGTTACTTTCGTAAAGGTTTCGCTGCAGCTTGCTAGCCTGTTTGGCTTGCGTAAAAGCTATGACAACCCTTTGTGAGTCATCTTTACCCGAATCACTTAAGCCCTTAATCGATACCGAATACCACACCCAACTGCCATCGGGCTTTTTAAAACGAACCTCCCTGTTTACCGCAGATTTGACATCTTTAAGGCACTCATCTATATCATACCTATCGCTAGGGTTCACTAGGTCGAGCCATTTCTCTTCGGGAACTTCGTCAGTTGGATAGCCCAACTCACTTACAATGCTTTGATTATTTGATATCACCTCTTGTTTTGAAGCATCCCAAATCATTGCAGTAGTTGGGAGCATGGCAAGTAAAGAGCGGTAGGTTGAAGATGGGCTATGCATAGATTTTGCCATTAAGGGTAACGCTTATAAAACCTTAAATGTAGACAAAAAACCATAAAACCTAAACTTATTTTCTCCAATTTAAGGGCTATGTACACAAACAATAATATGAATAGCTAAGATTCTCGAAGCGGAGGATGATCAGCTTGCCAAGGGTATTGTGAAATAGATTGTAGTGCCCTTACCCTCCTGACTCTCCACCCAAATATCACCTCCATGCTTCTCGATCAGCTCTTTGCAAAGGATGAGCCCAAGCCCGGTGCTGGGCTCATTGTTGGTTCCCAAACGAGACACCTTGGTACTGATGCTAAAGAGGTTATTCTTAATATGATCGGGCATACCAATCCCTGTGTCGATAACCGATATCACCACAAAACCCTTACTGTTTGGTTCCGCCCCAAGGGTTAGGGTTCCCCCATTGGGGGTGAATTTTATGGCATTGGATATAAGGTTTCGGAAAACCGTTCGAAGGGACTCCTTATCGGCAAGCACAAACAACTCCGAGGAAATGGTGTTGATAAGGCTTACCCCTTTTTGCTCTACCATATGGTCTACAATTGCCCTCACATCACCAAGCAGTGAAGCTAGGTGTAGGCGTTGTGGATCGAACTTTTTGTGACCTCGTTTTACGATTGCCCAATTCAATAGGTTATCGAGCAGCTCGTATAAGTTCTTTGCCGTTATGTTGATTGATTTAACAATGCTCTCCAATTCATCCTTATCAATCTCATCTATCCCGCCCGACATAAGTTCAGTAAGGCCTATAAACCCCTGGAATGGCCCCTTTAGATCATGAGCTATGATTGAGAAAAACTTGTCCTTTTCAGCATTTACCTTTATCAACTCCTCATTCTGCCGTAGTATCTTAGCCTCAACCTGTTTCCTGTGATTAATGTTCTGGGTAATCCCTATGAAACGTAATGGCTTGCCCTGCTCATCGCGTTCCACAACCCTTGCGTAGGTTGCAACCCATTGGTAGTTCCCCTTTTTATCTCTAATTCTAAAATCCTTTGAGTATACTGGGGTAATTCCCTCAAAATGCTCCTCAAGGCTCTTCAACACGTTGGGTAAATCATCGGGATGAATCATCCTGTATATCCCATCCATATCCTTAGGCACTTCATCATCGGTATACCCCAACTCTAAATAAACCCGATTACCTCCTACCCTAGAACCTGTAATCAGATTGTTTTCCCATGCATCTAACCCTGCTGCTTGTGATGCAAGTTCAAGCCTGTCGGTTGCTGCCCTTAGCTTTGCTTCCGAAAGTCTTTTGGCGGTTACATCCTTGAGTACTACAAGATACCCTACGCTTTGACCATACTCATTATTAATAACCGAATGAACTGACTCAACATAACGCTCGTTATGTTTTACCAAATGCATCTTATTGAGAGCTTTTGCATTGGTAAGGTTAACTTTGTATGGAAGAACATCATGAATACTTCGCATCAAAGGGTTTGAGTCTTTTAGCCCAAGAATTTCGATAGCCGAATGGTTTATGTCAACCACAACTTCCTTTACATCGGTAACAATTATACCATCGGGTAAGTTGTTGAATAGAGTATTTAGCGCGATGGGCTTTACGGTGAAGAAATTTTTGGAGTACAATCCCCCAAAAAACAGGATACCCGAAAACGCAAAAGTTAGAGGAGTGATATCAATATTTGTAAATGGCGTAAACCCACCGGCATACAGTATATTTGCCAACAGTGGAATTGTACTGCTTACCAAGATTAACCATATAGTGCCCCTTTGGTGTTTTGAGCTATGCAAAAGCATCCTCACAAAAACAACAATGGCAACTATAGTGAGAAAATACGAGTAAATTGTATGCACCCACCACCATACGCCATGGAGCGACCTGTAAGCCAAAAACGATTCCACAAGGCCCTCTACACTCCTAGCGTAAAACAGATGATGATACCTATTGGTTGCAAGAATTACAATGGAAAGGATTGGGATAATCCAAACCGGCCAGGTCATCCAACTCTTCACCTTATAAAGGCTCTGCGAATACTCCAACGCAAAGTAGAGCAGCCATACTGGTACCGATACAATGCCAATGTAGCGAATTACATTAAAAACCTTCTGTTCCGCCTCGCTGGTCAGCTGAAGCTCCACCGCAGCGGCAAAGCACCAAACCGAAACCGAAAGCAGTAGCCAAGCTAACGAAGGCGCCTCAAGCGACTTACGCTTAAGCCAAGCGTAAACAGCAAGTATTGCCGAAAGTACGCCGGCAAGCAATAGGGCTGTTATAAGTGCACCAATATTCATTATAAGTAGGCTAGGCAAAAAGGTTTGCAATCAATATTTACACAATATACATAATATTTACTTTACTATGGGCGATGATAATAAAAATGTTTTACGACACAATCTGCACAAACCCGATTACGTATCACCAATTGAGTCAACAACTTCCAAAATACTTGAATAGGACGATAAGAATAGCAGGCTTGCTAATTCGCATTAAAAAACATTACTTTGAGGTGATTGTAAAAAACCACTGCAAATCAGCAGCTAGCAGAACGATATTACCAAACATTTAAATCACCTTTTTAATGAAAAAGATTCTCATACTGGGTGCCGGAATGGTATCGAAACCCATAGTTGTTTATCTACTTAACAAGGGATACCAAGTTACCCTTGGCGATTTGGACCAATCGAAAGCCCAAACCATAATTGGCAACAACCCCAATGGTAAGGCCATTCGTTTTAATGTTAAGAACGAAGAGTTGCTAAACCGAATTGTGCAGGACCACGATATTACCGTTAGCCTACTGCCCTGGATTTTCCACCCAACGGTAGCTAAATGCTGCTTGGCTCACAAAAAGAACATGGTAACCACATCGTACGTGAAGCCCCAGATGCAGGCCATGGATCAACAAGCCAAGGAAGCGGGGGTGATCTTCCTTAACGAAATTGGGCTCGACCCAGGTATCGACCATATGTCGGCCATGCGCATCATCGACCATATCCACAACAAGGGTGGTAAGGTTGACGAGTTCTACTCGTTCTGCGGTGCGCTGGTTGCACCCGAGGTGGAGAAAAATCCGTTTAACTACAAGTTCACCTGGGCGCCCAAGGGGGTTGTTATGGCGGGCAACAACGACGGCAAGTACCTTATGAAAGGACGAGTTGTAGAAGTTCCCACCGAGGATCTTTTTAAAAAACCCATTAAGATGCACTGTTGCGATGTGGGCGATATGGAGGTTTACCCTAATCGCGATTCGCTCCCCTACATAGAGCTATACGGCATACCCGAAGCACAAACCATGATGCGTGGCACATTTAGGTACCCCAAGTGGTGCGATGTGATTGATGCATTTAAAAAGATTGGGCTACTGGGTTCCGAAAAGATGGAAATGCAGCAGCTATCCTACGCCCAGATGCTAGCCAAGCTTATTGGTGCCGAAAATGCTGAAAGCATTCAGGAAAAAGTTGCCAACTTCCTAGGCAGACCCACCAACTCAGACCCAATGGTTGCCCTTGAGTGGCTGGGGCTTTTCAGCAGTACACCCATTGGCCGAGAGGAGGACTCGCCATTCGAAGTGGTTTCGGATATAATGATTGACAAGATGATGATAAAGGACAACGAGCGCGATATGGTGGTTATGCAGCACACCTTTGTGGCCAGCTACCCCAATGGGCAGAAGGAGGTAATCCGCTCGCGGATGCTTGATTTTGGCACACCCAAAACCGACACATCCATAGCCCGAACCGTTGCGCTACCAGCAGCCTGCGCGGTGGAGATGATCCTTGAGAATAAGATACAGGCAAAAGGGGTACATATACCCGTTATACCCGAAATTTACAACCCAATTCTCGACACCCTTGAGAAGCTAGGCATTAAGATGATTGAAGAGTTTGGATTGCCCCTAAGCGAGAATATTTGCTAAACCAGCTATAGCGCTCCAACTTGTGCCCTCAGCGAATACCCTGAGGGCATTTTTTTACCAGTACCAATGCAGAACCATAGTTTTTTACTAATTTCGTGTACACAAATACCTTTTAGGCCTTGAAAATACTAGCAATACTCCTTACCCTGATCACTTTGCAGTCCTGCCTGTCGGGGTCGCAACCAAACCATAAGGATAGCCAAACCATGGTTTTAGGCCCAGAACGGTTAGACATCTACCTTCCTCTGCTAGCCGATAAAAGGGTAGGCATTGTTGCCAACCACTCCACCATGGTGGGGCAAACTCACCTGGTTGATACGTTGCTTACACACGGGGTTAGAATTGAGAAAATATTTAGCCCCGAGCATGGCTTCAGGGGCGATGGCGACGCCGGTGAGCTAATTAAGAACCACACCGATAAACGAACAGGGTTGCCCGTAATATCGCTTTACGGCAATTCAAAAAAACCTTCGCACGACGATTTTAGCGGGCTCGACGTGGTTGTATTCGACATACAGGATGTGGGCGTTAGGTTTTACACCTATATCTCCACCATGCACTACGTTATGGAAACCTGTGCCGAGATGAACCTTCCGCTTATTATTCTCGACCGACCAAACCCCAACGGGTTCTATGTTGATGGGCCAATCCTTGAACCTGGATACACCTCGTTTGTTGGGATACACCCCGTACCCATTGTGCACGGGATGACCATTGGCGAGTTTGCCCAAATGATAAATGGCGAGGGGTGGCTACCCGACTCTATGATGTGTCACCTTACTGTAATCCCTAACCTTAACTACACCCACGACTCAACCTATGTGCTACCCGTGCGGCCATCGCCAAATCTACCAAACCAAACCTCCATATACCTGTACCCCTCGCTCGGATTCTTCGAGGGGACCAAGGTGAGCATTGGGCGTGGCACCGATTTCCCATTCCAAGTTTTTGGCCACCCAGCATTCTCCGAAATGCCCTTTGAGTTCACCCCAGAAAGTAGGCCGGGGGCAAGCACAAACCCTCCGCTAAAGGGTAAACCATGCCGTGGTGTCGACCTTAGGGATTACACTACCGATTACTTCCTTGGCCTGCGCCAGCTAAACCTGTCGTGGCTACTCTACGCCTACGCGTCGTTCCCCCATGAGGAAAAGTTCTTCAACTCGTACTTCAAACTCCTAGCTGGGAACAGCACCATGCAGCAGCAAATTGAGCAGGGTATGGATGAGCAAACCATCAGGGAGGCGTGGCAAGATGATCTCAAAGCCTTTATGAAGATCAGGGAAAAATATCTACTTTACCCCGACTTTACTCCCGTTGAATAGATGAGTGACCACAACGACTGGAACAAAAGGTACGCAGATGCCCACTATGTTTATGGGCTTGATCCCAACGAGTACCTGAAGCAGGAACTAGCCAAGCTAACCCCCGGCAAGCTACTCCTCCCCGGCGAGGGCGAGGGTAGAAATGCCCTGTGGGCAGCAAAACAGGGATGGGACGTTACAGCACTCGATACCAGCGAGACCGCCCAAGCAAAGGCCAACAAGCTGTTTGCCGAGAACAATGTTCGGGTTCAGTACCACGTTTCCGATATACTACACTTTGCCTCAAACCATCAGTTCGATGCCATTGGCCTGGTGTACGTACATCTAAATAAGGATATTCAGCAGCAGGTAGCCGACAAGCTAACGAGCATACTAAAACCCAAAGGGGTATTAATTCTAGAGATGTTTCATCCCGAGCAGATACCACTTACATCGGGTGGCCCCAAAAATCCTGAAATGTTTACAGAGCTAGGTGAACTAGAAAATCAATATAAACACCTTTGCATTGAAGAGTTGAGAAAGGAAGAGGTTGTGCTAAACGAGGGATTGCTGCACAAGGGAAAAGCAATTGTGATAAGGATGCGCGCAACAAAACCATAAAGAAATATCAGCATAAAAATGGCCAAAAAGAAGTACTACGTAGTTTGGGAGGGGGTAAAACCCGGGATTTACGAGAGCTGGGACGAGTGCCAAAAGAATATAAAAGGGTATCAAAACGCCAAGTACAAATCGTTCCCCACAAGGCAAGCCGCGGAGGCAGCCCTGATGGGCAACTACCACGACTATACCACCAAGCCAACCAACGTGGCGATGCAGCTTGAAGGGCTGCAGGAAAATCAACCTAAACCAATATTCCCGGCCCTTGCAGTTGATGCAGCGTGGAACACCGCCACAGGCGATATGGAGTACCAAGGAGTTGATGCCAAAACGGCACGCATAATATTTAGGCAGGGGCCCTACTTCGATGGAACCAACAACGTGGGCGAATTCTTAGCCATTGTGCATGGGCTGGCATACCTTAAGCAGAAGGGAAGTGACTTGCCCATCTACACCGATTCTATGACCGCCATTAGCTGGGTACGGAGGAAGAAAGCTAATACCACGCTGAAAAAAACCGGACGCAACGAAATACTTTTCGAGCTGATTGCCCGAGCTGAGAAGTGGCTCCATGAAAACACGTGGCAGAACAAAATACTAAAATGGGAGACCCAAATCTGGGGCGAAATTCCCGCTGACTTTGGAAGAAAATAGTATGGGGCTATACAAAGGAAATACTGGCTGGGTTAGGGTTCTAGTTATTGCATTCCCTTACATTATTGTGGTTGCGTTATTTCAACTGATTGCTTATGCCATTTTGGGTATAGATTTTAGCAAGATTGGCAAAGCAAGTATGTCAGGAAACTTGGCACATGAAGCTTTGATGATTCTATTCCCTCTACTTGGAACGGTATCGGTAGTTTGGTTGTTTGTTAAAACTATTGATAGGCGTAAGTTCATTAGCATTGGGTTGCAGCTAAAAGGTTTTAAACACTACCTAACGGGTGGCTTGCTGCTTGGGTTTATAACCATTGGGCTAGGATTCCTGATACTGCTGATGCTTGGGCAGGTAAAGGTTACATCCTTTGATTTTTCTGTGTCGGATCTTATTCTTTCAATCGCCATTTTTACCTTTGTTTCGCTATCGGAGGAGATACTATGCCGTGGTTATATCCTTCGAAACCTAATGATCTCGTTCAATCGGTATCTGGCGCTATTCATATCATCTCTAGTTTTTGCTTCATTACACTTGGCAAATTCACACTTAGGGTGGATTGGTTTCACCAATCTTTTCCTAGCAGGAATTATTTTGGGCTTACCCTACATCTACACCAAGAATTTATGGTTCCCCATAGGTATGCACCTTACGTGGAACCTCGCCCAAGCACTACTTGGGTTTAATGTAAGCGGCAATGCATCATACTCAATGCTAAGCCTAAGCCACTCAGGTAACCCATATATGCATGGCGGAGAGTTTGGTTTTGAGGGCTCGATAATCTGCACCATAATATCGCTGGCAACCATTGGGATGCTTTGGAGATATTATTCGGGCAAAGAGAAGGCTATGCGAATTGCCCACAGCGCACAGGCTGATCTGCTTTCCAAACCTTAACATACGAATGTGCCGATGACACCGCAAAAGGCCAAACAAATTTGCTAAATTTGCGCATCAACAAAAATTACCCACATTTGAAAATCGAGAGTTTTATAGCCAATCGCCTAACCGATCCGAAGGAAGCCAAGGGAAGCCTATCGCGTCCTTTCATTAAAATTGCCACCATTGCCGTTGCGCTTAGCCTAGCGGTAATGATTATTACCGTGGCGGTAATCACAGGGTTTAAGCGTGAGATTAGCGAGAAAACCATTGGCTTTGGAAGCCACATCCAGATAGTAAACTACGACCGTAACCTATCGTACGAAACGGTTCCCATTAGCACCGAGGTGAACTTTTTGCCCGAAATAATGGAGATTAAGGGCATTCGCCATATCCAAAAGTTTGGACTAAAGCCCGGAATTATTAAAACCGATACCGATATGCAGGGGGTGGTGCTAAAGGGTATCGATACGGATTTTGACTGGAGTTTCTTTGAAAAAAACCTTACCGAGGGCAATATCCTTACCCTTAACGACTCTACATCAACCAATGGGGTAGTAATATCTCGAACCATATCGCAGCTGCTAAGGCTAAACGTTGGCGACACCTTCGATATGTTCTTTGTGCAGGAACCCCCTCGCATCCGCCGATTTACAGTGGAGGGTATATACAACTCGCAAATGGCCGAGTTCGATAAGCTGTTCGTTATCTGCGACCTGAAGCATATCCAGCGCCTTAATGGGTGGAAGCCCACGCAAGCAACAGGGCTGGAGATACTGATTGATAACTTCCGTAGGATAAATGAGATTACCTGGGATGTTGATGATATTGTTGCCTTCAACTTCCTTGAGGATGGCTCTAGGCTCCGCGTTGTGAGTATTATCGAGAAGTATCCACAAATTTTCGATTGGCTAGGCTTACAGGATATCAATGTGGTTATTCTGCTCACGCTAATGCTGGCCGTTGCGGGAATCAATATGATTGCCGGACTGCTCATTATCATCCTTGAGCGCACCAACATGATTGGCGTGCTCAAAGCCCTTGGCGCCGATAATAGATTTATTCAAAAGATTTTCATAATCCAATCGGGGCACATTATTGCACGGGGGCTTTTCTGGGGCAACCTAATAGGGATTGCTTTAGCATTAGTTCAGCTACATTTTGGGCTATTTAAGCTCGACGAGGCCAGCTACTACCTATCTACGGTACCAATCAACCTCGATGTAATTCACATTCTGCTGCTCAATATCGGCACTTTTTTAGTTACCATCGCCATGCTGCTAATACCATCGCTAGTAATATCGCGCATTAGCCCCGATAAGACCATTAAATTTGAGTAATTCCTTATACTAACTCAAGTTCAGAACTCCTAACCTGACGCAATCTAAGTTGTCGTCATGAGGTTACCCAAAACTCCATCTTTCCAGAAAGGCATAACCGTTGGCGGCTGACATGCTTTTTCCCTAACCCGGCAAGATTACCACGATGAACCTGAACGTGCCAGTCCACGCAATACCACTGCGGCTCCACTTGGGGTGTCCATCGGGATGAAAGGGCTTTCCCTCAATCATAGCTTTTACCGGCACAGGTAGGTTCACCGATCAGCCCACTTTGAAAAACAATTAGTTAACAAACTCCAAGTCAGGGGTTCTGATTTTATCACACCCCATATATTCAATTCTCATTCAACAATATAGCAGCATTTTTGTTCAATGTTTCATCAATGCACTCGATGGTCACCCGCGCTATAATTTACGGTATACTCCCTCGCTCGTCAGCCGTCAGCGTGTTGGGTAAATTGCACCGATGGAGGATGAGTGGGTAGTTATATAAAAAAACACCCGGAGAGTAAATCAAACATAAGATAAATTGAATACTTTTGCATGTTTAAACCGATCCTTACACAAGGATTAATTTAGTAAAGAATCTATTTTGCGTGCAATACTATACATGACACAGCAACACTATCGAAATGGATGTAAAGGAAAATAGAACCAAAGATTACAGGTTTACCATTATCGTACCTGTCTATAATGAAGAGGAGAACATCTACACATTGGAAGAAAAACTGCGGCAATTTTTACCCCATTCGCTTTTACCCGCCTGCATTCTGTTTGTAAACGACGGATCAAAAGACAACAGCTTACACAGAATCAACGAAATATGTGTCCGCAATAACCCATTCTTTTATATCAGTCTCGAAAAAAACGGAGGCCTGAGCGCCGCCCTGAAAGCTGGCATCGACCATACTTTTTCCGATTATGTGGGATACATAGATGCTGACCTGCAGACCGATCCGGAGGATTTTAATCTGCTACTGCCGGATATTTCAAATTACGAGATGGTGACTGGTATAAGGGCCAACCGCAAAGACTCATTTTTCAAAAATCTACAATCAAAAATCGCAAACGGGTACCGGCGTATGATGACAAACGATGGAGTGTCGGATACCGGATGTCCCCTCAAAGTGATGCAAACAGATGCAGCCAGACGTATTCCCTTCTTCAACGGGATGCACCGGTTCCTGCCTGCATTGATACTGCTGCAAAACGGGAAGGTGAAGCAGACACCTGTACGCCACTATCCGCGGTTGGCAGGAACATCGAAATATCATTTATGGAATCGTTTATACGGACCGTTTATCGATTGTTTCGCCTATCGGTGGATGAAGAAACGCTACATCAACTATCACATCAACGAGCATAACCTCAATTAAAGCATGCAGGAAAGTAACATGGGGATCTTTGCCATCGGTTTTGTGGCGCAAATTTTCTTCTCCGCCCGCATCCTTTACCAGTGGATTGCGTCCGAAAAAGCAGGGAAAGTACTTTCTCCGCCTGCGTTCTGGATCCTAAGCATTTTAGGTTCGTACCTGTTATTTATCTATGGCGTTCTGCGTCACGATTTTGCCATTATCCTCGGCCAGCTTGTCTCCTACTATATCTATCTGTGGAATCTGAACATGCAAGGTCAGTGGAAAAAAATAGCAGGTATCTTCAAAGTAGTTTTGATCGTTACTCCCTTGGTGGCTACAGGATTGATGCTTAGTGATTTTTCTGGATTTACCGGTACCTTTTTGAATAACAAGGATGTACCGTTGTGGCTATTGATTTTCGGGTCTGCTGGTCAGATCATATTTGCGTTGCGATTCATTTATCAGTTTATCTATTCCGCTGCCCATCACCAATCAATGCTCCCCATCGGGTTCTGGATCATCAGCCTCTGGGGTTCTTCCATGATCATTGCATATGCTGTTTTCCGACGAGATCCGGTACTGCTTCTGGGGCAGGCGTTCGGATTTATTGCCTACATCCGGAATATCATGCTCAGTAGTAAAAATAATAAAATCAGTGTGTATGAACAATAAACATATTTATCTTCTTTTTTGGGTTGTTGCTCTGTTGCCCGTTATGATTTTACGCGACTTCACGCCCAACAACGAGTTACGATACCTGAGCATAGTTGACGAAGCGCTGCGTAACGGAAATATCTTCACCTTTACCAACCAGGGAAAAATTTACGCGGATAAGCCCCCACTCTTTTTCTGGTTGATGATGCTCGGGAAGCTGATACTCGGTGAACACCGGATGTGGTTTTATGCCTTGCTATCCTTTATTCCAGCACTTGTTATTGTTACCACGATGACGAAATGGATCCGTCGAGAAAACGGGGAAAACGAAACGACAGCCCCGTTGATGCTGATAACTGCCGGGTTATTTACTGGTGCTACCCTGATCGTTCGGATGGATATGCTGATGAACATGTTTATCGTTTTATCCCTGTACACCTTCTATAAAATATACCAGGGAGAAGGTCGGAAACGTGACGGCTGGCTATTCCCGCTGTATGTGTTTCTGGCGCTCTTCTCAAAAGGGCCGTTGGGTATTTTAATCCCTTTCGTTTCCACCACCCTGTTTTTACTTTATCGAAAGAGATTGTCAGATTTTAAAAAATACTGGGGATGGAAAAGCGTACTGATCATCCTGTCCGGGTGCATCATTTGGTTCACGGGAGTCTATCTTGAAGGTGGAAATACCTATCTAAACAATCTGCTTGTCCATCAGACGATAGGCAGAGGTATCAACTCCTTTCACCATAAAGAACCTTTTTACTACTACGCGATTTCCGTCTGGTACTCACTGGCATCCTGGTCACTGTTGGCTATCGGCCTCCTTTTTGCCGGTTTCTTGAAAAAAAGAATAAACAGTACGCTGGAACATTTTTTTGCCATCATCATTTTATCCACGCTGGTAATGCTGTCTCTCATCAGCTCCAAACTGGCTATCTACTCATTACCGGTGATTCCCTTCGTTATCTACCTCTCGGCATTGCTTCTGAATAAATTTAATCCACAAAACCGATGGATCGTCATCTCAATGGCAATACCTGCCGTCGCACTACTGCTGGCGCTGCCGGCAACCATCTATCTTGGCGGAACAGATGAGATGCGGTACCTGGCAACTCCGTTCGTTTATGCCGGAGCTGGAATACTCACCATCACCGGGTTGCTTATCATCTACTTTTTATATGGAAAGAGAGATACGTACCGATCAATCAACACCCTGGCACTGGGCTTTTTATTGGCAGTCTTTGTCACCGGATGGTCTTTGCCCCAGCTGAACAGCCATTTGGGATGGAACAACATGTGTACAAAAGCGAAGGAGCTATCGGAAGAACGCCGTATTGCCGACTATTGGGTATATCACATCTCACGCTCTGAAAATATGGATGTCTACCTGGGGAAAGATATCATCAAAGTCGTCAGGGAAGATATTCTGAACGAACCGTCAGAAGACAAGTTGCTGATGCTCAAAATTAAAGATATAAAAAACGATCCAGAGATAGGTGCTGCCCTGCAAAACAGGGAGCAATATCAAATCGGGAGATATGCTGTTGTTGTCTTTTAATTTTCTTTTGCGATGAAACTGTTTAATCTCATCGTAAAACAGCCATGATTGCGTCATTCATTTTTTTCTCTGCGTGCTTTCCTGTCTCTCACAGTTGAAAATGATTACGGATATTCTTCGGGTTATGGCCAGTGCCGCCTTCAGCGATTTCATACGCTTGGAAATACCTCAATTTCTATGTACTTGCGCAGAATAGTTTTTTTGAAAGAAAAAAAGCAGAATCGCTGGGCCTCGATGAAAAAAATTAGCATAAAAATGATACTGGATAGATGGTCCGAAGAGAACACCAGTCGATTGAAGCCCGCAATTACTAGAGAAGAAGCATTTGCACTGGTTGAAAAATACAACAAAGAACCCGTCAACATTCAGCATGCCGAAACGGTGGAAGCTATGACGCGCTAGCTTGCCGGCAAGCTGGGCTATGCCGATGAAGCAGATTTCTGGGGGTGGTGGGAATGCTGTATAACCTAGATTTTGAACAGTTTACCGATGAACACCGCATCAAGGTGCGTGAGATTTTTGATGCCGAAGAGATTGATCCTCCGATCAAACGTGCGGTGGTATCTCACGCCTATGGATTCACACAGACCGATGTGAAACCGGAGCATCAGATGGAAAAAGTACTCTACGCTGCCGATGAGTTAACGGGTCTCACCGGTGCAGCCATCTTAATGCGACCGAGCAGAAGCACGCCGATTTAACCGTTCAGTCGCTGAAGAAAAAGAAATACAAGGCCAACAAGTTCGCCGCTGGTTGTTACTGCGAAGTGATAAGGAAAGAGGCCGAGATGTTGGGCTGGGAACTGAGATGCCTGAGGGAAGAAACCATTCCAGCCATGCAGGAAATGAAACGGGGCGAATCAGCGTGAATCATTTCAGCATTCCTGACCTGACGCGATCTAAATTGTGGTTATGAGGTTACCCAAAACACCATCTTTCCGGAAGGGCAAAACCGTTGGCGGCCGATATGCTTTTTCCCTAACCCGGCAAAATAACTGGGGTAAACCTGAACGTGCCCGTCCACGCAATACCACTGCGGCTCCGCTTCCGAAATCCATCGGGATGAAAGGGCTTTTCCCCAATCATAGCTTTTACCTGCACAGGTAAGCTCACCAATCAGCCCACTTTGGAAAACAATTAGTTAACACACTACAGGTCAGGGGTTCTGTAATTAGGGTTGAAGATTTTCCTTTTTAGCGAAAAGCTTATCGCGATTGAAATATAATGTAACGAGTGCTCCAATCCACACAATTACCTTAATGCTTGTTTCATGCGGAGAAAAAAGACAAAGTATTCCGCTCAATGCGATCAAAATGGAAGGTCCCCAAATGCCATATTGCTTTTTGATAATGCCTAAAACGATGAGGGCATCGATAATGAGAGCAATCAACAATTCAATAGGTATAAAAAACAGATACATTCCTAAAAGTGTTGATGCTGCTCGTCCACCTTTGAAACGATAATAGAGCGGATAACCATGCCCGATAACTGATCCAATGCCGATACATCCGAGCGCTATCGTGTCGGTAGTTTGAAAAAAACGGTTTGCAATCAACATTGGAACAAAAGATTTCGAAACATCGAGCAGTCCGGAGAGGATGCCCAAAAATTTGTTGACATTTCGAAAAACATTGTAAGCGCCCGGATTTCCATTACCCAAGTCACGAATATTCTGATTTGTAGCCAATTTGGTGATCAAACAGGCAAACAATATCGATCCCATCAAATATCCTGAGATCAGGTGCAGAAGATATGCCAAAAACAAATTCATAATCGGGGCAAGTTTAAAGCAGAACAGATACTCCGTATGCGCCAGGCCCGCAATACACGGCATCCACCAATCCTCCATCGCCATGAATGATTTCGTTACAGGGCAGCGATTTAAGTTTTTCCATAAATTCGGATATGGCCTCTTTGTTCTTATCTCCGTATCCCTGCAATGTTGTGGCTCGTTTTATGTTCGTAACCGATTTTTCCTGCATCTTGGCTTTTATCTGGCTAATTATCATATCATTGATTTGCCTGAAGGTTCTGGCTTTGCCTTGAGCAACTACGATACCTTCTTTTTCGTCGCCCATTAACCCCAACAATGGGATGATATGAAGCACGCTGCCCATCAGTGATTGAGCTTTGCCAATGCGACCACCTCGATAAAGATATTCAAGATCTGGCAATACGTACCAGCTAAAAGTATTTTCCACAACTTGTTGGCAAGCTTTTTCAAGCTCATCGATACTCAGATCGGGTTGTGTCCTGATCAAATCGATGATTCCCAGTACAATATTACCCACACCATTGATTGTTTGTTTTGTATCTACATTGATTATGGGAACAATATTTTCGAATTGCTTTTTCACATTTTCGGCAACTCTAAATGAGGCCGCAGACAATCCGCTGCTCATTACAACATGAATAAACAGATCGTAATTAGCTCCATTCCTTTCAACAATTTCTGCTATTTCGTTATGAATTAGGGTGGATGATTTTGCAACAACTTTCTCGTTTTCATATTTCGATACCAACCAACGTGCAGTATGCTCTTTGCTTTGGCGATATTCGGTTTCACCCACGAAAACGGGGAATTTCACAATTTCGAGTGCTTCATAGTCAATCTGTTCTCTGGACAGTCCCAGATTATCTCCAACGATAATAAAGATTTTTTTACTCATATTCTTCTATTTTTATTCGAATGTTATGTAATACAAATAGTTGAATTGCCCTCCGTAATATTCTTCGAACTCGAGTTGGGGAAATTTTTCTTCCAATTGGTTTACCAACCGCTCTTCATTTCTGACTTTGGCCCCTTTGTAAAGTGTAACCAAACTGTTACTGGCTGCAATTTTCTCGATGACATCTGTCAAAAGTTTCTCTTTGTCCGGGTTGGCTAATACGATTTTTTTTCTGTAAACGGCAAAGAAATCACCTTTGTGGACGGCGGATCCATCTTCGGCAAGCACTTCACGCGACGATTGTGCAATGCCGCAAAACGGAATGTTTTCGAGATTGTTCATCGCTGTCTCGAAGGTAGTATGAATATCATAATCCTTTGAGATGCTCATGAGTATGTTGATAAGCGAAATCGGATTATCCGATTCCACAATATAGACGTGCGATTTGCAAAGCGATGCTGCATATTTTAATGCCATTAGAATGTCGTTGTCATCGGCTGCAGCCATTATATTCTTTGCTTTTAAATCGTTAAGCTTTTTTACCAGTTGGTTCACCGATGGCTTGTTTTTGCCATAGTAAAGTATATCGTCGGCCCCCAATTTTTTCAGTATATCGGCAAATCCATTGCCGGATACAATACAAAAAACGCTTTTATCGCGCTCGTAATTCACCACATCGTCGCTGATGAAGTTGTGGTGCTGTTTTTTCATATCATCAACTTTTGTAAATAGAAGCGTTCCATATTTTGAAACGACCTCAAAAAGATCGTTGGGCTTATTTGTATGAATATGGACTTTGTATTTCTCGTTGCTATTTACGATAATCAGACTGTCACCATAGTTTGCAATTTTTGCTTTTAAATCATCTTTATTTACTATTTGGGTCGTTTCGAGCACAAATTCGGTACAGAATTTTTCCTTTATCTCAGGGTTCCATGAATTGTCAATTTCCTGTAAATCTCCGATTATTTTTTCTCTGTTTATTGTCTTACCATAGCCGTTATGGTTAAGATGCAGGTTGCTCAAGAGAATTTTGGCGTTTTGAAATACTTCTGCAAGTCGTCTGTTATGTATTTTCGAAATGTCGAAATTCAACACTGAGGTGGTCGTTTGATTTTTGTGTAGTTCCGAAATTCTTTTTTTAAGCAGTTTCTGAATAGATCGTCCTGTTTTCAATAGTTTTTGAATTGGTATTCCACCATCAATATAAAAACTGAGCTCCTTGTCGAGTCCTTCGAGCATGACTACAAAACCGGCTCCTCCCGAGTCAACGACTCCCGCTTGCTTCAGAACTGGCAGCATATCGGGCGTCTGATCAAGTACTTTTTTTAGATATGGTATTGTCTGTTGTATGATTGTCCATGGATTATCATGCAAGTGCATAAGGTCGGCATACTTTTCCTTCAGAGCTCTCATCAATGTCAACATCGTACCTTCCCGCGGATTTTCCGTACCGTTATAAGCATTTTGATATCCGTTTTCGATAGCCCGATAGATGTTCTCCTTCGAAAAATCGTTGCTAGCCGTTATTTGTGTAAATCCTTGGGTAAACAACGAAAGAATCACCCCCGAACACCCTCGACTATTGAGAAGCATTTGTTCTGCAAAATCTTCGAGATATTCACCGGAATGAATATAAGTTTCTTCGCTTTTCTGTAAATGGGCAATGGCTCCCTGCAATGTCAATACCATATTCAAGCCAGTATCGCCATCGGGAACGGGAAAAACGTTTAGCCCGTTCAGATACTCTTTGTGCTTGCACAGGTAATGATAAATGTTATCAATAATTTCGTTTATGGTTTCCTGATCGAATCCCATTCGGGTTTCTTTCACCAAATCCAAATTGGAATTATTCATATTCATTTTCCAAAAAATTTACAAGTCCGAAAAAACCTGGCGGTTTCCGAATACGAATTAATGGATTTACGTTTCTTGTCTCAATGCCTTGAATGAAATTTAATGTTACAATAATAGCAAGTTACTTTCTTTTTACGAAAAAATCGATGTAAAAATAATTTTTAACTTTTCGAAAAACAATATGAGATCGATCGATAGGTGTGAGTAGCGTGGCATTATGAATTTTAGAAAATTATAAATGTTTAATATATAAGCATTTGTATTACCCTCTGAAACGGTTGGTAATTTCATTACAGGCATCAATACATCGATCTCGCATAAATGGCCACCAGTGGAGAAAATATTCGGATCGCAGGGTATCGATATCAATAATTTGAGTAATTTCTCGATCGAAAGGCGCTGTATAAAGTATTTCGCCTTATGGTTCGTATGCAAAACTATTGCCCCAAAAGGTGATACGAGGTTCTCCCTACGAAATGCCGGTAGATTGTGCTCTCGATAATCATTTTCACTGGAAGATGAAGTGCAAAAGCGAAGTTGACTAGATATTTACCTGTTTTCACATGTGCTGCATTGTTCATCATTTTGAAGAGTTGGTGAGCTTATCGCAAGTCGGGGTCTGATTGATTGGCGAAAGTGATTTTAAAGTTTTGAATATCATCTGTGTTAGCAAAGCGAAAGTTTCTCCTCATCATTACCCTGTCGTTAAATCATTCAATCATATTGGCTGCGATGATTCAAAATTATCATGTATTTTTGTTGTATTTCGGAGTTTATCGAAAAAGTGGAACATTATATATTGTATGGACAGAAGGGATATAAGTGGTTTTGTTTAGACAGGCGGCAAGAGCTCACGAATGGGCACCGATAAGGGCATGCTGCTATTCGATCGCAAAACGTTGGTACTGCATGCGATAGAAACACTTGATGAAGTTGTGTTGCAAACAATGATCAGCGCCAACGATTCTGTGTACGACCAATTTTCGCATCCCATGGTGAAAGATTTGGTTCTACCACAAATTTAATGGAAGAATGCAAATTATAGTAAACCTAAATCTTTGGTTTGGGTTTGAAGACAGAAGTCAGAAGACAGAATTAACATGCTTCAACCTTCCAACTTCCCTGCCCGACTGCATCGTTCAGGCGGGGGTCTTCGGACTTCCGACCCTAAAATCATTCCACTAAAATTGCAGTAGTACCAAAGATTTATTTCACGATATCGGGCCAATGGGTGGAATCTATTCATGCCTACGGCAATCTGTAACGGAATTTAATGTTTTTTTGTCGTGCGATACGCCATTTGTTCCATCAGAACTGTTCGTTTTATTATTGCAACATATCGGCAAATATTCGTGTGTCTTGCCGGTACATGACGGAAATAAAATTGAACCACTTTGTGCAATATATCGAAAAAATTGTGCAGAAATCTTTGCCGAATTGATAGAAAAAGGCTGCTACAAGATGCGCGATGCCCTTGATCGATTAGGCTATGCTTCTGTAGAGATTGACGCCAAAACTGCGTTTTATGACCGTCATTTATTTTTCAATATAAATACTCTCGATGATTATAAGTATGCCCTCCGATATATACAAGATGAAAAATATAAGAAACTCTAAAACAATTTGTTGAATGCTTTCAGTCCCTAATCTGTTTCTTGTTGGCGGCAATTCTCGACATTCCGGAAAAACCACTTTAGCTTGTGATGTAATTCGAAAGTTCTCCTCTGATTTTGAGGTAACTGCTTTCAAACTTACGCGCATTCATCCTGCCGAGAAAGAAATGCATGGCAATCATCGAAATGAAAGCGAATTCTCCGGATATTCCATTATGGAAGAGGCGGATGAAGATTCCTCGAAAGATACTTCCCTGATGCTTCATGCCGGAGCACATAAAGTAGTGTATGTTCGCGCAACGGATGGATATTTACAACAGGCTTTTGAAGAGTTGCGCACGAAATACGATCATGGACAACCATTGGTGTGCGAAAGTCGCGGACTACACGATGTGGTTGTTCCCGGAATTTTTGTGATGATGATGCGAATTCCTCCTTGTGGGGCTCCAAAAGAAGTGGATCATTTTCTACACGTTGCCGATAAAATTTTTTATTTCGATCAGGGTAGTGATTCCAGATTAGAGTGGATCGAACTTTTACATTTCAAAAACGGGCGATTTTATCTTTCATCTTCAAAATAAGACACAATTTCACTCATCAATTTTTCGGGCTTGCATTCGGATACGTTGTAAATCACCGAAGGATACAGATTCCATTTATGGATAACGTCATTTAAAAATTCGAAGCGTACGGACAGTACAATAAACAGCTCATTTTCCAGCGGAAGTGTGTTTAACTCATCATGCCAACCACTTCCATCGAGTTCCAGTTTTCCTATCTCATCTATCATCAATAAGTTTGCCTGTGAAGCATGTGCAATAGCTTCTCGTCCAAATTCTAAACCTTCAGAGTCAATTGAAAAGGCACCAATTCTCAATTCCATATCTTCACTGTTTTTTTTCAAAAAAGGCCGTTCTTCGCAGGTAGCTAAGTTCACTGCCCTATAGGCTATAATCTCACCATTATCGATGATTTTTCTCGTATAAACACCACCTACATCAAGGCCTCGTTTTTTCAGTTCATTTGCAGTTTCGCTCATAAAACGGGTTTTACCACTTCCTTTCCCTCCTGTTACAATTGCTACGGATGCAAGCTGGCGTTGTCGAGCTCCGATTTCATGCATTCTGTACTCGGCATACGACAAAAATTTACGAACAATGTTGATGGGGTTACTAAAAATATCTTTCAAGTTAGGCACCAAGACGATCATATTGGGCAGACTTTCAGCTGACAAGTCGAGCGCTGTGTAAAGAGAAACGAGAGATTTTCGTTGAAATATTTGTCTTACTTTCGGGCTATAGAGCTCTGTTCCAATAACGGAAAAACCTATTACAACGACTATTGCCCGTACATTCATTTCGATTCCAATCAGCGCTCCTTCCCATAGCGATATATTGCCTTGAAACCATGAAAAGGATACGGCAGCAATTATGGTGATGATGAAAAACGAAATCCATAAACTGGGCCGTGCCAGTCGGCGCAACGCTACCCTATAATGCATGATCCAGCTTGCCGTGATGGCAATGCTCATAGCAAACCAAAATTCGATGTTAATAAAGTTGGCCGTAGCAAGAACGGTAGTGATAGCCAATATGTCGAAAATCAACCATGCGGTCGAGAAAGGAAATTGAGAATATTTGGCAGCGAATGGAAAATTGTTGTTGTTTTTTTCTGCAAACATCTGTGGTTGCAATTCGGACGATTCGAGGCGTTGCCCGATGAAGATACCGGCAATGGCAGTACCTAAGCCCAACAAAATATAAATGATCAGCAACAAAACGATGGGAGCCCAAACCATATCAATGTCGGTGTGCAATTGTTTTTGGGCATACAGCATAATGCTTTCGTAGAGTTTCACCAAATTGTATCCGTAAGCGATTATTTTGCTGATGATTGCTTGCACTAAATTCCATGACATCGCCAGAATGGCGCCGATCGCTAATCCGATGTGGTTTTTTCCAAACAACCTGACTGACGCTTCGAGTAGGAGCGCTTCACTGAGGATAGCAATCATCGGCCCAAAAATCACTGCACTGGGCGACATGGTTTTCAGCAAGGCGCAGATAATGCCTGCACGCCAAAACAAACCCTTTTCTTTCCACCGGTAGCTGGCCGATATAAGAATGATCAATCCGATGGCAGTAAGGATGTGTCCGCTGAGTGGCACCCTGAGGTTATGCAGAAAACTGCCCCACACGATCTCAACCGAAGCCCACATCGAACCGATGATGGATGCTTTGATCCATTGTTCATTCAGAGTCGTTTTTGTTTGCATTTGATTACGTACAGGGTTGTATTTATAATTTAGTTGAAATACAAGTTTCGTAAAATAATTTCTTCCTGATTCGGGATGCCCTTCGGCATAAGCATAGCTTGTGTCGAAAAGGTTTTTTATCCCCGTACAAAGCGTGAATTGTTTCCAAGCAAACGAGCCTGCCGATTGAACAGATGAAACTCATCGACCGTGATACTGTAGGAACGGCTGTATCGGCGGGAATAGTAATCGTGCGTAATACTTACTTTTGCCCAATTTGTCGGTTGGTACAACAGATTGCGCCATACTTTGTGTTTGGGTACATCCGTGAATCGTAACTCGGGGTTTGTCTTGTTTTTTTGAATGATAAAAGAGTAGGAAGTGGTGAAATCCAAATTTCTCAAAATCAAATAGTGCAAACTCACATCAAATCCACTGAAGCGAGCATCTCCGGCATTCTGTATCTGAGTCAAATTTCCCTCTATGCCATTTACGGATTGAATGACATCGTGCAGTCGAATATAGTACATTGAACTGTTGGATGATAAATTTTCGGATACTCCGTACTGGAGCGAAACATCGATATGTGTGGCTTTCTCGGGTTGCAGATAGGGGTTTGGAAGTCCTTCTCCCATCTTGTACGAATAGCGTTCATTGCGCGTGGCAAATCGCGTTTTTTGTGCCACGTAAGCCAACATCGAAAATTGTTCGTTAGCCATCCAGCTGGCCGATAATTGTGCGTTCACTGCCTGATGCGAGTTTTTGTTAAATTCGGCAATGCCTTTATCTGTAACTTGATCTTCTTCTTTCAGATTTTTTTGTCGAGCATAAGACAATCCTCCGGTCAATGACCATTTTTCGTTTATCAAATACCGATCGTCCAATCCCGCGCTCCACAAAAAATCGCTGTTGGTCAGCTGCGGACTCCCTTCGTTGTTCGATTTATGTTCGTTTCGATTGATCTGATGCAAAAAATTCAATTGATTGTTAGTTATGGATGTATTTTGATATAATCACATTTCCGCCTAAATTTCGATCGTTGTATATGCTTGTAAAGGCATATTTCTTACTCTGCGTGGTGTACGATTGGTCATCGTAGCTTTTCATCACGTTGTAGAATTTGTCTGTATAAATACTTGTCTTGATATCGTTGTTTGTGCTTATCCTGTTTATCGAAATGAAATTAAAATACAGACTTTGTCTTTCCCATACGGGCCACTGCCAAAATCGGGTCGATTGCTTGTCATCAGAACCACTGTATGCCGGATTTTCTTTGGCATTGTTCTGATATTGATAGTTGAGGGTAAACTCCTGACTGGGGGAGGAAAGATATCCGATTTTCAGGTTCACTTTTCGAAAATCGGAGTAGGAATTGTCTCTTCTTCTCTCGGGTTGATAGGTTGTAGGTTGGTAGCTTTGCGATAGCGAAAAATAGTCGGTATGACGCTCACAATAGCTTCCTTGGGCGTAAAATTTCTTCCTTCTACTTCCTGCGTTTACTCCATATTCAGATGTGTTGCCACTTGCCAGGCCGGTAATCACCAGTAGATTTACTTCGGCGGTAGGTTGAAAACTTACAAGATTGATGCTACCTCCGATGGTGTTGGGGTCGAGCGACAGGGGGGAGATTCCTTTCGCAAGTGAGACTTGAGAGAAATCGAACGTGGAGAGTTGCCCCAAATCGATATCTCGGTCGCAGGGCATTTGCAGCGGAATGCCATCCACGAAAACGGGAATACCTCTGGTATCGAATCCCCGAACGATAACTGTTGGTTCGAAACGCCCACCCATGCTGGCGAAAATCACCGACGAAACAGATCGCACAGCTTCGCTTACATTTATATTGTTCATTTGCAGATTGAGAGTTTGACTGACTGTATTGTCGGCCCTCGGCGCAGGTACAATGATTTCAACCAGTTGGAAGGAATTCGAGAGTTTAGTTGCATCTATCTCTTCTGCGTTTAAGGCACGTAGAATTAAACAAGTAAACAGAAAGGTTAAATTTGCTCTCCTCATCATTTCGTTGGTGCGATTCGTTATTCCTAAAATGAATAACGAAAAGTAAAAAAACATTATTCTGTTGTAACGTTGAGAGGATGAATAAATTGATCTAATTGTTTTTCAATTTGATCAAATTCCAGTATTAACCATTTCCCGTAGGGTGTCAATTCTGATAGACCTCCGTTTTTTCCGCCCCGCTTCATCTCTACTACTGGTCGTTCGGCAGTTTTGTTCATCGAACAGATCATGTAATATGCTTTTCGATACGAGAGATTGAGTCCTTCAGCTGCTTGTCGAAGCGAGCCATATCGATCGATTTGTCGAAGCAGCTGCATCTTTCCTTTGCCGAGAAGCGATTTCCCGTTGCATGAGATCCAGAATCTGACTTCTATTTGATAGGGATCATTCATTTGCATAAGAAGATTAAACGACTATAATCGAAAGAGAGCGTATGGTAAATCGTGAAGATATAGCATACGCTCTCTTTAAAGATCAATCAAAAATTTTGAATGAAAACAATTGATAGATCATTCTATCGGTGCTCAATTCATTTTATGTAATCTAATCCCGTTCGCGTTGACTTTTTCTTGTTTGGTGGAATAAAATAGATACTCGGATGAGTACCCAATTCGGGATGAAGCGTTTCAACGGGATTATCTCGGATAAGTGTCGAAACATCGCTGTCTTCATCGTTTAGGTCGCCAAAAAAGCGAGCACGTTCCGGACAGACATCGATGCAAACCGGATTTAGTCCTTGATCGATTCGTTCTACACAGAAAGTGCATTTTTCAACCACACCTCGATATCTTGGCGTAACGTCATCTGATCCAAGCTGTACATTGCAGTGTTCGTATCGGGGTTCTTCTGAATTGGCAATGCGCACTCCATAGGGACACGCTTCAACACAAGCCCTGCATCCGATGCATTTGTCGTAATCGATTAGAACAAGATTGTCTTCTTCTCTCTGGTAAGAAGCGCCCGTCGGACAAACATCTACGCAAATTGGATTTTCGCAATTCTGACAATTCAATGGGATGGAATAGCGCATGGGGTGATTGTAAGTACCTCCGGCAGTGTCTATATGATCGCCTCCCACAGTGATTACCCTGTTCCACCACAGACCATCGGCCAAATTGTTTTTTATCTTACAACCAACCGCACAAGTCTGACATCCTACGCAACGGGTAAGGTCGATAACCATTCCCCAACGCTTTTTATTTTTCTTATCGTTATTTGCCATAGTTGTTATCCTTTCCATTTTTCAACTTCCACCAGGGCATCGAAAAACGACATACCGTAGTGAACCGTATTGATATGATTTTTTGTAAGTTCCTGATATCCTCCTTCTTTAAACTGATGACGCTGCCAACCTTTAGGAATTGCTGCACCTCCATCGTTGATGGAATCGTCCACCACGAGTCGTACCACGCAATGACCACGGTCGTTGAATACGGTAACGTAATCGCCATCTTTAAGCCCTCTTTTACTCGATTCCTTTTTATTGAGATAGACCACCGGTTCGGGATCCATTTCTCTTAATGCCGGAACTTCATAAAAAGTAGTATGCACACGCCATTTTGTATGGAGCGTAGCTAAGGCGAGCGGATATTTTTTTATCAGCGGATTATCAATCCATGCTTCTGCCGGGGGTTCGAAATGAGGCAATGGATTATGACCTTCGTTGACAGGCAACTGCAATGCTGGCATACTTTTGGGGAATACAGTTGCCACACCTTCCGAATAAAATTCGGCCCTGCCTGTTCGCGTATAGAATACGCCATCGGCAAATGGAAGCGCATTCGGATCGGAAAGCCGGGCTATTCCGTTCTCCTTAAACTCTTTTAATATCCTATCTTTATGATCTCCAAAAAGATTGCCCAATACATCGAGGATTCCGTCGATTTGTTCTTTTGCGTCTCCCTTGAAATATTCGCCCCAACCCATTTTCTGGGCGAGCAGTTTGAATATCTCCCAATCTCCTTTACTTTCGCCCATCGGTTCAATGGCTTTCTCCATGCGCATGACGTAAGGATGAAGTCCGCCTACGATATCGTCGTTTTCGAACCAGCTGGTGCAAGGAAGAAACAAATCGGCCTGTCGAGCCGTATCGGTCATGAACATATCGATGCAGCAAATAAAATCGAGTTTATCCTCGCTGAACATCTCATCGATGGTAACTTTTTGTTCGGCATGATTGCTCACCATATTGCCGGTAGTCAAGATCAAACCTTTAATGGGCCAGTCTTTTGAAACAGGTGTTTTGGATGTTGTTCCAGCCAGAGGATTGCTCGGATCTTTTGGCTCCCACATATCAACTTTTCCGGAGATAATGGCTTGCTGTAACAGCACAAAGTTGAGTAATTCGGCTTCTGTTCCCGAAGGAGCAGTCCAAGGGCCCATCACTTTGTCCGAAATCGTATATTGAAGGGCGCTTTGCCCCATAGCACCAAGTGGAGATGCACCTTTTTTGCCGATTTGTCCTGTGATAACACCTAAGGTAGCAATTCCTCTCCCTATCTGGTCAGCATTGTCCCATCTATCGATGCCGAATCCGGGATAAATGGTCGACGGTGTATTGGTGGTGTAAATTCGGGCGATTTCTACAATTTTTTCGGCAGGAACTGTTGTTATTCTTTCAGCTTCTGAGGGTTTGTATTTATCCGCTTCCTCTTTTAACATTTGCAGGGCAGTTTTCACCTGCAGGATATTGCCATTGTGCAACTTAACCTCAAATGTTCCCAGTAATTTGGGATTGCTAATCGAGTCCAAATCTTTAATCACATTCGATTCGGCATCCATTGCCAAATGGGCAAAATTATCACTTCCGTCGATGTCATTCTGTTTTAGGAATAATCCATTGTCCTGACGGACAAGAAAGGGTGCTACCGTGTGTTGGATACAGTAATCTCTGTTGAACAAGTTTTCTTCGATAATTACCTGAATCATCGATAAAGCCAAAATGGCATCAGATCCCGGACGAACGCGAACCCACTCGTGCGATTTGGCAGCCGTTTCGCTGTAACGGGGGTCGATACAGATCAGTTTTGCACCATTCTCCATTGCATCGAGCACGAAGTGCCAGTTGTGCACTTGTGAGTCGGTAATGTTTGTACCCCAAAAGATGATGGTTTTGGCATAACTTAAATCTTTAGGCTCAGGACCTAAAAAAATTGAAGCCATTCCTCCTGCCATGTTGGCCACGACTTGTGATATACCTGTAGGCATTCCGAAATCAACACCATCTACCACGAGAGTTCCCTCAAAAATGCTGGCAAAGCGTTTTATGGCACCGGGCATACCGCCATTTATGGCTGCATAGCTACCCGACCAGGGTAAAAATGCAACGGCTTTCGATCCGTATTTTTCGCGGAGTCGATTAAGATTAGTGGCAAATATTTCAATAGCCTCCTCCCAGGTGATCTGTTCGAATTTGTTTTCTCCACGTTTGCCCACTCGTTTCATCGGGTGGAGGATGCGGTCTTTGCTATTGACACGCTGCGGGTGTGTTAACCCCCTCAGGCAGATGCGATTATAGGAAGGGTCGGGAAAAGGTGCCGCTGATGTCTGAACCAGCTTCCCATCGCGAACATGTGCATATAGGCGACAGTTCATCCAACAATTGGGAACGCACGCCGAAAACGTTTTTATTTCTGTACTCATAATTGTAATTCTTTCATGCTGTTATACCAAAGGGGAGATACGTAATCCTGCAAGCAACTGACTGTAACGGAATGTGAGGCTTCCAAGTATGGTGCAGATGCCTATCCACATCACAGTAGAGGCGGGAAACACTCCGTTTATGAGCATCATGGTGAGCATAATTATCGGCAGGAGTACTCCAATAATTTGAGAAAACCAGAACCAGCTTGATGCTTTTCCTTTCAAAAGACACCTGATTGATGCTTTGACACAGGAATTTTGCACGCTATTGCGTTCGAATAGATATATAAAAACTGAGGCGAGAGTGATGGCAAGTGTAGCTATAAAAACTCCGTAAAACGATGAAGAAAGTGTTTCTCCGTTTGAAGTAACCATCCATCCGATAAGTCCGAAGCTGCTGGTAAGCGCATACTCGAAAAACAGAACCGGTGTGAAGATGCTGTTCCAAAAAGGAACAATCCGTGAGTAGTAGAGCACAAATCCAGGATAGATCATGATGATGAGGGCAAAGAAAATTGCCAACACGATAAACATCTTACTTACCATATCGGCTTGCGAAAATACTGCGTCTGACCATGGCAGCGAGGGAATCAACCCAGGAAGAACATACAGTACGCCGATTCCCAAAAAAGCAAAATCTGAAATAGCTCCTCGCGAAATCCATGCGTTCTTTGGTTTGAGTAATGAATTCAATAATCGAAAAGGTTTTCCAAGATCGAAGATCAAAATCAAACCGCCGATAGCTACAAGAACCAATCCGACAATATCGATGGCATTCATTCCTAAAAAAAGTCCGCCACCGCTGATGCCGAAAAATTGGCGCAAACAAAAAATGCCGCTTCCGATGCCCATCGCCCAAAACCATAACGCATGCCATACACGCCAATGCGTTTGGGGAACATAGTGCAGAGCAAATCGGTCTACCGGCCGTTCGTTTTCAATAATGCTTGGGGTTATTGTCCACATAGTATTACCTCCGTTTATAAAAGTTTTTCAGTATATATTTTTGTTATAGATTAGAGCTGCGATACCCAAATATTGGAATAATTGGTTAGTATCGTTGACAAAGATAATTGATAGATTATAACTATCAAATAAAATTTCATTATTCTTTGAAATTGAATATATATTGGTTCAACTACCATATTTAGTAGAAAGATTTGATTTGAATGCCAGTAACATCCATAAAATCAAAATATTATGAGCGTATTGCTTGTGGAACCTCATTGTTTTATGTAAATATCTTATTATAACACCGATACGTTACATAAAGGTGGTTTCTTCCCCGAAATTGGTAGTAGTACCAATAGGAGAATAATCAATTTATTCAGAGGTCTGTCGGAGACCAATAGGAGGCTTTTGCTCCTGGAACTATCAATTCAAAACGCTTCCCTCGATTCCCACTCCAAGGACGAACCTTCAAATGGTTGTCCTTATTGTAAATCCAGATTGATTATAAAGAATGGGAAACGTGGAGAGCTGCAAAAGTATCGGTGTAAGTTGTGCCATCACATTTTACATCAAGGAGCGGCACGGTGCTGCATAAGATACAGAAACGTGACAAGTTAGAATATTACAAGCAGCTGATGGAGGGCCGTACAAGCCATTGAAGGAAATAGCCAGGAAGGTTGGGATTAGCCAGCAGACTGCATTTGACTGGCGACATAAAATCCTTTCTGCTGTCGAAGGGGTTTCGGACTGCAAATTTAAGGGGATTGCTGAAATCGATGATGTTTGGTTCCTGTACAGCCAAAAGGGTAGAAAAGGACTTAGATAGTCACGGCAACGGGGAGGCAGTCACAGGCAAGGGGATAACGAACACCAAGCGAATTTATTGGTTGCTGCGGACAGGGAGGAACACCTATCCCCAGTGCTCATAAGGGTTGGCTGGATGACCAAGGCCGACCTGAAACGCAAAGTGGGTTATAAGCTCTCGAAAAACTGCACTTTGGTATCGGACAAACACAGGAGCATTTCAGCATTCGCTAGATCAGAAGGGGTGGTGCACGTTAAGTTCAAGAGTTCCAATCATACTGCGCGGGGGTACAAACGTTTTATTGCGAATTACTCTAAGCTAACATATCGATGCCCTGTAAAAAAATCATTTGCAACTGCTTATGCCGATAACCAGATGCCAGCATTCAACTACAAATAAACTTTCAACCAATATTTAGGTTAGAGCCAAAACTAATATCCAATTCGCTTTGCAATATCGGCAAACAATTCTATATTTATTGAAATTAAAAATTACCATCCTATTACGCCTTTAAAATACCGCACAGATGAAAAAGAAATCCAGCCAGAGTGGCTTCGATCCCCGAAAGAACTATCAAAAAACCCAAAAGGATATTGGCTACGTAAGCCGTAAAAAAGCAAAAAAAACCGACTACGAGCGCATTGGTTTTAAGTCGGGGCTTGAAGTGCATCAGCAGCTAAAAACCAAGCAGAAGCTTTTTTGCCGTTGCCCTGCGGGCATTTACCATGACCATAATAGCTACGATGCCGAAATTATCCGCCATATGCGGCCCACGCTTAGCGAAATGGGCGAGTACGATGGTACAGCCCTAATGGAGTTTAAAACCCGAAAAAATATCTTTTACCGCATCAACAACCAAACTGCCTGCACCTACGAGATTGACGACACCCCACCTTTCCCCATTAACCGCGAAGCGCTTGAGTATGCCCTGGAAATTTCGCTCCTTAGCAAGCTCAATATTGTGGGCGAGGTGCATATCACCCGCAAGCAGTACCTCGATGGTAGTATCCCCACGGGATTTCAACGAACTGCGATACTTGGGGTTGAGGGCGAAATTCAGTTGAGTAATAAAAAGATAGGTATACTACAGCTAAGCATCGAGGAGGACTCATGCCGAGAAATATCGGATATTGGTCATGAAAGGATTTATAAAACCGATCGTTTAGGGATGCCACTTATCGAAACCGTTACCCATCCGCAATGCCTTACCCCCGATGAGCTGCGCGAGGCGGCCGAGCATATCCGCTTCCTAAACCGCAGCACGGGCAGGGTTAGAACCGGTATGGGTGCTGGTCGCGAGGATGTTAACGTTAGCTGCAAGGGTGGTACCCGGGTTGAGATTAAGGGCGTGGCACACAACAAATGGATACCAGAGCTATCGCACAATGAGGCCTTCAGGCAGTGGGCGTTGCTAAATATTCGCAGGTTGCTGCTCCAACGTTTTCCCGACCCAAAGAAATGGAATTTAACCTGGCAAGAAATATCTACAAAAAAACTCGGACTCAGCTTCACTCCTCCCAATGGTGGAAAAAACGGAACTAAGGTTGTAGCCATTAAGCTACCTGGCTTTAAGGGCATCCTATCGCACTTTACCCAGCCGGGGAAATCGTTTAGCAACGAGCTGGCCAATAGGCTAAAGGTTATTGCTTGCATTGAGCGTCCTAACATGACCAGCACCGAGGAGCTTCTCGAACCCCTTGGTAATGCCGACACTCAAAAGCTTGCGGAGCTACTGCAAGCTACCGATGACGACGCCATTTGCATAGTGTGGGGACCCGCCGACGATATTACCACTGCCGTTGAAACCGTGGAGGAGCGATGCAGGATGGCCTTTGAGGGAGTTCCGGGCGAAACCCGCAAATCGTTACCCGATGGAACCACCATATTTGAGCGCGTACTACCCGGTGCCGACCGAATGTACCCCGATACCGACTCACCACCAATTCCAATTCAGGAGGAGTACATTGAAACACTTCGCAACAGGATACCTCCTGAGATATCGAAACGATATGGCCAGCTAAAAGGATGGAAAGTACCTGCCGATACATACACCTACATTCTGAAACGCAACCTTGTTCCAATAATTGAACAGCTAACCGAACTTGGTGTTACTGGCCGCTTTGCGGGAACATTCCTTGGTCATACCCTTAAGCACATTGAGGGAACAAAGCCAATGCACAGCAACTTTACGTACAATAGAATTGTCGATCTTTTCAAGTTTTTAAAGCAGGAGGGATTGAAATTTCAGCTTGCCAAGCTAATGCTGCCCCATATCTACGAGTACCCCAACATGGATTTTAACTCAATACTTACCAGCATTGGTTTCAAGCGTAAGACCAAAGACGAGCTACTGGCACCAATTAATTATCTAATTGAAAAGTTTAGAGAAATAAAAACATCAAAGGATGACAGCAAGGACATTGTGGTTAGCTGGGTTTTAGGCCAACTCCACAGGCAAGCCATAGGTAACGTATGCCTCAAGGAACTTCGAGCCGAGGTAGAATCCAAACTTTAGTAACTGTCATCACATCAATAAAACCACAACAAAATGGAAGATTTTTTTCAAGGATATAAGGGTCGTGCGCTCGAGGTGCTTAAAAAGTACAACGCTCGGGTTTGGGGTAAGGTAACCATAAACACAACCCGTGGAGAGTTTAACGGGACAATACTACCCCGCGCTGAGAACGACGACGACAAGCATATTGTGCTAAAGATTGATACGGGCTATAACATCGGCATCGATATATTCACCATTAAGGATATGACGGAAACCGGTTATTTTAAGGCCACCTACAAGATACCCGAAAAGGAATTCCCTTACACACCCAACTTGCCCAAGGTGAAGCTATTTGGCACAGGCGGAACCATAGCCTCACGGCTCGATTACAGAACAGGAGCCGTAATACCAGCCTTCTCACCAGGCGAATTGTATGGAGCTGTTCCCGAGCTGGCCGATATCTGTAACCTTACCACCGAGAAGCTGTTCGCTGTTTTCAGCGAGAATATGGGCCCCGAGCAGTACAAAGCGCTAGCAATTGCCATAGGTAAAGAAATTGAGAACGGAATCGATGGTATAATCATCGGCCACGGCACCGATACGCTGAGCCATACCGCTGCAGCGCTCACGTTTATGGTACAGAACTCGCCCGTGCCCATTGTGCTTGTGGGATCGCAGCGCAGCTCCGACCGCCCCAGCAGCGATGCCGCTCTCAACCTAATGCACGCCTGCATTGCGGCAGGCCATTCCGACATTGCCGAAACCATGGTGTGTATGTTTGGCCCAACCTCCGATGAGTATGGATTCCTCCACAGAGGAACTAGGGTACGTAAGATGCACTCATCGTACCGAAGCACATTCCGCACCATTGGCGATACGCCAGTGGCTACCGTTAGCCGTAAAGATGGAGTTAAGCCCATTAAGGAGGATTACGCCCACAGGCGTAAGGACAGGAACGTTACAATTCTACCCTACTTCGAGGAGAAGGTAACCATACAGTACTACTACCCCAATATGCAACCCGAAATTATTGATGCGTTGGTTGATATGGGCTACAAGGGAATTATTATTGCAGGAACGGGTCTTGGCCATGTGAACAAACCCCTTTACCCTGCCCTAGAGCGTGCCCACAAGAAGGGGGTTCACGTGTATATGACCGTGCAGACCCTTTGGGGTTATGTGCATATGTTTGTGTACGATACGGGTCGCGATATGATGGCCAAAGGTGTGATTCCGGGGGAGAATATGCTGCCCGAAACAGCTTACATTAAGTTGGGCTGGGTGCTTGGACAAACCAACGATCCGGAAGAAGTGCGCAAGCTGATGCTTACACCCATTAACAGCGAAATTACCCCCAAAGAACCTTACAACGGATATCTTGTTTACCAAGGTGGGGTGCCCGAGGTTGAAAATTTCATTAGGCAATTCAGAAAGTAAACCGTTGATGAGCAATTTTAACAGAATAGTTAACCAGCTAAAAACCAATTTACAAAAAGAATTACCCGGGATTAAGGCGCAGCAGCGTATGGCCCCATCGTTTCGAGGTGGGCCAGGATTCCCAAAATCGCCCGACAAAAAAACACGTGGGAGTGCAGTTCTAATAGCCATTTACCCCGATGGCGGTGAGGCAAAGACCATACTCATTAAGCGAACAGTATATAATGGTGCCCATAGTGGTCAGGTAAGCTTTCCGGGAGGTAAGCAGGAAGATTTTGACGATTCGCTAATAGCAACTGCGATTAGGGAGGCGGAGGAGGAAATTGGTATTGATCCGAATGAAGTAAGTGTAATTGGCTCGATTACCCCTCTTTTTATCCCCGTAAGCAACCTAATGGTTTTACCAGTGGTGTGTATCATCCCAAAGCCCAAGCAACTGCATCTTAATCTGCAAGAGGTTGAGTATACAATTCATGTAGATTTAATGGATTTTAGAAATCCAAAAAAGATATCGGTTAAAACGATTTGTGTGGGTAGTTTACCAATCTCAGCTCCGTTCTATGCAGTGGAGGGCGAGGTTGTATGGGGTGCTACTGCTATGCTTATTTCTGAACTTACCGAACTATACTAAACCCACTGATTTATCCTCTTGCTAATCAGGGATAATATTCTGATAATGCTTATACCTCTGCATTATCTGGCTCACATAGTTATAGGTTTCAACCCCTCTAAGCATTCCATACCTTACGGTAGAATCGCAGTAAAACTCGGGATTAGATTTATTTAGAATAAAAAAATCTACATTATTATCCCAAACATTGGGGTCTTTGCCATGCTTTCGGGCCAGATTTCTTGCATCAATAACATGGCCAAGCCCTGCATTGTATGCCGCAAGTATAAACTTCACTCTCTGCTCAGGATCGGTTACGCTATCCTCGAAACGTTTCTCGAGCCATTTTAAGTACTGAGCTCCGGCACTAATCTGGGTTTGTGGATCGGCAATGTGATTAATCCCAAAAAACTCAGCAGTGGCAGGCATGAATTGCATTAGCCCATAGGCTCCCATATGCGACTGCACATCATGCCGAAATCGGCTCTCTTGATAAACCAACGATGCAAATAGCCTCCAGTCCCAGTCGATGGTAGAGCTTGCGTACCTAAACCCCTCGTCCCAAGGTGAGATATTTCCTGTTCGCACCCTAAAGGATTCGGCAAACACTCTTCGAGCCCAGTAAGGATTATTGTAGTACTTCCCCTTAATAATCCGATACTCGGCAGTTTGCGTAAACGCCTCTAACCATTCATTCAGGGCGGCCAAAAGGCTCTCAGATTTTTTAGAAACTGACCAGGCCAAATTTTGATCGAAGCTAACAGGCGTATCAACGTCTATATTGTCATAGAAAAATGAATTAACACGGGCAACATCCTCATCGCAAACCGTGAAATCAATCTCTCCGTTGGCTACAAGTTCTATCAGTTCATCAACCTCATAGTTAGGCATCTCTACTATATGGATATCCGCTCCTATCTCATCCGAAAGATTTTTCAACCTATGCGCTGAAGCAGAACTTTTTTGAACATAAACAATTTTTCTGGCAAGCTGAAGCGGGTTCTCCACACGCTCACCCCCTGTGTCTTTGCGTTGAACCAACACCTGCTTGGTGGTGCTATGGGGTACAGTAAATTTATACTTAGCCGCCCTTTCATTAGTTATTGTCAAATTATTGGCGAAAACATCAACGCGGCCATCCTCAAGCATCTCAAATGCTTTCTCAAGGTCATTTTCCGCAATAATCTCAAGATTTACTCCGATATGCAGCGCAAACTCTTGCAGCAAATCGAATTGGTAACCCATTGGTGTCCCCTGATAGATAAAGTAGTTGGTAGTATTAATATCGGTTACGGCTACAAGAACTCCATCCTCAATAATTTGATGCAAATCGCGAACACCCTCCGAGCCCTTGAACCCTGAATTTGGAGAGTAGAAGCTGCATTCCGAAAAAAGCAACACTGCAATTAAACTAATAATCCTCATTAAGTATTTTCCGAAAATACTCATAACTAGTATTTTATTGGTGAAACAGCGACAAAAGTAGTAGATTTTATTGGATGGATACCCTTTTTTTTGACAACTAGTCGTAGAAAATCCATGAAATCCCAAATTTAAAAATTTGCGGATTAATTGGATATGAATATGCAGAGTAATACTTATTGTGCGGATACCCTTGGTTTAGGTGTTCGTACTTAGCAAAGAGTATGGTACGCTTCCATTTAAAGTTAGCATATACATCTACCGTTGGATAGTTGCCTAGCCTTACTAACCGCTGATTATAGAATTGACCTGTTACAGGGTTAAAGGCATCAGCATAAAATTCAGAACGGTAGGTTAGGTTTACTCCAAATTGACCAGTCAGGGCTCCAGGAACCAGTACAGCCTCGTAAAACAAGGTGCTGAAAGCAATAAAATCGGGCAAGCTAAGAACATCCGAGTTGGTATTAGCTTGCCAAACTATTCGATTAAAAAAGTTAAACCCTTTTAAAAACCTGAAATTCTTTTGTGCATATGCTGAAGTAATTGTAATATCGGGTGCTTGCGATGGCAAACTATTGGAATTAAAGTAAAGATAATTGCTTATGTGTACAACATTGTAACCTATTTCGGTTGCCCATTTGTCAATTTCAAACGATGCACCCAGCTGGAATCTTTTCTCCTTATCAAACTGATTGTCCCACTTATAATGATTGGAGAAGTATGTGCGATAAAAGATATCTGGGGTTGCCTCCGAAATCAGAAGCCGTCCCCTTAGCTGTGGCATTTCTGGGTCTTTCCATAGCGATATTCTAACATCTCCCCTAAGCTCCTTATCGTCTGCTCTATCTCCACTAAAATAAACTTTTGCTGCGCCCCTATACGACAGGTACGGACTATCGCTAAAGGCTGCAACTCCTATATGGGTTGAGTAAAAACTTTCATTGGATGTGTCGAGTATATAATTTTCGGGTTTAAACATATGGTAACCCGAGTGTGTGTACCCTACCCATCCCCTTAAACCAGGCATCCCTGGAATATTTGCAAACTGATTAATCTCTAGCACAGCCTTTAAATCCCAATTAGTAAGAGCAATGGAATCATAAGTTTTACCTTCAGTAATGTAGCTATTGGTGAAGTAGTCTCCACTCGCACTATTAGTAAAAGTCCTCGAATGGCTCTCTCTGGACAAGTGTAGCTTTGTACTTATCAAAGGTATATACCTGTCAATAGTATCAGAAGCAAGCCGAACCTCCTTGATGTTCACAAGCGTATAGCCCAACAATGCAGAGAAAGACTGTTCGCGAGTTATCGTTTTGGCATTGGTTAGCCACGTGGGTATCAATTTGGTTTCAAGGGTATCGCCAGGTACAACATCTGCAAATTTTATTCCACCGTTCTCTTCATTATTGTACACCCTATTAGTGAATGAAACTTGTCCAAACACGTTTCCTTTATGGTAATTACCAAACAATGAAATCAAATTGTTTCGGGTAAGTTGATTTTGGTACACCCCTTTAGTGCCGAAATGATCATAGGTTATTCCAATATTTATATGCCTATTTACATTCTGGGTATGTAAAACGCTAAATAGTTGTTCCATCTCCGACCTTTTCCCTGCGCTTGTATAGAAAAGGGTAGTAAAAGGCGACCGAACATTATATTGAGCCGTTTCCTGAATTCGATCAGCATACGCATGATAGTATCGGCTTAATAAGAAAGGGCTTTCTTCGTCACGGGAGAAAAAATGATCGCTAATGCTTGGACTTCCAATGTTTCCCAAAAAGGTGTAGCTCTCGTATCTTTTTTGCTGAGGATAAAAAAGATGATTTAGCCACAGGCTTGTGTCGATGGGCACCTGCTCGTAGTCAAGGTAATGATTGTTAAATTTCCAAGAAAAAATTCGTTTTGATAAGGGGATAGAGAGAATCTCAATTATTGATCTGTTCTGAATAATCTCATTCGTTCTCGATCTAGTCACTCCTCCAACGCTATCACTTATCGTAGCAGTAGTATCTACCAGTGGAAGTGTGGCTGTATCCTTGGCCTCAAAAATAGAAGGTAATTTAAGCGTATCAGAGCTAATTTTGGGGATTGTATCAGGTTGTATAACAGTTAGCTGATGTTCTAACTTAACCTTATGATAAATATTACTGTACACCACACTTTGATTAAATGTAGTGGTAATAAAAGTTACAGCTATGGCAATAAGTCCAGTCTTCATACAGGGTACGAATATACAAAAAAAAAGCCCCGAACATATTCGGGGCTTTTCGAAGGATGGCGGCGACCTACTCTCCCACCTCTCGGCAGTACCATCGGCGCTGGTGGGCTTAACTTCTCTGTTCGGCATGGGAAGAGGTGGAGCCCCACCGCAATAGCCACCTGAAGGCCATCGGGCTCACCGCTGGGGTGAACCGTATGCTGTTTGACGTGGTGGTGTGAGCAGGAGCGCGACCGGCGCGCACCCGGCGCCGCGCGGAAAGCCGTTCGGGCGATTAGTACTGCTCGGCTTTGCCATCGCTGGCTTTACACCTGCAGCCTATCGACGTGGT